>JGI994J12354_10004488_pt1 | contig 12526 bp, 11 predicted proteins | sample IntmicLarv3ML3BL_FD_12354 | JGI IMG/M metagenome (IMG submission 12354)
ATACTATCTGTAAAAAGCAACAGCTTACTTTAATAAAATTACCCGCCTAACCGTAATGTGCATCTCAATAACCTGCTACTAAGAAGCAGGTGGGTGTCCTCCTCAATGTTTCTCGCTCCCTTCATCCAACCGAGGTCGGGAGGTCTGCAGTCTGCATCGAGAGAAAGGATTCCCTAAATAATGAGTGTAGGGTTATTAGCGCACGGTCCGCGAATCAGGCAGGAAAAAATCAAATCGGTAAGTATAATTTAGGTATGACAGATATTAGTCGACAGATTCCTCAAAGAGAGCATCACTGAATCTGTTTTCAAAAATATCCGCGAGAGTATCGAGAAGTTCATCACTTTCAACTTCTTGAAGCTGCTCTTCACCATTTTCTTCAACTACCTCAAAAATATAGTAGGTTTCAGCTTCTTCAGAAACATCCTCAGGATTTTGCTGTGTTGGAACTAGAGCCATAAAACGCCCGTCATCGTTCTCAATCTCGTCTATAATTTCAAATTCATGCTCGATGCCTTCATCATCTACGAGAGTTAGAAGGTCTGCTTCATATTCATTGTTCATTGGCATGCCGCCCCTTTCTTAATAAGCCGACATTTTAGCGGCTTTTTACAAAATTATTGTACAATAAACCACTTGTGAAAGTCAATACTATCATAAATTAATACGTTTACTTTCTTAAAGTATTCCCAAATTTTTATTATAAATGAGATAATTTTACGGTTTGTAATAATTGAATAAAAAAGTTATTGTTTGTGAAATAATTCTTGACAAAATTAAAATCGTACTATATAATATAGCCATAAGAAAGAAACGGAATATATAGCAGGTAAAATGCTGTTAGAGTTTTTGTTGATTTCTTGAAATTGAGACACTCTGTTTAATGTCGGAAGTAGACTGAGCCCAAGTTTATATATTAAGCATTTTATACTTTGTACTTAAAAATGGGGGATGAGTGAAAACGACAGGTGTAGAAAAACCACTGCAAAAAAGAGTTAGCTTTCTTAAATGATTATGTCTTAATTGTTGGTGTTAGTTTGATGATTGGCAGCAGTGAGAATAAAAAAGCAGAGTGGCTAAAAAAGTTTACTGAAAGGGGTGAGTCCAATGGTTAATGAAGATTCGGAAAGTTTTATAATCCATAGGCTCATTTCCTGTGGATTATAAAACCGAAAATATGTCAGAGTGATACATTTTTATTAAGAAAAATTTAATTTAAGAAAGGCAATGAGAATAACATACCGAAAACTTGGCTGTTTATAGCTTGAATATAATTAAAATTTAATTCGGTATAGATTATTAAGTTATTGCTATTGGAATGAGATTTTGCTTTAAAGGTGAATTCCAATGTACAAGTTATAATTGCTGGGTTATTAAAACTAAAATTTATTAACGATATGTAATTAATAATTTATAAGAAATGAAAAGGCTTCTGTTTAATTGCAGGAGCCTTTTTGAATGTTTCACAGTCTGTTAATGATTTTTATGTTGAAAAATTATGTATTTTAGAATATAATTAATTTTTAGTTAATGATAATGTTATTTATATAGTTTTTGTGCTGTAGTTTATATAGTTCAAGAAATGGAGAGTAAATACTATGGATAAAAATAGTAGCGGCAACGATTCCCCTTTAGATTTTGATGACATTTCCAGCTATTCCTCACCTAAGGAATATAATAAAAAGAGAAAAAATAAGCGTGGAAGAGTTGTTCTGAAAAGTGTTATTGCAGTTTTTTGCTGTCTGCTCATTGGCGGAGGAATTGCGCTGACATATATTTCAACTGACCTTTTGTCGGGTCTTTCAACAGTTTCAATTTCAAAAGATAAAGATGTTTTGGGTATTCCGGATTTAGACTTAAATACTGACAGTGTTGTGAATATTGCTTTGTTTGGTGTGGACACAAGAGGCAATACTTTTACAGGGAATGCGGATACAATAATGATACTTTCAGTAGACAATAAGCATAATAAAATAAAGCTTATATCAATTTTAAGAGATTCCACAGTGCTTATTGAGGGGCAGGGAGACAAAGGCTATATAAACTGGGTAACCAAAATAAATGCTGCTTATGCCGAGGGTGGTCCCGAGCTTGCCATAAGAACTATCAATACAAACTTTAACACGAATATTTATGACTATGTAACAGTGAACTTTGTCCAAATGGCTAAAATTGTTGAGGCATTTGGGGGCACTACAATAACAATTACCGATGCTGAAATGCAGCAAATAAATAATAATTTAGCTATGACAATGAAACAAAATCCTGATTCAGGTGTTACGGAAAATGATTATATTAATGAGAGCGGTAGGGTTCATTTGAATGGAAATCAAGCGGTTGCCTATGGAAGAATCAGAAAAATTGATAGTGATTTTGAGCGTGTAAAGCGTCAGCAGGCGGTGGTTTCAGGTCTTTTGGAAAGTGCGGCAAAACTTCCCAAGAGCGAATACTATTCATTGGCAAAAGAACTTTTTCCAATGTGTGAAACTTCTTTTAACGGTTTCGATGATATTTTTGCTTTAGCGCCAATTATTATAAACGGTTTCACAATTGAAAAGATAAATGTTCCCGATGCAGAGGTTGAAGTAAACTTTTTTGATGGTGAAGATTCATCGGGTGTATGGGTTTTAACTTATGATTTAGATGTAGCCTCACAGCGTATCGAGGCATTTATATACGAGGATCAATCTCAGTATTATGAGTGGTATAAAGATTATTTTGAAGGACTTCGGAATAAAAATAATGATAATTGATTTTGTGAATAATTTTAGCGGCTAGTGTGAAATTTTATAATGAAGCTTTGCTTCAAGGATATGAAAGGTAAGGTTAAAATAAATGGCAAACAGATACAGTAAAAGGAAACCTGATAATAAGAGTTCGGGTAGAAGAGGTGCCGATAATTCAAGATACGGCGATAACTATGACAGACTTGAATCCAAAGACAGCAGTGTGCGGTCAAATAATAATTTTGAGGATGTATCAAGCTTTTCTACACCAAGAGCATATAAGAATAGGACTGATGTTCCGATGAATGCCGCAAAACCCAAAAAGAAAAAATCAAAGCTGAAAATCTTTCTTATAGTGTTTTTAGTTCTTGTAGTAGGTATTTTTTGTTATGGTCAATATCTTCTCGGCGGTGTCAGCAGAAAAGAGATTTCAACCAGTTCAGAAGTGCTTGGTATTTCTCCTGAGGTGGTTTCAGACGATAAAATTACCAATATTGCATTATTTGGTCTTGACGGCAGATCAGATAGCTTTGAGGGGCGTTCTGATGCAATTATGATTATCTCGGTTGACAGAAAACACAATAAAATTAAAATGACATCAATTTTGAGAGATTCGAATGTATATATAGAGGGTTATGGAAATGACAAAATAACTCATGCGTATGCTTACGGCGGTCCTGAGCTGGCAGTAAGAGCAATAAACGAAAACTTTAAATTAGACATTACAGATTATGTTACAGTTAATTTCATGAGAATGGCTAAAATCGTTGATGCCTTTGGCGGAGCAAAAGTAGAGATTACTAATGATGAAATGAACGAGATTAATTCTAACCTCAGAATGACAGCCTCACAGAACGCAAACTCCGGTGTAACTGAAGCAGATTATTTATATCAGAGCGGCAATGTGCTCCTAAACGGAAACCAAGCGGTTGCATATTCAAGAATCAGGTATATCGGAAATGATGATGCACGAGCAGGCAGACAGCAGAAGGTTATGTCAGGTCTTATAACAAGGGTGAAGGAAATCAGCAAGCTTGAGTATCCAAATTTGATTAGAGAAGTGTCTTCAGAGAGTGAAACTTCATTGAGTTTCACAGATGTTTTAGGCCTATCACCAATTATGCTGACAGGTTTTGAAATTGAAACGCTCTCAATTCCGGGTGAAAAAGAATCAGCCAGGGGAGGATATACCGACAACGGCGGCTGGGTTTATTTGTACGACTTAGAGGCTGCCGCAAATCATATCCACAGCTTTATATACGAAGATTAAGTTAATAAGAGGAGATTGTATAGATGAACGAGCCAATTTTAGTGGTTATGGCGGCAGGTATGGGCAGCAGATTTGGCGGATTGAAACAAATTGAGCCTGTTGGAGTAAATGGTGAAATTATTATGGATTTCTCACTTTATGATGCCATGCTCGCAGGATTTAAAAAAGCAGTTTTCATAATCAAAGAAGAGAATTATGCTATTTTTAATGACAAAATTCTCGTAAAGGCTAAAAAATATATTGATATTGAGTTTGTTTTTCAAAAGCTCGACGACGTTCCAACTGGTTTCACACTTCCGAAAGGTCGTGAAAAGCCTTGGGGAACAGGTCACGCGGCATTGATGGCAGCGAGAGCAATAAATCAACCGTTTGCGGTGATTAATGCCGACGATTTTTATGGCAGAGAAGCTTTCAAACAGCTTTACGATTTCTTAAAGANAGCAGANGATGATGAGAAACAAAACTTTGCAATGGTAGGTTATAATCTAAAAAATACAGTTACNGAGATGGGATATGTGTCCAGAGGAGTCTGTGAGGATGAAAGCGGGTATTTAAAAAATATTGTTGAGAGAACAAGAATTGAAAAGCATGGTGAGGAAATCGTGTTTTCCGAAGATGGTGGTGAGAGCTGGAACAATCTTTCAGGTAATACAATAGTGTCAATGAATTTTTTTGGCTTTACCTATTCTTTCAGCAAAGCACTGGAACAGGGATTCACTGAATTTTTCAAAAGAGATGTTCCGAAGAATCCGCTTAAAGCTGAATTTTTTCTTCCGTTTGTGGTTAATGATTTAATCACCGCAGATAAGGCACGGGTAAAACTACTCTCATCAAATGATAAATGGTATGGAGTAACCTATAAGGAAGATAAAGAAACAGTTGTGAATGCAATTAAAGATTTCGTTGAGAACGGTATCTATCCGTCTCCGCTTTGGGACGCTTGAGAAATTATGATAAACAGAAAATAAATAAAAACAGGCCCTGTGGATAGGTATTTAACAATAAAGTCAAATAAATATCCGCAGGGCGAGCAACTCGGAGAATAGAGTTAAAAAATAAATCAAGCAACTTGAAATATTTCTTGATAACTCTATGCACGCAAACGCTTACCGTGTCGCTTGATAGTATTGTAACCGTCATAAAAATTTTTATTCATAAAAGATGAAAATTGTTTTATATTAATGTTGCAAAATAGTAACTCGTATGTTATTATTATATACGCTGTTTAATAGTATAAACTACTTTTTAGGGGGATTATATAAAATGGGAACATTGGAAATTGTATTTGGAGTTATTTTGCTCGTCTTTTCAATTGCTATCATCTTGGTTGTATTGCTTCAGGAGGGTCACCAAAAGAACGTTGGTATTGTAACAGGCGGAGCCGATACATTCCTTTCAAAAAATAAAGCTCGTTCAGTTGATGCGTTTCTCGCTCGCTGGACAAAGTTTATTGCAGTAGGCTTTTTTGTACTGGTAATTGCAATGAATATAGTTATGTATTTTACCTAAAGAAGTTGAGGAATAAATTTGCGCCTCGCATAATTTGCGGGGCGTTTTTTCTATATAATAATTCTGTGGGAGATACTTAAATGATTGTTTTGACAGAGACACAGGAAGAACAAAAAAGACTTATAAACATTTGTTCAAAATCTGCTTTTGGCTGTAAGATTATGGCTATAATTAAAGCATATGGCTTTGATAAAAGTTTTTGCTGTTTTTGGGTTGATACTGACAAGGAACTGGCATTTGCCAAGTTAGATTCTCTCATGATAATTGCGGGAACTATTGAAAATTCACTGGAGGTTCGGGAATTTCTGAAAGCTGTTGGCGTAGAAGAAATTATGTGTGCAGTGAGAAATTCAGAATTGCTCGGTATAAATGTTTCTGAGCACGGCGAAATATGCAAGAAGAAAAGCTCAGCAGATGTGGTTGAGATTGTTCAGAATAGGGAAATAAATATTCGTAAAATTTATGAGCTTTTAAAAAAAGTGGATATGAGGGCAGATGATTTTGAATCATTTTATCTCGATTTGTCTCACAGACTTCGTCATGGAACAGCGCAGGTTTTAACAGACTTCAGCGAAGATGGCAGTTTATCGGCACTGCTGATAATTTCTGCAATTCTCGACGATTCTGCAATTATTTCGGCAATAGCGGTTGATGAAAATTACAGAAGAATGGGAAAGGGCAGAAGCCTTATGCTGCGGGCAGAGCGTGTTCTCTCAGATAAGACAATATATATTTTCAAGGAAGAAAAAAAGAATAACGAGTTTTACAGCTCACTTGGATATAAGCATGCAGATTCATGGGTTGTGGGCAGGCTTAATAGCTTTAAGCAGTAGAGAAAGGCAATGGTAAAAATGTATCCATATTTTAAAATTGATAATGAATTTAAGGAATTGGCAGAAAAAACCGAGAAAACAGCTTTGCCGTTTTTTGCTAAAATTGAAGAAACTGCGGAGTATAACCAACAAAAGATGCTTGCCGCTTTTTCGGAAGCAGGAGTGAGTGAGAGTCATTTTGCTGCAAGCACAGGTTATGGCTATGGGGACAGAGGACGGGATGTGCTTAACAGTGTGTATGCTTATGCGTTTGGCGCCGAGGACGCGCTTGTAAGCTATAATTTTGTCAGTGGTACCCATGCTCTAACTGTTGCTCTTTTTGGTGTTTTGCGCCCATCTGATAAAATTCTTTGCGTTACAGGAACACCCTATGATACAATTCATCAGGTAATAGGCATTAATGGTGAAAGCAGCGGTTCTCTGAAAGAATTCGGCGTTGATTATGAGCAGATTGATTTACTTGAAGACGGTACGCCAAACTACACAGAGATTGAAAATAGAATTTCTTCCGATTATAAGTTGATATATATTCAGCGCTCCAGAGGTTATACTCTGCGGCCTTCACTTCACGTTTCCGAAATTGAGAAAATTGTAAAGATAGCAAAAAGAAACTCGCCGAATTCAATTGTATTTGTTGACAACTGTTACGGTGAATTTGCAGAAAAGACTGAACCCGTTGAAGTTGGTGCAGATTTAATGGCCGGTTCACTAATCAAGAATGCGGGCGGGGGAATTGCTCCGACGGGCGGATATATTGCAGGGAGAAAAGATTTAGTTGAAATGTGCTCATATAGGCTCACAACTCCGGGTACAGGCAGGGAGATTGGCTGTAATCTCAGAGGAAGCAGGGAACTGTTCATGGGTGCTTTCAGTGCACCTCATGTAGTTGGAGAGGCCTTGAAAACTGCAATTTTCGCCTCATTACTTTTTGCAGAGCTTGGCTTTGAGGTTACTCCTAAGGTTGACGAGAGTCGTACAGATATAATTCAAGCAGTTATGCTCAAAAAACGTGAAGCGTTAATTGCTTTTTGCAAGGGTATTCAAAAAGGTGCACCTATTGATTCTTTCGTTGTTCCTGAACCCAGTGAAATGCCGGGTTATGACAGCGAGGTAATTATGGCGGCAGGCACATTTACTTTTGGTGCTTCAATTGAGCTTTCGGCGGATGCACCGCTCAGAGAACCTTTTGCTGTATGGCTTCAAGGCGGACTAAATTATCATAGTGGAAAGTTAGGCATAATTTTAGCGGCACAAGAAATGCTTAATTCAGGATTAATATAAATCAGAAGCAATAGATACACCGGTCTGCACAAGCCCTATAAGGACAATGGCATAATGTAAGACTTAGCAACTGAATCATATTATAGCGTTATGTGTCTCACAATCTGCAAATGAGTAAAAGTTATACCAAGTAGTTTAGTGACAGTTTAAATGGTTCCTAAAAAAATGGCGCTTTCCTGTGTAAATCTTATGTGAAAGCTTTTTACTTCTGATTTCTGCATAGAATTTTTTTAGCTAAAGCGGGTAGTCATGACTGTCCGTTTATTGTGTTTGGTTATTTACTTATACCTAATATCTATAATGCGCTGATACCTACGAGCGATTTAGGACGCATTGAAAAGACCATTTTTCTTATATTTCACACTCAAATGTGGAAATCTGTTTAATTCAAACGTATATTTTCCACTTAATCTTATTAATATACAATATACAATGATCTCACAGTTAAACCTGTTATGTAGGTGCTTTATTTATGCTAAATCATAAATAAAAATGAAACTCCTCGTATTTTAAAAATACAAGGGGTTTCGTTTATATGCAAAAGATAATTATTTAGTATAGTTCTGCTCTGATAAAATAGGAATATCTTTGAGGGCAAAATAAAATAAAGTTACCAACAGAGAAAAAACTTTTGGGGATTAGTTAAAAATTAGTTTATTTTGATATATTTATCGGTAACTTGAAAAACAATGTAAATCAGTTAAATATTATATACAGAACAGCTCCAAGTACACCTGCACCAAGAGTTAATAAAATGGGATTAGCCTTAAAGCGAATGTTAGCAACAGCAGTTATAAGAAATACCGAAGCCGCGAGTATTGATATAGTGCCAATAGGATTTGAAAACAAAGTGGATAGTTCCGCGCCCGGAATTAACAGCACACCGGAAGCGATTGTCATTGCCGCCGCCGCGATAAGCCCGACAGCTGCAGGTTTGATACCAGACAGAAAATTATTAAGTAAATTACTCTCACGAAAACGGGTTATGAGCCAAATAACGGTGGTTATAATGATAAAGGAGGGGAGGGAAACGCCGATTGTCGCAGACAGAGCACCCAAAAATCCTGAATTAAGATAACCAACATAAGTAGACGCATTTATCGCTATCGGTCCTGGAATTATCATATCAAGCGCGTTTAAATCAGCAAATTGCTCAACCGTAATGCCAAACTGCTGAGATTCCGTCATTATCATGGACAGCATAGTGTAACCGCCGCCAAACCCAAATAAACCTATTTTAAAGAAGACATAGAAAAGTTTTAAACATTCAAGCATCGTTTTTGCCTCCTTTTTCAAGCTTTAATTTAATAAACTGATATAAACAACCAATAGCCCCGGCTATCAAAATGACTATAGGGGCGCTTATGTTAAAGAATAATACTGCTGAAAAAGAAGCAAGCATCATTATAATTGCGAAAGCACTTTTTATGTTATGACGGCCAAGCGTGAATGCGGCAGATAGTACTAATGCGGCTGAAGCCGCACGAATACACTGAAATGCCGCTGCAACAGCACCCTCCTGCGGAACAAACTGCAAAAGGATTGTAGCTGCTATCATCAGAACAAAGGCTGAAATTGTTGCACCAAAACCTGCTACAAGCATTCCGATAGTTCCTGCGGAGTGCTTGCCCACAAATGAAGCACAGTTAAGCGCGATTATCCCGGGAAGAGTTTGTGAAAGTGTGGCATATTCCAAAAATTCCTCGCGTGTCATTAATTTATACTTTTCAACTACATCTTTTTCTATTACAGGAAGCATTGCCAGTCCTCCTGCAAAGGTGAAAGTACCTGCTTTGAAAAAAATAACAAATAGTGGCCATAATATATTCGGTTTACCGTTTTTCATTTAATTCTCCTAACTTATTTGTGTGTTTGTGTCAGATGCCCATGTTCACATCGTTGCGTTTATTAAGTAGTTTCAACTTCTTAAAATGTGAGTTATTAACTTGTTTCATATCGTAAAAGTATAATTCTCACATAGAAAATTATACTTTAATGTGGTTATAATTGCAAATGATAATTATATGATGTTTTTGAGGTTGATTTATAAACATTAATTAATTTATATGGATTATTTATTAGAGCTGAACTTTTTGTAAAAGACTTCACAGCATTTAAGTTTGTTAATCTCTTGGTAAATAGCAAGCTAAACCATTATAACATATTTTTAGTCTCATTGACAAAACTAAATAGTCTATTATAATTAAATAATAACGAGAAAATGATTTCAAGCTCAGCTTAAAATTGAGAGGCAGGAAAAATAATGAGACTAAACTTAAAATGGAAAAATATTCAGCCGCTTGTGTTTACAATATCTATAATTTTACTGATGCATATATTGTTTATGTTATTATCCGGAAAAACATTTTCTGTGGAAAATCCATACAATTCATATTCAAGGCANGCGTTNNCTTGGCTTAATGGCAGCTTATCTTTGGAGGAGAATATNTCCTGGCTTGAGATAGCTGTGTTTAATGGNGAATATTTCATAAGTTTTCCGCCATTTCCGTCTTATTTAATGCTTCCNTTTGTAATTTNTTTCGGTATTGATACGCCCGANACATTAATATCCTTAATAATAACATTAATNGGTGCTTACTATNCCTATAAAATCACTTCTTATTATAAACTGCCGTTAAAGTATAGAGTNTTTTTGCCTGTGTTCTTGTATTGTGCAACTAATCTGTGGCAGGTTACAGTAGACGGCTGGGTTTGGTTTATTGCACAAAATTTATCGATTATGCTTACTCTTGCAGCATTTTATTATTCTCTGAAATCTAAAAAAGGACTGGCTGTTTTTCTTTTATGTGCGGCGGTGGGGTGCAGACCTTTTCAAATTGTTTATTTTCCTCTAATAGTGTTAATTTTGTTGGAAGCACAAGAGAAAGCTTCCATCTTTAAGAAGATTAAGAAATTCCTGTTTGAAAAAATTTATTGTTTTTTTCCTGCCGCTATATTGGTAATATCATATTGCGCTCTCAATTTTTTAAGATTTGGAAACATATTTGAATTTGGTCATAATTATCTTCCGGAGTTTACGGAGGCTACCAATGGNCAGTTTGACTTCTCATATCTCTTACAAAATTTTAATTCNCTATTCCGTTTGCCGGAAATTGATGCTATTACACATCAGTTAGTTTTTCCGAGGTTTGATGGAGTAAATATCTTTATTGTATTCCCAATAATTATTTTCTATATTGTGCTATTCATAGAATTTCTTATCAATTGGTTCAAATTAAATAAAGGTGTCAAAAGGATAAATGCCAAAAATATAATACAGCCACTAATAATTGTACTGTGCTGTATTCATGTTTCACTTTTGTTAATGCATAAGACCATGGGCGGTTCTCATTTTGGACATAGATATATCTGTGATATTATGCCGGCAATATTCTTGGGAATATCTGCAAGATTGAAAACTGTCCCAACAGATTCAGATTTGGTAACAATCAATACTAACGACTTCGATTTAAAAGAAATTATATTTTGGGTACTCCTTTTTTCAGGATTAATTATCAATTTTACAGGTGTGTTAAATTATTATAATAATTTCATGTGGTAAGATAGCTTTATTATAGAAATAAAAATAGCAGATATGTTATGACATTAAAATGTTAAATATATCTGCTATTTCTATTTTAAATAATATATTAGGCTAATCTACTTTTATTAATTCCTAAGGTTAACCAAATTGTCTCTTGTATTTCCAATAGTCTTTTATTCTCGAAATCGGGATGATCTTTAAACCATTTAATATTTAAAGGGGAGGGGTGAGGCAGAACAATTGCTTTTTTACCATTGATGAAGTTATCTCTGAAGATAACCTCATCATAGTTCGCATTTGGAAAGAAAAACTTGGCTGCCTTACCTCCGATAATTACATAAAGTTCGTTATTTACTAACTCTATTTCTTTTGTTAGCCACTTTTTTGCGCAAATAAGTGGAGGTAATCTATCTCCGCCATTAGAGTTTTTTCCCGGAAAACAATGCGCTAAAGCGGTTATATAAAAATTATTTTTATTATAAAAAATATCATCAGAAATTTTATACCATTGATATTTTAATTTTTTACCAGAATTATCATTAAAGGGCTTTCTGGTTATATGAACATTATTCGAGGGTGCCTGACTAATTTGAAGTATCTTAGAATTAGCTTTTACATGTACTATTGGTACAGGCTCGAATCCAAATTTTTCTTTACATTCTCTGCAAGATAGAATCTCGTTTTTCATTTTTTCAAAGTTCATTTTAATATCCCGCCTTGAGTCAGTATATTATTTATTACCTCATAAGAAATCAGAATTATATGTAAATTAATAATTTCTTTTTTGTTACTAAATTAAAAAAACGGTTAGAAAATTATATAGGTTTTTAAAATTTTATAAATGTACTGACAAATTTGATTTTATATGACTTGTAAATTTTGCATTTTCTACCTCTTAATAATTTTGTTTTTTATGCGTAAACTCGCTTCAATATGCATAATCCAGTGTCTTGAAAGAGGTATCTGAATTAAACCTTGAAGATTCTTTTTGCACCAATAATCAACCAACCAAATTGTATTTTCATTGTTACTTACCACATTGGTTAAAAGAAGATTTTCCTTGTCGGCTGCTGTTATTTTCATTTTCAAATCTTGATATGTCAAGCTCTGCAATAGCTGTGTTGTTGAACTATTCATATCAGTAATATAGCTGTACAATTCATCTATATCCAGTTGTGATGAGAATTTCGCTATTTCTTGCTTTTTAAGCTCATTTCCCGTTGTTATAATTGGAGTTTTCATACGAGCTTTATAGTCATCTGCAAAAAATATTTGTTCGCGCTTTTTTATAAGCGTGTTTACGACAATATCCTCAATTCTGAATATATGATAGAAAGAATAAGTTATGGTTTTGTTGTGATAG
>JGI994J12354_10004489_pt1 | contig 12525 bp, 11 predicted proteins | sample IntmicLarv3ML3BL_FD_12354 | JGI IMG/M metagenome (IMG submission 12354)
GGCGAACAACAATGGGTCATGCGGAATATGGAGCAGGCGGTACTGATTTCGACCAAAACGTGAATTGTCCCTTTGAATCTCCGGAGGAGGTACTGGACTTTGACCCGATGGAGGAATACGGTCCGTGCGATAAAAAACAGATTATCCGTGATTATACTGACCGATATGACCGCAATGTTGCGTTTAATCCCGACGCGGTAAACACGAACGGAGTATATACCACCTGTGTATCCGGATTGGTCGAAATGTTCGGATGGGAAATGCTTCTGACCGCGGCAGGTACAGACCCGGACGCATTCGGCGAAATGACAAACCGCTATATGAAATGGATAAGCGGATATTTTGAGGCGCTTGCGGAAACCGACATACCGGTGGTGATTTCACACGATGATATAGTCTGGACAGCGGGAGCATTTATCCATCCGGACTGGTATCGCAAATATGTGTTTGCCAACTATAAAAAAATATTCGCACCCATACTTGAATCGGGTAAAAAACTTCTGTTTATATCAGACGGTACATACACACAGTTTGTCGATGACATTATCGGCTGCGGTGTTCACGGTCTGTTTATGGAGCCAACCACAGATATGGGCTATATCGCGGAGAAATACGGCAAAACTCACGCTTTCGTGGGCAACGCCGATACGCGTATCCTGCTGACCGGAAGTAAAGAGGATATCTATAACGAGGTTAAGCGTTGCATGGACATCGGCAAGAAATATCCGGGATTTATCATGGCGGTAGGCAATCATATCCCCGCCAATACTCCTGTAGAAAACGCGCTGTATTATAATGAGTGCTACGAAAAACTGGGAAAGAGGTAGTATGCTTTGAGCACGATTGAAGAATCTGTGAAAAAAATCAATGATTTTTATTCCTTTAAGCCGGGCGCAGATATTTATAAAAAAGAATTCGGATACTACGCCGTAGATAAGTGGCGTGAGCAGGGATATTTAAAAAAAGAGGATGAAATTGACGATTACCAGTCCTATTTTGAAGAGCTTTTTCACCTTGATAAAAATGCTGTTGCCGGGCTTGGTTCATTAGGTTGGGATGTAGCTGAATTTTATCCGAAATATGACGAGGAAATCCTTGAAGACAGAGGCGAGTGCGAGCTTGTACAAGACACCTCCGGACGGGGGGTACTCTATTTCAAAGGCAGACGGCAGGGCTATATGCCGCAATATATCACCCATCCTGTAAAGGACATGAAAACATGGGAGGAAAATGTAAAATGGCGGCTGAATCCGAATGACCCTCACCGAAAAATATTGGCTGATAAACAGGCGGCGGAAGCGGCTAAGGGGCAGGCTATAGGCAAGATTGTACGGCAATGGAGCATAGGCGGATATATGTATCTGCGCAGCCTGATGGGTCCGGAGGATTTACTGTATAAATTTTATGACGAGCCTGAGCTGATTCACAGTTGTATGGAGTCTTGGCTTGCACTGGCTGACTATATAACGGCATATCATCAACAGTCGGTCAGTATTGATGAATTGTTTTTGGGCGAGGACATCTGTTATAAAACCGGAAGTCTGATAGCGCCTGATATGATTCGGGAATTTTTATTTCCCTACTATCAGCAGCTTATTGAAAATATGCGGCGCAGAAACAAAAAACCGCTGCATCTTTACATAGATACAGACGGTTATTGTAACTGTGTTATAGATTTATACAAAGAGCTCGGGATGACGCATATATCTCCGCTGGAGGTCGCGTCGGGATGTGACGTGGTGGAAATCGCAAAGCAATATCCGGATTTGCTGCTTGAGGGCGGCATTGACAAACGAATTTTAGCAGATTCAAAGGACGCAATAGCCCGTGAGGTCGAGCGTATCATGTCTTACATGAAACCGCGCGGAGGTTATATCCCTACATGCGACCACGGTGTACCCGAGGAAGTTCCGTTTGAGAATTATGTCTATTACCGTGAACTTATGAGTCATTATTGAATCACGGCTTGATATTTTCAAGCATATTCACGCGTGTTTCGTGCCGTCCGCCTTCAAATTCGGCGGCAAGCCATGCATCGGCAATCATTTTTGCAAGCTCGGTTCCGACAACCCTTGAACCGAAAGCAAGCACATTTGTTTTGTTGTGTTTACGCGAAAGCCCGGCGCTGTACGGTTCACTGCATACCACCGCGCGAACACCCTTAACAGCGTTGGCGGCAAGGGATATTCCGACACCTGTACCGCATATCACAATACCTCTGTCTGCCTGTCCGTCCGCAACCATGCGGGCGGCTTTTTCGCCGTAAACCGGATAATCACACGACACCGGCTCATCTGTTCCGATATTTATAATCTCGTGCCCCTGAGACTCAAGATGTCTGCGTATTTCATTTTTCATATCAATCGCGATATGGTCATTTGCAATTACAATTTTCACGGTTTCATCTCCTTATGTGCATATATTCCCGCGCCTATTACGCCATTTTCTCCCTTGTTTTCCGAAAACACAAACTTAAGCGAGGCTTCGGGCTGCGGCTTGCGCGTATATTTGCGAATTTTTGCTTCCAGCTCCTCTTTCGGAAATTGCTCCATTGACAGCACTCCTCCGCCTAAAATCACAACCGCAGGATCAATTATATTGATTTCTGCTGCGATAACGGCCGCTAAGTGACTGAGATAATTTTTCAGCGCCTCACTGCTGCCATGTTCTGCAAAAAGCTTGTTTATAGGAGTGTTTGTATACTCTCTGTCCTTAAGTGCAGCTAAAAATTTGCCACCTGTATACATTTCCGCGCAGCCGATATTTCCGCAGTCGCATATTTCCGCTGAGTCAAGCACCGGTATATGTCCAAGCTCTCCGGAAACACCGTTAAAGCCTGTAAGAAGCTGACCGTTTATCATAATCGCATTTCCGATTCCCGTTCCCACATAACAGGCGATGATGTTGTCCTTTTCGGGCAGAGAGTGGACATAAAGGTCGTACTGAATAAGCAAATTGACATCCTTTTCGATAAAGACAGGCAGACCCAGTGCGTCTGAAAGTATTTTTTTTATGTCAATACCGTCAAAGCCCGGAACGCACGGAGCGTTAAGCACAATACTTCGCTCCCTGTTTACGGCCGCCGGAAATCCCACGCATACTGCGGCTGCGGTCTTTTCCTTATCGCTGCGCTCCAAATATCCGGATATAAATTCCGCAAGTCTCCGCGGAGCATCACCGCCAAGCACCGAAGTCTGTGAGACCTGTTCAAAACAGCTCAGCTTAAGCTCCTTATCAATCATGCCGATTCTAAGATATGTTCCCCCGATATCTATTCCGAGAGTTTTCATACAGCCCTCCATCAATCAGTCACAAATGATATACGGCTCGCCGTCCGACATTGTCATATCAATAACCGATTTCATGTATTTTCCGTATTTTGTTTCAAGCTCTGCCTGAGCCTGGTCATATTTATTAATCGGATACACCTTGATCGGAATATTTTTGAAATTCCATGCTCCTGACGATATAAGCTCTGCGCAGCGGCGTGCACAAAGGTCGTTCAAATCGGTCTCGCGCGGATGTGCGCTTAAACAGTCAATGGCACGAACATTTAAAAGCTGAACATCAACCAAACGCTTGCCGCCTGTGTGATACGCTCCGATACAAAGCTGTCCGCACTGTTTTGTCAGTCTTATTGCCAAATCAAGCGACTCGTTGGTTTCTCCCCATTCCATGACGACCTCAAAGCCTTCAAAACCGTTATTTGTGAATTTTCGCTCCGCCTCGTCCACAAGATATGCTTCATCAGCGCCGAATTTGACGGCATCGGCAAGGGATTCCTTGCGAACATCAACGGCGACAACATATGCGCCTCTCATCTTAAGAAGGCTTATGGTGCCGCATCCCATGTATCCGCAGCCAACGACAGCCACCTTTGTTCCGACAACAGGTATATGAGCCTTGCTTACGGCGCTCATCATACACGACAGCGGCTCTAAAATCATATCGACATCACGCGTATTATCGGGAAGCTTAACAACTGTATCGGTACGCGGGTCTGCAATCGAATATTCAACCATTCCGCCCGCACCGGGAAGACTTCCTCCCCACATTCCGCTTACGCGGTCACCCACAGAAAATCCCTGTACATTTTTACCGGCCTTTTCAACAATTCCCATTGGCTCATGCCCGAAAGCGTCTCCGGGTGCGGCTGTCGACCATCCGTAATGCTCCGACATACATACGCCGACATACTTTAAACGAATAAGTATCTGATAATCATTGGGAACAACCGCTTGAGTCTCTCTGACCTCGCTCTTTTCAGGTCCAACAGTTACAACATGCTTCATCTTACAAATTCCTTTCTGTTATCAATTATTTTTGGGGTTACCGTCATAATCTGATAATAGGACATCGCAGATAAAATAAATAGAATAATACATACATTTGGTGTGGACAAAAACGACTTTTTGAAGTAATATATTTTTGAAATATTATTTGCCAAAGAAACGGGGGTCATACAGTGAGAGTTGAGCTTGCGGGAGCTTCTGCGCTTAATTTGCGTAATTCGCCCACCCACAGTCATAATGACTGGGAAATAGTTTTAAATATTGAAGGCGAGGGTGTCACATTAATCGGAGAACAGGAATACCGTTTCTTTCCGGGCAGTATTATTTGCTATCCTCCCAAAATTCCACATTCAAAAACCTCATCAAGTCCGTTTCGGGATGTGTTTCTACAGGTTTCTGACGTTGTTTTCCCCTTCGAGTCCGAAACATTTTTTCAGGATGATGAGGGCGCAAGCTTTGAGGTTCTTATGCTTCTTGCTCTGCGTGTTTTTCATAAAAAAGAGAAAAATTATATACCTGTTGTTAATTCGTTATTTGATTCAATGCTGCAATTTCTTATAAGCTGGAACGAAAACGCCCCTAAAAATGAAATGGCAGAGCTTTTTAAAAATGAACTGATTAATAATTTTACAGACCCGGAATTTAATATCGGAAAGGCAATGGACAACATACCGTTTTGTAACGACCATTTCCGCAGATGCTTTAAAAAAGCAACAGGAAAAACTCCTGTTGCCTATCTTACCGATTTGCGAATCAATTATGCCAAAAAGCTTCTTAGCCAAAAAAGCGATTATAACTTAACCGTCGTTGATATTGCGCACCTGTCGGGATTCTATGATTATCATTATTTTTCACGTCTTTTCAAGTCACACACGGGACTTGCACCGGTCAAATACAGCGAAAAGTATTAATCGTAATCATTCACACAGGCAATTCTTAATTTTTCTTTACAACATATACGCATTCATGGTATATTATAGTTGAATAGTGTCATTATTTTTTCGGACGCAAAATAAAGGCTGCGGCAATAAGCGCGGCACATACGGCTATGATTATAACAAACGGCCAGTAGTTGGCATTATCACCTGTTGCATATGGTATCATTGCTTTCATCCTTTCATATAATTACTTTATTTCAATTATAACTCATCTGTATGTTTTTTACAAGCATCCAAACACCACGTGCCGTGACCGCAGATCGTGAGACCAACCCAAAATCAATTGCACCCTGTTCTCCCACGATTCGCCAACAAACATTTTACACTAAATAACACTTAAAAGGGAGCGCATTGCTGTGGCATTAAAAAAGGATTCCGACACCCCCCTTACCGACGCAATTGAACAAAGCGGAGCCGTGCTCTATACTGCAAAAAACGAAAAGGATTACTCAAAAACCATTTCCGACGCAAAATCCGGGAATGTGGTTTCGCAATATGAGGTCGCACAACTTTTATATATGCTCGGGAAAATGAAAAACGAAAAGAAAGCCTATTCCGAAGCGCATTATTGGTACAACATGGCTGCAAATCAAGGGCACGAGCGGTCTGTATACATGCTGGGATACTTATTTGACAAGGGTCTGGGTGTCAAAGAAAATCTTCCGAATGCCTTTTCCTACTACAAGCTTTCCGCCGAAAGAGGCTTCGTTCAGGCACAGTTCAAGCTCAGCCGCATGTATTTAAGCGGCAGAGGGGTCACCAAAGATATTTCTTTAGCGTCATATTGGGCAGAACGCGCGGCAAAAAACGATCATCCCGAAGCCGCCGAGCTGTTAATGCATATCAGGGCAAGTGAAGCCGAGCCCCCTAAAGAAGAGCAATGAGAAATTTACTTATAAAAATGTCCTTTTTCGGAGGAAATTATCATGGCTGGCAAATTCAGAAAAACGCCCTTAGCATTCAAGAGGTTTTTCAGAACGCACTTTACAAAATTCTTTCGGACAAACCGGACATAAAGGGCTGCAGCAGAACCGACACCGGAGTTCACGCAAAAATGTTTGCAGTAAGTATCAAAACCGAAAATACGATAAGCTGCAACCGTCTTATGCTTGCACTCAACTCATATTTGCCCCGCGATATCGCCGTTTATGATATATCAGAGGTTTCGGAAGACTTTCACGCAAGATACAGCGCCCTTTCCAAAACCTATGAATACCATATTCAAAACAGCGCGGTAAGGAACCCTTTTTCGGACGGTCTGGCGCTCCATTACAGATGCCCGATTGACGCAGAGCTTTTGAACAAAGCGGCGAAAAAATACATCGGCAGGCATGACTTTAAATCCTTTTGCAGCACACACTCAGATAAGGAAGATACTGTCCGAACGGTTTTTGACGCAAGCGTACACCGTGACGGCAAGCTTATTATATTTAAAATTTCAGCCGACGGATTTCTTTACAACATGGTGCGAATCATGACCGGCACCCTTTTATGGGTCAACGAGGGCAGAATAGACTGCGAAAAAATACCCGATATAATAAACGGACGGGAACGTTCTCTTTCCGGAAAAACCGCTCCGCCTCACGGACTCTATCTTATGGACGTAGCATATACCAGGAGTAGCTGATTCGAACCCGGTTTTGCTGCTCTTTGGTATACTGAAAGGCTTGATTTTGTTGACAAAACCGATAAAAGATAAAAAAAGAGGAAGTCCTAAAAGAACGGCTAAGCGGCTGCTTTTGTTCCTTATCGTGGCAGTTGTCGCTTTTTCCGCGTATGCCAACCGAAGCCGGCTTTCCTTCTCGGGAATAACCGAATGGGTAAATGAAATTTCTCTCAGCGGACAAAACGGCGACGGATATCCGGTATCAATAAGCGGACTTAAGGTCTCGGATTTGTGTGAATTTAACGGCTTTACCGCACTTCTGACCGACACAGCCTTTGTCGCATACAACAAAAACGGGAATGAATCCCTTAATATCCAGCACGGCTTTGCAAGCCCGTCTGTTTCGGCTTCCGCCGGCAGGTCTCTTATTTACGATGTCGGCGGATTTGGCTTCAGAATTGACAGCATATCAAAAAACATTTACATCGAAAAACTTGAGCAGATGATAATCTCCGCCGAAATATCCAAAAGCGGAAGCTATATAATCGCAACCCGTTCAAAAGGCGCATTAGGTGAGCTTGCCGTCTTTGACAGTGAAAAAAATCAAAAATACAGATGGTTTTCAGACGAGGCAAGCATTATTGATGTATCTCTTAACGACAAGGGCGACCGCGCAGCGGCGGCAGTTCTGGAAACAAAGGGCGGTGAAATAGTATCCTCTGTTTTACTCTTTCAATACAGTAAAAAAGAACCTCTTGCAAAATTCGAGTTTAAAGGATCTTTAATTAATAACATTTGTTTTGTCGGAGAAACAACAATAGCATGTGTAAGCGACAATAAATTCATCACGGTTAAGGGTCCAAACAAGGAAGATGTTTCCGAGACAGGCTATGACGGCAAATATCTTTCAGGCTTCAGCTTGAGAAAAGGCACAGGAACAGCCGTCCTGCTGTCTGACAATCCCGATTTAAAGGAGCCGTCGCTTTGCTTGTTTGACACGGGAGGTACCAAAAAATTCAGTGTTGACAACAGCGACAATATCAGATATGTTTATCTTGGAGATCGTGATGTGTATTTACTTAAGGACAACGAAGCTGTCGGATATTCTGTAAGCGGAGGCGAAAAAACAAAAACTGTAAAAACAGCGGATGATTCAGACAGAATTTGTATTACAGGGGACGCTTTAATGATTCAGGGCATCGGAGAGCTTAATTCAAGCTCCTTGAAATAATTTTCGATTAACAGCAGGTTAACAATTAATTTATGCGCAAAGCGCATCTTGGGGGACGCAAAAATGTCATTTATACTTGATTTCATAGTTGTTGTATTCATTATTTTCTGTATTGTTACAGGGCTTAACAAATCGGTCAAAAAAAACATTTATTATCTTATCGCCGCTATTGTTGCCATGGGGTTGAGTCTGTTGCTTTCCATTCCTCTTTCGAATCCTGTGGAAAAGTATATTATTAAACCTACCTATGCCGCATCAGCCGCAAACAGCATGGCTGATCTTGTATCCGCAGAAAAAAAAGCCACAGGATATGAAACCATACATGAGGTGGATGTCGCCACGCTTATACAAGACAATCCCAACTCCTTCAAGCGCATTCAGGATAAATACAGAGTTTACAAGGATACCCTTCTTGCCGTCGAGTACGGCGGCGACGGAACGCAATGGCAATACGCCGAAGAGGTTCTTACGGTTCTTATAACTCCCGCAAGCAGGGATGTCGCAAACGCTCTGACTCTTTTTGTACTGTTTGTATTAATTTACACAGGTTCCGCTATGATTGTACGGGGCTTTGACGAATATGACCGCAAAATCAAACGCATTCCCGTAGTAATACTGTCGGTGCTCAGGTCTTTTGTCTTTATTTTTATAGCCGCCGCGTGTCTTTCAATGGTTTTGCCGTATCTTTCGGGAAGCTACTACGCTATATTCAATGAAAACATGATTGACAAGTCGGTTCTTTTCAAAATATTTGCCAATCTATTTAACGTTATTACAGGATTATTTTAACGAATGAGGTTTTGCTTTTGAAGAAGCTTTTATCCATACTTTTTTGTATTGTTTTTCTTGTATCATGCAGAAAATCGGTCAGTACAGACATATTGCCGTCAAGCATTGAGCCTGTCTCAGAGGAGTCGTCCGAGCTGTGGTTTCCGTCTGAGGAATCGGAAGAGCCAGAGGTTTCCATAGAGATTTCATCTATTGAATCCTCTGAAGCTCCATCACCGGCATCAAGCAAGGCTTCTTCCCAAAAAAGCTCATCAAGTAATACAACAGCTTCTTCAAAAAAGCCTGCTGTAAGCAGCGCTGCAAAGCCTGTAAGACCACCCAAGCCGCCCGAGCTCAGGGGCGTATGGATTTCATATGTGGATTTTCCGGCGGCATTCGGCGCAACCGAAAAAAGCTTTAAGGAATACATAGATAAAACCTTTCAGGATGCCAAAAACGCAAAAATGAACGCTGTATTTGTCCATGTCCGACCCTTTGCAGATGCCCTTTATCCGTCAAAATATTTTCCATGGTCGCACTGTTTGACGGGAACACAGGGCAAGGATCCAAAATTTAGTTTTGACCCGCTTACATATATGGTCGATAAGGCGCACGCACTGGGTCTCCAGTTTCATGCATGGCTAAATCCGTTCAGAATAAAGCTTCACAATACTATGCCCACTACAACAGCAGAAAACAATTTAGAAACAATTCATCCCGAATGGACACTGAAAAACCCGTCTGACGGTCTTACATTTTTGAATCCGACAATACCGGAAGTTCGCACACTCGTTTGTAACGGTGTAAAGGAAATCGTCGATAAATATGACGTTGACGGAATTCATTTTGACGATTATTTTTACGGTAATGTAGCAAGCAAGCCTGAAGTTAAGGGCATTGCTATCAAAGACTTCACAGAATGCGTCAGCACACTTGTCAGGGATATTTACAGCGCTATAAATAAAAGATGTGAGTTCGGTATAAGTCCGAGCGGAAACGTCGAGGTTTCTGAAGGAATGGGTGCCGCCGTCCGCATGTGGGGAAAAACTGCCGGATATGTTGATTACCTTTGTCCGCAGATTTATTGGACAGACCTGTACTACAAGGACTTTGCCAAATATAATGTCGTTCTCAAACGATGGTCAACCGAAGTTGTAACCTCTGCATCAGTAAGACTTTATGTCGGTCTTGGAATATATCGGGTCGGCAGAGACGATATCGCAGAGGATAAAGGCTGGATGACCGGCACCAAAACGATTATAAAGGATCAGGTCGGGCAGGCAAGAAAATACACCGAAAACTATAACGGCTTTGTGCTGTTCAGCGTTCGGGATTTTTATACTCCTCAGGAACGTGTTGACGAGCTTAACAACTTGAAAACAATCTTAAACTAAAATGCAGTTATAAATTAATGATGTAAAGGGCGTATATTTAAATGGGAAGCAAAAAAAGTTTAACGGTAACAATAATTCTGTCGCTGGGAATTGTGGCGGTCATAGCAATAACAACATTTTTCACGCTAAAATATGATTTGCTGTCAATGTTTGACCGCAAGCCTCCGGCTGCCGACACCACACCGGTAAACGTTGATGTTCCAGACCCTGAGCCGCTTCCCCTTACTCCCATGACAGGGGTCTCCAACAGCGCGTGGCTTTTGCCCGAGGTTGATTTTCCCGTAACCGGAACGGCGGACGAAATCAAATCCATGATTAACAGCCGTCTGGACGCTATTGTCGGCTTTCATTTTACCGATGTAATAATTCCCATTACCTATTACGGCGATGCTCTTTACAAAACCGGGCTTTCCAGGCAGGCAAACGCCGAGCTCGATATTGTCGAATACGCCATAAGCGCCGCGAAAACAAGAAATCTTCATGTAATTCTTACATATGACGCTACAACCAAGGATTTACAGGGCTTTTACGACCTTTCTGACCCCGAGCAGTTTAACACAGTAAGAGATAAAATCTGCGAAGCGGTCAAAAGATTTCCCGAAAAAGCAATTTTGCTTGAAAACTTCTACATAAAGAACGAAACACTCACAGGCGAGGAGCTTTCGATAAAAACAACCGAAGTCTTAAAGGATTTAAAATACCAAATCCGCAAAGCAAACGGCACAATATACACCGGCGTAAGCGTTCTTCCCGTTTGGGAAAACAGCTCCGGAAGCGCTTTAGGAAGCGAAACAACCTCCGAAAATACCGACAACAAAAAAGGTGCGGATACATATTCATGGGCAAAAGACAACGCGGTCGATTTTGTTTTGGTCAAAACCTCCGGCTCAACAAAGGACGCAAAAGAGCCATTTGAAAAAGTCACTTCATGGTGGTCAGGTGTTGTAAAGGACTCAAATACCGCTTTGATTATCCACCACGGCTCAAACAATATCGGTAAAAAAGAACTGGTCGGCTGGGACGAATATGACCAGCTTTCAAAACAGATTTTATTTTTAAAAGAGCTTCCGGGCGTTAACGGCAGTACATTCCATTCGGTTTCAAGCCTTTCCAATGACAAAACGGGAAGCGTTGAAATGATGCTTAAGTGCTTTGCTCCGGATACAAGCGCGCTTAAATTCACCGACCTTGCGCTTGAAAAGCCCTCTGCTCTCACTACATCAACCAACGAATCCAAAACGATTTTTTACGGAATAAGTGATACAAATTTTAAGCTTGTTTTAAACGGCAAGGAAATTGAAAGGGATCAAAACGGCGTTTTCGAGCAAGCCTACGACCTTGTTCCTGGCGTAAACAGCTTCAAGCTTGAGCATAAGGGAAAAACCCTTGAATACAAGGTTACATACAAGGTTGTCATTCTTAAATCGGTAAGTCCGACCGACAAAATGGAGCTGGACGGCGGTTCTGATATATCCTTTGGCGTAACTGCTCTTAAAGGCTCAGCCGTTACCGCTGTAATCAACAAAAAAACCGTCAAGCTTACCGAAACAAAAAATTTAAGCAAAGACGACCCGTCAGAAGACTATGGCGACTTTTACCTTTATACAGGCTCGTACAAGCTGCCCGCTTCCGCAAAGGCTGAAAAAAATCTTGGTCAGATAAGCTTTGCTGCAAAGAAAAACGGTCTTTCCGAAAGCAAAAAAGGTGCGACCGTTGTTGTCAAAGCTCTTCCGCCCGAGGTAGTTGACATTGTAAAGCCGGAAGGAACAGTTGACATTCCCGATACCGTTGTCGGAGATATTCCTGTCGATATGGAAAAATCCTTTACCTCCACGCTTACAAAGGAAAGCGTCACAGGCGAGCTTATTACTGTCAACCGCTACAAAGCCGAAACCTTCAACAGCGAGTATAACAGTGATACAATCAATTACTCCCGTCCGACTAATTCATATTTGCCAAAGGGTGCGCAGGATGTCAGCATTGGTGAAGCAACCGGCGTACAAGAAGGCAAAACATTCATTTATAAAAAACTTAATTATGGAAAAATGGTCTACAAAACCGATGTAACTGTCGGAAACAGAACGACTCTTTTCCTTAAAAATGAGCTTGCTTTCTTTTCCGCTACAGTTAAAACAAGAACAACCGAAATCGTACTCAATTCGCTTAGAAAAGCTCCTTTAAGCGTTAATCTTCCGGTAAACTATGTTAATCCGGGAGCAAGGGACTCCCTTCTTACCGGCAATGCACTTAATTCCGCTTATGTGGATGTTACCTTCCCCTACTGCGCACAGTTCAC
>JGI994J12354_10004490_pt1 | contig 12523 bp, 6 predicted proteins | sample IntmicLarv3ML3BL_FD_12354 | JGI IMG/M metagenome (IMG submission 12354)
GGAGCTGTTTCACTCGGCGCCGCCTGTCGGCTACCTTTGCCTGCCTGCGGCTGACGAGGAATTTATTGATGCCATCGACCGCGCCCACGCTGGCGGCTGCGAGTTTTTAGTTGAGGTGCGCGAGATGAAGCGGCCGTATCTCAAAAACAGTGTTTCAGACTATTCGAATTTGTACGAGCTAAACCAGTTGGCGCAAAGATTACAGACGATGGCTGGTGCTGACGAGCTGCTGTTTGAAGCTCTGGTGAAGATGGAAAAGTCCACTCCGAATGTCGCGCGACTTATTAATTTAAGTCACAATTTGGCGTGTTGTGCTTTGGCTCCGGCGCGAAATTTTGATGAGCTTGGGCATTTCGCGCTGGAAAACAATTTTTATCCGGAGTATGACACCATTCCCGAAGCGTTCCTCGACACGCTCGACTATGAAAAAATCGGGCGGCGTTTCCATGACGAGCAAGGCGGCGTATTTTTGGATAGGTGCTACGTGGTTAATTTGGCATCGGAAAGTGAGATGCTAGAGCTGTACACAGGTAATCCAAAAAAAGCCAAAACTTTTGCCGGAGAGTGTGATGCGGCTGCACATTGCGCAGTTGCAAACGGATGGAAAGCCTATTTATTTGCCACTTTCTGCTACGGAGCGAAATATTGAAATGACCGCCAAATCTCTCGGCTGGGAGAGTGTTGGCGGTCATCCTTTTTTTAGCTGTCACAGCGGCATCGCCAAGCTGGATGCGGCGCTTACCGGGAATGAAAATATTTATATGCTGTCAGATTTTGCGGAGGCTTTGTTGGATTTGCGCTCTCGTGGTGAGCTGCCGAAGTATAAGGCGGCGCTGGATATCTGCGAAAATCCCGATTTTGAGGAGTGCATGAGCTTGGCGAATAGGCTGTCAGAATATGAGTTTAATCCCGAAATCGTGGTAGCCGCGGATTATGGAGAGATGGAGATGCTAAGACTCCATAAGCTCGATCGAAGCTGTCCCGGCATGGATCATTTTGACTTTGCTGCTTTTGGAAGCGCCCTCCTCGCGCAAAATGGTGCTCGGATCACGCCGTATGGCATGATTTGCAAAACAGACAGTGAGCAGGTTTTGGGGGTGGGGGTTGAGGGGGATTTGACTCACGGCGTAGTGATGATGTAGTGAGTTGACAAGCGGCTAGTACGGCTGCACCTGCCAAATCAAAACCACCATATGCTTATCTAGTTCAACGCGCTCAAGGCATACAGGCGCTATTGCTAACGCCTGTATGCTCTTGTTGTCATTACTCATCGCTGTCCTTTGGGAGCTTTTCGTAGCAGAATAATGCTTCCAAAAAAAACGACAAAGGTAGCAGAGTAATGGCCACTGATAGCCATAATGCAAGGCTTACATACCAAGGAAAGATCGGCACATGTTTGCTAAAAGCAGCTAAAAGGCTCGCCACCGTGGATGTAATGATAATCGTAATAAATTTAATAAACACTCGCAAATTCGGCCGCTTAACGCTTTTATTACGATTTCTATCATTTTTAGTTCCGCAATGTGTGCAGTCAATTTCAGATGTACGGATAAATCTCCGAGTAAATTTAATTATAATCCTCTCACCACAGGCATCACATTTCATGAATCTTTTCATTGCTGTACCTCGCTGTTCTCCGAAACCTTTTCGTAACAAAACAATGCTTTTAAAAAATTCATAAAAGGCGGCCCCATTATAAACACTGGTATCCATGTCACAAAGATTATATCCAAAGGAATTGGCGACACATATGCGCTATAACATATAGAAGCAACTCCCACCAGAATTATACCGGTAACCATGGTAAATGTAATAATCCACCGTACACGAGGTCGCTTAGCATTTTTATTACGATCTATATCATTTTTACTGCCGCAGTGTGTGCATTTAAAGACGCCAATCCAATTAAATGTAATTATAATCCTCTCGCCACAGGTATCACATACCATAAATCTTTTCATTGCTTTACCTCCAATTTAACCCTATCTAAAAATGCTATATGTGCTTGAATCAACAGAGAACCTTACGCCACGTGGATATGGCTCAAAATTGCCGCTATTAGTAGCATCATACACTGTATATTCAGCATAAAAGCGATGGTAAATGCCTCCGCCCCTTATATCATCAAACCCCTCTATCACAATTCCATGAGTTATATAAGTGCCAGGTTGAGTCGCAATTGTAACGGAAGAAACAGCGCCTGCACCTGCGCCTAACGCTGCACCTGCGAGTAAGCTAATTCCTACATTGGCTACACTGCTCGTTGCTCCGCCGCCAGCCACTCCAGTGATCATTCCAATATAAAAACTTTCTGCAACCACATCCCCAGTTGTCACTTCCTTATGTAGCTGATATGTGACATACGGGTATCCATTGGCATTACAAAAATCTTTTATTTGCTTAAAAATCGTTTCTTCGTTGCCATTTTCGTAGCCATTTTCCTTAAAGCCTTTATCACTATTGTAGACCTTTTGTACAAAATCATAAAACACACTATACGACATTGTAGAATACGCGCCCGTTTCCGGACACTTAATTTGTTCAAAATTATCCTTTGTTTCTACCATTGTGTTATCTAGAGCATTAGTTGCATTAGTTATATTCGAAGGATTTTCTTGATAGGCATTATAGGTATAGGTTTTCCCAAGCCCAATGGAGCTCATAAACCCAGCAAGCTCGGTTAACCCAATAAGCCATCCTTCACGCCATAGTAATTTTGTTGTGTCCGACTGTCCGACGCTACTTGGAAAAAAGTGTACAGTAGCACCGCCATCAGGGTATACCCACATATTCAAAAAATTGTTAGTATCCTTTTCAATCTTATACATTGCAAAATCCCCAGTAATATTATCTGTCATGGTTATCGTAGCCCCGTATGCACGTACTCCACTATATAGACGGACATATAACTTGCCGTTATCATTTTGATAAACTTCATTAATGGTTTGGTTTCCAACTGTTATAGACGCGCCTGCAATTAGAGTGACCGCTAACCCCAACCAGTCGACCCTAAGCTGTGGCTCATTACCGCAATAGACATACCAATTTGACCCATCTTTTATCGGGTCTTCTTGAGTAAATCTATGCGTCTCCGCATCATAGAACCGGTTTTGTGCAAAGTACAAGCCAAGCACTTCATCGAAGGTATACCCCGTGAAATTCGTCAGATTCTCAATCCCCGAGAAGTTAGAATCTGTATAAGTTTCCGTAACCGGCGCACCCCAAGGGTCATAAATCGTATGGGCTATAATCTCCCCATCGGCATCAACCGCAAACAAGGTGCTACCCAGCAAACTCGTTCTGTACCAGACCTTAGAAACCTCGTTCGCAGCGAAATCGCTCTGGAAATTCTCTCCGTATTCGCCATCAGAATTGGTCGCGCCACGAGCTGTGCCCTCGGCATAATCGAACTCCGCCGAAAGCCTTGTGCCACCCAAATCATAGACATAACGCTGGGTGAAACTTCCTTCTTCTGTAACAAATATATCACGATTGGCCAGAGAAAGATAGTCCACAACGTAATTTTTTGTCACGGTCTCAAAATTATTCTGAACCGTCGTCCCAACCTCAGTTTCCCAAGCCCTTTGCCAGGTGGCGCGCCAATCATCCAAAAACCGCTGGTAATCCACACCCCCCGAACCGTCAAACAGATTCGAGTTTTTGTAGCCAAAGTTTTCGTTCTCACGGTACTGCTCGTTCTGAACCCTCGCACCGAGCGCATTATAAACATAGCTCGAAGTTTCGCCCTCGCTCGTTTCGCCTAGTATCAGACGGTTTTGGGCATTATAGGTATACAAAACCTCCGCACCATCCGGTGCGGTTTCTTTTATTAAATTTCCGGCTTTGTCATACTCATACGTCGTCTTGCCATCCGCTGTAGTCCTCGTAAGCATCCGGTTTTGAAGGTCATAGGTGTAAGAATTTTCACCATCATTTAGGAGATTTCCCGCCTTGTCATAGCTGTAATCGCTACGAACTCCGGAGATTTCAACACCCACAAGCTGGTTCGCCTTGTCGTAGTAATACCTCAAAAAATCATCGCGAAGTGATGTGTCTATGCCCGTACGCAGCTCGTTTCGGAGGTTTCCGGCTGCGTCATAGACATAATCTATCGTTCGGCGGTTATCATTCACTCCTACAACCTCCCACTGCGTGTCGAGATTGCCCGCCGCGTCGTAGTCGTAGCGCGTAACCGAGCCGTCCGAGTGGTTTTCGGCTACAACTCGGCCTTCGTAATCGCGGTCGTACACGATGCCCGTGCCGTCGTGGTCGAGGATGCTTGTCACGTTTCCGTTTTCGTCGTAGGTATATGAAACTGTTAGGGTGTCCGGGTAGGTGATGTGAGTGCGCTGTCCATTGGCATCAAAGGCGTTCACGGTTTTTGTGCCGTCTTCGTTTGTTACCTCTTTTAGCCGGTAAAGCTCGTCGTATTTGAACGAAACTTCGCCTGCAACATCATTTGTTGCTGTGAGAATATTTCCAACAGCATCGTAAGTATATCTGGCTGTGTCGTCAAGGTCCCAACGGGTGGTTTGGCGATATAATTCATCGTAATCATACTTCACAAGCACGCCGTTTTCATCCGTGCTCGTTACAACATTTCCCATTTTATCATAGGTATAGGTAGTTTTGTAGCCGAGTGGCGAGGTTTCGGTTTTTAGATTTTCTGCCAGATCATATTCATACGAAGTCGTTGCTATCTCTTCGTTTGCGCCATAGGTTGTGTAGGTTTCGAGCGCGCCTAGATAGTTATATGTATATGCCGCCATGCCACCGACGGCATTTGTTTCCGAAGCCGTTCGGTTCAGGCCGTCGTAGGTGTAGAGGGTACTGTTTTTGTTGCCATCGGTGAAGGTCACGAGGTTTCCGGCGAGGTCATACTCGTACTGTGTCGAGTGGTGAAGCTCTGTAGTCGTTTTTACGAGTCGGTTCATGTTGTCGTATTCATAGTCTACGTAGTTCAGAACACGGTCGGTCAGCTTTGTCATGTTGCCGTTTTTGTCGTATTTGTACACTGTTGGCATTCCGGCTGCATCCGTTGTCACTGTTAGGTTTCCGGCTGCGTCATAGGTGTATCCGGTTGTGTTTCCGAGGGCATCTTCAAGAGAAACTATTCGGCCGCGTGAGTCGTATTCATAGCTTATGACACCGCCGAGCTCGTTTGTCGCCGTCAACGTCTGACCGTTTTTGTCGTAGGTATAATTAGCAGAATTTCCAAGCGCATCTGTGTACTGTGTCACGCGCCCAAGCTTGTCGTAATCCGTTACCGTTTCGCCATCTAGTGCGTTTATGACCTTTGTTACCGCGTAAATGTCGTTGTATTCATACTCTGTTTTGTTCCCCTCGCGGTCGGTGTATATCATCAGATTTCCAACAAGGTCATAATCATAAAACGCACTGTTTCCAAGGCCGTCAATGGATTCCATGAGCCGGTTAACTTCGTTATAAACGCTCGCGCTTACAATATTTCCGTCTTTTGTGACCTTTGTCGTATTGCCCACTGGGTCGTAGAAGTACTGCGTAACATAGTTTTCAGCGTCTGTGACTGTATTTGTGCGACCTACTGCGTTGTAGGTATATGATGTTGTGAGGAACACGCCCGCGGACTGTTGTGTCGTGACACTCGCTGTCTGGCCAAGGCTGTTATACGCATATCTTGTCACTGCGCCATTTGCCGCAGTTATTGTCGCTACTTGGTTTGCGCCGTTATAGGTATACTTTGTTTCGTTGCACATCGGGTCGGTTATGCTCGTTTGTGCGCCGTTTTTGTTGTACTCATAGCTCGTCTTAAATCCAAGCTCGTTAAAGTACGCAGTTGTGCGACCCAAGGCATCATATTCATACGAAACGCTTGTCCCGTCTGGGTTTGTGACGGAAGTTGTGCGACCCAAAAGGTCATAGGCATACTCCGTCTCATTGCCCTCGGCATCCGTCATTTTGACGAGATTTCCGTTTTTGTCATAATCATAAAACGTTTCAAAGCCAAGCTCATTTTTCTCGCTCAAAAGCCTTCCAACGCGGTCGTAATACATGTAAACGCTTGAGCCCTCTGCATTTGTCTGCTGGATGAGGCGGTTTAGCTCGTCATATTTCATCGTGGTTTCGTTGCCGTTCGCATCAGTTATTTTTGTGAGGTTGCCGTTGTAATCGTACTCATACTTCGTTACAGCATCAAGTGCGTCTTTTATCTCCGTCCGACGACCTTCGAAATCATACTTATAGCTAGTTGCATTGCCAAGCGCATCCGTCACAGATACAATCTGCCCCATCTCGTCATAGGTGACTTTTGACTTGCTTCCGAGAGCATCTGTTGTCGAAATGGGTCTATCCATTTTGTCATATTCATAGGTCGTTTTGTTCCCACCACTATCCTCGGTATGGGACATTCTACCTTTTTCGTCGTAGAAATATTTCGTCACAACACCTTCACCATCACTGACAGAAGCCACGCGCCCATTGTCATTATATGTGTAAGTTGTACTATTTTCCTCTGCGTCCGTGAAGCTTAAAATGCGCCCATTTGTGCCATACTTCGTTGTGGTGTAATTTCCAAGTGCATCCGTTGTCTTCGTTGTGAAGCCGTTCGCATTATACTCATATTTCGTCGTATAGCTCGTTGTCGCATCAAGCTTTTGCGTAACTTCCTCAAGCTTTCCGGCATTGGAATATTTATAGCTCGTCAGCCCACCCATCGGGTCTTCCACACTCGTGATGCGGCTCACATCATCATATGTATACTTCGTTTCTTCATTTTCGGCATTTTTTACAGACTGCAAAATTCCGGCTGTATCATAATTATAGGTCGTAACACCGCCCAGCGCATCCGTTACCGTGTGCAGAAAACCGTTGTTATAGGTATACCTTGTTATATTTCCGTTCCTGTCTTTGTGGCTTGTAAGTAGTGTTTCACTCGGGTCATAATAAAAAATTTCACTCGACCCGTCTTTGTAATCAATCTGTTTTACCAGATTATTGCTGTTATATGCAACCTTTATCTCATTGTCGTTAGCATATTGCATGTTTGTAATGTTGCCATCGTCATTGATTATATATTCTGTTTTATAACCGTCCTTGTTTACAAGTTCGCTTGCTACATAATTCATATAATCGCTTGCCGTTCTCCCGTCCGCATCCTCGGTATAGAGCAGATTTCGGTACTCGTCATAGGCATACTTCGTTTCCCACCCGGCGCTGTCCGTGTGGGTATTTATGAGGTTTACATCGTCATAGCTGATTGCATGAGTGGTCTCTACATTCGCATTCACAAAAATCTGCTTTGTCACACGACCCTTTGCATCGTAAGTGTTTTTGACATATGTGACACCCTCAAAATCTGTCGCTGTCGCAATATATCCATTTCCGTCGTAAGTGTAGTAAAGTGTATCGTTATCTGGATTTGTGACCGAGGTAAGATTATCTCCATCATAGGTGTAGCTCACACTACGGCCTGCGCTATCGGTCACTTTCGTAATGTGTCCATCGCTGTTGTATGAGAGTTCCATATAGCCATTGACACCGTTTATCTTTTTGAGATTTCCGTCCGAATGTGTGAGCGTGTAAACTGTATCGCCTAGCTCATTGCGGAGCTCTATAAGCTCACCATCAGCATTAAATATGAACTGCGCTCCGGTCTTGTATTCCATGATGTAGCCACCATCGTTTGCGCCGCCTTCTACATCTTTCAACTCGAATTCGCGATTTGAAACTGTGTAATAATCATTGGGTGCATCTGGTATATGGCGCAGAAATACTAGCTTTTCTCCGCCCGGCAAGTACAGGTGCAGGATGCCGTTATCGTCCACGAGCGTATAGTCAAAGCTATGAGTGAACCCCTGCCCGAACGCGCCATCCCAGCCGCGAGAGTTGTACGCACGCGTGAAAGCTAGCGGATATTGCCCCTCAAGTTTGAGGTCTGTATACTTAAACACAAAGCTGCCGTCTATCATGTTTACGGGGTCAATTTTTTCAATTTCCTGCTGAAGCGATGGCATAGATATCCAGTTTAGTATATTTGTCATTCCAAGTAAAAGCTCTAACATGAGTTTATCGGATAATCCACCCTGTTTCAACAGGCACAGAAACTCTTCCCAGTCTGCGCCCAAAATGGTTGCATAATCTACAACCACGTCTATAGGTGTTGCATACTGCTGTGTCCAAATCCAGTCCTCGCCATGAGTCACATTCCCTTCATCATCTGTGACACAGGTTGGGTCGTGAGCATCCGGAAATCCTAGTGGCCGGACTATAATAGTGACCGTATAGCTGTCTGAGTTAGCATTAAAATCCACTGCCGGAAAGCCATTTATACGTCCTGTCCATGAAAGAGTGTAGTATCCCTCGCCTTTTCCTTCTTGCCCGTCCAGAGCATATTCATCGGGCAGATTATGGATATTATGGAAGGCGACAAAGTCCATCGACCCAAAGTTGGGGTAGTTTGGCGGAAGTGTATAACCATAATCTGGGGCGCATGGGTCTTGACTGCTCATAGCACCGTCATATCCTGCAAGTAATTCTTCCTCAAAAATCCATCCAAAATGTTTGCCGTCTACCAACACTTGAATAGCTACATACTGCGTGTACTGAATTTGGAACTCAAACTCTAAAGCAGCCGTGTTCGGATTGAAATTTCCGGTCCCAACCTCTATTGCCTGCACTTGCATCATCGGCACCATGCTAACCATCATGCAAACTGCCAAGAGCATTGCAAACGCTCGTTTAAGTGAATTTCTTTTTATCTTTATGTTCATATCTTTCTCCTTTTTAATGCTCATGCGTCAGCGCCGCTTCCAAGATGTGCAAATACGCCCAATGCTCTGACACCACATCGTTAAACGGACATTCCGCCGTTTTCAAATAAGCCGCTGTTTCGGGATTTCTATTCAGCATTCGGTTTATCATGGTCACAGCCTCGGCGCGAGTCACTGTATTGTTCGGTCTAAAAGTGCCATCTTCGTAGCCATTTACAAGACCATATGCTGCCGCTTTCTCTACATATTCCGCATACCATGCTGTTTCCAAAACATCTGTAAATTCAATAGTTTCATCGCCTAAATCTCTGCCAGACTTTTCCGCAATGCGAACCAAAACTGTCGCAAGCTCCGCTCTTGTCATCGAAGTTCCGGGTGCGAAAATTCCATCGCCATAGCCCTGCAAATATCCGCGCTCCGTTGCGGCTTCAATGGCTCCGAACGACCAGCGCTCTTTTAAAACGTCTGTATAGCTTGAAATTCCGGGTCTTTTTTCATCAAGATTCAGCGCGGTAATCAGCATCTTCGCAATTTCTTCGCGCGTAACGCTGCCATTCGGCTGAAACGAGCTATCGGGATAGCCATTGACGTAAGGTGTATGTGTTTCAAGGGTTTCAGTCGTGGTAGTCGTCACTCCGCCAACGCCGCCGCTGGGGGCAGGCACGGACGGAGTGTCGGTCGTCAGACTTATTATAATGGTCGAATAATCCGAACCATCGTTTGACATTATGAAAAGTGTCAAAATTACATTGTCTGTTTTTGGTAGTTCTGCCAGTGCTGTTACATTAATTCCGGTTGCTGTAACCTCCACATCCAAGAGCGCCGGGTCATATAAAAAGTCGTATTCTTCGGGGTTTAGAAGGACTTTTTGCGTTGTGTTGCCGGTCGCGTAAGACCTGTTACGCAGACTGTTGTAAATATCTACCGTTTTATCCTCAAAAACTTGAAGGCTCAAGTAAGTTGAGGTAAGTTGGTACTGCTCGCTCGTCGCGCCGTCTGCGAAGTTTTTCTCGTTATTCGGCATTTTTGCCAATTCGTCGCCCGTTAGGTAATTGTTCATGAGCCACACGTCGGCTCCGGCTGTATATCTCGCTACCAAACTCGCTGGCAGTTCGCCGCGAAGGTAGTTGTTTTCAAGGTTTATTTCGTCTAAAACAGTAGAAACAAACACATCGGGAATTATATCTCGCAGATAATTGTCTGCTAAATTCAGCTTCTCAAGCACTGTTAATTGGTCAAAGTTTTGCGGAATTTTGCCCTCAAGCTTGTTGTTGCAGAAGGTTAAATACTGCATCTTCGTCAAATTGCCTATATCTTCCGAAATCTCGCCGGTTAGTCCGTTTTCTGCTAGGTCTAAAATTTGGAGCTTGTCCAAAGTGTACACGCTGTCATGGATTGTGCCAGTCAATTCGCAGTCCCACAACGACAGGACAATGAGGTCTGTATTGCTCGAAAGGTCTGGCATCACGCTGCCCCAGGCGTTGGATGAGAGGTTCAAATATGTAAGAGCGGTCATGCCCGAAAGCGTTGGGATTTGTCCGCTTAGGTTGTTGTTTAGGAGGTTCAAAAACTCTATTTTGCTGTTTCCCAAAATGCTGGACGGGATGTTTCCAGTATAATTATTATCTTTGAGATTGAGGTGCGTTAGCGCTGTCATCGTTCCAAAACCTGCCGGAATTGCGCCGCTGTACGCATTTCCGCCGAGGTCTATATTTTGAAGTTTAGGAAGCGCAAACAGAGATGCCGGAATGTTGCCACTCAAGTTATTTCCGCCCAAAAACAAATATTCCAAGTTGGAAAGCTCACCAATTGCAGCCGGAATGTTGCCAGTAATGCCTGCGTCGTCAAGACCTATGGCGCGGATATATTCGAAGGAAGCTTGACTGGTTATTGTGTCGAGCGTCATTTGTTGGGCGTTTAAGAGCCGCTCTATCTCGTTTATGAACCATGTTTCGCCTTCGCACAAATCTATAAAAGTTTGTGCATAGCCGGGCTGTGGGTTCGGGGTGAAGTCTGCCGCTGCAGGCATTACACATATTAGAGATAATATAAGTGTTAATGCTAAAATTAGGGATATTCTGCGCTTTGTTCTCATGGGCTTTCCTTCTTTCTTTTTTATGATTAATTTTTTCCATTAAATATACAATACATCGTAATGTTACCATGTTTTTCTTGTGTTTTGGGTGCACAGCTCGTAAACGACGGTTTTGAACTCGCATACGACAAAATTCACTTGTTTCATCTGTTTGTTTTTGTGCATTTATCCAAAAATGTTTGTTTAAGTTAAATTTAACCAATAAAGGAGTATACTGCTTATGTACGACACTTCTTAGCAATCTAAATAACAACCAATCCACGCAACCAGCAGCGCTTACCAAAGCGCTGCTTTTACTATTTTAAAACCAAAAAGAAAGGAAAACCCACTCCATGAAAAAGCTAAAACCACTGCTACTACTCATCCTCTGCGTAGTCCTCTTATGCCAATCTGCCCTTGCAAGCGAGTTGCCCGACACCTCACCCCCAGAGCTTCAGCTCGCAATCGACGGCAGCACTCTCACCGTCACCGCAAACGATCAGCACAGCAACATTTCGGCAATTTACATCGGAAGCGAATACTTCGCCGGAAACGCAGGAACGACCCTCGAAATCCCACTCGAAGCCTATGCTCGCGAGGAATATCTCTATATCAGCGCGGAAGATTATGCCGGGAATGTTTCAAAAACGGCGGTTGTTCAGAACCGTACTACACCGGCACGCCGGGCGCTATAGTTTCCGAAGTTACTGCGTTTTCGGTCGCTCCAACAGATTCAAAGGTTACGCAGAGCGGCGCAAAAAGCGAAGTCGGAGATGTAGTCGCCATCCTCTCTGGCATGGCGATGTACCCCATAAGCCGCGAAGCCGCAAACGGCGGCTATATCTACTATTACGCGGTTAGCAGCAGTCAGAATACAGATAATATTTCGCGCGAAGCTGTGAACATCGGCGGCATTACATACGAGTATAGCCACACGGAAATAATCGACGTATACGTTGCAAATGCTGAAAAAGTGACGGAGCTTGTTGAGATTTTATCCGAGTCCAAAGAGGTCACGGACATTACGGCGCTGCTGGAGCAGACTATACTATATAATAAGGACGGATACTCCGGAATATTGACGCTCTCGCTCGAAAGCCTTGCGCTGGAGGACGGAGAGCAGAAAACGTCATATTTCACTGTGACGCAGAGCCGCGATTATCCCGGACTAAGCTCCAATGACAGCTCACTCGTTCCGAAAACGCTCGAATACAACTACAAAACTTATACGCTTACAGCGCTGACATGGACTTCGCAAAGTGCTGAAACTGTGGACTTTATACAGATTCCAACGAGCTATACAGCTCACGCGGTGTACAGCGCAAATTCCAGCAGCACTCAGACCCTGGACTACAATGTGACCGCGAAATAGGAGGGAACAGTTACGAATCTCCAGGCGGTCGGGCAGATTTATGTGGTGCATTTTGCGGAAACCGCCCCAATCGAGCCGGATTCTGAAAATAGCTCGACCGGCCTCACAACTACTGAAAAGGTAATCTCTGCCGCAGCTTTGGGCGCTATTTTAGTGCTTGCTGTCGGCGGATTTTGCTATAAAAAACGAAAAAGGAGATAAAAAACATGCGTAAAATAATGACTTTTGCACTGGCATCGTGTGTGATGCTCTCAGCGATAGTACTGCCCGCTTCGGCGGCATCTTTGGGGAGCGACACTGAATACTACGAATCTAGCGGCTCGGTGGGAG
>JGI994J12354_10004491_pt1 | contig 12522 bp, 12 predicted proteins | sample IntmicLarv3ML3BL_FD_12354 | JGI IMG/M metagenome (IMG submission 12354)
CTCGCGAGGTGGCCGTACCTGGCGCCCATCTTGGGCTTGAGGCCATCCACCATCGGCTGGAGGAGGCCGAAGGCCTGCCCGCCCCGCCCCAATGGCTGCTGTTGCTCTGTTGTGCCATGGGCTGCGCCGGATTCGGCTACATCATGGGCGGTTCGGCGTGGGATTCTGTTTCGGCCTTCCTGTGCGGCCTCGTGCTGCAATGCTTCTTGATGGGCACCGCCAAGACCAACCGCTTTATGGTCAACATCCTGGGCGGCGCGCTGGTGACATTGCTGGCCCAGCTGCTTCTTCTCACGGGCATCGGTGGCAGCCTCGACTGCGTCATAATCGGCGCCATTATCCCACTGGTGCCGGGGGTGCTGCTGACCACGGCCATTCGGGATTTCTTCAACAGCGACTATCTCTCGGGGGCCATTCATCTCATCGAGGCATTGCTCATCGCGGCCTGCATCGCCGTTGGCGTGGGCGGCATGCTCAGTTTTTTGGGCTTTGTCCGGGGGGTGCTGCTGTGATTGTGGAGTTTGTGGTGGCTGTGGTGGCCACGTCGGCCTTCGCCGTGCTCTTCAGCGCCCCACCTCGGCACTATCCCCTGTGCGGGTTGGTGGGCGGCCTGGGGTGGATAGTCTATTCCCTCATGATGCGGTCGGGCGCGCCTCTGGCCCTGGCCACCGTGTGTGCGGCCCTGATGCTCACTGTGGTGGCTCGGCTGGCCTCGGTGGCGCTGCGCACGCCGGTGACGGTTTTTCTGCTGGCCGGTATCTTCCCCCTGGTGCCCGGCGCGGGCATCTATTACACGGCCTACCACCTCTTCGCTGGGGAGGGGGCCATGGCCTCTGCCAAGGGCACCGAGACCTTTATCATCGCCGGGGCCATATCGCTGGGAATCCTCTTTGGCTCGGCGTTGCCGCAAGGGATGTTTGTGCGGTTGGTGGGGATGTTTAGACGGAAATAAAAAGGAAGCTCTTACGAGCTTCCTTTTTTCCTCAATACCGCCCCAAGTCCCCCTCGGGGCAGATGATGACACGTGGGGTTTTTCCGGGGTCGAGCCACCGCATGATACCGAGCAGATCGCTTTCGCTCAGGCCGATGCAGCCGGCGGTGCCCTTGCCGTCAGAGGTGGCCACATGCATGAAAATGGCGCCGCCATCGCCCTTGACCGGGCTGTGATAGTTGAAATCGAGCACCAGAGCGTAGTTGTATTGGTAGCCAAAGCTTTCAAGGTGCTCGCGGTCCTTAAAATCGCCCCGGCCCTCGGTCCACCGGTTGTAGAGGGGGCTCGAGCTGTCGAGCACCCAGTAGCTGTCGGGGGTGATATCGCGGTACTCAAGGCCGGCATGGACGCCGGGGTTTTCCTTGGCCCCAAAGGCGAAGACGATGCCGAAATCCCCCACCGGCGCGGTGAGGGTGCTCTGCTTGCGGTTCTCCATGAGGCCCTTGATGCCGGCCACAGCGGGCAAATCACGCCACACGCGCAGCCAGACGCCGTCCACCTGCTCGTAGACGTTGACCACCGCCTGGGTGTCTTGGAGGCTGGCTGTCGTCACTGTGACAATCTGCTGTGAGGTGGCCGCCGCCGTCAGGCCGTCCACCGGGAGAACCGGGATGCTCACGGGGAGTAGCCCAAGGCCGAGCCTCCGGCCCACCAGCGTCACGGCCTGGGCCCGCGTCAGCGCGGCATCAGAAGCGAAGTGCCCATCACCGAGGCCGACCATCATGCCGGAATGCAGGGCCCATAGCACGGCGGTCTGGTGGGCTTTGGGGATGCTCGCCCAGTCGTTCAGGGTCTCGGAGAGGCGGAGGCTGAGTGTCGGCACCGCAGGTTTGCCCTCTAGTGCCCAGAGGAAGCTTGCCGCCTCAAGGCGCGGCATGGGGGCGTTGGGGTTGGCGCCCTCGGGCAGAGCGCCGGCCTCCACCGCAAGCGCCACGTAGGGCGTGTACCATGGCACAGCGCCCTCGCTGTCATCCACGCGCACCCTGTCGGCCAGCGTCATGGCACAGAACTCGGCCAGGGTGACGCTCTGCTGGGGCCGGAAGGTGCCATCGGGGAAGCCGGACACCAGCCCGCCTTCCAACAACAGGGCCAGAGCGTTGGCGTACCAGGCATCCATCGGGACATCGGAAAAGCGCGGCCCCTCCGCTGCCACCGGGAGGATGAGGCAGCAGAGGGCCAACACAAGGGTGATGAGCTTTTTCATGGGAGAAGCCTCCTTGGAATCGATGCCGCCATTGTACCACGAAGTCATCGCCCATCGCAAGCCCGGGCTTGCCTCTCGCCGCCGGATGATGTACAATGGAGACATCCAAGGAACGGAGCGCGGCCATGAACATCATTAAAGTAGAACGAAATCAAATAGGGAAGTCGGCTGAAATTGTGGCGGCGGCTTTCTACCATTATCCCATGATGGCCCACTATTTTCCCAATCCCCAGAGACGAAAGCGCTGGCTGCCGTGGTATATGGAAAAGACGCTGAGCTGCGCGATGCGCTACGGCGACGTTTTTGCAACGGCCGATTTTTCCGGTATCATGTTTGTGCTTCCCCCCGGCCACACCAGATTGAGCCAGGGAGAATATATCCGAAATGGTTTTTTGATGACGCCCTTGGTCATGGGCCTGCAAAATTATCTGAAAAGCGACGCGTGCGAGCAATTTGTCGCCAACACCCACGAAAAACTGCTGGGCGGGCGTGCCCACTATTACCTCTGGGGCCTGGTGGCCAACCCAAAGGCCCAGCGCAAGGGTGCCGGCAGCGCCTTGATGAAGGCTTTGACAGACCGGGCAGAGGCTGAGAATATGCCGATTTATCTTGAAACCCACGATGAAAACAATGTCACCTATTACAAGCGCTTTGGCTTTGGGCTCATCCATCAGGATATCATTCCGAAGCACGGGCTGGATATCTGGTGCATGATCCGGGAATCGGGAGTATGACGGTGCCGTGCTGAAAAGCCATCCAAGAAAAGGGGAGACCACCATGAAAATCGCTCTCATCCAGATGCCTGTTACCGAGAACAAGGCACAAAACCTCGCTTATGCCGCCCAGGAGGTGGCCCGCTGCGCCGCTATGGGGGCGCGGGTCATCGCGCTGCCCGAGATGTTCATGTGCCCCTATCAAAACGATTGGTTTGTCCGCTTTGCCGAGCCTGCGGGTGGCGAGACCCACACGGCCATGGCCCGGATGGCCAGCGAGAACGGCATCTGGCTGGTGGGCGGCAGCGTACCCGAAGCAGACGGTGGGTGCATCTATAACACCAGCTATGTCTTTGGGCCCGACGGCGCACAGGTGGTGCGGCACCGAAAGATGCACCTTTTTGACATCGACGTTGCGGGCGGGCAATATTTTAAGGAGTCGGACACCTTCACCCCGGGCAGCGATGTCACCACTTTCGAGGCCGAGGGAGTTGTTTTCGGGCTTAGCATCTGCTTCGACATCCGCTTCCCCGAGCTGGCGCGGCTGGCGGCTATGGCCGGGGCCCAGGTGCTGGTGACGCCGGGGGCCTTTAATATGACCACCGGGCCGATGCACTGGGAGCTGGCCTTCCGCCAGCGGGCGGTGGACAATCAATTTTTTACCGTGGCCATCTCGCCGGCCCGGGACGAAAACGGCCCCTATGTTGCCTATGGCCACTCCATGGTGTGCTCGCCCTGGGGCAAGGTGATGGAGAGCCTCGGCCACGAGGCCGGGAGCATCGTCCTCGACTTGGACATCGAGGAGGTGGCGAGGGTTCGCCAACAGTTGCCGTTGATGAGCGCCCTGCGGCATGATGTATATAAGCTGGAACTGCTGTAAAGACTAAAAAAGATGCCTCGGAGGAGGCATCTTTTTTGTATTCCATTAAAGCTCCGCGCGGGCCACCAGATTATCCTTGCCCAGCCCGCAAACCGATGGATGTCTTTTGCGCCGCAACGGGATAGGATACCTTGAAGTTCATCGGGCATGAAGGTGTAGGACACCGGCCATGGGGCATGACCTTTGCCCTATAAAGCTAAAGGGTGGGGCTTGCGCCTCCACCCTCAAGAACAGATGCAATCAATGATTGGGCCGCGATTTCACCATTTTGATGGCGTTCATGGCCTCCACCAGCAGCTCGACATCCCGGCCGGTGTCGAAGGCCTCGTTCAGGGTGGCCAGCAGCGCGCCGCGCTCGGTGGTGACAAAGCGGCTATAGCCGTTGTTGAATATCAGGGCGCACACATCGAGAAAGCATTTCTCGCAGCGGCACATATCGGGGTCTTGCTCGATGAGCTTGCGCACGGTGTTCATGACCGTGTACTCGTATGCATTCACCAGATTATAGCTCTTTTCCTCGGACACGGATAGGACCCCTTTCCGGGGGTATCCCCCGTATCTTATGGTATCATAATCGCATGCCGATTGCAAGGGCCACGCTTTACATTCTTGCGGCGGGATGTTATGATAGCATCAATTATGAATAGGGGAGTGAGGCCCATGGACAGGCCCTGTTGGGAGGGCAAGCATTACGCCTTTTTTCAAAATAAAGCCTGCGAATATTTCCCCTGCCATGAGGGGGCGGACGGTGACCGCTTCAATTGCCTGTTTTGCTACTGCCCCCTCTACGTTTTGGGGCGGGATTGCGGCGGCAATTTTACCTATTTGGAGAGCGGCGTCAAGGACTGCAGCGGCTGTACGTTGCCTCACCGGCCCGAGAGCTACGGATATATCACTGAGCGCTTTGGCGACATCTGCCAAGCGATGGCGGAAAGCGAGGGAGAGGCGTAAATGCCTCTCCCACACACGAGGAGACGATTCATATGAAAATCACCTTTTGCGGCGCGGCCCGGGCTGTTACAGGGAGCTGTCATCTGTTGGAGGTCAGCGGACACAAAATCCTGGTTGACTGCGGCCTGCAGCAGGGCAAGGATGAGCTGGACAACGACACCTTCCCCTTTGCGGCCAACAGCATCGATTATGTCATCATCACCCATGCCCATATCGACCATTCGGGCCGGGTGCCCAAGCTCATTAAAGAGGGCTTTGGCGGTGAGATCATCACCACCCGCCTGACGGCCCAGCTTCTGGGCATCATGCTGCGGGACAGCGCCCACATTCAGGAGAGCGACGCCGCCTGGGAGAACCAAAAGGGCAAGCGGGCCGGGCGGCCTCCTGTGGAGCCGCTCTACACCATGGCCGATGCCGAGGCCGCCATCTCCATGATGCGCCACTTCGATTATGACCAGAAGGTACAGCTGTGCGAGGGCGTCGAGCTTGAGATGCGCGACGCCGGGCATCTGCTGGGCTCGGCCACCGTCACCCTCTGGCTCACTGAGGGGGAGGAAACCCGACGCATCGTCTTTTCGGGAGACCTGGGCAACAAAAACCAGCCCATCATCCGCGACCCGGTGCATTTGACCGATGCCGACTATGTGGTCATCGAGAGCACCTACGGCAACCGCGACCATCTGCCGGGGGACAACTACACCCATGGCATGGCCGCTATCTTCGATGAGACCTTCGCCAAGGGGGGCAATGTCATCATCCCCTCCTTCGCCGTGGGGCGCACCCAGGAGCTTCTCTATTTTATCCGGGCCATCAAAAAGTACGGCCTGGTCAAGAGCTTCCCGGATTTTCCCGTCTATGTGGACAGCCCTCTGGCCAAGGCGGCCACCAGCATTTTTGCGGGGGATTTGTGCGGGTATATCGACGAGGAGGCCCAGGAGCTGGTGGCCGAGGGCGAGCACATTTTCACCTTCCCCGGCCTACATCTCACCGAGACCTCGGACGAGTCCCGGGCGCTCAACGATGATAAAACCCCCAAAGTCATCATCTCGGCCAGCGGCATGTGCGATGCTGGACGCATCCGCCACCACCTCAAGCACAACCTATGGCGGCCAGAGTGTACCGTCGTTTTTGTCGGTTTCCAGGTGGTGGGTAGCTTGGGGCGTCAGCTGTCCGACGGGGTCGAGGCCGTCAAGCTCTTTGGCGAGGAAATCGCCGTGCGGGCCAAGGTTATCCTGTTCAAGGGCCTCTCAGGCCATGCAGACCGGACGGGCCTGTTGGAATGGCTGAATGACTTCGCCCCCAAGCCGAAGCATGTCTTCGTCGTCCACGGAGATAGTGAGATTTGCCAGAGCTTCGCCGAGGATTTGTGCGGCATGGGCTATTCGGCCCACAGCCCCGAGTACACCGAGGAGTACGATTTGCTGAGCGGCTGCCTCCTGAAGGCCGGTTTCACCCCCGAGCGCAAAAAGCCTGCCGAGGCGGCCCGCAAGGCGTCGGCGGCCTACACGCGGCTTCTGGAGGCCGGGAAGCGGCTCATGGATGTCATCGTCCAAAACCGCGGCGCCAGCAACAAGGATTTAGCCAAGTTCGCCGACCAGGTACGGGCGCTGATTGATAAATGGCAGCATTGAGAGGTGTTTTCGCGGTGAGAGAAATTATCAGGCATGATGTCAATGAAGAATGGGCGCACTCGGGGGTTGTGGAGGCTGGAGATTTCATCTTCATTAATTACTGTGCGGGAAATATCGGACAGCCCGTTGAAAGCCAGATAAATGGCGCACTTGACCATTTGAGCGAACGTTTAAGCGCTGTAGGCCTAACCTTGGATTCTGTGGTGAAAATTGATGCGCTGTTTAGAGATATTTGGGATATCCCGGTTATGGAAAAAGTGTTCAAAGAGCGATTCAATGGCAAGTATCCCGCCCGAAAATCAATTCAAACGGCTTTCGCCCACGTCGGCGGACAGAATGGGCTGCTTTTTCAGCTGGATGCCATAGCATTTAAGGGATAGCCGGGAGGAGCGAGTGCGCGTTGCCTCCTCAACCTGTAAAAACCTCCGCCAATTCACTTGGCGGAGGTTTTGTCGTTATTCAATTCTCGGCGAAAACCGGTTTTCGCCGAAAGTGGCCGCTACGCCTTATACATCGTTTTGCCGCCTACGATGGTCTCGAGGGGGAGAATGTCCTTGATCTCCATGGGGTCACAGGTGAAGATATCCCGGTCGAGGATGACCATGTCGGCCAGCATGCCTTCCGCGATGCGGCCCTTGACGTCCTCCTTGAACTCGGCGTAGGCCGAGCCGACAGTGAAGCAATCGATGGCTGTGGCCACATCGATGCACTCCTGGGGGAAGAAGCCGGCGTCGGGGTATCCGCTGACGTCCTTGCGGGTGACGGCGCAGTAGAGGCTGAGGAAGGGGTTGCAGTCCTCCACCGGGGAATCCGAGCCGAAGGCCACGGTGACGCCCTTGGCCAGATAGGATTTGAAAGCCAGGAACCAGCGGTTCATTTCTTCCGGGAAACGGGAGGGAACAGCGTGGATGTCGGTGGTCAGGAAGATGGGCTGGGCCTGGGCCAGCACGCCCATCTTGGCCGTGCGGTCGATGATGGCTTCATCGACGCACTGATAGTGGACGATGCTGTGACGTAGGGGATTCTTACCGTCCACCAGCACCTTTTCGTAACTGTCCAGCATGTCGCAGATGGCCTTGTCGCCAATGGCGTGGGTGATGACCTGCATGCCGTTCTCTGCGGCCAGGCCAACCATCTCGTCCATCAGGGCAGCGCTCATGGCTTCGACGCCGAAGTTGCCGGGATCGTCGAGATATTCGTTGCGGGTGGTGGCGGTGCGGGCACCCAGGGAGCCATCCTTAAAGAGCTTGAGGCAGCCGATGTTGAGCCAGTTGGGGCACTTGTAGACGCCATTTTTGAACTCGCCCTTGAGGAAGGCCCGGAAATCATCGGCGGTGCGGAAGCACAGCTGATGGTGATAGCGCACCTTGCCCCCGCCGCCGCTGTAGATGCGCTGGAACATGGCAAAGGTCTTCTCATCGCCCATGGTACACTGGCCGATGTCGTTGCTCTGGATGGAGGTCAGGCCGTGGGAGACGCAGTAATCCATGGCCTTGAGGGTGAGGGCCTCCACCTGGTCATCGCTTAGCCCGGGGATGAGGGATGACACCATCCCGGTGGCGAACTCGCTGAAGAAACCGTCGGGGTAGCCATCGGCCTCTAAACCGAAGGTGCCGCCCTCGATTTGGGGCGAGCCGATGCCAAGCCCGGCCATCTCGATGGCCTTGGTGTTGGCGGCCAGAATGTGGCCGCAGATGCGGGAGAGCACCACAGGCACCTCGGTGGAGATTTTGTCCAAATCGTGGCGGTTGAGGTACCGCTTCTCACCGGTGATGAACAAATCCTGATTCCAGCCGGTGGCCCGAACGCCGTGCTTGCACAGGTCGGGATTCTCGGCCATGAAGGCCTTGCAACGGGTGATAACCTCATCGATAGAGCTTGAGCCGATGATGGCCGCCTGGGCCATGTGCTCGCCAATCATGGAGACATGCTGATGGGAGTCGTTGAGGCCGGGGATGACCGTCTTGCCCTCCAGGTCGACCTTCTCGCAGTCGCCGGCGAAGGCGAGAACCTCATCGTTGCCGCCCACCTTGAGGATGACCTCATCCTCGAAGCAGACGGCCTGGGCAAAATGATCCTTGCTCATGTAGATTTTGCCGTTAAAGAGTACCTTTTTCATGTTTGACTCCTTTTATATAAAGTTAGGCCTTAAAGACGCGCTCGCCATCCACCCAGGTTTCAAGTACCTTGGCGGTGAGGATTTCCTCTGGGTCAATCTCCAGGAGGTTTTTATCCAGCAGCACCAAATCGGCCAGATGGCCGGGCCGAATCTGTCCCTTGACGGCCTCTTCGCCCGAGCAATAGGCTCCGGCGGCGGTGTACATGTAGAGGGCATCCTGGATGGAGACGGCCTGCTCGGGCAGATAGGGCCCGCGGCCCTTGAGGTCCTTCCGGGTGACGGCGCAGTAGATGCCGGGCAGGGGCTTGAAGCTCTCCACTGGGCAATCGGTGCCGAAGGCCTGATGGACGCCGCAGCGCAGGTAATCCTTCCAGGCATAGGAGGTGTCGGCCAGCGCTTTGCCCACCCGGTCATAGACCACGTGCATGTCGTAATCGATAAAGACGGGCTGGGTGTAGGCGATGACGTCAAGCTCCTTAAAGCGCATGATCTGGCTCTTGTCGGTGATCTGGCAGTGGACGATGCCGTGGCGGGGTTTGAGGTGGGGCATGAGGGTGCGGGCCCGCTCGATGGCATTGAGGCAGATGTCCACCGCGCCGTCGCCAATGGCGTGGATGATGGCCCCCATGTTGTGGCGATGGGTCTCGAGCACCAGATTGTCCAGCTCGGCCTGGGTGAAGATGGCCAGGCCGTTGGTCGTCGGGTCGTCGGCGTAGGGCTTGCGCATCAGGGCCGTGCGCGCGCCTAAGGAGCCATCAGCCAGCAGCTTGACCACGGCGATTTTGAAGTGGCGGTTGCCGTACTGGTCATCCATGCCGGCATCAAAAAAGGCAGCCAGCTTGTGGGGCTCATCCAGCAGAATCTGCTCGGCGATGCGCAGCTGGAAGCGACCATCCTCGGCGGCCTGACGGATTTGGGCCATCATCTCCAGGGCATGGCCGTCGGGGCAATATTTGTAGTCGTCACTCTGAACACTGGCGATGCCGTATTCCAGCAAATCCTTTTGGCCGTCTACCATCATATCGATGAGCACATCCGTGGAAGGGAAGGGCAGGCCCGACTTGACGGCATCAAAGATGTGCTCCTTGACAATGCCGTTGGGGGTGCCGTCCGCGCGGGTCTCGGCGAAGACGCCGTGTTCTTTGACCTTGACACTGTCCAGACCAATCATCTCCATGGCCTTGGAATTGAGCACACCAATATGGAAGCAGGCCCGCATGATGATGATGGGATATTCGGTAGAAATCTTGTCCAAATCATCGGCGGTGGGGAAGCGCTTCTCATCGGTGAAGAAATCTTGATTCCATCCCTCGCCCATGAGCCACAGGCCGGCCTCAGGCTTATAGTCGGCAAGCCCCTTGCGCATGCGCTCCATGAGCTCGGCCATGGAGGCGGTGCCGAAGAGATCGACGCTCAACTTGGCCTTGACATAGTGGAGGTAGTGCATGTGGGAATCGTTGAAGGCAGGCAACATGAAGCGGCCCCGGCAGTCGATCGTCTCGAAATCCTGATGGCCGCGTTCTGCGAGCCAATTCTTCGCCGCCTGCTCGGTGCCTACAAAGGCGAAATAGCCACCCTCAATAACAGCGGCCTCGGCATGAGGAAGCTCGGGGTTCATGGTGGCGATTTGGGCGTTTGTGAGAAGTTTATTCATCGTACACGCTCCTTTCAGCTCTATGCTCAAATGTGGTGAAAATGCACAAAAAAATTCGGCGCGGCGTCCGCGCGCCTATGTAATCATTATAGTCCACCAACAGACAGCCGTCAAGGTGAAAGTCGGTGTCCGCCTCAAGATGGGACGAAATTGTAAACAAATGGCGCTCCGGGGCGGTTTTGTTTGCCATAAGCCGCCCCGCGTGGTACAATAAAAGCCGATTGCTCAACAAAAGAAAGGAAATGTAACCTATGATATGTAAGCACTGCGGCGCTGAAGCCGATCCCGGCGAGGCCCTTTGCCCTGCGTGCGGCAAGGCCGTGGAGGCCGAAGGCTCTGACAGCTCTATATCGGACGGCGGCTTTGAGGCCACGCCCAAGGCAAAATCCAAGCTCCCGGTTATTCTCATCTCTTTGGCCCTGGTGGCCGCCATGGTGGGCGGCCTCTTTTTGGGTGGCATTCTGCCCCCAAAGGGCAGCGATGCGCCGGCCATCACCGAGCCGGTGGGCACGGTGGCCACCACACCCGGAACCTCTCTGCCCGTGATTCAGGGCGCGGAAAAGGGGGGCGACGAAATCGCCGTACAGATGGACACCTATCTGCTCGACAACGCCTACCTGGGCTACTTTTACTGGGAAGAGGCCAATAGCCTCATCAGCTATTACGGTGACCAGGGGTATTTTGACCCCACCGCCCCCTTCAGCGGCCAGGAGTACCCCTATGAAGAGTTCGCCACCTGGCACGATATGCTGGTGGCCAACGCGGTGGATATGTGGGCTGCCACCGCTGTGCTCTTCGATGCCGCTGTGGCCGAAGGCCATGTGATGAACGCGCAGTATCAGGAGTATGTTGACAATCTGGTCGGCCAGCTTGACAGCCAGGCTCTGGCCGCCGGGGCGCAGAGCGCCACCGAGTATCTGGTAGCCCGCTACGGCGCCTTTGCCGAGCCCGAGGGCTACGCCGAGTACATCAACATGTCGTGCATGGTCAGCTCCTTTGTCTCGGCCAAGTATGACGCGCTGACGGCCGCCCACAGCGGGGACGAGGTTCCCATGACGGCCACCATCAACATCCGGCACATTCTCTTTACAACAGGCACCGATGACGATGTCGCCGTCAAAGCTGAAGCTGACCGGGTTTATGCGCTCTTCCTCGAAAATCCCACCGAGGAGCAGTTTGCCGATCTGGCCATGGAGCACACCGCTGATGGCAACGGCGCGCAGGGCGGCCTCTACGAGGGGGTCTATCCTGGCCAGATGGTGGCTGAGTTTAACGACTGGTGCTTCGATCCCAGCCGCGTGGTGGGGGATAACGGCATTGTTCAGACCAGCTATGGCTATCATCTCATGTACTTTTCTGGTGTGGGCGAGCCCATCGCCGATACAACGGCTGTGGATGCTGCCGTCTCGGCCGAGTATAGCGAGTGGATTGGTGGCTACATCGACGCGCTGGATTATACCATCAACACGGAGAATGTCTATCCCTGGTAGGGTGTGAGTTTGGTTTCGCCCCTGTGGGGGTTTTAGGGGGCGTGATGCAGCCCGCCGGGCTGCATCACGCCCCCTAAAAATTCTCGTTCAATAATTTCCTTATAAATGCCCTACTCCCTTGATTATCGCCCGAAAAACGATTTAATTTCTAATAATATCGCTTGCAATTACTGGTATGCTCCGCTATAATAAGCATAAATACACATCCGGGAGGTTACGTTGCATGAAAAAATACCCCCGCGATACCTGCCGCCGTTGCGGCGTTGATTTACAGGGCCGCGAGCTGGGTCGTGCCATCTGTATTGCCTGCGCCAAGCGGGAGATTGCCGCCATCGGGCGGTACTTCCGCAATGGGATTATCATCGGGCTTGTGCTGGCGGTGCTGCTTTATGGCCTGTTGGGCGCGATGCAAAAAGGCTACGCTCGGCTGGACGAAAGGGCGTACACAGATAACATACGCGCCGTTGTCAATATGACGGCCTCGCAGCGGCTACGTTGGGCTGCCGTGCCCTTCATCTTCCCCTTTGGGTATTTCTACAATTACAAGGTCAAGAACAGCCACATCAATGAGGCCGTACGGGCCGAGGGCATGGCCCGCACAGGGGGTGGAGCGATGGGCCTTGGCATGAATCTCAGCGAGGGCGTGGGCATGTTCGTCTTTCTACTGGGTGTTGTCAGCGCCCCGGTGTTGGGGCCGGTGTTGATTGTGTATCGTATTGTTCGGGTCATTCGGCTGCGGAAATATGTGAGGGATTTTTAAGGGAAAAAAGCATTTGTAAGGGGTAAAGGTAACGATTTTTAGTTCTTGGGGGAGAGGGTTGCCCTTTGAGCAACCCTCTCCCCCAAACCCCCTCTTTTAAGGGCGATGGGCATTCGTAGGGGATGCTAT
>JGI994J12354_10004492_pt1 | contig 12518 bp, 5 predicted proteins | sample IntmicLarv3ML3BL_FD_12354 | JGI IMG/M metagenome (IMG submission 12354)
ACACCAGTTTGTTGGTTGGTATCGCAACAATGACGGAACAAGCCCGTGGGATTTCGCTAATGCAACTGTCACAGGCAATATTACGCTGTATGCATGGTGGATTCAGGATAACGCATCCACGTTTACGGTCACATATGATGCTAATGGTGGAGCAGGTTCCCCGCCGACAGAATCTCCAAAAACGGCGGGCGCATCATTCAATGCAGCAACAAATACTTTAACACCACCTTCCGGCAAAGTGTTTCTGCATTGGAACACGGCGGATGACGATTCCGGAGCATCGTACAGTGCGGGTCAAAGCATTGTTATGCCAAATGACAATCTGACACTCTACGCAATTTGGGGAACTTCGCAGCTCTATACGCTGGATATAATTGCTCAAGCCGGAGGATACGTAAACGCCGTAAGCGGTAATTATGCTGCAGGTGCTACAATAAGCATCGTGGCGACGCCTGAAACGGGTTATGTATTCGACTACTGGGTATCAAATGCCGGCATCTTTGACAATGAGAATGATGCCAATACAACCTTTGAAATGCCCGACGTAAATGTCATTGTTGCGGCAGCCTTTACCTACGTTGGCGGTGGCGTTGGCGGTGGCGGTGGCGGTGGCGGTGGCGGTGGCGGTGGCGGTAGTATTACCTCGCCGACAATGTATACCGTGACATATTACGCTAATGGCGGCAATGGAGAATATTCAGTGTCAGGCTTTGTGTTCGGTACCAGACATACGCTGTATTCGCAGAATGTGACGGAAATATGGAATCAGAATAATGCATTTCTCGGTTGGAATACATCGACCGATGGCAGTGGAACGGCCTATAGCCCGGGTGATATTCTTACGGTGAACGGTAATGTTGCGCTCTTCGCCCAATGGGGAGAAAGGGACAGTACTCCAATACTGGAAGAGAAGGAGCATATTCCGTATTTCAGAGGCTATGAGGACAAAACCTTCAGACCCGAAAACCCAATTACACGGGCTGAGGTGGCTGCCGTCTTTTTCCGGTTAATCAGAGACCCGGATAAACATGTGGAAATATCGCAAAAATTCGTTGATGTGCCGGATGGTCAATGGTACTCGCAATATGTCAATTATTTAGTCGAAATCGGTGTTATTAAGGGTTATCTTGACGGCACCTTCAAGCCGGATCAGCATATTACAAGAGCTGAATTTGTAACGATAATGATAAGATTAAGTACTGAAACTGAGTCGAGCGCTACGAGTTTTCCCGATGTGAGCACCGACTATTGGTCCGCTGCAAGTATCAACACAGCTTTTGGAAATGGCTGGATTTCTGGTTATCCTGACGGCACATTTAGGCCCGATCAGTTTATAAGCAGAACTGAAGTCGCCAGTATCGTTAATCGTAGACTTAACAGAGCGATTGATACAAACGCACTTTCAAGAATTGTCAACCCATATACTGACGTTACGCCCGAGTATTGGGGATACGCAGACATCATTGAAGCGTCGATTTGGCACGAATACAGACGCGACGAATTTGGCAACGAGATTTGGGTAGCTTGGTAAAATCAAGAACCTTTATCACATAAATTCACAAAATGCGCAAAGGAAAAAAATATTTCCTTTGCGCATTTTGCACCATCTCTCCTTGAGGAGTTTCTAAGAACTCTTTCATAAAACTCACTGAGGAACTTTCGCTACTTAACAGCATTTTCGGGCAAAACAAAAAATCCTTCAACCAGCGGAAACCCGCATGATTAAAGGATTTTTTGGTCGGAGTGTCGGGATTCGAACCCGAGGCCTCTTGGTCCCGAATATGTGTCGGGGGAGAGGAGAAGTGCTTTTGCGGCCAGACAAGCCTGCCTAGTCGAGATATTCGCCTGCAATTATGCTAAACCACCCAGTGTTTCCACTGGGTGGTTTGCTGTCTTGGGTCAAAACTTGGGTCAGATGAAAAACTCGGCTATCGTGAGTTATAAGGCATTCAGTGAGGCCGATTTGCCAGAAGAATAGATACTTACCTCAGGTTTTCAACTTTACCTCATACAGTTTTTTATAGGCGACGAACAAAACGAAAACAACCAAAAAGCATATGGGCACTGGAATGAAAAAGTCGACGGTGGAAGGACATTCGAAAGGGCTGCCTGCAACCGTCAGCGGAGTCATCGTGGCAGACAAACCCGCCAGCGAAAGCGAAAGATGCTTCCCAAACGCAACCTTAGATGCCCAAAAGAGCATGCTCTCTGCGCCCGCAGGATAAGGTATGGGATTCAGCCTCGTCAAAAACACCACCGATTTCGCATTCACATCCAATCGACCAAGCACCCGCTCCGCCTTGGCGCTCTGTTGCATCATTCCTTCAAGTTTNTCCTTCCCAATCCATCACCCCAAAAGNCAGTCGACAGAAAGCTCCGTCGAAAGCCCAACCAGGCCAAACCAGCAAGGCTCAGCCTGTGAAAAAACAACCCCTGATGCCACATGCAGCGCAAAAGAAGAAAACACAAAAAACAGAGGCCTCATGGCGAAAAAATGATGGTGAAAACCCCGATATCCTGTTACATTTTTAGTTTCTTTCGTGGCTTACGAGCATTCAAGCTCAACAAATGCTCATGCTTGCGCAATGCGAACCTTGAGCGTAGCGGCGATTTTTGCCGCCGCATTTTTTGCTGCATTCCCGCCGTTTAGCTCTGCACTCAACAAGTGTAGCTGCTCCTCGTCAAGCACCGTAACAATGTCCAAAAAGTTCTTTGCTCTCGAAGCACCGACATAAAACAAATTTCGTGCCTCAGGTGTGTCAAAGGTATGCACATCCACATCTGTAATGATAATCACAGCAGACTCCAGCCCCTTAAACTTCCGTGCCGTTGTAAATAGGATGCCGTTGCCTCCTCTCGCAGAAACGAGCGGCCACTTTCCAATGCTCGCAACGCCTGCAAGTGCGGAGCGCTCCTCCGTTTTCGCCGTGAGAATCGTGATTTGCTCCATCGGGATTTTTGCGTCAATATAGACGGCAATCAGCTCTCCAAGCTTGCTTGTAAGCGCTCCTGCCTCATGAAGAATGTGGAAATTCGGCGTTTTCCCGCTTGGTGTCTTTTCCCACAGAACAGGCTCAACATCAATCGGTCGCCCTGCCGTTGTTGCAATGCTCTGGGTGTTGCGGCAGTTTCGCCGGAGTACTAAGCGGCATTCCGCCTGCCCCAGCCACGTCGGCAGTTCACGCCGCTGAACAAGCTGATTCTTATCGTAAAAAATATAAAGCGCACCGTCTTGAATACCGGCAATCGTCGCCAACAGATTCAGGTGCTCATCGCTGAAGTCCTGCCCCTCGTCAATGATAACGTGGCGGTAATCCCAATGCCCGATTTTGTCATAGTCATTGAGATAAGCTGTTATTTCCTCGTCAATCGGTGCGCCTGAAAGTGCAGCGTTTCGCACAACAAGCGAGGGCAGATTATAAAACGAGACATTTACAGCTGGGTTTTTCTTGCGCAGCTCTTCCATGAGAAACCGGTTGTAGCACAAAAACAACACCTTTCCGCTCTCTGACAGACGGCGGGCCTTTTCCAACGCAAGCAGGGTTTTTCCCGTTCCAGCGCTGCCCTGAACAACGGCGGTAGGCTGTTCGTCCAGATAATCCAGCAGCCCGTTTTGCTCATTGGTCAGCCGTAAAAAATGATGCTCCTGCTCCGCATAAACAGTGCCCAAACTCGGCACAGTCCGAAACGCCGGCGCAAGGGTGCGTATAATTTCCCCCGCCGACTCGTCAGAGAGTCTTGTGCGCCGCTCCGTATCGTAAAACCGATAAACCTGTTCAATCGCCTGCCTTGTGTTTGCAATGGCCCAATCCGTCAAAACCGTTTCCCCGTGATAGGTGTTTGGCATATCCGCAATGATACGCCGATCGGAGAGGGAGGGAAACCAAACCGCAGCCTCTGCCCAGCAATATTCGCCCTCCGGCAGGGCATCATCCACCAGTTCCTTGATGGTGAACTTTGTCCGGCTGGCCTGCTCCATCGGATCCTTCATCGGGTGGCGCTGATGGTTGTCCATGCGCACATACAACCACTGTCCGTTTTCCAGTGCAATGCCACCTGACTTTACCTCAATGACGAGGATTCCATACCTCGGGTGAAACACGGTGAAATCCGCCTCTCCCCATTCCATGCGCCCGTTTTGCATGCGTTTGTTCCAGCGGAAGGAATGAAACACCGTATACTCGTTGGGCAGCCCGTCCCGCAACGCCTCAAATACCTGACGTTCTCCAAAGCTGTTATTAAAATCCTCCTGATGGGCAGGAATCATTTTAGCCATTGAGCTCACCTCCAAGCCTCATGCACAGTTGCTCCACATCAAGTGCTGCGACGGTCACGCCAATCCAGCCCGCAGCAGCCAGAAAATTCTTCTCGTCCTCAGAAAGTTCTTCGCAGAGAATCAGCTTCTCCTGCTCCCACATGAGAATTGCATCAATATTCTGCTCTCCCAGCGCAAGCTGTACTTCAAACGAATCCGCAAGCGGAATTTCCCGCTCCGCCAGCCGCTCGGTCAGGCGGTCATAGCTGTCAAACAGAATGGACGTCTCCGCCCAACTGGTGTAATCGCCCTTGAGCGCTGTTTGCTCGCAAATGACGACAACTGGGGCTGTGGCGGATGATTCGTCTCCGGCCTCTTCCTCAACCGCTTCAATCTCCCCTGCAAATGCCCGCAGAAAATTCGCCGCAGTTTTCCGGTTGAGCATGTCGTGGATTTTTTGATTATAGTAATTGCGCAGGCACTTATAGCAGGACGGCTCGCAGTCGCAGCCGTTCATCATGCTCACCGTGCGCCGGATAATCGTTGAGAGCACTTTACCGTCCGGGGTGACAAGCCTGCGGGCGTGCCCCGCACCACCTGCCACAGCATCGTAGATAATCAAGTTATACACCAGCCGTCCGTCCCGCAGGCGTGCCTTATATAAGCAGCCCTTAATATCATTGCGCTCAATGTCAAGTTCCTTGGACATTGCCTCCAAAAGCGCAAAAAGCACCGACAGCATACACTCATAATCCGCCGCCCGGTCAACCTCGAAGGTAATGCGCACCACGTCTGTTTTAAACTGATGGGTGAGATAAAATTCTCTGCCCCCGTCTTCATTCATGCACCTTCTGCCAAATGGGGTTTTGTGGTCCTTTTTGTAAACCTCGCCCTCGCCGGTGGCATAGCCGCAGGCCGTGCAGGTTCTAAACTTCGTTTGCGTGCGCACCACGAGAGAGTCGTTCGCCGTGGATTCAATTTGAAGGAGACTGCCTTCAATCGAAAAGATGCGCTTGTCGATTAACCGTCTGCTCGGGTCACCGATGTAGAAGTCATCCGTTCGATAGTTCTTCTCCGGCTTGCGCATGTTAACCGGCTTCGGCTCATCCGGCATACTGTTGCCTGCAATAAAGCCCCTGCGGGGCTCAAGCGTCTGCTTCCAGAAAATTTTCGGAATTTCCTGCCCGCAGGAGCGACAAGTCAAGTCATTGCGCAAAACGCTGCTCTTGTAGAAATTTTCGGCCTCGCAGTTTTTGTTCGGGCAGCCCGCATAATAGCCGTATTCCCAGTTATTTGTGTTCTTACCCGGCGACTTGTGGATATATCTGCTTGTGTACAGCGTGCCGTCCGCAACGATTTCGGAGCCGGGGGCATATTCTGCCACGGCAAGCTGCAAATCCCGCTGCATCTGCGGTCGACTGGCCTCTCTGGAGGAGAGCGCCTCGGGCAGCAGCTCAACCGTGTCAACCGGAAAGCCGTATTTGGGCAGCACGTTGCTGCGCACAAGAAAATCAATCAGGCTTTTGCGAGGCGCACCATGATTTCCTCTGTCCTTGTTCTTGTCTGCACGAAAGCTACGCAGCTTCCGCACCGTAGCCGCTGCACCATCGTCGTTGCCCTCCTTACGCAACCGCTCTAGCTCCTGCTCCAAAAACTGAACCGTGTCGTGAAATTCCTGCACGGCAGCTTCCAAAATTCCCTCGTCACCAACAAGATACTCCGTCCACGTCCAGTCCTTGATGCCATAGCTTCCGGCGGGAATGGAATTTTCGAGCAACCGCTTGAGGTAGGGCGGCTCGGCAGCAAGAAATTCCTTGAACGTTTCATATCCGCCGCCGTTTAAAAACTCTGACTGGTTGTCCCCGTCATACACCTCGCTATGCTCCTTCAAAAACGCACTCAGCGCAACGGCATTCATGTGCCTGCGAATGATTTTTTCATTCTCCAGCCGGAACATCGGAGCCTTGATGCGTCCGCTAATCATGTCTTCCGGCTGCTTATAATAAGTGAAATCGTGAGAGCTCAGCTTTGCGTAAGTGAGCGCATAGGCGGCAGATTGCAGGCTTCGACCGGCCCGACCGGCACGCTGAACATAGTTTGCCGGTGTCGGCGGAACATCCCGCAAAAACACAGTTTCAAGGCTGCCAACGTCAACGCCCATCTCAAAGGTTGTCGAGCTGCTCAGGGCGTTTATTCTCTTTTCGATAAATAGCTTTTGATATTCTGCGCCCCGCTCTCGAGAGAGTTGAGCCGTGTGCTCCTTGATGTAAAACGGCTTCATGTTGGGCGAGCTGTAGAGATTGGCATAGTGATTGGCGGCAACGGCGTCTTCCGGATAAAACAGCTCCAGTTGACCAGCGCACTTGATGTTCACACAGTGGTTCTGGCAATTGTGTGCTGTCACTCTGCCGCAGGTTTCACAGCGGTAGAGTTGCAGTCCTCCCCCTGGCTGCTTTGGTCGATACAGCTCAAGATTAAAGTCCTGAATAGACAGGGCATATTGAGCAGCATCCTGAAAACTCAGCGCCTGACTCCATATTTCCTCCAACAGCCCCCATGCCTGCTCATCCTCCAGTCCCAGCGCACGCATCACACGGGTCATCTTGGTGCTGGGATAAAAGCTCTTTGTCTTTCCTGTGCGCCGACGGGGAATCCAACCGCTCAGGTTGCTCTTACCGCCTTTTTCCTTCAGTTTGACAACCTTTTTCGGATATGGCGAATAAAATAAATACTCAAGGTCGTCTCCGTCCAAACCGGACGTATCCTCCGTCATCAGCGCTCCGGCGTAAACCACATCGAGCAGCAGCAAATTAAGTAGCGCCTTCGCATCTCGCTCCGCCTCCTCGCCGGAGGGCATCAGCCTCGCAACGATTTCAACTGCGTATTCCCACATATCCGCCCGCTCCTGGTTTTTGGGCGCATAGGTGTAGGCCAGCTTGCCCAGCTGAACAAGACTGCTTGTTCTTCTGCCGGAAACCAGCTCGTTCATCACGGCGATGGTCGCCTGTCTGCGGCAGGTCGTCGTCTGCGGCTCCCGCTCTTTTCCGATTTCTGCAAAGGTGCCGTTGCGCTCAAAAAGCAGCGCAAGCGCAGAAATTGCTTCGCTGGCTGTGAGGGAGGTTCTCCCCTCTGCGAGCGAGCTCTCGCAGATTTGCCACAGTCCCCGCCTGCGCAAAAATTCCTGATAGGATTTTTCCATGTAGCTTGCGAAAAATGCCGCATCGGCGCGACTGTCTGAAAAGGTCAAAAACTGCCGTGCCCTGGCTCGTTGCTCCGGCTTTCTCTCTTTTCTTGCGCTGAAGAAGCCTGTGGTCTTTTCCGCCTCTCTTGCGGCGGGAAGTGGAATGCTCTCATACTCGGGAAGCTGCTCGTAAAGCGCCGTACCAAGCACGGCTGTGGCGGCCTCGTAGCCAAGATAAAACCTGCGGAAATCGCCAAACTCACAGGCAGGGCAGGCGGCATGTCCATTTTTGCGAACCCCTGCCCGCCGCAGTCTGATGTAGCTGCTGCTGTGGTCGCACATGGACACATCCCTTGCGACAAGCTCCCGTTCTATGCAGCCGCAAACAGGGCATAGCACATAATCATTTTCATCGCTACTGTACTCTGTTTCTTCAATGCGCTCCTTTTCGGCGGCGTCCTCTTCCTCCTCGGCGGAAAAAAAGTCTGCTTCGCCCTCCTGTTTCATCAGGAAAAAATCCGTGCCGCCGTCAAAGCCCTGCTTTGGCTGAAGCAGAGCGTTCTCCACCAGCTTACCCGCCAGAGCGGTGCGCCCGCAATCGGTACAAATGGCGCACTCAAACACGGGCCTGTCCTCGTCATCGTACTCTTTCCGGGTGAGATACAAGTCCCGTCTGCCTGCCGGCGTGATGTAGACTCCCTCCAGCGCCCGCAGGAAAAAGTGATACTGCGCCTTAATCAGGCTCGTACCATCCTTCACAGCCTTCGCACTCACGGCAATGAGCTGCAACAACAGCTCGGAGGAAATGCCCATTTCCTCTGCCATGTGCACAAGGGTTTTCGCCCCCTTTGCCACGTCCCGCAGTCGTTCAAACAAACTGCTGCGCAGCATGAGCGCAAAGAGCTTTTCGTTTTCGTCGCCGTCGGGAGAAAAATCAAGGTCATACTTTTTCAGAATTTCCCCCACCGTCTGTTGCCCCTGATAAAGCTCCCGAAACAAATCCTCGGGAAAGCTGCGCCGCTCCACCATCGGCTGGCGAATTTCGGCAGAGCGAATGATGTGCTTCGCCTGAAACGGTGCGCTGCATAAATTTTCGGCAAACGCAACGATTTCATTGTCTGCATCTCTGCCGCCGAGGGTGGCGCTGGTGAGGATATATTGCACCTGCTCAGGGCGGCTGATGCGGGCCCGCAGTCGACGCATAAGCAAAGCCGTCTCCATACCGGTGGCACCCCGGTAAATATGCGCCTCGTCCAGCACGATATAGCGCAGTTTTGCGCCGGAGAACACGGCGTCATCCTTGGGGCGCAGCATCATATATTCCAGCATGGAGTAGTTGGTAATCAGAATATGCGGCGGTCGCTTTTGCATGGCTTCGCGGGAAATCAATTCGTTGGGCAGCGGCTCGCTTCCGTTGAGGGAGCGGTAGTCCGCCCGGGCCTTGTCCGGCTTATGCCGTGTGTTGCCGTTATATAGCCCAAACGTAATCTCCGGACAGGTCGCAAGAATTTTTCGCAAACGCTTCATCTGGTCGTTGGCGAGAGCATTCATGGGATAAATAATGATGGCACGCACAGCGTCGGTCAGTTTTCCTGCTTCCATTTCCTCCATCAGATGTTGCAAAACAGGAAGCAGAAAGCATTCCGTCTTGCCGGAGCCGGTGCCGGTGGTCACGACAAGGTTTGCTCCGGCTTGCGCCGCACCCAAAGCCTGCTCCTGATGCGAATATAGCGCACGCCGGTATTTCAGTTCCTTTTCCTTCTCCGAAACATGCTCCAGCGTTTCAAACCGCTTCGATGCCAGCCCTTCCTGCGCAAGCTCGCACAGACTCCACCCGCTTTCATAGGAGCCGCCAATATGCAAAAAGGGGCCCTTCCCGATGGCGTCCTCCTTGCTGAGCGCAGCACGAAAAAGCCGCTGATAATGCGGGTCGGCGATGGAGAGGGTTGTACTGATATAGTCGATAAAGCTCTGCTTGATTTTTTCTGATGCTTCCACTGGATTAAACATTGTCAACCTCCGATTGCCTGATGCACCGGAACGAGTAGTAGTCCGGATTGCAGTATTCCTTTGCCCAACTCATCGGCGTTCTGTCTGTGATGGATTTCCACTTTTTGTTCACATATAATCCGTCGTCCATCGGGTCTCGCAGAGAAATCGTATACTCATTGATGAACCAGAGCTTCACCGGATTCACCTGCTCGCGGTGTACCCCACTCAATTCATATTCTCTGCTTGCATAAGGACGCAATGAGCCATTGTGCTTGAAGTGTAGCACGCCTTCGTAGCAGGGATAGGGCTGCGCCTCTCCGTTTAAGGGCTGCTCGCCGATATACCGAAGCGTTGTGATAATACCCGATGCTTCCGTGAGGGTAATCCGCTCGCCGTCCAAAATCGCCTCGGTTACAAGCACTGCCTGATTGTCAAACCGAAACAGCGCCGAATTGCCCACAATGAAGTCGCCGCTGTAAAACGCCTCGAATTTAGCGAAAAATCCAGAGGTTTTCTTAGAGACGGCATAGGTATACCTGCCGTTTGCCAGCGGCGCAGCCAGCGCAATGGTTTTGTCCTCATAACCGACGCTATATCGCCCGATTTCATCCTCCTGCGAAAAAATGCGAAGCTCAAACTCGCTTTTCTGATCCCCGATGAAGTTATCCTCCATGCACCAGAGCAGCTGCTCCGCTTCCGCCAGCACAGGCTCAGTGAAAAAGAAAGCCTCAAAGGCCACATCAAAAAGCCTGATTTGCATCGGCGGCTCGCCGCCCCTGCGAAGCAGGATGCCCACCGTCTCCCTCGCAGCGCCATAACCGGCCCTCACCTCGTTGCCCAGCTCTATCTTCGCAGAGGAGAACGGCCGCTGCCCCAGCATGACCGTACTGTGATACCCTCTCGGAGCCTCCACTTCAAGCAGCGCAGACATGGGAATCTCCTCATACCACAAGATTTTCTGCGCATCAACAGACAAAAACTCCCCGTCAAGACGACAGCGCAGCATCGGAATATCAACGGCGAGGTCACCTGCGCCATATGGTATGAGCATGCTGTCCTGCCCGTTCGACACCTCGTATGGATACACCGTGCTGCCCTGCTCGTTCGTGAGCGTCAGCGTCCCGTTTTCGCTCAATGCCTCGTCGCAATAGAATCCGTCGAAGCTCAACGAGAATTCCTCGAGCATCACATAAGAGAGTGTATACCGCCTCAGCTGAGTAGCATGTTCAACGATGCGCAGCTCATGTGCGCCAAGCGCAGCAGGCAGGGCAATGCGATAACTTCGGCTGGAGGCGTCATAATATTCTGCAAGTGCATGGGGCTCATCGTCAAGCATGATTCGATATTGCTTTTCCGCAGACGGATTCTCCGACGAAATGGTAAACACGCTTTGCTTCGTAAAAACAGCACATGCCTGCTGATTGATCCAATACCGGCAATGGCTCGCCGGCGCAACAGACAGCCCCAGTGTCAGCCCACTCACTGCCTGTTCTACAGGAAGCAAATTCGTGTGATTCACAGAAATGTGGGTCTCGTCATTAATGAGCGCCCGATAGAGAAATCCGCTCCCGCATACCTGCGCCGTGCAATCAGACGATGTATTCTCGCCCTGCACTGCGCCGTTCCTTGTGACAAAGATGTTGACGTATCCGCCGTTGAGTCGTCTTGTCGTCTCGCCGCCGTCATCGCCAAACACAACGGCATCCCGATAAAGCTTGGTACCCGAATCATACACCCCACTGTTCCCGTGAGAAATGACTACCCGTGGTTCAATGCGTCCGGCTCCTGCCCTGATTATTTCATCAATCGGGATGACGGTCTTGGAACTTGTGATGCAGAAGGAGTCGCCGTAGTACTCCAGACGTCTGGAGTAAGGCATCTTGTCGTCCGGACTGCGATATATCGTAATCCATGGCAGCGATTCTGCTTTTTCGCCAAGGCGAATGGGCGGAATTGTCAGCAAAACCGTCCCCGCTTCATACCGGTACGTTGCTCGAATGTTGGAAAACTCCGTGACAACCCGTTCCTTACCTGCGCTTGCCCGCACGCTTCTCGCTGCGGCTCGCTCTTCCCTGCTCCGCCGCCCATACCAGTCTGAGAGTAGTATGTCGAGGTAAGAACCATCGCTTTCTATGCTCCCGGTTGCAACCAGAGTGTCGATGCGTAAAACCACATGTTCGACCCAAATACCCATGTATTCGGGAGCCTTTGAAAACAGCGCCTGAATCGCAGAGGAAGACTGAACGCTTTTGATATACACATTCTCCTCTGCGGCAGAGCGGCGACCTTCAAAGCGAATTTTCATTGCATGGGAAAAAGCCCGAAAGGCGGGGTCAGCGTTCATGTATTGGGAGTTTAAGGTTTTGGCATAAAACGAAAAGATTTGGTCAAAAAGCGCATAAAACTTCACCCTCGGCGCAAACGCATGTGTAAGCATGGTCGTGTAATACTTCTGACCGGAGACCATAAACAGTCGCCGATGCCGTCCTAAGCTCCGCTTAATAGCATGCCGGAATATTTTGTACACATGGCCGTTGCCAAAACCCTCGTCATAGGGTAGCGCATACTGGTTGCAGATGTACTCCCAAAAGCTTGCGTCATTTTTATCGTCGCCGCCCTCGTCGTCCTCTTCGCTCCAGTTACGCAGCAGTAAAACGGTTTCCAGCACGAGAATATCGCAGTAAAAATCACCGAGTCCATAGTCCTGATGGCTCGTTTTTTCAAGTGCATTGAACAGGGCGGTCACCGCCATGGTGTGCACCTTGTCTCTTTGCTCTGCGGAGAGAACCACATTTCCCAAAATCGGCTGGGAAACAAATGCCTGCGTCAAAATCGGCTCGAGTAGCTCAGACGAAGCCGAGGACAAACAGGGCATAGGATACGAACCGGAACGCCCTTGCATTTCGGCTTCCGGTTCACTTGTCTGATTGGGGTCGCCCCGTGTTGTGTCACCACTCCATTGCGCCATTTTTTGCTCACCTCCGTTTGCTTTCTGGGTGCTATATTTCCTGCAAATTAGAGCTTTTGCAAGTTTATCTTACATAAGTATACCATATACTGTCATATCTTTCATTAGGGAAATGAAATTTC
>JGI994J12354_10004493_pt1 | contig 12517 bp, 11 predicted proteins | sample IntmicLarv3ML3BL_FD_12354 | JGI IMG/M metagenome (IMG submission 12354)
ACCTGTTCGGAAACATAAACGAGCTGACAAAACCGCGTTAAACCATCGCGGTTTCCGAACAGCTTTAATAAAAAAAGTTATCCTTTAAGCGGAGTGTGACACGCGACAAAATGCCCCGGCTCAATCTCCACAAGTTTAGGGTCTGATTTAAAACAATCGTCGCAAGCGTAGTGGCAACGTTTTACAAAACGACATTCATCGGGCAAATTAATCGGTGATGTAATTTCGCCTTTTAATGAAATACGTTCTGTATTATCGTCCAAATCAACAGACGGTATCGCAGAAAGCAAAGCTTGAGTATAAGGGTGTGTAGGTTTTGCGAAAAGTTGTTCAGCCGAGGCTTTTTCAACTAGTTGTCCCAAATACATAACGGCGATATCATCAGCAAAATAGTTTACAACAGATAAGTCGTGGGTTATAAAAATGTATGTAAGCCCCAACTTTTCCTGCAACTCTTTAAGTAAGTTCAAAATTTGCGCTTGAATAGATACATCAAGTGCGGAAACAGGTTCGTCACACACGATAAATTTCGGTTCAACCGCGAGTGCCCGCGCGATTCCGATACGTTGGCGACGACCGCCGTCAAGCTCATGCGGATAAGCGTTATAAAGACGCTCCGCAAGCCCGACCGTGTCCATAAGCTCAAGAACTCTGTCTTCAATATTGCGTTTTCCCTCAACAATTTTATTAAAAACAATAGGCTCGCGTATAGTTTGGCTGACCGTCATACGCGGGTCAAGCGAAGAATACGGGTCTTGAAAAATAATTTGCATATCCTTACGCATTTTGCGCATCTCAGCCTTGCTCATAGCGGTAACATCTTTGCCCTCGAATAAAACTTTTCCGCCGGTCGGCTGTAAAAGACGCAAAATTGAGCGTCCCGTTGTTGATTTCCCACAGCCGGATTCGCCGACGATTCCGAGAGTTTTTCCACGGTCTATCGTAAAATTCACGCCGTCGACGGCATGAAGATTCCCGCGCGGAGTAGTGAAATATTTTTTTAAATCTTTTACTTCCAATAATACGTTACTCATTTTTTATCCTCCTTTTCAATGTGGAAAGTAGGATTTTCATAGGCTGTGCAAGCAACCATATGCGTATCGCTGAACCATTTTTCTTTCGGCGCACCCTTGCGGCATGCATCGCTTACATATTGGCAACGGTCTGCAAAACTGCAACCTTCCGGCAATATAGTCGGGTCGGGAGTGAGTCCGGCAATCGGTTTAAGTTTAGCGGTACGGTCGTTTATATTCGGTAAAGAGTTGAACAATCCCTCTGTATATGGGTGTTTTGTCCTCTCGAAAACTTCTCGCAAAGTTCCTTGTTCTACGATTCGACCGGAATACATAACCGCAACTTCATCACAAGTTTTTGCAACGATACCGAGGTCATGCGTAATCATAATCATAGATGTGTGATATTCTTCTTTTAAGCCGTTCATCAAATCCAAAACTTGCGCTTGAATCGTAACGTCCAAAGCCGTCGTCGGTTCGTCCGCAATCAAAATGCTCGGGTGACACGCGAGCGCAATCGCGATAACGACACGCTGTTTCATACCGCCCGAAAATTGATGAGGATATTCGCCTGCGCGGTCAGCACTGATACCAACGGTTTTTAACATTTCTTTGGCGCGCTCATAAGCTTCTTTTTTATTAACATCTTCATGAAGCAAAATACTTTCGGCAATTTGGTCGCCGACTGTCATCACGGGATTCAAGGATGTCATCGGGTCTTGAAAAATCATAGAAATTTCTTTTCCGCGCATAGATTGAAGTTCTTCGGAAGTCATTTTCATAACATCGCGCCCGTTAACTAAAATTTCACCCTCGGTAATTTTCCCGGGAGGATTCGGAACAAGTTTTAAAAGAGAAAGGACGGTTGTGGTTTTGCCCGCGCCCGTTTCTCCGACAAGCCCTAAAGTGCTTTGTTTTTTTAGTTTTATACTAATGCCGTTTACCGCATAAACTTTTGCGTCGTCCGTGTCATATCGAATGTGAAGATTTTTAAGTTCAACAACATTTTGCTCATTATTTTTATCCGTTTCAACGGAGGTTTTTTCAAGATTCATTTTCATATCCTCCTTTAACGTTTAAGTTTCGGGTCAAGCGCATCGCGCAGACCGTCACCGATAAGATTTATTGATAATACCGTAATCATAATCGCCAAACCCGGGAAAAGAATCAAATGCGGCTGTTCACGCATGAATTGACGCGCATCGGCAAGCATCGCGCCCCATTCCGGTGTAGGCGCGGGAACGCCGAGACCGAGGAAACTATAAGTTGCGGCTTGAACAATACAACTTGCCATACGTGCCGTCGCTTGTACCATGATGGGTGAAAGCGCATTCGGCAATACATGTTTAAAAATAATAAGAATATCCGGCATACCGATAGCTTTTGAAGCCTCTACATATTCATTATCACGAACAGTCATAACAGACGCCCGCGCGTTTCTCGCGAAATACGGAATAGTCGTAACCCCCATAGCGATGATAAGGTTGTTAAGGCTTATACCGAATGCGGCNACGATAACGATAATCAAAAGAATATCCGGAATCATCATAAATATTTCAACAAAACGCATAATGACAGTTTCAATTTTGCCGCCGAAATATCCGGCGATTGCACCGATAACAGTTCCGAAAATAACAGAAATGCCAACCGCTAAAATCCCTATTATGAGGGAATAACGAGCACCGTATAAAACTCTCGCCATTACGTCGCGCCCCATGTGGTCAGTACCGAAAAGATGCTCTGACGAAGGTTTTTGCAAAATTTGAGTAACGTTCATTGATGCAATATCCGTTTGATAGTCAAATATAAATTCTGACGCAATCGCAACGAGTATAATCAGACAGAATACAATCAATCCGACGACAGCGCCGCGATTTTTCTTATATTGATTCCAAATTTCTCGTATACGACTTTTCTTGGCGTATTCACTACGTGCCTTACCAAGAGTTTTTTCTTGATTTGTAGCCATTACAATCTACCTACCTTCCTCCAGAATATTGCGCCTTGATACGTGGGTCTGCAAAGGCGTACATAATATCAACCACCAGAAGAAGTACAGCAACAAGTATGGTGGTCATCATAACACAGCCCGTAACCATTGCGAAATCGTTACCGCGAATAGCACTGACAGTTAAATTACCGATTCCCGGCCAAGCAAATACAACTTCGATGGCAACCGCGCCACCGATAAGACTTGTAATTTGGCTTCCGATAATAGTAATGATAGGAATTAAAGCATTGCGTAAAGCATGTTTTGTAATGACAACGCTTTCCTTTACGCCTTTGGCACGAGCCGTTCGCAAAAAGTCCGCTCTGATATTGTCAAGCATAGATGAACGCGTCATACGTGTTGTTGTTGACGCCCTTGTGATACCCGCTGTAAACGCCGGCAAAACAATACTTTTAAGTTCGTCCGCTCCGGAAGTCGGAAACCACTTTAAGCTTAACGCAAAGAAAATTATAAGCATTAATCCCAACCAAAATTCCGGCAGAGAAAGTCCAATCATTGCGAAGAAAGAAAGAATGGTGTCAACCCAAGAATTTTGTTTCACGGCTGCGATAATTCCAAACGGAATCGATATGGCGACCATTATAAAAATTGCGGCGGCGGTTAAATAAATTGTATAAGGCAAACGGCTGAAATATTCATCGCGCACGTTTTTTCCGTAGATACTCTCGCCCAAATCGCCTCTCAACACGCCGCTCATATAAGTTGCATATCTAACGATAAGCGGGTCATTAAGCCCCATATCCTCGCGTAATTGGTCTATTTCCGCTTCGGTCATTGTGTCGCCGGCTTTTGTATACGCCGCATCACCTGTGAGGCTCATGAGAGAAAATACTATAAAAGAAACAACCAAAATTATCGGAATTAAAAATAATACACGTTTAAGCACATATTTCCACACTTTTGGCACCTCCTATGAGTTCTATTTGTATGAAAATCGGAAGCCGCCATACCTTTTTTTGGCATGACGACATTCCGGCTATTTAATAATTAAGTTTCATTTATTCATTTACCAAAAAATAATTATGCTTACTCGGGAACTCTTATTTTTGAAATATTAGTTCTATCGTTAGAGATAGACGGACTAAAACCTTCAAGAGTTGCCGTTTCCGCAGAAATCATATTTTTAATAAGCATCGGGTACAATGGTAAATCTTCAAGAACCCATGATTGAAGTCCCGCAAATTCTGTAAGCATGTTGTCATAACTACCTGCGTTCATAGTTTTTTCATGAAGCGGTTGGTAATTGATAGATGTATAACCGCATAATGCGCCCGCGCTGCCGCCTTCCGCAAAGAAACGCTCAAAGTTATACATTAAAGCTCCGCGATAACCGACATAGTCAATAAATATATCATAATCTTGACCTTCACGTTTGAAAGAAGACCAGTTATTCATATCAACAACTTTGATGTTTAATTTAATACCGACTTCCGCAAATGTCGCTTGCATAGTTTCAGCGATTTGCGGTGCATAAGTTGCAACTTGAAGTTCAAGAGGATTTTCCGGTGTGTAACCTAATCCCGCAAGAATTTCTTTAGCCGCTTCCGGATTGTACTCATAAGGGTCTTCTAATCCTGCAACATATCCAAGTCCTGACGGCGGGCAGAAGTTATTAGACGCAACCGCACCGATATCACCGTTGAAAGCAACTTGAATAATAGCATCTTTGCTGACAGCATAAGCCATAGCTTTACGAAGTTCTAAATCTTCAAGTTCATCAAACACATTATGAAAGTTGAAACCAAGATAATAAACCATACCACTCGGACGTGATTGAAGTTCAATCGTTGGGTCGTTTTCAAGCATACTCCAGAAAGATGCATCAATATCCGTTAATAAATCAACTTCGCCTGCTTGAAGAGCCGCAATACGAGTGTTGATATCAGGAAGAACTCTAAACACGATATTTTTTGTAGGGTGTTCTGATAAATCACCGTGATAATTTTCAAACTGAGTGATTGTCCAAGAAACGCCCGGTTGACGTTTTTCCGTGTTAAGGTAGTAAGGTCCTGTACCGATAAGGTCAGCTTCTTCTCTCGGAAGAGTTTCATAAGCTTCTTTAGAAAGAATATAAGTTTCAAGGTAAGTAGGGAAGTCATAAACAGGTGTGTTAAGATTGAAACGCACCGTTGCATCATCAACTACTTCGATATCATCAACAAGTCTGTAAGCAGCGATAGGCTGAACAATATCACTTCCGCCTGTACCGCCGGAGCCTGCGTATTCCCAAGTAAACTTAACATCTTCCGCTGTCATGGTCATACCGTTGTGGAATTGAACGCCTTCTTTAAGCTTAACTTCCCAAACCGTACCGTCGGAGTTGGCATCTTCCCAACTTGTAGCCAAATCGCCGACTAATTCAAGAGTATTAATGTCGATGTAAAGCAACATAGAATAAGTTGCATAAGCCGAAACGTCCTTCGCAGGACCAATGCCGCCGTAAGGATTAAATTTATCAGGCTCTGTGGCAAAACCGACCGTTACCGTATCTCTGTATGATACATCTTGATTTACAGGCACGTCTTCGGGTTTTGTGTCCGATGCATTTTCAGTCGTTTCTGCCGGTTTAGTTTCACTCGCGGGCGGAGCCGGAGTTGAAGAATTACAAGCACCAAGTATAGAAACAGACATAGCAAGAGTTAAAATCAAAGCTACTAAATTTCTTTTTTTCATTGTATTACCTCCTGTTAAATGTTTTAAATTCATTTTTTATTATTTGAAACACCTTCTAAAAAATTAAAAATTCAAGAAGATGCTAAAAATCATTTGGAAAATTATTCAAACTGATTTTTTATTCTGTTGAAAGCTTCTTCAACCACACTTTTCGGACAGCCTAAACACATTCTTTGAAAGCACTCGCCGTTTTGTGGGTCATGGACTAATCCGTCTTGCAATATTACGTTTGCATCTTTATATATTTTGTCGTGAACTTCTTTATCTGTAAGCCCGTATCCTCTGAAATCGAGCCAAAGCATATAAGTTCCTTCCGGTCGCCAAACTTTTAGCCTAGGCATATTATTTTTAACAAAATCCATAGCCCAGTCGATTACCTCATCTAAGTATTTGTTTAAACCGTTAAGCCATTCTTCGCTTTCATCATACGCCGCGATAGATGCCGCCACAGAATACGGATTCGGAAGTTTCATTCCGAAATCTTTCATAAATATCCCTCTTAAACTGTCATCGGGTATGATAACGTTTGAGCAATGAAGCCCCGCAACATTAAATGATTTATTTGTGCCGCTGACCAAAACAATGTTGCTTAAATCTTCCACGATATTTATTATTGTGTGATGTTTAACGCCTGCGCGCAAAATATCGGAATGAATTTCGTCCGACACAAATATCACATTGTGCTTTTTGCATATTTCAGCCATTTTCAAAATTTCTTCTTTTGTCCAAACTCGCCCTATAGGATTGGCAGGCGAGCAAAAAACAAATACACGCGTCGTCGGGTTTGCACATTTTTCCTCGAAATCGTTCCAGTCTATGGAATAGTAGCCGTTTCCGTCATTAATTAAATTGCTCGCAACTACTTTTCTGTACGTTTCCGTTTCAATCATTCCCGTAAAGTGCCCGTATACGGGACGGCAAATCAAAATTCCGTCGCCGACATTTGAAAAAGCTCTTATCGCATGGTTAACTGCGACAACCGAACCCGGCGAATATACAACATGTTCCGGATTTACAACCGTGTCATATCTGCGTTTGTACCAATCAACAATGGAAGCTATGTATCTTTCGCCCGCCAGAAACATAGTGTATCCATATATTCCGCAATCAGCGACGCGATGCATTGCTTTTTGTATCGCGGGGGAACATTCAAAATCCATATCAGCAACCATCATAGGGATTGTTTCATCGTTAATCGTAATATCTAATCCCTGTTTTGCTGCCATGATAGGAAATCCGTCATATTTGGCGGCATAAGTTCCTTTTCTGTTTACAATTTTGTCAAAGTTGTATTCCATATTTACCTCACCATTTTTCTTTATTAAAACTTAATTTTTGTCATTGAGTTTATTATATTAACTCTATAAAACCAATTCTAATTTATTTCTTGTCAAATTGCAATATTATAGTGAGATTTTAGTTTATTTTTTTTCAAACTTAAAAAAACATTATGCAATTATGCCAATAAATAGTTGGTATTGCTGTGAATAAATCACAACAATTAAAAAGTTTTAAATCGATTAATATAATAAATTATTTATTTTTCATTTGTTGCCTTATCATTCCCGGCATGATTATTTTTTCTTTTTTAAATTTCATCTTTAAAATAATTGCACCGCCGTACTTTAAAACTCAGAAATAAATAAAAAGTAAGGCTCGCTTAAAAGAAAAGGACTTAGGGATAATATCCAAAAGTCCTATCTTTGAGCAGAAGATTAACAAATGAACATATCGAAAATCAGAGGAACTAAATTAATTAACGGTTTACNGTTTATTATTTTCGATTTATCTCAAGGCTGACCTAAAAACAGCATTGCATTTTCACAGAAAATTATAACGACCGCCTTGACCTTTTATTAGACCTGCTCGGAAATTTTAATATTTATTAGTTATCACCGTAAAACTCAGGGAATTTTTTAATCGTTTTCCATTGGTCAGGACAATGACCGACAAGAACAAAAACGCCCTCTTTTATCATTTCTTTAAACATCTCAATATTTTTCATATATTTATCCGGCTCATGCATAACGGCAGACGGAATATCATTTTCAATAGTTTCCATAGAATAACAAGCGTCACCGGTTATCATAATTTTTTCTCCGTTATCAAAAGTAAGCATTAAAGATTGGTGACCCGGGCAATGCCCCGGAGTCCAATATAAAACCAAAGAGCCGTCGCCATAAACATCATATTGCGGCGTTTTTTCTCCGTCTACCTCAACCCAATCAACATCTTTATCAAAATCACCCTCAAGATACATAGGTTTCATTTGCTCGTTAGGATTTTTTGCATATTCCCTTTCAACTTTTTGCACAATATATTTCGCGTTTGGAAATTCGCCGACGCCGCCCGCATGGTCAAGATGAAGATGTGAACAAATTACATATTTTATATCTTCGGGGTTAATGCCGGCTTTTTTTATACCGTTCACAACCCATTTATCTTCTGACAAAGTCGGCGGATAAGCCGTGCAAATGATTTCAGGCAAATAGTCGTTTATATCGGAATAAGCCTTGTGATTGTAACCCGTATCATACAAAATATAATCTCCGTTTTTTTCTATCAAAAAATAAGGAACGGGAACATACATAGTCTCTGTGGAATCAACTTTTAAAATATGGTTTCTTTGTGTAGTTATAACACTTTCTTCAAAACAATATAATTTCATAATTCAAATCTCCTTTATAATTAGATTATGTTATTTGTTTCCCTTGATATTTGTCCGCAAACAAAAATTCATTTGCCGTTTTAAATCCGCCGATAANTTCGTTTTACANGATGGGAGTTTTCAAAAATTCGGTTTCGACTTCGATTAACAAAAGCATTATTTATTTTTGCGATATAACTATTTTCCCTTGAATGTAGCCGTTTCTTTATTTAAAAAAGATTTCATTCCGTGTTTTTGGTCATCTGTTGCAAAACAAAGCCCGAAAACTTTTTTCTCAAACTCAAAACCTGTCGCCGATTCGCCGTCAATGTTAAGACATTCTTTCGCGTATGAAACGGCAAGCGGTGCATTTTTAACAATTTTATTTGCCATTTCAAAAGCCGCCGATATTAAATCATCTTTAGGCACAACTTTGTTAACAAGTCCGATTTTTAAAGCTTCATCGGCTTTTATAATGTCGCCCGTGAAAATAAGTTCTTTCGCTTTTGCGACTCCGACAAGACGCGTTATGCGTTGTGTACCGCCGCCGCCCGGTAAAATTCCGAGGCTGACTTCCGGCAAACCTAATTTTGCATATTCAGATGCGACTCTGATATCGCAAGCGAGTGCCAACTCACAGCCGCCGCCGAGAGTAAAGCCGTTTAACGCCGCGATAAAAACTTTTTTTGAATACGCAATTTTGTTTAACATAACATGCATATTCGCCGAAAATTTTTCCGCTTCCTGCGGGTTCATATCTTGCATAAAACTTATGTCCGCACCCGCGACAAAAGCTTTTCCCGTGCCTGTCATGATAACAACTCGAATATTTTCATCTGTTTCGATTTCATCTAAAAAATTATTTAATTCCGAAACCGTTTCGCCCGAAAGTGCGTTTAAAGTATCGGGATTGTTCATTGTCAAAACAGCGATGTTTTCGTGTTTTTCCATTATTACCGTTTTAGCTGTCATAAAAAAACTTCCTTTCGTGCAAATTTATTTTTGTCGTGTTATTGTTTTTAGGTAGATAAAAATTTGGAATTGTACTTTTATCTAAAAAATTTTAATTATTCACCCGTAAAATTCGGTGCGCGTTTTTCTTTCAGCGCGTTTGCAAGTTCCACCGCATCTTTTGATGTGTAAAACTTTTCTATTCCCAATCGCATTTCGTTTAAATATTTTTCTTTCGGATTATCCGCGGAATTTTCGTTTAAGGCGCGTTTGAAAAGCGTAACCGCTTCCGGTGCTTGATTACAAATATCTTTCGCGACGGCAATTACTTTTTCCGTAAGTTCTGTTTGGTCTTTCGCCGTGTCAAGGATTCCGCCGAATGATTTTACGATTTCCGCCGAAATCGGTTTCCCCGTAAAAACATAATACCGCGCCAAACGTTTCGGAATAAGCATTTCCATAAACTCCGATGCGCCGATAAAACCGACTGTAATTTCGGGAACAGCGAATTTTGTGCGTTCTTCCGTGATGATGATGTCACAGCTTACGGCGAGTGCCGTTCCCGCGCCGATTGCATTTCCGTTAACCGCCGCGATAACAGGTTTTTTACAGCAAATAATCGATTCCATCGCATCTGCGCAAGCTCTGCTTGCCGTTTCCGCAAACTCTCCGCCTTTTGTTAAAATGTCATTTATTTCGTTTAAATCCCCGCCGCCGCAAAAATGTCTGCAACCGGATTTTAAAACAACAACACGAAAATCGTTTCGCTTATCGAGTTCTTTCATCGCTTCGATAATTTCCGCATAAAAGAAACGGTCACATATATTAAGAGGTTCTTTTTGCAACGTCACAAAAGCGATGTTGTCCTGCACGGAAATATTTACATTTGACATAAAAAAACCTCCTTAATCAGTTAATTAATTTTGCTTCTTTTGCTTGCGCCGTTAATTCATCTCGGAATTTCGGATGTGCGATGCTTATTAAAGCTTTTGCTCTTTCGCTTATCGTCAATCCGTGAAGATTTACGATTCCGTATTCCGTACAAATATAATGCACGTCATAGCGCGATGCTGTAACCGCCGTTCCTTTTTCCATAAAGCAAACTATGCTTGAAATCGTATCGTTTTTCGCAGTCGAACGTAAAACCAAAATAGATTTACCGCCTTTTGACCTTTTCGCGCCGCGAACATAATCAACTTGACCGCCGACGCCGCTGTATTGCAAACCGCCCAAAGTATCAGATGCGACTTGCCCGAATAAATCAACCTGCAAGCAACTGTTTATGGAAATCATATTATCGTTTTGCGCAATTTTGAAAGAATCGTTTGTTTCTTTAACGCCTACGATGAGTACGTCGGGATTGTTATCCACAAAATCGAAAACTTTTTTTGTTCCTATAATAAAGTTTGCGACAAACTTGCCTTTACCGAGCGTTTTCTTTTGATTTGTGATAACGCCTGCGTTGTATAAATCAACAACTCCGTCGGAAAAAAGTTCTGTGTATATTCCCAAATCTTTTTTATTGAACAAAGTAGTTAAAATCGCGTCCGGCGTTCCGCCGACACCAAGCTGTAAACACGCGCCGTCCGGTATTAAAGGCTCGATAAAATCCGCGATAGCTTTTTCTTTCGCCTCCACAGGCTTTGACGGAACTTCAAAAATTTCTTCGTCCGCTTCAACGATGACCGTCGCTTTATCGAGAGATATCATCGCCCCAAAAGTCGTCGGCAGATTTTTATTAATTTGAATAATTAATTTTTTCGTCGATTCGGCACACGCAACCGAATAATCCGCATTTAAACCGTAACTGCAAATTCCGTTTTCGTCCGGTGGCGGAACCATCAAAAAGAAAACATCAGGCGGATTTATATTTCTGTAATAATCGTCCATGTCATAATAAAAAAGCGGAACAAATTCAACTCGCCCCTCGCGATAATCCGCACGAGTATTAGCCCCCAAAAAATTTGAATAAGCTTGAAAATTATCAACTTTCGCATAATCGGACGGACCGAAATGCAAATGTCCCATAACTTTTACGTCTTTCAATTCGTCTGCCCTGTCCACCAAAGCTTTGAGCAAAAGTTTATTTTCCGCGTGAACTTCCTGAAACATTATCATGTCACCGGATTCAACAATTTTTACAGCCTCTTCGGGCGTGGCAACGATTTTGTCTTTATACTTCTCTTTCCAACCCATAAAACATCTCTCCTCGTTTATATTAAATCAGGATTCGGATATTTTTCTCCGTCTTTCGGATAAACATAAAATCCGATTCCTGTTTTGCGTCCTAACCAACCCATGCGAACCATGTTTTTTAAAAGTAGTGCCGGACGATATTTCGGGTCTCCCGTTTCTTCATATAAAACTTCCATAACGGCAAGTTCAATATCGATTCCCGCCATGTCGATGAGTTCCAAAGGTCCCATCGGGTGGTTCAAACCGTATTTCATTCCTTTGTCGATATCTTCCACAGAGCCGACTTTTGATTCAAGCAATCCGATTGCTTCGTTTATCATCGGGTCTAACATGCGGTTTACGATAAACGCTGGGCTGTCTTTTGCAACGATGCAAATTTTACCCATTTTTTCGCCGACCAAAAGTGCGATATCAACGCTTTCCTGCGATGTTCCGATTCCTTTAACAACTTCTAAAAGTTTCATAAGAGGAACGGGACTGAAAAAATGCATTCCCACAAATCTGTGCGGATTTGAAACAACCGATGCGATTTCCGCAATCGAAATCGAAGATGTATTTGTTGCCAAAATTGTATCTTCACGACACACGTCCGAAAGTTTTTTGAATATAGATTTTTTAATTTCGGAATTTTCAACAACCGCTTCGATTACGAGGTCAGCGTTTTTTGCCGCCGTTTCGATATTCGCATCGATGTGTAGTCTCCCGATTGCATTATCTGCCGCTGTTTGTGCGAGTTTTCCTTTTTCAACGCTTTTGCCGAGGAATTTTTCGATTCCCGCTTTGGATTTTTCTAAAATTTCCATAGAAATATCATTGAGCGTAACATCATAACCCGCGACAGCCGCAACTTGCGCGATGCCTGCTCCCATAAATCCGCCGCCGACAACAGTAATTTTTTTAATTTCCATGTGTATCCCTCCTTATTTAATTTTCTATAGCCACGTGCAAAACAATAAAAATTCAGTAACAAAGCGTTTTCTGCATTACGCGAAAATACAAAAATCACTCTAAAATATATAGAAAAAA
>JGI994J12354_10004494_pt1 | contig 12517 bp, 11 predicted proteins | sample IntmicLarv3ML3BL_FD_12354 | JGI IMG/M metagenome (IMG submission 12354)
AAACTGTTGCCGGCCTTTGCGCGAATCGTTTTAAAGGCCTGCTCATAGCCTTCCCTATCAAAAAAGTCCGATAATATTACGTTCAAACCGCTGCCGAGATTCATTTGCCCCAAATTCTTAAAGCTCTCGGAAAAAGATGTTTCACCCACAGCTTCCAAACCATCAAGAAAATCCAGCGCCTTGGCGAAAGCCGCCTTAGAAGTCAACGACTTAAGAGGAAGCGACAGCGAATTATTTATTGTAAAAATATTTGCCCTATCCGCCGCATTTACGGCCGCATAAACAAGAGAAGCCGCCAGCACCCTGCCGTAAACGAATTTATTTGGATTGCCGAAATCCATGGACTTGCTTATATCGAGGAAAATATTAATATTCGCCTGTTTTTCCTCCTCATATATTTTTATAAAAAGCTTGTTTAACCTTGCATAGCTGTTCCAGTCAATACGGCGAATATCATCCCCGCGAATATAATCCTTAAAATCCGAAAACTCCGTGGAAGATCCCTTGGCTTTTGACCTGCGGTTTCCGCTGTAGCCGCCTTTCATCTTGCTTTGCAGGCGCAAATTCAGCGCATTAAGCTTATTTATATATTCCTGATTAAAAGCATCCTTAACTAAACCCATAATTCACCTTATGTTTTTCTTTTATAATAGCTCCCGGGCTTCTCCCGAATACCCGGCTCCGAAACCTTTTAACCATTGAGCATTTAATTAATAATGCTCCTTAAAACAGCCTCCGAACTTATACCCTCGGCAATGGCCTCAAAATTCAAAAACAGCCTGTGCCCTAAAGCCGCAAACACCGCTTTATTTATATCATCATAGGCCACATTAAATCTTGAATCCAAAAGGGCATATATTCTTGCCATGGTAATAATTGCCTGCGCCCCTCTTGGGCTGGAGCCGTATACCACATATTTTTTAACCGCATCGCTTGCCTCGGGGTTATTCGGATGAGTTTTCGCCACAATATCAATGGCGTATTCCAAAACAGGCACCGCTATGGGAACTGCTTTGGCCGCCTCCCCCATTTTTGTTATTTTTTGCGCATCGGCAACGCTTTCTATCTTGGCTTCTCCCGCCGCCGTAGTCATAAGCACAATATCTTTCAACTCATCCTTCGAAGGAAAATCCACATTCAGCTTAATAATAAATCTGTCCATCTGAGCTTCCGGCAAGGGATAAGTGCCTTCCATTTCAATTGGGTTTTGGGTCGCCAGAACGAAGAAGGGCTTGGGCAGCTCATATGTTACCTTGCCTATGGTTACGGTTTTCTCCTGCATTGCCTCAAGTAACGCCGATTGAGTTTTAGGCGTGGCCCTGTTAATTTCATCCGCCAAAACTATATTGGAAAAAATCGGCCCTTTTTGAAATTCGAAGCCTCCGGCTGGGGATATAATATCCGTACCCGTAACGTCTGCGGGCATTAAATCCGGCGTAAACTGTATTCTTGAAAAGCTCAAATCCAAAACACTGCCCAATGTTTTAACCAATCTGGTTTTGCCCAGCCCCGGCAAGCCTTCAAGCAGAACATTCCCCCCTGCGATAATGGCCGCCGTAACATTTTCCACAATCTGCTTCTGGCCGACGATTGCCTTGGAAACTTCCGTTCCTATTTTGTCAAAATCCTCTTTAAAGCTTTCAACTTGAATATTTCTCTCGTTTAAATCCATATTATATCCTCACTTTATGCGGCCTATTAGCCTAATTATGTATGATATTTATTGAAGAAGGCGCAATTTTCATATTTATTACCCTTCCGGCGTCAACAATATTTCCGTCTATATTAAATACGTTTTCCCCGTCATATTGTATTTCCACATTTCGGCAATTTTTTATGTGAACCTCTTTAATACCCACATGTCCGCCGGAAAGAACCTTTGGAAATAGCACAAGCATTTTGTACCAAGGCAGTTTGTCAATATAAACAAAAGTAATCAAAGCATCCGCAATATCCGCCGTTGGAGCAATCATAAAGCCGCCGCCGTAATATTTACCGTTGCACACAGCCAGAATCGTAAATTCTCCTTCAATCTTCTCCCCGTCGATATTTATGTTCGCCTTTATACTTTTATATGTAAAAATAGTTTTAATAACCGCCGCCAAATAAGAAAATTTGCCGAATATTCTTTTAATCCTGCCCGCAAGATAAGCTATTTCGGAATCAATGCCCATGCAGGCTATATTAAGCCCCGCAATCCCATTCACTTCAAACATATCGCAGCGGCTGTGCTCCCTTTTCAAAATAATCTCCAGCACCTCATTCATGCTTTTGGGAATATTAATTGTTCTGGCAAAATCATTGCCGCTTCCGCAGGGTAATATGCCCAAGCATATTTTCTCCCTATATTCTTCATCCAAAAAATATATGCCCTGGGCGCATTCCAGCACAGTGCCGTCGCCTCCCACCGCAATAACAGAGTCACAGCCGTTATTTACGAGCTCCTTAACCAGCTCCGCCGCGTGCCCTTCGTATTCGCTGTATTTCACCATATAATCGATATTTTCCTCTTTGAGAATTTTCTCGGCTCCACCTATGATTTTAACGCTTCTACCCCTGCCCGCAGCAGGGTTCACAATAAATCCCGTCATAAAAAACTCCCTATTATTATTGCTAATATCATACCACAAATATCATATAAATAAAATAAAATTAAACGCTCCCGGCTATGTAATTATGTTATTTTTTAACATTAAAGTTAATATATAGAATAAGAACTATACCAATTAATATTGTTTTATACATAAAATCTCCCGATAATCATTAAACCTAAGCGGGATTAAAATCTCCTCCCATGTCAAGCCCCTTCCCGCGGTGAAAAATATCATAAAGCCTTGCAATTGTATTTTATTTATACTAAACTTTAAATATCAACACATCGTATCTGCGGCAGGCCGTGTTCAAAGCTCCGGCCGGTTGCTAAGCTTCTTATAAAAGCCCTTGCAATTTGAGCGCTTTTTAAGGAGCAATTCTGATTATAACGGAGGTATTTCATGGATTATCGCAAGTTTATTTCGGACTACATTGAAAAAAATGCGGCTGATTTCACCAGAATTTCCGATGCAATATGGGGATATGCCGAGCCTCGCTTCCAAGAGTTTAAATCTTCAAAAGAACAGCAAGATTTTATGCAAAGTCAAGGCTTCAAGCTCCAAGTTGATTTAGCCGGGGAAGAAACCGCTTTTATCGCCGAATACGGCAGCGGCAAACCTATTATCGCCTTTTTAGGCGAGTTTGACTCACTTTCGGGCCTTTCTCAAGAAGCCGATAATGATGTGCACACGCCGATTATCCCCGGCGGTGAAGGCCACGGCTGCGGCCATCAGCTTCTTGGCGTTGCTTCTCTTACGGCAACCGTAGCTTTAAAAGAATTAATGGTAGAAAATAATCTCCCCGGCACCATTCGCTATTACGGCTGCCCTGCGGAAGAAAATGCAGGCGGCAAAGGCTACCTTGTAAGGGACGGATATTTTAATGATTGTGATATCGCCCTCACATGGCATCCCGGCACCATAAATAAAGTTACCGGCAACGGCTCCCTCGCCAATTTCCGCGTGTTCTTTGATTTCCACGGAACCAGCTCTCATGCCGCCGGCGCCCCTCACCTTGGCCGCTCCGCTTTAGATGCGGTTGAGCTTATGAATGTAGGCGTAAACTATATGCGCGAGCATATGATAAGTGAAGCCAGAATTCATTACGCCGTTACCAATACAGGCGGCACCGCTCCCAATGTTGTTCAAAGCGATGCGCAAGTGCTCTATGCCATCCGCGCCCCTAAAGTAAGCCAGGTTAAAGAACTGTTCGAGCGCGTAAGTGACATAGCCAGAGGCGCCGCCCTTATGTCAGGTACAAAGGTTGAAATCAGGCAAGTAGCCGCTTATTCCGATTACATAGGCAACGATTCCATGGCGGAAGTTATCGGCACACATATGGAGCATTTCCTTCCTCTTGAATATAGCGCGGAAGAAAAGGCATATGCCCAAAAATTTAAAAACGTAATTACGGAGCTGGATAAGGCCAATTTAAAATCCTCTCTTGAAAAAATGGCAGGCAAAGAAAAAGCTAAAGAAGCTATTGATGAGCCTATTTATAATTTCCTTGCACCTTATAAATCTCAAGCGGGCTCAGGCGGCTCAACCGACGTTGGTGATGTTAGCTGGGTTGTTCCCACAGGCCAGTTTAGCGCAGCTACATGGGCAGCCGGTACCGCAGGCCACTCATGGCAGATAGTTGCTCAAGGTAAATCTTCAATCGCCCATAAGGGCATGCTTCTTGCGGCTAAGGTTATGGCTTGCTCCGGTTTTGATTATTTAACCAATGCCGCCCTTGTTGAAAAAGCTAAAGAAACTTGGCTTGAAATGCTGGATGGGGAAACCTATCCCAACCCAATTCCACCGGAAGTTAAACCCGGCCAATGGTAGAAAATATTTAAACCACATAAAGCAGAACAACCCTTTCGTATTGAAAGGGTTGTTTTTTATATATTAAGATTTGTGCTATTGCGCCCGCAAATTCCATTGTATAAACTTATTTTACAAAGGGCGTGATATTTATGGAATTTTATATGTTTGTATTGTTTTACCTTAAAATCTTTTTTCTTCTTGATTTCTTCATTGGCTTCGCCTTATATTGCCTGTTGGTAAAAGGCGAAAGCTACTATATGTCGGAAAAAGTCTCACTTGCGCCAAAGATAGTTTTATGGGGCTATGCTATGCATTATTGCTTTTTATTCTTCTCGGCAGTGTTCAGGCTGAAATACCCCATAATAATTATGTATATACCATACATGCTTGTTGCGATTTATATTATTTACATTGGCATATTGATTTTTAAAAATAAAGAAATTTGGACTGCCCTGTCATTTATAGCACACGGCCTTAGCTCATTTATAATTCCCCTATACTCTATTTTTTCAGCCGCCACAACTAACTAACCGTATACCAACCTCAAACAAATCCCCGGGCAAATATAAGCCTCATACAAGGCAATTACCATTGTCAAGCTCAAGCAAATCAAAAGAATAATCAGCTTTTCCAACAATCCCATAGGCGGCTGTTCTTTTTTTGAAAGCCTGCTCTTTTTCTTTAAAATCCTTGCCGTTGCCCCATCCGGTTCAGGCTGCGCAATAAATATAAGCATAAGCACTATAGCCATGCTTTGAATCAGAAACCCCGCCGCTGAAATCAGCAATCCCTTTTTGCCGAATTCCATAACAAAAACAGAAACCATATATCCCATGCTAAAGCCCTTGAATGCAATTATAGCTAGCTGTGCAAAAAATCCGGCCCATATAAAATTAAGTAGCCATACAATTACTATTATCCGCGAATATTTAAACATGCTCTCTCTGAATACATCGGACGACGCGCCCGAAGCCATATGGGAAAATCCCCTTTGTATATTCTCAGAAATATCGGCAAACATGCCGGCCTCCATATTATTGGCCGCAAATGACCCGAAAATCACCCCAATGCTCAAAACAACCAACATAACCCCATAAATCCCAAAGCTTAATGCCGGTAGCTTTCTCTTATATTTACTATGCATTCTTCCCATATTCGAACCCATGGTTAATCTCCTCAAAAAAAGATATCATTGCGGTAAAATTCGGACAAACTTCACCACAATAATATCTATTCTAAAAAATCCAACCTATGCATAAAATTTATCTTTTTGAAATTATCTCCTTATAAGCCAGCACGGCCGCGATTGTTTTTGAATCAATAATCCCGCCGCTAAAAATCATATTAACAGCCTCATCTAAGCTATAGCGCTCAAGCTCTATAAACTCATCTTCATCAAGGTTCATCTTGCCTTCTCGCAAATTCTCCGCCAAATAAATATGTAAAACCTCCGTGCAGAAGCCTATGGCCGAATAGAACTTAAAAACGAACGAAATATCTTCCGATTTATAGCCCGTTTCCTCCTCCAGCTCTCTTTTGGCGCATATGAAAGGATCCTCGCCCACTTCCAATGTTCCCGCGGGAATCTCCAGTACATAATCCAGCGCCGGATGCCTGTACTGCTTAACAAATATAATATTGCCGTCTTTATCAACGGGAATAATCGCGGCGGCACCGATATGCTTTACAACCTCCCGTATGGCATGCCTGCCGTCCTGGAGCTCTATCACATCATTAACCACATCAATAATCTTGCCCTCATAAACAGTTTCGCTTTTAACGGTTTTTAAAGGTTTCATAAAGCCCTCCCCATTGCATAAATTTATTGAAATTTCGCAAACAACTAAAATACCACAGGAAAACCCTTTAATTTCAAGAGTTCCCCTGTGATACTTATTTCTAAAAATCGCCTAAATACATTGCCGCCTAAAACTCGCAGTTGCCCACGGTTCTCGGATAAGGCACAACATCTCTGATATTGCTCATGCCCGTAAGATACATTATGCAGCGCTCGAAACCGAGGCCGAAGCCCGAATGATAAGCCCCGCCAAATTTGCGCAGCTCAAGATACCAGTCATAATCTTCTTCCTTAAGGCCAAGCTCCTTCATACGCCTGACGAGAACATCATAACGCTCCTCGCGCTGGCTGCCGCCGATAATCTCACCGATTCCCGGCACAAGCATGTCAAAAGCCGCAACGGTTTTCTCACCATCATCAAGGCGCATATAGAAAGCCTTAATTTCCTTAGGATAATGAGTCACGAATACAGGCTTTTTAAAATGAGTCTCCGCCAAATATCTTTCATGCTCCGTTTGAATATCGCATCCCCAGAAAACAGGGTATTCGAACTTGGCATCTTTGGCGTTTTGCATAATTTCAATAGCTTCCGTATAAGTAACCCTGCCGAATTCGTTGTTCACTACATTGTTTAGCCTGTCAAGCAAGCCTTTATCTACAAACTCGTTGAAAAACGCCATTTCCTCCGGAGCATTTTCCATACAGTATTTAATAACGTATTTAATCATATCTTCCGCAACATCCATGCAGTCGTCAATATCTGCGAAAGCAATTTCAGGCTCCATCATCCAAAACTCTGCGGCGTGCCTTGGCGTATTGGAATTTTCAGCGCGGAAAGTTGGCCCGAAAGTATAAACATCTCTCATAGCCAGCGCGAATGGCTCAACGGAAAGCTGGCCGCTTACGGTTAAATTCGCCATCTTGCCGAAAAAGTCCTCTTTATAATCAATAGCGCCTTCTTCCGTTCTCGGCGGGTTATTCATATCAAGCGTTGAAACTTGGAACATTTCCCCCGCGCCCTCGGCATCGCTGCCTGTTATAATAGGCGTATGAACATATACAAAACGCCTTTCGTTGAAAAACTGATGAATGGCGAAGCTGGCAATGCTCCTAATGCGGAAAACTGCCGCAAACGTGTTAGTCCTCGGCCTTAAATGGGCGATTGTGCGCAAATATTCAAAGCTGTGGCGCTTTTTCTGCAAAGGATAATTTTCAGGACAAGTGCCTTCAATTTTAATTTCTACCGCATGTATTTCAAATGGCTGCTTTGAGCCGGGGCTCTCAACCACTTTACCTTTTAAAGTAACGCTGGAGCCTACGCCTAATTTGTTCAACTCTGCAAAATTGCTCAAATTATTATCATACACCACCTGAATGCTTTTGAAAAAACTGCCGTCATTCAGCTCCATGAAGCTGAAGCTTTTATTATCGCGTATGGTTCTAATCCAACCGGCGGCGTTTATTTCTTTACCTATAAAACTTTCCGGCGCGCTAAAAATTTCACTTAATTTTGTGTACATAAACGTATTGCTCCTTTCTTTCCGCCCCTGGCGAAAAAATATTTATTTATAAGCTCCGAGAAAAACTTTCCCCTTATTTTGAACTTCCTACTATAATAGCAAAGTTTCCACATAAAGTCTAGGTAAAGTTCGCAAAATCAAGCATTATCGGAATTTTAGTTTTCAAATTTCTTCAATGAAAATAAAAAAAGCAGAATAAAATGATATTCCGCCCTTTATTTTGTTATCAAATTTTATGTAAACAAACTAATCAGCCGGGATAAATTCAAAAGTCATGCCTTTAAATTCTTCCGAGCTCTCCTCCACATCCCGCCATTGCTCCATAACCCCCAAGCCGATTAAATCCGCCTCATTGAGAAAATAATACCCGTTTTCCTTTTTTATCCTGAGCCCGTTGCAATCAAAGCGCATATCATCACCCGCATAATACAGAAACTCAAAATTATCTCCCAGCAAGTATTTCCCTTCCTCCAGCGGCTCACCATTCTGCTTGAGAATTGATAAACTCCATATCCCGTTTTCATTGCTTATTAAGGCATATTTCGAGCTTGCCAAACTTTTCAGCGGCCACCAGCAATCCTCCGGGGTTGAATGGTTTCTTAAGGCAATATATATGCCGCCTTCCATAGAATTTTCATAGTAGCATAATTTATTTTCATAATAATCCGGCAGTCCTTCCGAGCCTGTAATTGCATAAAAAAAACCATTTCCCACATTAAATGGGATCATTGTAGCCCCCTCGTACAAAAACGCATCATAGGGCATTAACGATCCGTTATATCTGCCGCTAAACCTACCGGTGCCCCCGGTTATAAAGTTACTTTCCATTATCCTGCTTCCGATAACAAATCTGTGCGCAATGCGATTTAAGTTGTTATATATATCGCCTTCCATATACAAAGTTGCCCTGGATTCTTCCCCTTCCCAGCTAACAACGGCATATTTACCCTTCATAATACTGAAAGTACGAATGGGAACATATATATTATGGTCATATCCGCCGATGGGAAAAACCTTTTCCCCCGACAGCCTTAACCCCTTCTGCTCCAATTGCAAACCGTTATAATACAAAACAATTTCTTCCGCCTGAGTATTTTTATCATCAACAGAAAAAGCCCCGAAAACCACAACAGGGGCAACAATAAGAATCAGCAGTACGCCTAAAACAATCTTCAATTTTTTCATATTGTCGCCCCCATTTTCTTTGAACTACGATATTTTAACCCTGTGGAAAGTTTTCTTACCCTTTTGAATCAGCAGCGCGTTGTCCGTAAAATCGGCCGCTGTAACCATATGGTCGAAGGCCTCTATTTTAGCATCATTCATTTTTATGCCACCTTGCTGAATAAGCCTTCTACCCTCGCCTCTTGAAGGTATAAGCGCGCAACACTCCAGCAATTCAACTATAGTCATGCCGTTTTCGAAATCGGCCGCGGCCATTTCGCTTTCAGGCACGGAGCCGCCCATGGCGCCGCCTGCGAATAATGCCTTGGAAGCATTTTGAGCCGCCACTGCATCTTCTTCCGAATGAACCATTTTTGTTATTTCGTAAGCCAAAACTTCCTTGGCCCTGTTAATTTCCGCCCCTTGAAGGGATTCCAATTCCCTAATTTCTTCCATAGGCAGGAATGTCAAATATCTCAGAAGATTGCCCACATTGCTGTCCTCGGCATTTCTCCAGTATTGGTAAAAATCGTAAGGCGTAGTTTTTTCAGGGTCAAGCCAAACGGCGCCTGTGGCGGTTTTGCCCATTTTTACCCCTTGGCTGGTGGTGAGCAAATTAAATGTCAAACCGTAAGCATCCTTATCTTCAACCCGGCGTATAAGCTCAACCCCGGCTATAATATTAGACCATTGGTCATTGCCGCCTAATTGCATTTTGCAATCGTGCCTTCTGTTAAGCTCCAGGAAATCGTAAGCCTGCATAAGCTGATAATTAAACTCGAAGAAGGAAAGCCCCTTTTCGAACCTTGTTTTGTATGAATCCGCCGTGAGCATACGGTTTACGGAAAAATGCACGCCGTATTCCTTTATAAACTCAACATATTTAAGCTCCAGCAGCCAGTCTGCATTATTAAGCATAAGCGCCTTGCCGTCGCTGAAATCTATGAACTTGGCAAATTGCTTTTGGAAACAAGCTACATTATGCTCCAAATCCTCTTTCGTAAGAACCTTGCGCATATCCGTGCGGCCTGTTGGGTCACCTACAATGCCGGTGCCGCCGCCTGCAAGCATAATCGGCCTGTGGCCCGCCCTTTGCATATGGGCCGCAACCATTATCTGTATAAAGCTGCCTGCATGGAGACTATCCGCCGTCGGGTCAAAGCCTATATAAAAAGTCACCTTCTCCTTGCCCAAAAGCTCCTTTATTTCTTGCTCATGGGTAGTTTGAGCAACAAAACCCCGTTCTGTCAATGTGTCGAAAACATTAATGCCCATTTAATTTACCTCCTAAATATCAATATTTATTTTTGAATACAAAAAGCCCCTCGCCCGTATAAGGACGAGAGGACTCGTGGTACCACCTTAATTCGCATATGTGTTTACATATGCCTCTTAAGCGCGCTAACGTGCGCAATTCGCGGATAAACCGGACTTCAGAAAGCTGTAACTGAGCATATACGTTCTGCATGCCTCGCACCTAAACCGGCAGCTCTCTTTCGCGGTCGTTTAAAAGTCAAAACGCCCCTCTTGTAACCGTATAAGCCTTAATGTCTCTCATCAAAAGCCTTATCTTAATTTTAATATATGATAGCATAAGAAAACCAATAAATCAACCACATTCGCAATTAAACGGCCATTTTCAAAGCAGCTTAACCAAATTTTCCAAATATCCGTTTGTCTGATAATAATAAATGGTCGCGGCGGCTATATAAACCCCGTAAAGCTGTACCATCAGCAAGCCCAGATACATTCCGCCTCCAAGTACCTTGATTTTCATAATACTATCATAATTTTTGCAGAAAAAATACAAAACCATCAACACGATAGGCATTATGAAAAAACAGATCCAAGCTCCCCTGTCCACAACAAAATTAACAGAGCCGCTAATTCCGTAATTATCCCTTATAATGCCCATAGCAAACAATAAAAATGCAGAAAAAAGCCATAATATAATAGTTATAGAAGCCAATCCCGCCAAAGACCGTTTCCCGCTCATATTTCCTCCATTTTCTTTAACCTATTCGCAAACCAGCTGGGCGATTTCCAAAATAATCTCCCCGGCCTTAGCCATGGATTCCACTACAACGTATTCATAGGGGCCGTGGGCATTATCCCCTCCGTAGAATATATTGGGGCAAGGGATTCCCATAAACGAAAGCCTGGCGCCGTCTGTGCCGCCTCTGATAGGCATAACAACAGGCTCCACGCCGATATTTCCGAAAGCTTTAAGAGCATATTCCACAATGGCCTTGTTTTCGTTCACCTTCTCGGCCATGTTCATGTAGGAATCCTTAATTTCAAGCTCCGCCACATTGCCGTATTTCGCATTTATCTGCTTAACCACATTTTCCACAAAAGCCTTCTTCCCTAAGAATTTCTCCTTATCATGATCGCGGATAATATGCTTAACAACCGCTTTTTCAACTCCGCCTTCTATAGTTCCCATGTGGTAGAAGCCCTCATAATTTTCGGTATTTTGAGGAGTTTCTTCCATAGGGAACATCATGGCTATTTCAGCCGCAATAAGTCCCGCATTTATAAGTATGCCCTTGGCCGAACCTGTGTGAACGCTTTTGCCGGTAATTTTAATAGTTGAGCCACAAGCGTTAAATGTTTCATAATTAAACGCACCCTCCGGCCCTCCGTCTATGGTATAGGCAAACTCCACGGCGAATTCCTTGGCGTCAAAGCTGTCCATGCCAGTGCCTATTTCCTCATCAGGAGTAAAGGCAACCTTAATATCCCCATGTTTTATTTCCGGGTGCTCAATGAGATATTTCATTGCCGCCAAAATTTCCACAATTCCGGCCTTATCATCTCCGCCTAAGAGAGTCGTCCCGTCCGTTACCACAATGGTTCCGCCCTTGCACATTTTAAGCCTCGGGAATTCCTCTGTATACATAACCCTGCCGCTGTCCAGTGTAATGTCATTCCCGTCATAATTTTCGATTATTCTCGGTTTAATATTTTTGCCGGAAGCCTCGCAAGCCGTATCTAAATGAGCGAGGAAGCCGATTGTAGGCGCCTTTTTATCCACATTGGATTTAAGCAAAGCCGTGGTATATCCCGATGGATGAACCTTAACTTCAGCCATTCCTATTTTCTCGCATTCTTTTGCTACAACTTTTGCCAGCTCAATTTGATTAGGTGTCGAAGGCACAACTCCCGCATCGGCATCGGCCTGCGTATCATAAGAAACATAATCCAAAAATAAATCCAGCATATACTTCGAATCTATTCTCATCTAAAAACCCCCTTGAATTAATTAAATTCTTATATTCATATTACTCTTTAAAGGTATAATTGGCAAGGGTTTACAAAATCCGCCGCCTAAATCGCACAAAGCTGACCTTCCTTTAACCTCCAAAGCCCTTTCTTATGAAAATCTTAAAATCCTCATACACAGGCGGCAATATAATCAGCTTTATGCTATAATAACAAAAAAGCCTTTTGCCGTGGAGGGATCATATGAAAAAGCTGATATTTACCGCCATATTGTTAAGCAGCCTCTGCTCCTGTTCATATTTTGAAGATAAAAAAACGGTCGAAACCCCCGCTATCATATCAACACCTACTGAAAGCACCCGCCCTGCAAGCCTTTCCGCGGCCAGACCGTATGTTTCTGAGGTGCC
>JGI994J12354_10004495_pt1 | contig 12516 bp, 11 predicted proteins | sample IntmicLarv3ML3BL_FD_12354 | JGI IMG/M metagenome (IMG submission 12354)
AAGAGCTATTTTCATAGTATTAATTTGGTTGCAAAACTTCTTTGCAAGATACAAATATAGTGAAAAATGAGAAGTTGAAAATCTTTTTTAACTTTGCCCCCATAAAATCTAATCATTAAATATTAAACTTTATTATTATGGATTATTTAGTTTATTGTGTTTTGGGAGCCTCTTTGTTGGCTCTTGCATTTGCTTTCTTCTTCTTTAAACAAATGATGAAAGAAAGCGAAGGCACCGATACTATGAAAAAAATTGCTATGCACGTACGCAAAGGAGCAATGGCATATTTGAAACAACAATATAAAGTTGTTTCTATTGTTTTTATTGTGTTGGCATTAATTTTTACGGTAATGGCAATTTTTGGATTGCAAAACGGTTGGGTGCCTTTTGCCTTTTTAACCGGTGGATTTTTCTCCGGTGTGGCAGGTTTTTTGGGAATGAAAACCGCGACTTATGCCTCGGCTCGTACAGCTAATGCCGCCAAAAATTCATTGAACGCCGGTTTGAAAGTTGCTTTCCGTTCCGGTGCGGTTATGGGTTTAACAGTGGTGGGCTTGGCGTTGTTAGATATTTCTGTGTGGTATTTGGTACTTAATCATTTTATTCCCGAAGACATTATTGCCGGACATAAAATGGTTATAATTACCACCACTATGTTAACATTTGGTATGGGCGCTTCTACGCAAGCTTTGTTTGCTCGCGTGGGTGGCGGTATTTATACAAAAGCTGCCGACGTAGGTGCTGATTTGGTTGGTAAAGTAGAAGCAGGTATTCCGGAAGACGATCCGCGCAACCCTGCAACTATTGCCGACAATGTAGGCGATAACGTGGGCGACGTTGCCGGTATGGGTGCTGACTTATACGAAAGTTATGCAGGCGCAATACTTGCCACAGCAGCCTTGGGCGCAGCGGCATTTATCGCATTTCCTGATATGCTTCCCGAGGTGCGTCTTGAAATGCAGACAAAAGCCATATTTGCTCCAATGTTAATTGCAGCTGTTGGTGTTGTGCTTTCTATTTTTGGTATCTTTTTGGTACGTACAAAAGAAGGAGCAAATATGAAACAATTACTTTCCGCTTTGGGTAAAGGTGTAAATGTAAGTTCAATATTAATCGCTGTTTGCACATTTGGAATTTTATATTTTTTACAAATTGAAAATTGGTTGGGAATTTCATTTTCGGTAATAGTAGGTTTGGTTGCAGGTATTATTATTGGTCAAGCGACAGAATATTTTACCTCTCATTCCTATAAACCCACACAAAAAGTTGCCGAAAGTTCACAAACAGGTCCTGCAACAGTGGTTATTTCCGGTATCGGTTTAGGAATGATTTCCACAGCAATTCCCGTAGTAACAATCGGAGTTGCTATTATATTGTCTTACTTGTGCGCGATAAATTTTGATATCACAAATATGATGTCTGCCTCAAATCTTAGTTTAGGTTTATATGGTATTGGTATTGCTGCGGTAGGTATGCTTTCAACTTTGGGTATTACATTAGCAACTGATGCTTACGGACCAATTGCCGACAACGCTGGAGGAAATGCCGAAATGAGTGGTTTAGATCCGGAAGTACGCAAACGCACCGACGCGCTTGATGCTCTTGGAAACACCACCGCTGCAACAGGAAAAGGATTTGCCATAGGCTCTGCCGCTTTAACGGCTCTTGCTTTGTTGGCATCTTATATCGAAGAAATTAAAATTGCATTAGTTCGTATTGGCGAAACCACGATAAACGGCGTTGATATTCTTACAGCTCAGATACCCGACTTTATGCAACATTATCAAATATCGTTGATGAATCCTATTGTTTTAGTAGGTATATTTATCGGCGCAATGATGGCATTCCTTTTCTGCGGATTAACAATGAACGCGGTAGGACGCGCCGCGCAAAGCATGGTGGAGGAAGTTCGCCGTCAGTTTCGCGAAATAGTTGGTATAATGGAAGGAAAAGCCGAGCCCGATTACGCTCGTTGCGTAGAAATTTCGACCAAAGGCGCGCAACGCGAAATGTTATTCCCCTCGTTATTGGCAATTATAGTTCCTATTTTGGTTGGCGTTTTATTTGGCGTAGCAGGAGTTATTGGTTTGTTGGTAGGCGGATTGGGCGCAGGATTTGTATTGGCTGTATTTATGGCAAATGCAGGCGGCGCTTGGGATAACGCTAAGAAATATATTGAAGAAGGAAACTTCGGCGGTAAAGGCTCTGACAATCACAAAGCAACCGTTGTTGGTGATACAGTTGGCGATCCGTTCAAAGACACTTCCGGTCCTTCATTAAATATTTTAATTAAACTAATGAGTATGGTTTCTATTGTAATGGCAGGATTAACTGTAGCATTTAGTTTATTATAATTGATAGAAAAAACGCGGAACAAAAGTTCCGCGTTTTTTTGTTTTATAAAATAAATTTTACAACTTTTCTTTCCCCCAAATTTTTTCCATAATATCAATAGAGTCGGCTTGCGAGAGAGATCCGTCTTTTTCGTGTCGTGCTTTCATAAATATACAATGATTGATAGTGGCTTGTTCGCGCGCAATATCTTCGGCAAGCGCTTCACAACTTGGCGCGCCGCATGCGCCGCAATCAATGTCGGGTAACATTTCTTTTAGCTTTTGTGCCAACTCCATTTTAGCTAACGCTTTTACAATATCTACATCGTAGCGCACCATAGAGCGTGCCGGAATTTCACCCACATCAATAGTTCCGCCAATATAGTTTTGATATGCTTCTTCGGTATCATTGTGCGATGATAATTTGTTTGCATCTTCGCGCAATCGTTCGGCTGCCAAAAAACGATTGTAAGGTGTAAGAATTCCTCCTGCGCAACTTTCGTCGCATACGCGCAATTCCAAATAATCAACGCCGGTTATTTTTCCGTTTTCCAATCGTTCCAAGAATTCTACTACATTTTCGACACCATCTATTGCTAAACATTTTCCATCGATATGTTGCGCTTCGCCGTTGGTAAGCGACCAAGTCAGTCCTCGAGCCGATACGTGTGTGTTATACTCCGCTTTCACAACCGCGTTTTTGCTGCGTTGTTTATGTTTTAGAAAAACGAGATTATACAAATAATTCATATTTAGCACACCATCGAGCGGCGATGCGTAACCACCCACAGGTGCTTTGATAGAAGCTATTTTTGCGGCACAAGGCGTCATATAAAATATTCCTACATCGTTCGGATCAATACCTTTTCCGGCATATAATTTACGATAATATTCGGTCGTAATTTCGAGCGGTTGTTTAAGCAATAAAACGTTGTCGATCAAAGCGGGAAAACGAATTTGAATCAATCGAGTAACTGCCGGGCAAAACGATGAAAGCACCGGTTTGTCGTGTTTTTTGATATATTTATTGATTTCGCTGATTAAATAATCGGCGCTGTGTTCCGATTGCTGAATCTCTGTAAATCCGAGTTCCATTAGAATATCAAAAATTTCTTCTTGCGATATTTTTGATTCGAATTGTCCAATGAAAACCGAAGGAATAATCAATACTCGATGTTTGTAATTGAGAATGTTTTTAAAGTCGTCGTCCTCAATCACGATTGCTCGCGAGGGGCATACTCGATGGCATTCGCCACAGTCGATACACCAAGCCGGGTAAAGTGTCGCTTTTCCTCCATTAACACGTAACGCTTCGGTTGGGCACACTTTCATACAGTGCGAACAACCCACGCACACATCGTGGCGTATTGTTAAGGCATGATAAAATCCTTGTTGTTCCATAAGACGATTTATTTAAAATAATTCACAGCTATTAAGAGCTATGTAAATATGTTTGTGTTATTCGCCGATTGGTTTCAGCGCTACACAAATAGTTAATATCGTTCCTTTTCCTACTTCCGATTCAATGTGAAAACTATCGGCATTTTCGCTGATATTGGGTAATCCCATACCTGCGCCAAAACCCATTTCTCGCACTTCGGGTGAAGCGGTTGAATAACCACGCTTCATAGCTTGTGCAATATCGGGAATCCCCGGTCCTTCGTCTTCCAAGCGTAATTCAATACGATCGGGTTCAATATCGGCGGTAATCGTTCCACGATACGCGTGCGCTACAATATTTACTTCCGCTTCGTATAACGCTACCACCACACGTTTTACAATGCTTGGATCAACATTCAATAACTTCAATGTTTTTTTGACATTGCTCGATGCATAACCTGCACGCGTGAAATCGCCGCTTTCTACTTCAAAATTTAGTCGCATTAGTACAACGGTTTTAATCCGGCAGCATGAAGGATGCCTGAGGTTTTAAACATAGAAAACGGACAACGTAAAACTACTATGTCGCCGTCTTCGGCTAATTCTATCATTTCGGGAGTTACCTCTTTGTTGCGAACAAACAAAATGTATTGCGTGTCCGACATTTCGGCAGTGCGAATCGATTGCACATTTGCTAATCCGGTAATAAGCAAAAAGTTCGATCGTTTTTGTGTGAGTACGTCGCTCATTAAGTCGGAAGCAAAGCCAAACTCTACGTTTTCTTGTATGCGGTCAGCGCCGCAAACGATTTCGCCTTCTACTAATTGAGCAACTTCTTGTAAAGTCATAACTTGATTGAGATTTTGAGATTAATAATCAAAAGTACAAAATTTTTAAATAAAAAACGATTATTGATTTATTATTGTGCAATAAATCGATAAACGATATAGCCTTGTTGCCGTGCCGGCGCATTGCTTTTTCCTTCAAAACGCGAACTTTTTGCAAATCGTTTTGCTGCATCGTGCAAACAAATATTCTTGGTAGATTCCGCTTCAATAATTGAAACATCTATTACATAACCTTGCGGATTTACTTTTATTTCTACTTTCACGTCGCCGCCGCCTTGACATTGATAAGCTGGAACGGGCAACGACAAAGCTTTTCGTCCGCCCAAATCGTAGGAAATTACCGAAGGTCCTTTGTATGTTTCTTTTTTCTCCGGTTTTTTTTCCGGCGTTTTTATTTCGTCTGAGCCTTGTGCCTTTGCTTGTTCGGCGCGCGAAGCATCTATTTTTTCTTGTACGCGCCGCGCATCGTCGTATAGTTGAGAAGCATCTGTTTTGCGGTCGTCTTTCAACGGTTGCGAGTTGCTGTTTGTTTCCGAATTATCGACTGCGACATTGCGTACAACTTGTGTGTTAATAGCCGCGTTCAATTCTTTGGCGGCAATTTCGAGTGTTCGCTCTTTGCGTTTTTCGAGTATTTCTTGAAGTGTTTTTCTCTCTTGTTCCGAGAAATCAATTAAGATAGACGATGTGCCAAATTCCACAACATATAATCCCGAACCTAATAAAACAATAAGTAGGATTAAGTGAAAAATAACAGTTGCGTAAATTCCGGTGCGGTGTTCACGAAAGAATTCACGAAATGTTTTTTTCTTTTTCGGTTCAAATAAATCCATTCTACAAAGATAAAGAAAAAGAGTTTCGAAAAAAATTTTCCGAAACTCTTTTTATAATTGTGACCCCGGAGAGATTCGAACTCTCGACCCAATGATTAAGAGTCATTTGCTCTACCAACTGAGCTACGGAGTCAAATTTTATTTTGACGAACAAAGATATACAATGAAAAACAGTCGTTTCTCTAAGGTAAAATTGTGTAAGTAAGTTTCATTTGCACCGGAGAAGTGCTGCCTGTTCCCAACAACTCGATATGCGTGTAATTGACAACATCAATAATTTCATAAGATTGTCCATACATATCTTGTTCCGTTGCTATTGGAAAAACATAAAGAGTAGTTGGGTCGGTTATTTCTCCCGCTTGTTCTTGTTGCAATATGCGTTGAATATAACGAGCAATATTGAACGAATAATTTCTCAACGAACGATTAATCGTTCCGCCAAAGGTTGTGCCATAAACATCTGCAATCATCGGATAGGTCAACCTGCCGGAATCATCGTTTACTTTTCGCGAGCATAATGTGAGCCGCAAAGGATAATTATCCATATTGGCAGTAGGGGGAATAGAAATAACTATATCAAGTTTATTGATCAATAATTGGTCGGGACGCAAGTTTTTTTTAAGCAACATCGTTTTGATGGAATCTTTAATTGACAATAAATCTAATACAGGTTTTACGCCCGCCAATCCTTCCAAGTAAACAGTTTGGCTTTGTGTTGTCGGCGGATCGGTATAATTTGCCAATGTTGCAGATGAATGTTGAATTGAACTAAATATCATTGGATAGTCGTTCCAATATAGGAAAGAAGTATCCTTTCCTTCGTCGTTTCTATATTGAATTTTTAAATATGCTATGGCTGTACTTAAAGTATTAAGCCGTCCTGCTTGGTCACTTAATGTGTCCACACCTAGTACAAATCCTTTATATTTACTAAAAAAAGGCGTTAGCGAATCCATTTCACTATCGGTCGCAGTCATTAAAAAATCGCCATATTCTTTTGTGATAGGAACAATTAATGTGTCGCCACCATTGTATGTAACGCCCGGCAAACTGATTGGTGTCGGATTGTAATCGTTTTGAGTAATTGATGTGTTGTAATAAATGGAGTCGTAGTACAATGTTTTATTAAGTTCGTATATCCGGATATTTTGCACCACATTTTCTTGGTTTTCATCGGCAGCTTTTGTGCCGGAAATGAGAAATGTAAATTCCGCCGAAATAAATTCGGGATGTTCGCCAAAACGATGTTCGCTTACATTTGGATAAAACCGCAGTATCGCATTTGTATTTACTTTTCCGAACGGAGAAACATTAATACTCCCAAAAACATTTCTTTGTGCATAATACGACATTGTCGATATGGAATCTAAAGTAGCCGTATAAAGCGGAATGTTTGAAACGGAATAAACGTTGGTTGATATATCTTGGTCGCCGGGGACGAAACCGTCACCAAACGAATCATTTACTTGTATACATGCCGAAAAACTTACAGCAATAGCTGCTAATAATATGAAGAGAAAGTGCTTTTGTTTCATCTTGTTCGTATCACTTGAGTGTAGAATTCGTTACAATCGTCAGCGCAAGTAGCCAATTTTTTGCAATGAATAGTTGGTTTTTTATGTGTTTTCGCGAAAGCGCTAAGGTCTGCATTTTTTTTGCTGCCCAAGAAAATTATTCCATCCGAGTGTAAAATTGCTAATTTGGCGAGGTTTTCATAAGTGGGATTTTCTATTATTTCCACATCTTTTGCACGAATACCTGCAAATAATACTTTTTCTTTTAACCTTGCATCCAGCGGATTTTCAAAAGCTTCGTCTTCGTGAAGCGTCAATACTATTTTTGTTTTTGCAAAAAGAGGATCGTCTTTGTATGCTTTTTTCAAAAAGATTGCCGCCAGAAAAGCAAACCAGCCTTGACAATGAATCAAATTTGGTTTCCAACGTAATTTTTTTACTGTTTCGAGCACGCCGCGCACAAAAAAAATAGAACGTTCATCGTTGTCTTCAAAAGGTTTTCCATCGTTGTCGAACAATCCGTTTTTCCGTTGAAAATAATCTTCGTTGTCAATAAAATAAACTTGCATACGCGAATTTGGCATCGATGCAACTTTAATAATCAATGGATGGTCGGTATCGTCAATAATTAAATTCATTCCAGAAAGCCGAATGACTTCGTGTAGTTGATTCCGTCGTTCATTGATGTTGCCGAAACGAGGCGTAAACGCGCGAATTTCCCGTCCGCTTTCTTGAATGGCTAACGGAAGCATTCGCCCTAAATTGGACATTTCCGATTCTGTCCAAAAAGGAGCAATCTCGGAACAAATGAACAAAATTCGAGTTGGTTCCATGCCGAATTTAATAAAAATTAAGGGTACAAAGATACAAAAAATATTGATATAACAAGAATGGCTTTGCTTTAAAGCGTTTCTGATAAATTACTATTTGTTCAGCAGGGAAAATGTTTTTGTTTTTGGAGCAATCCTTTATGATTATTTTTGTACCGTTCCGTGAAAAATAAAAAACAGATTCATATCCATAGAAGCTATGCGGAATGGCCACCAACCTTCTTTTGAAACGGGGAAATAATGTCGTAAAAAAGCGATTAAATTATTGCACGGATTTACATGTTGTCGAGCCATTATATAATCGTAAGGAATGCCTTTTGCAGTAGCATTTTTTCGAGGACCAAAATTCCGTCCAAATCGCCATGCAAACCCTGGATCTGCAGGAATGAGAATGGATATTGTTCCTCCATTTTTTATAATTCTTTGCCACTCTTTTAACGCCATGTGAGGCTGGTAAATATGTTCGAGAACATGTGTCGCGATAAGTCTGTCAAACGAATTGTCGGGATAATCTAGTTTTTCTCCTGTTTGGATTTCAAATTTCAATTTTCCGTCATGCAGTCCGGCTAATTTATTCTTAGCAACATTCAACGTTTTAATGTCCATATCGCTAAGCACGTATTCTTGAAAATTGTGACGAACAAAAGGAACGTGTTCACCTGTGCCGGCTCCGATTTCAATAATTCGTTCAAAATTTTTAGTTTTGTCAAAAGCTTTTTCCAAAAATTTATGCCCGGCTCTCATCGCGCGCGATTGCAACGATTTATTGTAATTTAATTCATCATAAACATCTGCGAATTGCTCACAGAAATCGACCCAAGCTTTATCTTCTTGTCGCATTTTATTGTTGGTTTTGAAAAAATATTTTACAAAAGTAATAGAATTATTTGAAAATTGTTATTCCATAGTATTTTTGCTACATTTGCCATAAATATTTAAACCTATACTTTTTAATGGCAACACTATCGGTTATAATTCCTGCTTATAATGAAGAGAAAACTATTATTCCGTTATTACAAAAAGTAATAGCTGTGAATTTGATAAATAATATTCAAAAAGAAATAATAATAGTTAATGATTGTTCCACCGACACGACGAAATCAATAGTTGATGCATATATTGCGGAACATCCGAATGAAAAAATTGTTTTTGTATCCCAAGACAAAAATCGTGGGAAAGGGGCGGCTATTCGTAAAGGATTAGAAAATTTCACAGGAGATTATGTAATTATTCAAGATGCCGATTTGGAATACGACCCCGAAGATTATAATATTTTGTCAGAAACATTTTTAAGAGAAAATTTAAAAGTTATTTACGGCTCTCGATTTCTTAGTCGAGAAAATAAACACTCGTCTCAAACTTTTTATTTTGGCGGACGTTTGGTTACAATGATTACCAATTTGTTGTTTTGTCAACATTTAACCGATGAGCCAACTTGCTATAAATTTTTTGCCGCCGATTTTATTCGCTCTATTCCGTTGAAATGCGAAGGATTTGAATTTTGTCCGGAAGTAACCGCGAAAGTTGCGAAGAAAGGCATTAAAATCAGAGAAGTTCCCATTCGCTATTATCCTCGCACGATGGAAGAAGGAAAAAAAATAAAATGGACAGATGGAATAGAAGCAATATGGACTTTGTTTAAATATCGATTTAAAAATTAATTTATTTTGCGATTATGGTAAAAAATAAAATAAATAAAACTCCGGTAAAACAAGAGTGGGCTTTAAAAAAACATGTTGGTCTTATTTTTGTGATCATTCTTTCGGTCTTGTTTTTTTCTAATTACAGCCGCATTTTCGATGAAAAAATAGATATGAATGGCGATAATATTATTTACTATTCATTAGGCAAATCGATAAACGAAGGAAGTGGTTTTACAAACACAATGGGATTTACGGAATCGCCACACACACATTTTCCTCCCGGCTATCCTTATTTTATAGCCTTTGTAATGAAATTTTTTCCGAATAATATTATGGCGGTAAAAGTGGCGAATGGCATTTTGTTATTTTTTTCTATGATTTTATTGTTTCTTGTATTATCCGCCTTATGTAAAAATTATTTAATAGCATTTACAGCTGTGGCGTTTACTGTGTCTCAATATACTATCTTGCGTTTCGCGACCATTATGATGAGCGAAATTTTATTTTTGTTTTTCTCTCTGTTGGTAGTTTTGATTATTATAAAATGGAAGCCCGAAAAAATATTTGCAAACGCAAAAAAACGTTGGTTAGATATTTCTATTTTGTTGTTAATGCTTGGCAGTTTAAGTTATATATACTTTATTCGAACAATGGGACTTGCGTTCATTTTAGCAGTTATTGTATATTATGGCTGTGTCTTCACACAAAAAACATGGATATTTTTTCGCACAAAAAAACGAGCGGAAAATATTGATACAATAAAAGAGGCAAAAACCACATGGGTTAAATATGCTATTGTGTTTGGATTGGTTGTAATTGCTTTTATAATTCCTAAAACATCTTGGGATGCTCGCAATAAAAAAGTGGGAGTTACACAAAGTAATTATGTCGAAAACTTTCATCGAAAACCGAATGGACAATCAATTCAAGGTTTATCGGATTGGGGAGAGCGCGTAAGTAATAATGTCAATTTATATGTTGCAAAATGGATTCCAGCGGCAGTTTTTGGCTACACTGCATATTCTCATACAGGAACAGAAATAAAATCGACGGCAGCGGAATGGATAAAAGGAATTTTCATTTGCCTGCTACTAATTTTAGGATTGTTTAAATTACCAAAAGGGAAACTACTTCTTTTTTTATATCTTGGAGCGACAATGAGCGTTTTGCTTATTTGGCCCGAGCAATACGGAGGACATCGTTATATGTTGGCGATTATTCCGTTTATTATTTTTTTGTTTATATACGGCGGATATTCTCTACTTGCTTTCTTAAGTTTTTGGCTATTGAAAAAGAATAATAAAAAATCGATGAAAGGATTGGTAATTGTTTCCTGTTTAATTTTTACACTAATAGCTTATCCGTCTTATTCGAAATCGATAAAAACAGCTGCAATACAAGCAAAACCCAAAGATTATGTAATGGGGACAGCACAGCCTGCATTAGTTGAATATTTGGACGCTATTCGTTGGGTAAAAGCAAACACAATAGATTCTACTCGTGTAAGCACTCGTAAGCCCGAATTGTTTTATATTTATTCGGGAGGACGAAAAAGCGCAACTTTTCCTTATTACGCGACACCCGAAGAAGTGATTACAAATTTCACCAACAATAAAATCAATTATGTAATTATTGATAGATGGTTTCGTCATGCTTATGCAACGGTAATTCCGGCGGTGCAGAAATATCAAGAAAAATTTAAAATTGTTCATCAAATAAATGCTTTGGAAAAAGATATGCCGCCGACTTATGTTTTGGAATTTAATTCCGAGTGGGGCTATACCGGCGAAATCGTTGATGAAATTCGTCAAGGAAAAGGAAAATTTGTATTCCAAGATGGACGCGTTTATACCGGCGATTTTGCCAATAATATGTTTAACGGTCGTGGCACAATTACCGACACAAATGGCAATATTTTAGCAAAAGGCGTTTGGAAAGATAACTCATTAGTGAAACCGGAATAATTTTTCGGCACAGAATAAAAAAAGAGCAGCCGCTTCATTGGAAGCGGCTGCTCTTTTTTTATTAGCATCACATCTCTGATTACAACTCGAGTTATACTTTTGCTTTCTAATTTACTTTCTTAAATTCAAGTAATGTTTTACTATACTGAGAGAAATGAATTTCTATTAAATCTCCTGGTACTACATTGTCAAATAATTCCTTTTCAACATCAAGGCTGACACCTTGTACAGCTAAAAGATATTTTGAGTACTCTTTCATTTTCTGCCCCCAAATTTTCGGAAACAAATTTCCGAGAATAGGTATAAATAACATACCGCTTCCTGCTTCATAATCAGTTTTGTGTTTCTTTTCTTCGATTTTTTCAATTCTTACAACTTTCGTTCCTGCTCTCAAATCGTTATTGATTTTTCTATTCATAAAAAAAGCGATAAAGTAACTCAAACAAATAATACCAAAGCCTATTGATAAAAGTAACACCCAATTTTTATCATTATTTAATATGATATATGCTGAGCTCAACAATATACCAAAAATAATAATCAATCCTGAAAAAACGAAACCAATTCGTTTTTCATTTTTCAATGTTTTTCTGTTTTTTGTTGTTAGTTCCATAGTTTTAATTATTTATGTTTTGTTTAATATTCTATTCTCTGTCTCGCTGCCGCTTGCTAGTAGCCAACTTATAGTTGTTGTTTTATTTCTTTTCAGCCAACGCTTTTCCTGCGCGCAAAGCTTTAAGATTTGCCTCTACTATTTCGTTGCCTTTTTTACCAAAAAGTTGACGAATGGCTTCTTCCAAACTTTCGAACGGAATGCCTAAAAATGGCGCAGCCGCGCCCAACATCACCATATTCGACGATTTCGGCGAGCCGGATTCTTTGGCAATTTGGTCGGCATCAATAGTTATGTGGCGCGGAAGTTTTGCCAACTCTGCCATCACTTCTTCCGTTTCGGGATAATTATTGATATTGATAAATGGAATAGTATTTGTAATTACCCAACCGTTTTTCGATAAATAAGGAAGATAACGCAACGCTTCCATTGGCTCGATAGACAAAATAATATCTGCGCTACCAAAAGGAATAAGGTCTGACGCGATTTCTTTGTCCGACAAGCGAAGATTCGATTGCACGTCGCCACCACGTTGGCTCATTCCGTGAACTTCGGCTT
>JGI994J12354_10004496_pt1 | contig 12513 bp, 15 predicted proteins | sample IntmicLarv3ML3BL_FD_12354 | JGI IMG/M metagenome (IMG submission 12354)
CTATAAGTTCAATATTGCCAATTTCATAATCATCTAAAATATTAAACACTCTTTTTTGCATGTGTTCAATCACTAAAGGGTTAATTTCATCCGTTAAATTTACATATAACGTTTTATTTGTATAATAAATGTCCATATAATCACCATTTATAAATTAACAAAAAACAAAGTATATTGAAATAGATTCGACAAAACCAGACAAAATATGTTTTTAATTCTAAATTATTCTTATATGATTTTCTTCCCATATGTTTTGGCATTTGCTATAATCATTTTATGGTGATTATTATGTATAGAGCATTAATTATTCTTACAAATAGATTTTTGAGTTTTATTTGTAAGGTAGCAAAAAAAAATGGAAGCGTTTTTCCTGGAAGTATAACATTTCATATGGACTTTAAAATTTTAACTAAAATAAAGTACCCAAAATATGTAATTGGTATTACTGGATCTAGTGGAAAGGGTTCAACAACTGAGGTTGTAGCTCATATTTTGAAGAATGCTGGATATGATGTGGTTTATAATAAAAGTGGCTCAAACGGAGTTAGAGCTCTTGCTACTCTTATTTTAAATAATTGTTCCCTACTAGGTAAATTTAGGGGTGATGTTTTATTATTGGAGATTGATGAGCGACATATTCATTTGGCATTTCCCAGAAGTACTTTAACTCACTTGTTAATTACTAATATAACCCGAGATCAGCCAGCAAGAAATATTCATCCAGATTCAATCTATGAATTTATTACAAGAAAAATAACTAGTGACACTGAATTGATTATTAATGCTGATGATCCCTTAGTTAGTAAGGTTAAAACTACTCATTTAGGAAGAATTACTACCTATGGATTATCAAGAACTGAATATAGCTATGATAAACCAGTTTTAGAGGTAATTGATAATGCGTATTGTCCTAAATGTTTTAAGAAGCTAAATTATGCTTACTATCATTATGGTCATTTAGGAAGTTATGTTTGTTCAACTTGCGATTTTGGTAGGTGCAATGTTGATTATGAGGCTAAAGAAATAAATTTAGATAAACAAGAAATGATAATCAATAAAAATAAAGTTCATATTAACAAAAATATTTTGTATGCAGCATATTATACAACTGCTGCTTATGCGCTTTGTTCTACTTTGGGAATTTCTAAAAAAACTATTCTTCATGCACTAAATGATGATTTTGTTAAACCAAAACGTGCAAATATATATATGTTAGATAATCGAAAGTTTAATATGTTAGAAAGTAAAAATGAAAATGCACTTAGTTATTATCAATCACTTCGTTATATTGTGGATCAAGATGGAGTTAAAAGTGTTATTTTAGGTTTTGATAATGTTTCTAGAAGATATGAATTCAATGATCTTTCTTGGTTATGGGATGTTGAATTTGAAATGTTGAATGATAAAAGTGTTGACAAAATTATCTGTATTGGTAGATTTAAATATGATGTTGCAACTAGACTAGAATATGCCGGAATTAATAAAAAGAAATTGATTTTAGTTGAAAATTTAAATGACTTGTTAAATATTACTGAACTTAAATCTAAGGGTGATATATATACAATGGTGTGTTTTGATATGACTTATGCCATCAAAAAGATGTTGAGAGGAGATTATTCGTGAAAAAAATAAAGATTGCTCATCTATATTATGATTTAATGAATTTATATGGTGAGAATGGTAATATGCGATTATTCATAAAAAAGCTTGAAAGTCATGGAATTCAAGTTGAAATTTCATTTTTGACAGTGGATGATAAAATTGATTTTAATAAATATGATTTTTTCTATATTGGTAGCGGAACAGAATCGAATCAAAAAATAGTTATTAATGATTTATTAAAATATAAAACTAGCATAAACAAGGCGATTGAAGATAACCGATTTTTCTTAATAACTGGCAATGCTTTAGAAATTTTTGGTAGTCATATTGAATGCCTTGATTCAACACATATCGAAACTTTAGGTGCGCTTTCTTATTACACCAAAGAGGTAGATTTTAGAATTGTTGGAGAACAAATCTATAATTCGAATTTAATTGAACAACAAATCATTGGTTTTCAAAATCGAAGTGGTGCTATATTTAATCATGATAATTTTTTGTTCGATGTTGTTTGTGGAACTGGATTTACTCCAAATGAAAATAAAGAGGGAATTAGAAAAAATAACTTTTATGCAACATATTTAATTGGACCATTATTGGTTCGTAATCCTTATTTTACTGAATATTTGATTAAAGAATTATTAGAAGATAAGAACATCAAATATACACCGAAATTTGAGGGCATTGAATTTAGAGCTTATGATGAGTTTATCAAAAATTATTTAGTTAAGTAAAAAAGGAAAAAGTTATTTTTTCCCTTTTGAATAACTACATCCACAGTAGTCTTGGCGATACAATTCGTATCTTTTTGCAAGTTCAACACTTTTTTTATATCCGTCTTCTTTTTTGAAGTCAGATACTAGGAATTTTATTTTTGTTTGGTTTTCTATGATAAGCCCAAGTTCATTTAGCACTTGGCTATTTTTAGTTGGACTTACACTTAGTGTCGTTGCGAAAAACTCATATTTTAATTCTTTGGCAACTTTAGCAGTAGCTGATAGTCTTAAATAATAACATTTTTTACAACGTGCTCCTCCCTCTGCTTCTTCTTCTAACCCTTTTATGTTTTCTTGAAATACTTCGTTGTCATAATCGCAATCAAGATAATCTAGTTTATTATATTTTTCAATCTCATCAATAAACCTTTTCTGCTCTTCTTTTCGAAAATTATATTCTTCAATTGGCTCAATATTTGGATTGTAATAATATACTGTTATATTAAAATATTTACTTAAAGTTGTTATTACATGGGTTGAGCATGGGCCACAGCAACTATGCAGTAAAATTGAGGGAATATTTCCATCCAATGTTTCAATCAACTTTTTCATTTCAATATTATAATTAGTTTTCTGTTTCATTTGATTCTCTCATATCTTCATTTAAAGGTCTAATCGAAACTGTATCAGCTGCTGAATCTAAAAATATTCTCCATGCACCCTCTTCGATGCTAGCAAATAGTTCGCGATAGTTATTTAATTTAGAAATATTTATAATATTTATATGAACTGTATTACCATCATTCATGTGAAGAAGAAATCTTGTGTCATCAATAATGGTGTCACCACTTTTAAATGGAAAATATTCTATTTCACTAATTAAACTGATGATTGTATAGTCTATTTTGGCCAATCCATCAATCAATTTTTCATAAACTGTATCTTGAGTATAATTAACCAATGTTGGAATTCCTAAGTATTTGCTTGTTATATCAGTCTGTTTTCCATTGGATAGTATAACTTTATTCGCACTACGATTATAAAATAATGGAGTGTTTTCTTTAATTTCGATTATCAAAATTCCATTCAACTTTCTTCTAATTCTTACATTGTCTACTAAAGCTAGTGAAGAGATGTTCTTTTCAGTTCCACTCTTACTAATTTGATATATTGGTGGATAATTTTTGATGTTTGCAATTTCAATTATTTCTAAATCACTTAGCAAATTTGTTCCAATAATTTTAATATGTTTAATTGGTTTGTTGTATATAATAAAAACACTAAATCCTATTAATAAAACGCAAAAAACAATGCCAAAAAAAGCACTTAATTTCAATTTTTTAACTTTAACCCTTTTAGTCTTTTTACTCTTCATATACTACTCCCAATTAAAGAATTCTTGTTCTGGTTTCAATACATATCCGTATTTATTATATACTTCTTCTTTTGCTAAATCAATTAATGCCTTAATATCTTCACTAGTTGCATTTCCTCTATTGATAATAAAATTGGCATGTTTTTCACTAATTTGAGCATCATTTATTGTTGTTCCTTTTAATCCACATTCTTCAATTAGGTGACCTGCATATGGACCCTTGATGTCAATATTATTTGGAATTTTTTGAATATCTTCTTCACTCGGATTTTTAAATACACTTCCAGCTGAGGGATATTCTAGGGGTTGTGTTGTCAGACGTTTTTCTCTTCTTGCGCTGATTAGTTCCAAAGACTCATTTTTATTACCTTGTTTTAGTTTGAATGTTGCAGATAATATTATTGCACCATTCTCTTTAAATTCAGTATCACGATATCCATAACGTATTTCATTAATATTTAATGTTTTCACTTCGTTATTAGTATTCAATATAGTTATGGTATTTAAGCAATCAAATATTTCAATATTATATGCTCCTGCATTGCCTATAATAGAGCCTCCTACAGTTCCTGGAATTCCAGCTGCCCATTCTAACCCACTTAAATTATAATCTAGTGTTTTCATAGTTAGTTTATAAAGCATTACGCCAGCCTCAGCATTCACTAATAGTTTTTCTCTATCGACTTCAATGCTATCTAAATTTGATAGTTTTATAATAACTCCATCATACTTTTTGCTACCAATAATAATATTTGAACCATTGCCCAGTATTTTATAATTAATATTATTAGTTTTTAAAAATTTAATTAGTTCTATAAAATTATCAACATTACTAGGTAAAACTAGGTATTTGGCAATTCCGCCAATGCGATAGGTATTGTGTTCTTTTAAAGAACTATCTTCAAATACATTTCCATATTTTTTTAAAAAATTAATCATTTTATCAAATCCTTTATACTTTGATATATCAACTCACTACTATCTTTGATGCCAAGGTTTTTTATATTTTTTTTCATAGTATCATATGTCTTTTTATTGTTGAGCAAATCATCAACTTTTTTAGACAGTTCAAAACCATTTAAGTTTTTTTCTTCCACCATTAATGCTGCGCCTTTTTCAACAATTTCTAATGTATTATAATATTGTTCATTGTTTGCAACATATGGTGAGGGAATGTATATGGCTGGAATTTCTAGAGCTAAAACCTCACTTATTGTACTCGCTCCACCTCTTGTAATTATTAAATCACAGCGTTTCATTAGTGCTGGTAGATTTTCTAAATATGGTAATACTTTTACGTTTTTGGGATACATTTGATTTGTAAAACTCTCATAATGATTTTTTCCAGTAATATATACAACTTCATAGTCTTTGTTTTCACTATTATATAAAAATTCTTTCATTTTGTTGTTCATAGTAAGACTTCCTAGGGATCCGGCAACAACAATTATTAGTTTTTTCTTATCGCTTAGTCCTAAGGTTTTTTTATTCATTGGAGTGACATTAATTGCATTTTCGCCACATGGGTTACCAGTATAAATGATTTTTTTAGCTTTGTCAAAACAATTAACTGTATTTGGAAATGAAACTGCTACCAAATCACAGTTTTTTTCTAACAATTTATTGGATTTTCCAGGAAGCGAGTTTTGTTCATGAATAAAGGTTTTGATATCTAGTTTTTTTGCAGCTTGAATAACAGGGTATGTTACATATCCACCAATACCTAAAACAATATCAGGTTTAAACTCTTGCATAATTTCAAGACACCTTGCTTTTGCTTTTTTTATTAGTCTAACATTCTTTATGTTTCTTATTAAGTTTGTTTTATTAAAACCATATATTTCAATGGCCTCATACCTAATATTCATTGATGGAATAATATCTTTTTCCATTCTATTATGCGTTCCAATATATAAAACTTCTAAATTTGGTTCTTTTTCTTTAAATTTGTTTATTAATGCTATTGCAGGATAAATGTGTCCACCAGTACCACCTGCTGAAATAATTATTTTCATATTACTCACCAACCTAATTATACTATAATAATACTAGAAATAACTAGGATTATGTCGTTTATAAGTGTAAATATATTATTCTTTAATTATGATAGAGTCTATAAAAAGGACTCTATGTCCTTTTTATAATTCACTAACACCCATCAAGCTTTTTATTTCTTCTGTTTCATCTAATTCAATATCTATCAAAACTGCGCCACCAAGAAGAATTCCACCGTTTTTTTCTACCATTTCTTTGACGGCTTTATAAGTCCCACCAGTTGCATAAACATCATCAATAAATAGTATTTTTTTATCCTTTATATTTGCGTGTGGTAAGCAAAGACTAGTGGTTGAGTATTCTGTATCGTAATTTGTTGTGCTTAAAATTGCATCATCAGGTAGTTTTCCTACTTTTCTTACTGGTATGAATCCTAGTTGGTATTTTTGGGCAACCATACTCCCCCAAATAAATCCTCTAGCATCTGGAGATATTATGTAATCTATTTTAGAGTGCACATCATTATCTTTAACATATAATTCTAGTAGTCCAGTTACTAGTTCATTGGTGAGTTTTGCATCTAGAAGTGATGGTGTTAAATCTATGAAATTCACTCCCTCTACTGGAAAGTTAGGATAACTTCCATATATTATTAAATCTTTTGCTTTCATTTCATTTTACCTCATTTCATAAGATTAGTTTACCATTGGCTGTTATATAAATCAATTAGCGCTTTTTATTCAACCACCGCAATTTTATTCTTCTTCTTCGGAAATTTTTTTCTTTAATTTCAACATTTTTTTAAAACCAAAGTTATCCACGGTTTCATTCCTCATTATAAAATTATATTTTTTAAGAAGGCTTTCTATTTCTATTTTAACATGTCCTTTTCTTTTTGGTCCTATTTACTGCAACCTATCCAGATAATTCCGATGGAGGCCATTGAAACTAAGCGTGATGAACCCCCGTAGCTTAAAAATGGTAATGTCATCCCTGTTACTGGAATTAGACCGACTACTACCGCTAAATTTAATGTAGCTCGTATAATATGAATGCTATTACTTGGACAATTTTATCAATAAAATATTGTCTTTGTGTGATGCACTGGTAACTTGTTATTGTTTTGTATTCTTATGCCCCAAACAATATTGTCTAACTGAATTGAATTCAGAAAAATTCCACGTTCTTTTAACATTTCTCTCATAATCTCGAAAACATACAACGTGTTGCTTCTAAGTTCTATTTCCATGCGACTATTATGCTCTATTAATCTTTTTGAACTGATTGTATCTAGCAACACGTCACTGTATTTGAATATTCCTAACTCATGCAGTAATCTTGGAATAGCATAATCTGCACCGCCTGTTAAATTGTCCAAATTTTTAATATTTTTTCTTATTTTTTTGACAAATTATATAAATCATTTGTAAGAAGTATTGCTCTTTTGTTAAAATGAATATTCTGTCCATCCAATTCACTTTGATCATCAAAATGACTGAAATTTTTTACAATATAATTTAGCAATTCTAAATCTGATGTAACGGAAAATAATTCTTCGTAAAATTTTTCTTTTTTACTTGCAATAATGGCAATTGTTTCTTTTAAATTTTTAAATCTTTCGGCTAATAATGGTGGAACTTGATTTTTCGACTCCATGATACTGCTAAAAGAACTCATATCTAATTTCAATAAATAATCTATATCTAAAAATGCTGGATTTGATTCAATTTCATTCATGACAGAGTAAAATAATGCTACTGCTCCTCCACTTTTTTTACCATCATAATCAACGTACCAATTTCGGTTCTCCCAAAAGCAAAAATTCATTGATTCGCAAATAAATGCAAAAAGAATGCACTCATTTTCACTCAATTTCAGGCCAATATCTGCTAACCAGTAATTATAATCCCAATTTTCGACACTATTTAAAAATGCATTAATTTTTTCAAAATCAACTGCAACATATTGGCTATTCTCACATATATGTTTTAACGTTGCTATATCTCTCATCTATGATTTCCCTTGCCCTGTCCGCCTATTTCAGGCATCGGTAAATCAAACAAAACATGTTTGTACGCTTTAACATTTTGATTATTGCACAATTCTAAATATTTGTCATCCCAAGATAAACGGTATGCTTCAGAAACATTAAAATTGAGTATTGATGCCCACTTTCTTATAATTTCTTCTGGATTAGTACTTTGCTTACTTTCTATTTCTAAAGCTATTCCAAACGGATACTCATCAATTGATATTTCAATTTCTTCATTTGAATAAATTGTTCTATATCTTTCATAGCTTTCTACCCTTTTCATTTTTAAAACTGTATCAACAATGAAAATCAAATTCTCATATTCTTCTGGTTTAATAGATAATTCACATTCTTCTTCCTTGTTTATGTCATTTTCAGTAGTAGTTGGAATTCTTCGCTTCCAGCTGATTTTACAATTAGAATATTCATCGTTTTTTGATACCCTAATTCTGAATCTTCCATCAACTTTTTCGTCATAAAAAGACATATCATGAGATGGATGATCATATTGTATAGTTTTTTCATATAATCTTCTTCCTGCTATTAACACATCAATCTTGTTAAGCTTATCAAATAAACTTTCTAGTTCATTTTTGGAAAAATAAAATCTTATTTCATATTCCATTATCAGTCATCGCCTCTTTCTATTTGTTCATGATTGGATAGTTCTTCCTTTACCAACAATCTATATATTTCCAATTCCTCGCTCATTGCACTTTCTAAATCTGCAAATCTTAGATTGTAATCAGTAAAATTCTCATCTTCGTAATTTGCATTCGAAACTATCTGTTGGACCATTCTTTTGTTGGATTACTAATATTTCTGTTTTATTATTAGCACGATCTATTAAATTTTCAGTATTTATTTTTCGTTCTTGTGCATATCTCAATGGTAATCCTAAAACAACTAGAGCTTTTGGTTTAATATTTTTTAAAATATATTCAAAAACATCAAAATATCCATCGAACGGATACTCTTTATTTAGATAACTTCGATTCACTGTATCATCATAATTTTTTGACCATAAATCAAATCCCGTTTTATCTAGCATTTTTATCCAACCTTCCACATAAATTATATCAAAAAACTCGATATTTTCATACCAAGCTTTATGTTAATTATAAATTATTTCATCATTTTTCTAGGTAAATCATTATCTATATTCGTTTTTTTTCACCTTTAATATCTTCAATAAGTCTAATATAACTATTATATCTATCTTGGTTTACTAATTTACTTTCCACTCCTTGTTGAACCATACAGTCTTCAACTGGTTCATTAAAGTGTAAACAATCATTATACTTACATTGACTTTTCCAATTATCAAATTCTGGAAAGTAATCTTGAATTTCGATTGCTTCAAATAATGAAACATCTAAACTTCTTATTCCTGGAGTATCTATTATTGAAGATTTATCGTCCCAAATATAATACTTAGAAGTGGTAGTTGTATGACGGCCTTTCTTACTTCTTTCACTAACATGACTTGTTACTATTTCTTCATCACCCATTATTGAGTTGATTAGTGAAGATTTACCTACTCCACTGTGACCTACAAATATTGCATCATGTCCTCTTACATGATCCTTTAGTGCTTCTATTCCTGTTTTCTCATAGGTTGATGTTTCAATTACTGGAATACCAATATTTCTATATACATCTAATATTTTATCTTCTTCTTCAGTTTTTAAATCACTTTTATTTAAACAAATAACTACATCTATTCCATTATTTTGAACAATCATTAAATATCTATCAATAAACTTCGGATGTAAAGGTGGTTCTTTAGCTGAAACTACTATAATTGCTAGATTAATGTTTGTGGCAATTATGTGGGATGTCCCTATATCATCAAGTCTTTGGCGATCTTTTTTTATTCTAGATAAAGTAGAAGTTCTTTTAATCAGATTTTGAACTATAAAATCATCATCTAAAACTACGTTATCTCCTGGAAAAAGAACTTTATTACAAATATTGTTACCAATATCTTTTCGCAATTTACAAACAACTATTTCACCTTTATATAAAACTTCAGCTTCTTCGTATTTTACTTCAATTACGATTCCATAATCAGATGCTTCTTTAATGATAAAATTTTCATCTAAAACCTTTTGTTTTCCAAATGCTTTTTCCTTTGCTTTTCTTTTAAGTTCCAAGCTTCTTTTGGTTTGCATACTATCATAAGAATTATAATGTGGCATTTAAACCATCTCCTTTACTAATAAATTTGTAAGAGTTGTCACTAGTATTGTATATTGTTTGCTTGTTTTATTCAACTGAATACTTCCTTTTAAGTGCTTTTTCAATGTCTTTTACATAAACATAGCATGCTCTTTGTGCATCCCAAAAAGGACTAGTTTTTTTGGGAAGCTTACATTTCTCTGGCATTACAATACCTCCAATAATAATTTTGTGCTGTGGTAGGAAGTAAAGAACGTTGCATTAGTGGTAATGTCACGTTCAAAAAAATATTTTTCTGTATTTTTTTTGATTTTTTGATTTGTTTTGTGTTTTTTTACTAAAATTCATTTTTTTTCACTTACGATTTCAACCTGAATTTGTCAATTTTTTTGACCCATTTATTTGACGGAACGGCTTATATTTAGGATGATTCCGATACTTGTCATCGATACTAATAAAGAACTCCCTCCATACGAGAGAAATGGTAATGTTACCCCAGTTACTGGAATTAGCCCAACTACTACCATAAGGTTTAAAATTGCTTGAATTATTATTCCAAATCCAAGACCAAAAGATAGATATTTACCAAATAAGTCTTCTTTTTTTAGGGCTATTTTTACTATGCGATAAAATATAAACGCAAAGAATAATGTCACTATCAAAACACCAATAAAGCCGAATTCTTCACTAATTATTGAGAATATGAAATCGGTTTGTGGTTCTGGCAAGTAAAAGTGTTTTTGACGGCTCATACCAAACCCTTGTCCTAAAAGACCGCCTGGTCCTATAGCATAAAGGGATTGAATTATTTGGAAACCACTACCTAAAGGATCACTCCAGGGATTTAAAAAAGATATTATTCTTGCCATTCTGTATGGAGCTACAATAATTAATCCAACAATCCCAACAAGACCCATAGTTCCAACTTTAAGAAAGAAATTTAGTTTGACTCCTGAGGCGAATATCATACAAACTAAAGTTAAAACAATGACCATTCCTGTACCAAAATCTGGTTCAAGCATTATAAGTACAAAAAATATTGCAATAACTCCTAAAATGGGAAATACTCCTTTGATAATATCTTTTATATCTCGCTGATTTTTTGATAAGTATTTTGCAACATAAATTATCAAACCAATTTTGGCAAATTCTGATGGCTGAATACCAAAGGAACCTATACCAAACCAACTTCGACTTCCATTTCTAATAACTCCTATTCCAGGTATTAGGACAAGCCCTAATAATAAAAAGCAAACCAGTAAAATCCAATTTGCATGTTTTTTGTATAATTTATAATCTATTTTTGAAATGATTATCATTCCTATTATTCCTAAAATATAGAATAAACTTTGATGCTTAACAAATTTTAGAGCATCATGAAACTTATATTCTGCCCATATTTCGCTAGCTGAATATATCATAACTATTCCATATGCTGCAATTAATAATACTGAGATAAATAATAATATATCAAAATAATCTTTTTTTTTAAACATTGGATATACCCTCTTTTCTAGCGTTTCTATACAATAATTATATTTAAAGCTAAATAAAAAAGACCACCCTGGGTCATTTCTATAACTTCTCTGCTTTAGAATTACAATAATCATAGAATTTATCAATCATCATGGCAGCCAATTCTTGACTCTTTTCCTGTAGAATCATTCCTGGATTAACCATTTCAAATTCCAAAAGAATATTTATGTTATCTTTTTTGATGAAATCTATTCTAAATACATCTAATTGTAATGAGTGTTTTTCTTTGAAAAAATTAATTACTTTTTCACACCACTCAACATCATATTTTGTTGCCTCATGAATTTTGAAAGTTCTAAAGTTGCGATTAGGTAATCCATTAATAACTTCGCATATTTTTTCTTGTGAGATGATTAAATTATTTCCAAAAAAATATATTTGGTATTCTCCTAAAGCAACACTGTCGATGTATGGTTGAACTAACCATCCGCCAACTAAATGATTTTTTCTTTCAAAAAATGTATTATCAATCATTGCTACTCTGGCAAGTGAATTACTTAGTTCACCAGTTGATGGTTTGATAATCAAATTTTCAACTTCATTATTGAAATGTTTTTTTATTTCATCAATTGATGTTGTATTTGAAAAAAATGTTGTGGGAATACTTTCAATATTGCCCATATCTAATAAATAATCCTTGCTTATTCCAAACTTAATGGTCGCAGGATGATTAATAAATTTTTCCTCTAAACTTTCTAAAGCTATTAGGTATTTTTTGATTTGGTCTCTTTGAGCTTCAACTGATCCAAGAGTTCTAAAAACAATTACATCAAAATTATCTTTAGCAAACTGGATGTCCTTGTTTTCTAATATTTTTAATTCATTATGAAATAAAATTTTGTGCCAAGCTTTTTTATCATAGTCAAATTCATGAAGTGTAGTGATATAAACATTCCAGCCCTCTAATTCGAATTTTTTAATTTCATTTATAATTTCCATAGAGATATTTAAATCATCCATATTTGTTGTGTTTAATGCCATAATAGTATCCGTATTTGGTACATGTAGTAATATTCCTTTTTTCATTTTTTTATCTCCCTCAATTCGCGGTTTCTGTTTTATCTTATCATTTGCCC
>JGI994J12354_10004497_pt1 | contig 12513 bp, 6 predicted proteins | sample IntmicLarv3ML3BL_FD_12354 | JGI IMG/M metagenome (IMG submission 12354)
CAGCGTCACAACGAGAAATCAACGTCGCGCTTGTATTCGTGCGTTTTTCAAGTATGTTGCGAATATGGAGCCGGCAGCAGTCATCCACAGCATTGAGATACAAAAGATTGCCAAAAAGAAGCTGACAGAGTCCAATGTCGTAAAGTTCATGAGCGAGGATGCTGTGAAAGCCCTGTTGGAACAACCGGATACAGCCACAAAAAAGGGGCTTCGCGACCAGTTTTTGATGATACTGATGTACGATACAGCTGCGCGCATTCAAGAAATCTTAAACCTTCGTCTCAAGGATATCCATCTTGGGAAAACGCCGACGGTTTCTTTGCTGGGAAAAGGGCCAAAGGTTCGAACCGTTCCACTGATGGCACAAACGGTGGAGCATTTTAAGAACTATGCGGCTGTCTTTCATCCTGAGGAAAGCGCCTACTCGAACCGCCATCTTTTTTATGTCCCCAGAAATGGCGAACTGCATCCAATGTCAGATGACAATGTATTGAAGTTTATGAAGGAATATGGCACTGCCGCCAGAGCAAAGTGCCTCGATGTGCCAGAGAATGTACATCCGCATCTTTGGCGGCATAGTCGAGCTATGCACCTATATCAAAGTGGGATGGATCTGACTTTGGTTTCCCAATGGCTGGGCCATGCACATTTGAATACCACGCTGATTTATGCATATGCAGACACTGAGCAAAAACGCATAGCCATTGAAGAAGCGACTTCTCCGATGAATCCTCTGCGTGATGGAACAAGTGCACGTTTTCGTGTTGACGACGATGAAACGCTGAAAAGACTGTATGGTTTGAAGTGACAGTTATCCCGACTTTTCCTGCATATTCTGCTCGTCTTGAATGAAATCATAGCGGCCTGACCTGGAGAATTATCCCGACTGTTTGAGCGCAATGGCCTCTGACTATCATGCCCCTAGCTTTTCCATCGGGATAATTCTATCTTCGGGATAACCTAAGACGCGCTCCCACACGGGAGCACGTCTTTTTTGTGTCCTTTGCGCATAGAGATGGAGCAATCCAAAGTATATGGCAGCAAAGGGGAATGATGCAGTGAAGGGAACACCGGAGGAGCGGGCCATCGACCTGGCCCTCTATATCATCGAGCGCGGGGCCACCGTCCGCCGGGCCGCGGAGGTCTTCGGGATATCTAAATCGACGGTACATATGGTAGGGATATAAAGGAACGGTTTATGTGGGCGGTTTCATGACACGGCACATACGGAACAATCACCCCGGCAGGGTTTAGCCTGCCGGGGTGATTGTTTTCGGGCGCGGGCCGTTGCGATACGGGCCTATCACCCTGTGCCAGACCAAGCGCATGAATGGTCTTGTAATCCCCGCCGCCGTGTAATACAATAGGCCACAATATCACTTAAAGCACCAAGGCTGAGGGGGCATACTTCATGGATGGGCTGAAAATCACGCTGGGCAGCGTGGGCGGAATGCCCCGCCGAATGAATGGCGGGGTCACGTTTTTGCTGGTGCTGCGCGGTACCGCAGAATTGGAGCACAACGGGCAGCGCTGCACGCTGAGCAAAAACGATGTGGCCGTTTTGGGCCAGGGTGACCTCTTTGCGCTTTCGGGGGAAAAGCCCAATGTGCTGCTGTTCGTCAGCGTCTCCGGGGAGTATATGCTTCAGCATCTGCCCGGTGTGTTGGCCGGCGCAATTCAATGCAACTCCTGCGGCGTGGACCAGCAGAGCGAGCATCTCTATGCACCCATCAAGAAAAATGTCGCCCGGATGGCTTTTATCCACTACAAGCAGGAAAAAGGCCACGCGCTGCTGCTGCAATCGGTGCTGTTCGAGACGCTGCACATGCTGGCCAAAGATTTTTCTCGGGAAACCGTGCCGGAGCAGAGCAAAAACACCGCGCACGCGCGCTTGCAGGCTTCTTTGGCTTACATCCATCAAAATTACAAAACCCGCATCGGCCTCGAAGAGGCCGCCCGGCGGGAGTTCATGTCGGTGCAGTATCTCTCGCGCCTGTTTCGGGAGGAGCTTGGCACCACCTTTATGGAATACCTCAACGCGCTGCGGGTCTCCGGTGCGGAGCAGGAGCTTGTCTTTACAAGGGATACCGTCACCCGCATCGCCCTGAACAACGGCTTTGCCAGCGCCCGGGCGCTTGGCGAGCAGTTTGCGCGCAAGCACGGATGCTCTCCCGCTGAATATCGGAAGGCCTATCAAAAGGCCGATGCTCCGCGCACAATCAGCGATGTTCAGATGATGGAGGGTGATGACAGCAGCTCCTTGGAGGCCCTCGTCAAGTTCATCGAGAGCCACAATGTGGACGTTGCCGAAAATGTGCAGGCTAACTATACCATCGACCTGGCGCGGGCGGCACTGACGCCGCTTTCGGAGCTTCAAATCATTGTGGAAATCGGCGACATTGGTGCGGCACTCCGGGCCGATGTGCGCAGGCAATTGGAAGAAACCGCGCGTCATATGCCGCTGGCCGGCGTGTCCTTTGGTGGATTCTTCCGAGCCCTTTATGCCATGGCCGGCTCGCCGGAATTATTTCAAACATACGATTTATACGAAGCCCTGGGCGCGTTTCATCGGCTTGGATTGATGCCCTTCATCCGCCTCGAAGCGGAGGAGCTGGGGCTGTTCGAAAGCCCGGCAGAGGGCCTGCGGCTTTTACAAGAGCTGCTCGGTTTGCTGCAGCTTCGCTATTCCTCCGATGCGTTGGGCCGTTGGCGGTTTGAGGTGCTGGCCGATTTCACCGCGCCCGAGCGGTATGCCGATATCTATGCGGCCATCAAGTCGGTGAATGGCAGCATCGGCGTCGGGCTTCGGATAGACCCATTTCTGCCGCCGGAAAGCGCGCCGCTGTTGGGAGGCATGACAGCCGGTGCGCCGCCTGCCTTTTTCGGCTTCACCTTTGACCCCAATGAGGAACACAGGCCAACGGACCCGACTGAGTTCGGCCTCCTGTTTCGCACCTATCACACAAGGGCCGTCCACACCGTACGGCGCTGTGCAGCTGAGGCGGGATATCCACACTGCCCGCTGTACTTGATGAGCTGGAACACCTTGACCGGCAAAACCCCTGTGGAGGCCGGTGAGTTTCACCGCACCGCACTGATGGCCGATACACTCTCCGCGCTGATGGGGACGGTGGCAGGGACGGCTGTTCGGCTCAGCCTGTACGCGGAAAAGCTGCATTCCTTTGGCCTTCTGACGCGCCCGCTCAGCCTCTATGTCATCAAGGAGATGCGCAGACCCATGTTCTTTATCTCCAAAGCCATGGCAAGCCTCAAGCCGTGGGTCGCATGGCGCGGTGAAAACGGTCTGCTGACAACGGACGGTGAAGGCCGCTACGCGCTCCTCCTCTATAATGCCTGTTACATCGACCCTTTCCATGCCCTGGATAATATCCGGCTTCGCGGCAATATGCTCAGCTGTTCTCTTGCGCTGAAGGGCCTGACGCCGGGGCGCTATCGCGTCAAGGCGTATTTGATGGACAAGGATCAGGGGAGTTTTTACCATCATGCCATCAGCCTCGACCTTTCGGTGCCGCTGGATGAAGAGGATTGGGACGATTACATCGAGAGCATCAGCAGCCCATCCATCGCCCTGTGGGAGGTCGAGGCCCTGAATGGGACGCTTCCCATCCGTACCGAGCTCGACATCAATGCCACGGCACTGTTTATCATCAAACGCTTTGCGTGAATGATATCTGCGGAAAGCGCCTGTCTTCGACAGACGCTTTCTTTTTTGCCTGCTGATTCTTAACTTCACGCAAACAGTTGATGCCTTCTTGCGAAGAATCAGCCTGATTTTTTGCAATAATACTGCCGACAATGGCCGACTTTTTTGTGTATAATTTGTGCAATCTAACCACACGGGAGGGGTATTATGGATAAAGGGAAGCTCTACGCATATCTGGACGGGCAGGCCGAAGCCTTTGGGGCGCTCAGCGACAGGATTTGGGATTTGGCCGAGCTGGGCATGGAGGAAAACCAATCCTCTGCGGCTCTGGCCGACTGCCTGCGGGAGGCAGGGTTCGCCGTCACCTTCGGCATCGGCGGCATCGGCACGGCCTTCCGCGCGGCTTTTGGCGGTGAGGGGCCGCGCATCGCCTTTCTGGGCGAGTTTGATGCGCTGCCGGGCATGAGCCAGCAGGCCGGCGTCGCGCATCCGGCCCCTGAGGAGGGGAAGACCAGCGGCCATGGCTGCGGACATCATCTGCTGGGCGTTGCATCGGCGGCTGCCGCCATCGCAGCGGCCAAATGGCTCGAGACCGGCGGCATTCCGGGCCGGGTGGAATATTACGGATGCCCGGCTGAGGAAAACCTCTCCGGCAAGTCTATCATGGCGAAAGCGGGTGTCTTCGATGGGTTAGACGCTGTGCTGACCTGGCATCCATCCTGCTACAACGTGGTGCTGGGCATCTCAACGCTGGCCAACTACAAGGCGGGGTTCTCCTTCACCGGCGTTGCGGCCCACGCCGCCAGCGCACCGCATCTGGGGCGCAGCGCGCTGGACGCCGCCGAGCTCATGAATGTGGGGGCCAACTTTTTGCGTGAGCACATTCCGTCTCAGGCGCGTATGCACTATGCCATCACCGATGCCGGCGGCAACAGCTCCAACGTGGTGCAGGCCCATGCACGGGTCGAGTATGTCGTCCGCGCGCCGCAGCTTGACCAGGTGGGCGATATTTACACGCGGCTGTGCGAGGTGGCCAAGGGGGCAGCTCAGATGACCGGCACGACGGTGGAGATTGAGCTGATTAAAACCTGTGCCAATGTCATCAACAACAAAACGCTGGAAAGTGTGCTGCAGCAGAACCTTTCGGCCCAAAGCCCCGCTTGGACGCCGGAGGATATCGCCCTGGCCAACGCCATGATTGCCACCATGAAGGATCGGGACCTCACTCTGGTCGGTGCGCTGGCCGGAAAACAGGCGGCCATGGCGCTCTCGCAGCAGGCGCTGCACACGGGTGCGCTACCCTATATGCCGGTGAAAATGCCCATTCCTGCCTCCTCCGATGTGGGGGATGCCAGCTGGAATGCGCCCACGGCGCAGCTCTCCGCGGCCTGCTACGCCATGGGGACAGCCGAGCATACGTGGCAGATGGTGGCGCAAGGGAAAGCTCCGGCGGCCCACAAGGGCATGATGCTGGCCGCCAAGGTTATGGCCGGCGCGGCATTCGACCTGTTCCTTGACCCGGAGGCCCTCAAGCAGGCGTCCGAGGAGTGGCGGCTGGAGCTTGCGGATCGGGCCTACAGCAAGGTGCTTCATTCATAAAACTTTTAATTAGGGGGATATTGCTATGATCGAACTGTTCAATCTTCCGCCCATACTGGGCATACTTCCGCTGTTGGCCTATATTGTCTTGGCCCTCACCGGGCGCTCGCAAATTGTGTTGCTGGTGCTCTCCACCGCCCTCGCCATGGTGCTGGGCGGTGTCGGCATTGGCGATTACGCGCAAATCCTCGCCGGCAATATGGGTGGCAGCCTGACCCTCATCGGCCTTGTCATCCTCATGAGCAGCGCCCTGGGCAAGGTGCTGGAAAAATCCGGCGTCAGTCAAACCATGGTCACCGGCATCATCCGCCGAGTCGGCATCAAAACCGAAAAGCGCGCCATCGTGGTTACCATGATTTGCTCCACCTTGGTCTGCGGCCTTTTGGGCACGCTGGGCGGTGGCAACTCCATCCTCGCGCCCCTCATCATCCCCATCGTGGCCTCGGCAGGTCTGAGCAAGAGCACAGTGGGCGCGATTTTCCAAAACGCCGGCGAGACCGGGCTCATCTGGGGTCCCCTTAGCCCGGCCGTTCTGGCGCTGCTCTCCATCACCGGCCTCTCCTATGGCCGCATGATGTTCGCGGCGGCGCTGCCCTACGGCCTCATTTGGCTGATCACCAGCTATTTCGCCATCAAGCGTATTCAGGAAAAGACCCGCGATGTCACGCCCTACACCGATGTCACCCTTGACCAAGCCTTTGAGCCTACTAAAGGACAGCGCCGGCTTACCGTCATTTTCGGTGTTGCCTTTATCGCCTTCATCGTCTACTCGGTCATCGCGCGGCAGGGCATCCCCTTCCTCGTCTTTGTCATGATGGCGCTCATCGGCATTGTCGGCCTCGCCTCGGGCGACAAGCCGGATGAAATCTTCAAGACAGCCGTCACCGGCATGGCCCCTGCGCTGCCGCTTTTCATGATGTTCCTGCTCTTTGGCCCCATGTTCGAGATGATGACCACCATGGGGGCCTTTGAGGCGCTGGCCGCCGTCTTCGGCAAGCTGGTAAGCCTCATTGGCGGTTCAGGTGTCTTCAGCAAGGCGGCAATGACCATTCTGGCCAGCTTCGTGGGCGGCTTCGGCATTGAGGGTGCGGCGGTCATTCAAATGCAAATTACCCACGAGCTGTTCAGCGGCGCCTTGAAAATCATCAATATGCCCATGGAGCTATGGGCCCTTGCCCTCATTGCCGCGTCCCGCATTACCTCGGTCATCTATCCCGCGGGCAACATGATCGGACAGATGGGCCTGGCCCGGTCAGACGATGTGAAATCCATGCTCAAGGTCGGCTGGACTGTGGCCGGTGTTGTCATGGTGTTCATCACCGGGTACGCCTTTATCGGCGCGGCCTTTCTGTTCTAGGAGCGGGCGGCATGAAGCAATATAAGGTCAACACTCTGGGCTGCTTCCTGGCACGGATTTACAGTGTGCTGTTTTGGGATGAGTTTCACTATCCCCAGCCCATCAAGGGCCGCTATGATGTGACAGGCAGCCTCAAGGAGAAGCTCAAGTGGGTTTATAAAATTTGGATTAAGCAGCTGGAGGTGGCCGAAAAGGGCTCGGGCATCGAGGCCTATTTCGCGGCGCAGGACTTGCGCTTTTCACCGCCCGAGGGGTTTGAACCAAGCACCTCGCTCTCCATGTCGGCGGGCGGCGACTTGATGGCGGTCGATGTGCTCACAGAGGCCAACACACCCCATTTGTTTGATGATATCCGGGATTTCTATTTCGGCGCCGACATCACCTGCGCCAATTTGGAGAGCATGGTTTACAGCGCAGCCCCCCTTGGCCGCAACAGCATCCCCAATATGCCGGCCAAGATGAACACCTCCGAGGGGATGCTCGACCGCTTTCTGGCGGGCGGCAGCGGCATTGATTACTTTTCAACCGCCAACAATCACAGCTACGACTATGGCGAGGAAGGCCTGTTGGCCACCATGGATCTGCTGGACAAAAAAGATTGCTGGTATTCAGGCACCAATCGAACACCCGAGGCGCAGGAGGATGCGCTGGTGGTGGAAAAGAACGGTGTTAAAATCGCGTTGTTGGCTTACACCTTCGATATGAATGGCAACCACTACGAGAAAAAGCATCTGATTAACGAGGTGCGCTTCAACGATGAAACGGTGGACATCTCCCTCGTCAAGCGGCATATCCAGAAGGCCAAGGCGAAGGGGGCCGATATTATCGTTGCCTCGTGCCATTGGGGGTGGGAGTTTGAGATGTATCCCCATAAAAACATCATGGAAGCGGCCCATTTGCTGGCCGAGGCGGGTATTGATGTCATTCTGGGCGGCCATCCCCACGTGGCCCAGCCCATGGAGCGATATGCGGCCAAGACCGACGGGCGGCAGTGCCTCATTATCTACTCCTTGGGAGATTTCGTCAGCTATCATCCGTTAACGCCCAATTCAAAGCTCACGTATGTGGTGCGTTTTCAGGTTGAAAAGGGAACCCTCCGAGGCACCGGGCATACCTGCATCACACAGCTCGAGGTGCTCCCGGTCTACATCGCCGCCGGAGAAAAAGAGGACGGCACCTGCGATTTCCGCCTGCTTCAGTTTGAAAAGGTGCTGGCCAGTCCCGAGCACTATGTCCTCACCCCTGGCGAGCGGCGGGATTTGCCTCGGCTGGACAAGGCGCTTCTGCGCGGTATTCTTCTTCCGCGAAGCTGGGAGCAGCGTTAAGCATCGGTGCTCGCCCACGTGCATGGATTGCCGAATGCCGTTTGCACCGTCTAATCCAAAACCCGGCGGCCAAAAGGCCGCCGGGTTTTGCTGTGTCTTTATACAGATTTGACCGGCCGGCTTTCAGACTAAACAGAGGCGGCCTAAGATGAAGCTGAAATCGCCTTTGCCGCCGCCGACTATAAGCTGAAGGGGTTCATACTGCTACCGCAGGGCGTAGATGCCCTGCTCGGCCACGGCGATGAGGCGGCCCTGGAAGATTATCAAATCGCGGACACGCATCCCTTTCAGCCTGCAGGGCATCCAGCGCACTGTCAGGGGGTTGAACCCATAAACGCCATAGGTCAGGGTGCCCGAATCAAGGATGCCGGTGAAAAGCACCCCCTCAAAGGTGATAAAGTCGGTGGAGAACAACCCCATATCAAGCCCCTCGTTCTGAGGGACAAGCGCACCGTCCACCACCTCATAGCGGTTGGCCAGATAGTGCTCGTGAGAGGTGCCGATGAAAATTCGATCCTCCAGCAGGCCGATGGCCGTAACCTGCTCGTCGGTCAGCGGCTCGATGAGCGGCGTGAAGGTTTGGCCGTCAAAGGCCATCAGATAGCCGTCGATGTACTCACCCTTGTGGCCGTAGTCGCCGACACCGATATAGATGCCGGCCCCGATGTAAAGGGTGTCCTCGGTGGCTGTCATGCTGTGAATACGGTGTCCCTCGGGCCAGCCCGGGACGGGTAGCCATGTACCGTCCGCACCGAGCACCAGCAGGCGGTCATGGGCGGCGGTGTAGGCCGTCCCTTGGAACACAGTGGTGGAGCGCTGTGGGCCCTCTGAGCCCTGCTGTGACAGCGCCTCGCCGTCGTAGTGCCAGTAAATAGGCCCGTCCTCAGCCATGCTGTAGAAATACAGCATACCGTCATGGGCCGCCGCCTCGTAGACATAGTCATCGAAAAACATCTCCCACTGCCCCGGCCCGGTCAGGTGGTGGAGACCTCTGCCCCAAGCGTAGAGGGCGTCCCTGTACTCCAGGAGGCCGACCGCAAGGTTCCCCTCGGGCATGCCGAGGAACGACCACTCCCGCAAATCGTGGGGCACCGCGCCCTCGGGATGGGTGACCTCCACGCTATAATCCCCGGTGAGGGTGGTGCCGGTGGCGGGGAAGTATGCGTCCACCGTGCCGGTCAGGTCGAGGGCGGCATCCCGGCGCAGGGTAATCAGCCGCTCAAAATGGCCAGAGAGCCGGCTCTCGCTTCCGGTGTTGGGGCCCTCGCCCAGAATCACTGTGCGGAAGCCCTCGGCCTCGGCGTCAAGATTCTCCGCTGTAATCCAGGCCGCGCCGGGGAGGGTAACTGTCTCCACCGCGGTGTCGCCGGTGGCCACCACCTCGCTGAAGCTGCCCGGTGTGGTGCGGATGCGGGTCACAGTGCAGTCCTGAAGGGTGACGCTCCGCTCTGAGGCCTCGATGAACAGGGTGCCGCCGATTTTAACATCCCGCAGCAGGACAGGGCACAGATGGAGGTACATATCGGCACCCTGGCCCGCCCGGTTGCCCAGCAGGTAGACATCACCCGAGAAGGTGACATCCCGGATGGTGCTCTCCCCCGCCGCGATGAGCGTCGTGCCCGAGAGGGTGTCTCCATGGCCGTGATAGTAGCTGCCATCGGGGATATAGTGGGTGATAAAGCGGCTGAGCAGCCCCATGACGCCGCCTCGGGTGATGGCATCCCTGGGCTGGAAGAGCCAGCGGTGCTCGTAGCTTGGAATCTGCCAGTTGTTGTACATGTTGGTCAGCACTGTCCGGGCCCATGGACTGGCGCTGGCAAAGTCGAAGGGGATTTCCAGGCTGTAGTAATCGGTGGGCGCAGTCTCCATATAGTCCAGCGAGAGCGCCCGGGCGATGATGACAGCGGCCTCCTCCAGGGTGATGGTGTCCAGAGGCCGCATGGCCCCGGTGCCGTCCCCCAGCAGAATGCCCTGGGCGTGGGCCGTGGCGATGTCCTGCCGATACCACGCGCCCGCCGGGACATCGGTAAAGCTCCGGGGCTGGGCGGCCGGGTAGCACAGGATGCGGTTCAAAATGGCGGCAAACTCGGCACGGGTCACCGTGTCGTCGGGGCGGAAGCTGTCCCCATCTCCCTGGACGATGCCGTAGCTGGCCCATGTCTCAATGGCGGACTGGGCCCAGTGCCCGCCGATGTCGTCAAAGGTCGTCCGGGGGGTGACATCGGGCTGATAACCCTCGTAGAGCGGCAGACCGGGGCGGGCGCTGCCCAGAGGCGCGTCCAGCACGGCCCGGCTGACCGTGCCTCGCGTGACGGTGGTGTGGACGGTCTGGTCGCCTTCCTTATAGACATAGCTGTGCCGGATGAGCAACAGACTGCCATCCTTTTTGATGCAGCCGGTGAGGGTATCACTGTCGCCGGTGGCAAAGCGGACATCGGGCTCGACCGATTCGATGTCGAAGCCCTCGCCCGGTATGTGCGTCATGCGCCGCAGGGTGCCGCTGAGGTCGATGTAATCGTAAAAACGGCCGTTCCCGCCCTCGACAATCTGGGCGCAGCCGCTGGTGGTTTTGGAAGCGCCCTCCTCGGGCAGGTATCCGGGCAGCATCCACAGGTTGCTCAGGGAGTCGCGCACCAAATAGAAATCCCACCCGGGCCGGGTCACCTGCATGGCCTTCTCCATGACCTTGACCGGGGTGATGATGCCGGGGGCATCGGAGCTTGTGCGCAGGTGCCACAGCACACTATCCCGGTCGATGGCCATGTCGGACGACAGGCTATCCACGCCGTCCAGCACCTTGACAGGCTTGAGGGAGAGACCCACATAGCCCAGATTGCCGTCGGCATTATTGCCCCAGCTCCACAGGGTTCCGGCCTCATCCAAAGCGAAGGTGGCCCAGTCGGAGCCCCAGACGGCGGCGACATTTTCCATGATGGCCTCGGGGGGCGGCGCGTCACTGTTCTTAGTATGGATGTCGTACTCGGGATCGCGAACCGCATACAGCACGCCCTGGGGGTCGATGAACAGGGTGTTCTCCCGGAAGGAGATGCTGACGCTGCGGGACAGGTCGGCCTCGACCTCGGCCCCGGCGGCGGGCAGCGGGAGGGCGAGGGCCATCAGCAGCAGACAGAGGGTCAGGGCTACGGCACGTTTTTTCATGAGGTATGCTCCTTTTAGGTAAGCGATGATTAAATGAAGGTGGGCAGATGTGCGAGGGATTTTTTCTGTCAAAAAGGAAGAAAACGCAGGAATGCTTTGTGTGTTCCGAGTATTTCTGACGCATTTGGCGGGGAAAAGAACCGTATAGATGGCCCGCCTGAATTAATCAGCACTTACTGAGGCCTTGTCCCGAACGACAGGCCCCGAGTATAGAGCTATTCTATCAGGGATTCAGCGGTATGGCAAGGAAGCGGCGCGGCGGTAAAAAGGCCGTTATCGCTATTGCGCGGAAGCTTATGACTGCTATTTGGCATATTCTCAGCAAAAACGAACCATACAATAGTCATTGCAAAAAAGCCCTGCAGGAGAATCTCCTGCAGGGCTTTGGCGAACCAAGGCGTTTGCCGCGCAGCGGTGTATCGACCGAGCCCTCAAAGCTCAAGCAGCGCTTTCCCCGAACTGTAAAACGGCACACAGCCGTCCGCTGTCAGCAGCACGGTGTCCTCGATGCGCACACCGCCGTAGCCTTCAATATAGATGCCCGGCTCGATGGTGAAAATCATGCTTTCCGCCAGCATGGCCTCGTGCTCGGGCCGCTGCGACATGCGCAGACCGTCGTCCAGCCCATGGCCCAGGCTGTGGATGAAATATTCGCCGTAGCCGGCATCCTCGATGACCTGCCGGGCGATGGCGTCGGCCTCGCGGCTCGTCATGCCGGGGCGGATGCCATCCACCGCCGCTTGCTGGGCGCGGCGCACTGTCTCGTAGATTTCCCTCTGCCGTTCTGTGGCCTTGCCCATGACGACGGTGCGGGTGAAGTCGCTGGCGCAGCCGTCGACCACCACGCCCATGTCCACTGTGACGAAGTCTCCGGATTCCAAAACCTTGTCGGTGGGCTGGCCATGGGGCTGAGAGGCGCGGGTGCCCGAGACGACAATGGGGGAGAAAAACGGCCCTTCGGTGCCCAGCTCGCGGGTTTTCCGCAGGATGAAATCGGCGATATCCTGCTCGGTGACGCCAACGGCCATGAAGCCCGGCAGGGCCTCCCAGATGGTGTCGGTGATGGCACAGGCGGCGCGATGCGCCTCAATCAGCCGTGGGGGTTTGATGCGCCTCACGCCGTTCATGAGACCGTCGCCATAGACAAACCGTGTGTGCGGCAGATGGTGCTTCAAATCATCCAGTTCGGCCACCGTCAAAAAGCTCTCCTCTATGGCCACTGTGCTGTATGGCAGCCCTCGGAGGGCGCTGCCGAGACCGGCCTTGTAGCCCAGCAGAGTAATGGGGCAGCCGGGCGCTACCTGGGCCTTGGCCTGCTCGCCGTTCATCGAGCTTGAGAAGAAATGCACGCCGGTTTTGTCGACCACAGCATGGCCGTCCGAGCGAAACAGACCGCGAAAGCCGGTGAG
>JGI994J12354_10004498_pt1 | contig 12512 bp, 14 predicted proteins | sample IntmicLarv3ML3BL_FD_12354 | JGI IMG/M metagenome (IMG submission 12354)
TGCATCAACAGTGATTTATGGGTTAGCCATGATTGGTATGTACGCAATGAGTACACTATATCATTTTGTAAAACCCGGACGAATAAAGGCTGTCTTGCGTATTTTTGACCATGCGAGTATTTATGTGCTAATAGCCGGCTGCTATACTCCGGTTACTCTCATTCTGCTTGGCGGTACAAGTAAATCGCTGATTATGTTCGCAGTTGTATGGGCGGCAGCCATTGTCGGCATTATCCTTAATGTGGTTGATATGCGTCGTTTTAAGAAAATCGGGATGGCGCTGTACCTGATAATGGGCTGGGCAGCGGTAGCCGATATTTCAAATATTGTGACGCTGCTGGGGATTAAAGGCACAGCGCTTCTGGTCGCCGGGGGAGCGGCATACACCGTAGGCGTAATATTTTACCGTATGAAGAAAATCAGATATATGCACTGTATCTGGCATTTATTTGTACTCGCAGGAAGTGTATTTCATTATCTATGTGTCTTGAATTATATTGTACCGGTCTTTTAATCGCAATCATAATAATCGGCAGCTTTATTTGGATGGTGGTACTGGTTGCAATGAGTGGCCGAATGATAAGAACCCCGTCATTTAGCAGTTAGTATCTTGCGGTCAAATGAAGATAACATAGTTGAGCGGCGGCTTTGATAGAAAATATCAAGTCGCCGTTTTTTTATTTTGTAAGGCAGGCAATCTGTTTATAATTGTTTGCATTGCGTAATGCTTTAGGAATCCTATGACATTTTAATATTTCCGAAACATTTCTCAGACAATTCTCAAACATTGTTCAGATATTATGTGGAATATTAACTATGGAAGGATATTTCATTATTAAAAGAATCGAAGTGATGAGGCTGTGCAAGATACGCATAAACCTGACCGTTTTGGCATCGCTGTTAAGTCTGCTCGTCAGGCAAAAGGAATGACTCAGGCGGAACTGGCCGATTTGCTGGCTATTACAGTGCGATATCTAAAAGCTATAGAAAACAGTGGTCGTAAACCAAGTTACGATCTTCTTGTTCGGATTGTTAGGGAATTGGAAATTTCAGCCGATGCGATTTTTAATTCCGAGCCAGAGGAACACTCCGAATCCGGAAAAATCATTAATTTCCAAAATATTACATAAGCGAGGGGACTGAAATGACAAAGATGACTTTGCAGCAGTCGTCGTTCGACTGCTCGGTTTAACCTGCCGCCGAAAACAAACTAAAAACTCAACTTAACAAATTGTCAAAAAAAGCCTGTCGGCGCTGACGGGCTTTTTCGAGCTACAGGGTGAACTCTCAGAACACCCTGCCCCTTGGATGGACTATGTCTATCTAAGGGGCTTTTTTGCGTTTAGGCAGATTCTGCGGTGTCGCTCGCCTCCGCCTCCCCTTTCCCTGAAATTTCAAGGAAAGGAGGAAACGACACGATGGAAAAAGAGTATTTTATCGTCATCTACGGAGAAACAATATCCGTCAGCGAGGAAGTCTACCGTGCGTTCAAGCGCCCAGCATGGGCTGAAAAGAAACGTCGGCAGCGGGAACAAGAAAACGGCAAGACTCCGCTTTCACTGGATTCACTCACCGAAGCCGGATTTGATATTCCAGATGGTGGCACGCTGGTAGACGAAATCGTCGAGGACAAGCTACTGTTGGACATGCTGTTCGCCGCGCTGGCTGAACTGACCGATGATGAGCGTGGATTGATTGATGCGCTGTTCTTTGAGGAAAAATCGGAACGCGAAATAGCTGATGATGCAGGAATCTCTCAGCAAGCCGTCAGTAAACGGAAAGGCAAAATCTTGGCGAAACTGAAAAATTTGCTTAATTTCTAAAAAAAATCTCTATTCTGGTTGTGAACTGCCCTCTTACTGTCCTTGGGATAGTGAGGGGGCTTTTTCTACTCCTCGGAATGGGGGTGAACCTAGTGGATAAAAAATCGGCGGCCGCTTTGACTTCGGCTATGGAAACGGAGCGCACAGAAGAACTGGTCGGTGTACTCACGGCCATCAGCGTGGTGTCAAGGCGGCTGGCAAAAAAACTGGCGCAGCTTGAAAAACAATCGGCGGATAAAGGAGTTGGTGGCACGGATGAGCGAAAATGCGACATTTCCAGACATCCCGGTTAAAGCCACGCCGTATAAGCATCAACAAGATGCATTCGCTCTTGCCTGCAGACTCTTCGCTCTGAGCGGTGGTAACCCGCTCAGTCAGGGTGCGGCATTTCTCATGGAAATGGGGACTGGAAAAACAATCACCAGCATCGCCGTCACCGGTGCCCTGTATCTCTCCAGCAAAATCAAAAAAGTGCTGATCGTTGCCCCGCTTTCCATCGTCGGCGTGTGGGATGAGGAATTTCGGAAGTTTGCGGACTTCGAGTATACTCTCGCTGTATTGAACGGCACCGGCACGAAGAAAGCCGACACTTTGCGGCATTTGCGGGGAGCATCTCTGCAAGTGGCTGTCGTGAACTATGAATCAGCATGGCGGCTGGAGAAGGAAATCCTCGCATGGCAGCCTGACCTTGTTATTTGCGACGAAGGTCACAAAATCAAAACGCACAATATCGCCGCATCTAAGGCACTCCACCGCATCGGCGCAAAGGCGGCGTACCGTTTGCTGTTAACCGGCACGGTCATCACGAATAAGGCGATTGATGTATTCAGTCAGTACAAGTTCCTGAACCCGGCAATCTTCGGCCAGAGCTTCTATGTTTTCAGAAACCGCTACTTCGATATGGTCGGCTACGGCAATCACACACCAATACTCAAGCGGTCGATGGAGCGGGATTTGATGAAGCGGCTTCACAGCATTGCGTTTCGGGCAACAAAGGCCGAATGCCTCGATCTGCCGGAAACCACCGACATCGTGCGCTATGTGGAACTAGAACCCGCCGCGCTGAAGGTCTACCGCGATTTGGTGAAGGACTCCTATGCCGAACTCGGCCAGAGCGAAGTGACGGTCACAAACATATTGACGCGCATCCTTCGGCTGTCGCAGCTCACGGGCGGCTTCATCGGCGATGACGAGGGACGCGCTCCGCAGCGGATCAGCATGGCAAAACAAACCGCGCTGGAGGACATCATAGACGAGGTTCTGCAGGAAGGTAAAAAGCTGGTGGTCATCGCCCGTTTTATAGCGGAAATCAATGCCATTTGCAAGCTGCTGGAAAAACAAGGTATCGGCTACTCCTGCATCATGGGCGGCGTAAAAGACCGTGAAATGCAAGTATCGGAGTTTCAGACCAATCCCGATGTGCAGGTCTTTGTCGGGCAAATCGCCACGGCTGGCTTGGGTATCACGCTAACTGCCGCCAGCACGATGGTATTTTATTCAGAGGACTACAGCATGAGCAACTTTGAACAGGCGAAAGCCAGAATTCACCGTGTCGGCCAGAAAGAAAACTGCACCTATATTTATCTTGTAGCCAGAGGCACCGTGGACGAAAAAGTGCTGAAGTCGCTCCAGTCAAAGGCAGACTTGGCACGGACACTGGTGGATGATTACCGACACGGCCTGAATCCATTCAACTAATAACGAGGTGACAAGCATGAGGAAAATTAAGTACAAAGTGTGTGGCACACGTTTTGCGGGGAGCAAAGAGGCTTTGTATCTTGCCACAGAAAAAACCGCCGTTATAACGGCATTGACTACGCCGGCAAAGGCGTTTGAATGCTTTGACTGCCCGCAGTGCGGCTGTCAGAACGCAGTCAATATCCGTATCGCGGCGGTTATTGAAACAGGCGACGAGGAGGAAAACGATGATGAATGATAATGCAATGTTCGAGCTGGCAGAGAAGCTCCGCGCCCTGCGTGAGCAAAAGCGGGAGGCTGAAGAACATCTGAAAAAAGTCAACGAGCAAATCGACGATACCGATTATCGCCTTTCGGAACTTATGGCTGAGAGCGAGACACAGAACTTCACACGCTCCGGCATGATGTTCTATCTGACCACCAAAACCCGTGCATCTGCGGTAGCCGGAAACAAAGAAGAGCTGCATACCGCACTGAAGACACAAGGCTTCGGCGATCTGGTGTATGAGACGGTCAACGCTAACTCCCTCTCGGCTTTCGTCAAGGAGCAGATTGGTGAGAACGGCGATGTACTCCCAGACTGGCTGAGACGGTGAAGCTGACGGCGAAAGACGGCAACAAACTGACTGTCATTCGCGGCTTTCAGGGCGCGGCAAAGGCGTGGGAAGCCGGAACGACAATCTCGCGGAACTTCACGGCGTATGACCATGATGCTTTTGCCGCTAATATTAACACCTTGCATGAAGGTCTTATCGGCGCTGAATCCCAAATCGGAGAGACAAACACCGAGCTTAACGCGCTTAAGGAAGATGTTTCAGGGATTACAGAGCAAACCGGCGAACTGCGGGAGTACGTTGACGAACAGGACGAGGCCGTGCTTCTTGCGGCTCAGACCTACGCCGATGGAAAAGCTGACACGGCGCAGGAAGCGGCAATCGGCGAGTCAAAGGCATACACCGATTCCGCTGTGGGCGAATTGAAAGAATATACGGACACATCTCTTGCCGAGGGACTTGCCGAAAAGCTGTCATTATCCGGCGGCGCTATGCTCGGTAAACTTTACGCTGCGCCTTCCGGTATCGAGAACGCGGGTTTTAGCTTTGGCGCTGGAATTGCTCCCGTAACGCCTGAGAACGGCGATATGTGGGCGACTCCGACCGGGCTGTTCGCGCAGATAAACGGCGAGACAAGGGATTTATTCGCCAAGCCGAGCAACGCAGGAACCCCGGCAATTCCCATACCGAGCGTGAAATACAGGCGGACTAAGACGACACAGGAACGAATAGCGCACATCGTTTTGGGACGCGCCGAAATGACCGCCATCGCCTTGGACAACGGCATTGTTCTTCTGGTTGGCGGCGTTGATGATAAAAACCGCATAGACGGAAACATGATGAAAATATCCGTCCGAAGCGGATGGCGTGAGTCATTGGCTTCGATGCCTACGCCAAGAATTAAGACTGGCGTGGCCTTCGACGGAGAACTGGTGTATGTAATCGGCGGCAGAGACAGGCACGGCAGAATAGTGTCCACGGTCGAGGCGTACAGCGTTCTGCTGAATACTTGGGTTACGCTGCCGGATATTTCGGTACCGCGTGAGGGCTGCCGGGTCATCGACTGCGGCGAGAAGCTCTATTGCATCGGCGGCCGGATTGGCAAGGCGAAGGCTGTTGATACCGTGGAAGTTTACGACAAAAGCACTCGCACATGGTCTGCGCTTGCACCGATGACTACGCCGCGTTTCGCGTTTGGCACTCGGCTGTTCAATGAAGCGGCGGTCTGCATGGGCGGGGAAATGCGAGAAGGCATTGTTGGCACGAACGAGAGTCTGTCCACGAAAACCAATACATGGATGGCGCTGTGCGATATGCCGGAAGGACAAACGGCATTTGATATCGAGATGCACAACGGAGTCATGTGCGGGATAGGTGGCAGGAGTCTCTCAGGGGCAAGCCATCATCTGTTCTGCTACATTCCGGCCGCCAATACATGGCAGGACGGCGATGAGGCGGATGTTTACGACGGCGCGGCTGGGCTATCGCTCGAAGGCGGTATTTATTCGTTCGGCGGCCGCAGCCTAACAGAGACACCCGATGCTGCCGCCATGAAATACCGTCCGGGCAGGATAAAGGTTCTGCCTGTCGCTTCCGGCGATACGGTGTGGAGCATGACGGAGATATTCACGGACACACAGCGAATAGAGCCGGAGAGTGAAGTTGAAATCCGCAGCGGCGATATGCTATATACCGACGCGGATTTTGAATATGGCTGGATACGAAAGGGAGGAGATTAAGCTATGCCAAGCAATTACACATATCAAGTGTGGGACGGGGTTTCGGAGATCAACGGGATACCCGCGCATGTCTGGCGCAAGGAGTGCGGGATGTCCGAGGGGCAGCTCGCATATATGCTTTACAAAAACGGCAAGATGACACATTTTCAGGCATGGAATCCGTTTGAGGCGGGGTTTGTTGAAATGACCGCCGCAAGCATTGAGGCTATGGCGCAGGAACACGCCGATCAGGAGGCCGGCAAGGAGCTGGCCTATTCCGAGTCCGTCACCGACGACAGGATTATCAATCTGGCGAATTCTTATGTGCTGGAGTATGGATTTTCCGGCGGCACGGGCGATCCGTCGTATACGCATCTGACGATTAACAACGCGAATCCGCAGAATGCCGATAAAGTCCGCGTGTCGTTTGCAACCGCTACTGAGATAGACGCGAAAGGCATCCTTGCAATGACGGAAAGCGGAAACCGGCTCCAGATTCGCGGCAAGACCAACAGCACGGCCTACTATGTGTATCGCGTGAATGAGCTGCCGGAAATAAACGAAAGTTACATTGAATTCGATGTGACATGGCTATATGGTGCCGACGAAATAGCTGAGAGCCGTGTATTGCTGAACCTCATGCCGCCGTCAACTGTAGAAGGAAAAAGAAGAGTCTTGCACGAGTTTTCGCATTCCGTGCCGCAAAACGGCGCCCTCGCTTCGGTGGTAACGATGCCGACTTCGCATCCCGCCAGACGCTGGAAAGAGATGAACCATTGGCCGGCCAATTCACAGTGGATGATGCATAAGGATTCGCAGACCAATTCGCCGGAGGTTGTGTGGGTGAACTATTCGGGCCAGATTTGGCAGGGCAACCTTGAAACGGGCGAATGCGTGATGCTTCACGATATGCTGTACAACATAAACGCAGGCGGCATCTGCTCCGCTCTTGCTCATGACGGGAAAATCTATTTCGTTATGACAACTCACGCTTCGACGCTGTTTGTGTTTGACGAGGCGACGAAGCAGCTATCGTTTATCAAAACGCCGCTGGCATTTAACCATATTTACGGTGTGGTGAACGGCAGCGTTATTCTTGGCAACAACACGGGCAATACACAGATTTATGTGTACGGCATTGCGACAGGGCTGTTTTCGCTTTTAGCAACCAAGCCCGCTGATTTCCGGTGGGACAATGCCGCCATGCATGTTTACAATGACCGGCTGTATGTTATGCAGTTCGGCACGGTAAAACAGTCATGGTACTACGATTTCGGCAACGACTCGTGGCAGGAGATCGTTATCCCCTCCATGCAGCAACTTGCCCACAACGGCGACAGTGCAGTCGATTACGACACGGGAGATTTCTATGTTTGGCGTGCTGCTATTGTCGAAAAGGTCAATCTGAACACGCTGGTTTATACCAAAATCGGTAGTACGGATTTCCCTTCCACGAACTACGCGGGGCTGTTTTATAAAAACCGCCTGATGACTTGGCAATATATGCTCACAGTCGGCGAAACTGCTTATGAAACAAACAAATATTTCCCGTGGTCGGGTATGGCGGCATCCTATTATCAGCACATTTCCGAGGACGATTATTATTATTACAATACCAGTCAAGTGTATCAGTTCAACTGGGTAAAGGGCGTAATAAAGGTACTCTGGTCTGTCGGAAGAGCCACGACAGCCAGCTATTCCGAAAAAGGCAGCCCGCAGAGGTGCCTTGCGCTGGCGGCGCGTGACGGCAAGCTGTACTTCGGCGGGCAGTATCCGTTTATGTTGGATATCGCCACAAAGACAAGCTACCCGATTACCATAAACGGCGTCGCCATTGCGGGGCCTACGGTTGGCACGAGTTCGTTCGCAGCACGGTTCGGAGACGATGTTTTGTTGTTTGGATGTGGCGTGGTTGGCGAGAATACGGCGTTCAACCGTATCGTAAAAGTGAAGCCGGATGGTACTGGAGAGTATATGCCAGTGAACTGGGTATTCAACACAAGCACCGATGCCAAGACGCAATTGATAGTCTTGGAAGAGGACGGGCTTGTGTTTATGAACGACAATTCCAGACCGGCTTTGAACATGTACAATCCTTTTGTTAGCACGAGCGTGGTTAGATCGCAAACATTTAACGTAGCCTTGACCTCTAATCCTTATGTAACATTTTACAACAAACGCTCGAAGGCGTGGTATTCGATAACCGCTTCGGAATTTTATTTAGAGCCCGCGTCCGTCCTGTTACTAACGGCTGGTTTTGCCGTGCCAACGCTGACGAGCATTGTGATGAACGCCGACAGAGGCTTCGCCGTGGCATTTACTGAGAACTTGATTTACAACTTCCCCGAAACCATATGTGTGCAGAAGGTCGGGAGAATCAACAAAGGACAGGTTTTGGATTTCAGCGTGGGCGGCGGCATGGGCTTGAGCCATGTGATGATAAACAAGAAACGCTATGCGCCTGGCAGATATATCGTTCAGGAAGATGGCGATGTGTGGTCGGTGCTGATGCCTGATGGAAATGCGGCCAAGTGGTTAAACGGCTGGATTGAGGAAGCGTAAGGGCGGATTAACTTGATGTATAAAAGTAAAATGTGGGATAAGAAAACGCCCATCAATGGGAACTCTGCGGAAAAAGTCATGGAGGCGTACCGTGTCGGCGAAAATCAGCCGGTCGGGTTAATCTATAACGAGGACAGCCCGGACATAACGGCGTTGATTATTTGCAACCCGAACTATACGAAGGCCGATGTTACGCGGGTGCTGAAAGAGCAGCTTACGGCGCTGAACACCGGGCCTGAAACGGAAACGGAAACGGAACCAAAACCGAAAACGGACAAATGACAAGTACTTTCTGTAAAGCCCGACAATCTGCCGGGCTTGATTACTTCATGGGAGGGATAAATGTGAAACAGATATGGACGACAATTCAGATGATCTTTGCGGGGCTGGGCGGCTGGCTGGGGTGGTTTCTCGGAGGTGCGGACGGCTTTCTCTATGCGCTGATTGCCTTTGTGGTAATCGACTACCTGACGGGTGTGATGTGCGCCGTTGTGGATAAAAATCTATCCAGCAACGTGGGCTTCAAGGGTATATTCAGAAAGATACTCATCTTTGTGATGGTAGGCGTCGGACATCTCGTGGACAGCCAGATCATAGGCGGTGGCGGAGTTCTTCGGACGGCTGTCATCTTTTTTTATCTGAGCAACGAGGGTGTATCCTTGCTTGAGAACGCGGCGCATATCGGTTTGCCGGTGCCGCAGAAGATGAAGGATGTATTGGCACAGCTTAATAATAAAAGCGACAAGGAGGAGTGACATGGCGCTTACAAAAGAACAGCAGGGCTTCATTGCCAAAGCTGGAATCTATGCGACAGAAGATATGAAACAAAGCAGAGTTCTCGCCTCTCTCACCATCGCGCAAGCAATCTTGGAAAGCGGCTGGGGTACATCGGGGCTGGCGGTCAAAGCAAATGCGCTGTTCGGCATCAAAGCCGATTCCCGCTGGAATGGCCGTGTATACAGCACTGCTACGAAAGAGTGCTATGACGGCGTGAACTTCACAACGGTGGAGGCGTTATTTCGCGCTTATGATAGCTGGGCGCATTCGATATCAGACCACTCGGCTTTCCTTTTGGGAAACCCTCGGTACGCCAAAGTAATCGGAGAGCCTGACTATAGGACGGCTTGCAACGCCATTCATTCGGCAGGGTATGCGACCGACCCGGACTATGCAAAAAAACTCATCACCATTATTGAAAACTACAATCTGACAGCCTATGACGCCAGCGGAAAGGATGATTATAAAATGAATTTGCGAAAACTTATTTTTACGAACAATGCCTGCTACAAAGCCGGTAAAACCATCACGCCGAAAGGTATCATGGTTCACTCGACCGGCGCGAACAATCCGAATCTGAAGCGTTACGTTGGGCCCGATGACGGCTTGCTTGGTGTAAATGCGAATAAAAACCACTGGAATCAAGACAAGCCCGATGGTCGTCAAGTCTGTGTTCACGGTTTCATCGGCAAGCTGGCTGACGGCTCGATTGCCACCTACCAGACATTGCCGTGGAATCATCGCGGCTGGCACGCCGGTGGGACGGCGAACGACAGTTATATCGGGTTTGAGATATGCGAGGATGGTCTGACCGAAGCTGGTTATTTCAACAAGGTCTATCAGGAGGCGGCCGAATTATGCGCTTATCTGTGCAGGATATATGGCTTTGATCCTATGAAAGACGGCGTTCTTATTTGCCACAGCGAGGGACACAAGAGAGGCATAGCAAGCAACCACGCCGATGTCATGCACTGGTTTCCGAAGCACGGGAAGAATATGGACACATTTCGGGCGGAGGTCAAGAAGCTGTTGGCGGCAAGCGAACAGCCACCGGCCACCGCCGAAACAAAAAAGCTGTATCGTGTTCAGGTCGGAGCCTATTCGGTCAAAGCGAACGCCGATGCAATGCTCTCAAAGATTAAAGCTGCCGGGTTTACGGATGCCTATATTAAGGCTGAATAAATCTACAAAGATTCAAGGTTCAAGGTTGCGAAGCACAAAGCAAATTTTCAAAAATTTATGAGCGGCGGTGGTGACATCGTCGCTCTGCTTTGTGGAGGAATCACAATTATGAGCAATCAAAATATTTTCGGAATTACCATCACACAAATCGGAAAAACACTGTATACCGTCAAGACACTACCGTCCGAAAGGGCTACGGAGACCGCCGAACAGAAACTTGTCAAGCTCGTTTCAGAACGTGTTTCAACAGAACTGAAAAGCGTCAATAACCCTGTATTTGCGGGGAAAACGACTTGCTATTAAGCACTTTGTACGGTATACTCCTACCTACCATAATTCAGGAAGGAGCAATTGGATATGTTTGCACAAACGGACAAAATCACGGCACTTTATTGCCGTTTAAGCCGAGACGATGAACAGCAAGGTGACAGTAATTCTATCGTACATCAAAAGGAAATGCTGTCTAAATATGCTATGGAGCGGGGGTTCACAAACCCTCGCTTTTTTGTTGATGACGGTATAACCGGCACGGTTTTCAACCGTCCGGGACTCAACGCCATGCTTGATGAGGTTAAAGCCGGGCATGTGGCTACGGTCATTATCAAAGATCAGAGCCGGATCGGGCGCGATGTGCTGGAAGTCGGGTTGATGAAGCGTACTTTTGAGGAAAATGATGTACGTTTTATTGCAGCAAATGATAACCTTGATTCAGCTAACGGATTTGACATTATGTCGATATTTCGGGATGTTCTAAACGAATGGTATGTCGCCGATACAAGCAAGAAAATTCGAGCCGTGAAACGTTCTAACGCTTTAGAGGGGAAATGTCCCGGCAGGCCGCCATATGGCTACAGAGCCGTGAATGGGAGCAATCAGGAATGGGAAATTGATAAGGAAGCCGCTGAAATTGTCAAAGAAATATTTACAAGGATTATCGCGGGCGATGGGCCGCATATCATCGGGCGAGATTTCGACGGGCGGGGAATTGACACACCGATGATTCATTATCGAAAAGTAACCGGGATGCCGCCAACTGAAAAAGATACCACTTGGTATACTTATATGATTTCAAGGATTGCCGAGAATCAGGCTTATATCGGACGACTTGTATCGCAGAAATATACCACGCCATCCTATAAAAATCATAAGCACGTTGTCCGTCCTGAAGAAGATTGGGTGGTCATTGAAGACCATCATGAGCCGCTTGTGGATAATGAAACCTTTGAGATTGTTCAAAAACTGAGGGCAAACCGCCGCCGCCAAACGAAACGGGACGAGCCTCCGGCAATTCTTAGTGGCCTCATATATTGCTCAGATTGCAACTCGAAAGCGCCTCATAGAAAATATAGGCGATTAAAGCGGTATAGAGCAAGGTTTCTGCTTTTTGCCAGAAGTCGTCACCGCCCTTGCCTTCGCCCTTCGTGTTCATTATGAAGGTGTTCACAAGCGTTAAAATATCGGTTTCATTTTTCAGATATGCAAAGGGATTTCACTTTTGTCAAGGGGTTTCCGAAAATCATCATATAAAACACGATAAATTTTCCTTTGCAGGTGATTGAATGGCTATTTTGCCAACTTAAAGCTTAACGCGAACCATAAAAATTTGAGTTGCTTTACTGGAGGAAATGTGATATAATAAATGAAATCATGTTGTAAGGAGGCGAAAAAATGGTCTTAGTGCTTGTACAAAGCAATCTTATATCTCGCGCCAAGACAGCTTTCGCCACACTCGTTTCGGTTGGGGTAGGGGCAACTATGTCCTTTTTCGCCGATACGAGCATCTTTATGACGTGATGTAAGCCGCATTCCATGCGCTTATTTTGATTGTCACGCCCGGATGTCGTATTGGACATCCGGGCTTTTATTTTAACTATGAAAAGAGGTCTACATATATGAAAACAAAGAAAAACAGCGTTTGGCACGCTGTTTTAGTATGCTTTCGTTACGCGCCGGGAGCCGCATTTGTGAAGTTATTGATTGAAATTGCAAACGGAGCGATAGCGCCGCTCATGGTACTCGTGGTCGCAGCCTTTATTGACAATTCGCTTGCGCTTGTAAGCGGAAATGGGGAGATTTTATCAGTCATTACCTCTATTACAATGCCCGGAATCAGCTGACGAAAAAGGTTGATGCGGCCGGGACAACGTTGTATACTTATGATAAGCGCGGGAATCTGGTCGGGGAGAATCTGAATGGCC
>JGI994J12354_10004499_pt1 | contig 12511 bp, 11 predicted proteins | sample IntmicLarv3ML3BL_FD_12354 | JGI IMG/M metagenome (IMG submission 12354)
AATCCTGCAGCGATCATCACAGATGGATTTGCGGTATTCGTGCATGACGTAATGGAAGCTATCACAAGGGACCCGTCGCCGAGCATGTCCCCTATCGGTTCCCTTTTCTTTTCGACTCCGAGTGTCTTCAACGTACTGGTGAATTCTTTCTTCATATCGGAAAGAACTATCCTGTCCTGCGGCCTCTTATGTCCCGCTAAACACGGTTTGACTGCAGAAAGATCAAGCTCCAAGGTATCTGTATATTCAGGTTCTCCGGTGTACCACATCGTCTGTTCTTTCGCATATTTTTCGACTGCATCAATGTGTTTAGGATTCCTTCCTGTCAATCTGAGATACTCAATCGTCTTCTCATCAACAGGACAGAATCCCATTGTGGCACCATATTCCGGAGCCATATTCGCTATGGTCGCCCTGTCCGCAAGACAGAGGTTCTGATATCCTGGACCGAAGAATTCTACGAATTTACCTACTACTTTCTTCTCCCTCAACATCTGTACCACCGTGAGAACGAGATCTGTTGCATTAATTCCCGGTTTAAGTTTACCTTTGAGTCTAAAACCTACGACCTCGGGAATACCCATGAAACTGGGCTGACCCACCATGACCGCTTCTGCCTCTATTCCTCCGACACCCCATCCGACCACACCCAATCCATTGATCTGAGTCGTATGCGAATCAGTACCAAAACATGAATCTGGGTATGCGATCAATTTCCCGTCTTTCTCTCTTACATGGATCTGGGGAGAAAGATACTCAAGATTGACTTGATGGCATATTCCGTTACCGGGAGGAACCACTCTGAAATTCCCAAAGGCCTTCTGTGCCCATTTGAAAAGGGCATATCTTTCCTTGTTCCTTTCGAATTCAAGTTTTTCATTTAGTTCCTGTGCATCAGAGCATCCGGAGAAATCCGTTTGGATCGAATGATCGATCACCAGATCCACAGGGACCATGGGATCGATCGATGCTGGATCTTTTCCCATTGTGGCAACTGCCTCCCTCATGGATGCCAGATCAGTGACCGCAGGGCCACCTGTGAGATCCTGTAAAAGCACTCTTGCGGGTATCCATGGGATCTCATGATCGACCTTCTTTTTCGGATCCCATGATGATATCGCGATCACATCCTCATCGGTGATCACCTCTTCATCCCTGTTCCTTAGCATGGATTCCACGAGGACCTTTATAGAATACGGCATTTTTGACAGGTCTTTGATTATCCCTTTTTCCTCGAGTTCTCTGAGACTGTATACCGTAACTTCGCCTTCATCCGTCTTCAATGCCCTGGTGCAACTGCCGATCTCCGTCATGACAATCCCTATTGAACACGTTAAAACATAACTCAGTATTTCAATATTGACCAACTTTGAAAGCTGTTTCGATATCGCTTTATTCCGCTTCCGTAAAGAGCTGATCATCCCCTCCGCACTCTAAAACCAGTGAACGATGAAAAATAGTACTGGCAATTTAACTAATTGGAATGCTATACGGGAACATGGAAGCCCTGATCCCAAAGGAATTGGAATCTGAACTCAATGTTCTGCAACATCATTTGTTGGAAAAGAAAATTCCTGTTCTGATATTGTTCGAAGGGAGCAGCGGAAGGGTCATAGGTCGTGTCATCGATGAGCTGGTGAGATGTCTTGAACCGAGAGAGATCTACTATCATCGTTTCGACCCTAAGAATACGCCCGATGCCAAGGATATCCTTGGATTCCTCGCAAAAACACCGGGCAAGGGAAAGATCGCATTGTACGATCGGTCTTGGTATTCTTCGATAATAGACAAGTGCGAGAAGGATGACAAAGAAAAGAATCTGAATGAAAGATTGGACCTTTCCAACATCTTTGAAAGATATCTTACAGATAACGGCGTTCTGGTCATCAAGATCCTTCTGAAAGCCACAGCATCCGCTTTGAAAGAATACGGTTCACAATACGGGCCCAAAAAAAGCACCAAATCGTTCCTGTCGATGGATCATATTGACCCGATGAAGTACAGAGAGGTCATGTTAGACCACGTCTATAACAAAACCAATACTGTGAATTGTCCGTGGGATATCGTTCTTGCAGAACAAGTGGAAAGAACCGTGATTCATGCCGCAGAAAGGATAAGATATCGTATCTATGAACATCTTGAAACCTCACACGAACTTCCCCCTGTCCAGGAAAGGAAAGTATACCCTAATCCTCGTTTGAATATAACGCTAGACAAGGAATGTAAAAATTATCAGGACAAAATCGAGAAGGTCTCAAAAGAATTAATGGATCTTCAGATCAAACTATCCGATAGTAAAAAATCTCTTGTCGTTTGTTTTGAAGGATGGGATGCCGCAGGAAAGGGATCTGCGATAAAGCATCTTTCTCATGCCTTCAATCACAGAGGATATGAGGTATCGCAGATCAAGGTTCCTTCTCAGGAAGAATTGGATCACACATACCTATGGAGATTTTGTAATTCTATACCTAAAAACGGTCACATAACGATATTCGACAGGACATGGTACGGCAGAATGCTTGTAGAGCCCATAGAGGGATTCTGTACAGAGAATGAATATGAGAGGGCTGCGAATGAAATACTTGCATTCGAACGCGTTTTGACAAGCAACGGAGTGATCCTTATCAAATTTTGGATGGACATAAGTCCTGACGAACAACTCAGAAGATTCGAGAAAAGAACGAACGATCCATTGAAGCAATGGAAGATCACTGATGACGACTGGCGCAACCGTTCGAAGTGGAAAGAATACGACGAATATGTCGACCGGATCATGGTATACACGAACAGTATCCATTCGCCTTGGACCGTTGTCGAATCCAATAATAAGAAGTATGCCAGATTAAAAGTTCTTGAAACGGTGGCAATTCGACTTAAACATGAATTATCATGAAAAATTTTTTAATTTTTCGTTGATTGTCGAAATGTATGTTCGACATGCTTAAATAATGTAATTCATTGTTAAATCCATGGCGGATGAATTTAGAGAGAAAATAGCCGGAGAGATTGCACTCTCAACCGAGCCCGGTAAGGCTATAAGAAAATGGAGGGAAGAGTTCAAGCTCTCTCAACATCAGCTAGCGGATACCATGGGCATTTCGCACTCTGTTATCAGTGACTATGAATCGGGAAGGAGAAAATCCCCCGGCGTAGCAGTGGTGAAAAAGATGGTCGATGCGTTCATTAAATTGGATACTGCCAATGGGTCCCCTGTTAGTTCACGCTATCTGCCTAATGCAAAAGTTGAATGTATAATTGCTATGGATGAATTCAGTGAAGGCATCGACAGGCAAAAATTCATTGAAGCTATAGGCGGGAAGAACCTGAACACCGATCGCATTCCGACCAAACGCATCTACGGATACACAGTTGTGGATTCCGTGAAGGCGATATTGAGTCTGGGATCTGAGGATTACCTCAAGATATACGGTTGGGGAATCGAGAGAGCTTTGATTTTTACAAATGTCCACTACGGCCGTTCACCGATGGTCGCCATACGCGCGCACCCTCTCACACCGGCAATGGTGGTGTATCAGCAACCGGACCAGATTGACCCGCTAGCGATAAAACTGGCCAAACTGGAAGGAATCCCACTAGTGACCACCGGTCTCGAAGTGGAAACACTAATTAAAAAGATGGAAAAATTGAAAGAAGGGAGTTAAATGGATGTAGGAATCGTAAGTTACGGTGCATACATTCCCCGATTCAGGATCAAACCTGAAGAGATCGGAAGGATCTGGGGAGTAGATGGCAAAGGAATGGGAAAAGGATTGATGATCTTCCAGAAATCAGTTCCGGGGGCGGATGAGGATGTTGTCACAATATCCACTGAAGCTGCAAGGAACATGATGGCGAGAGTACCTGATGTGAACCCGGAAGATATCGGAGCGGTATTTGTCGGATCGGAATCTCATCCTTATGCCGTTAAGCCCACTGCAACGATAGTTGCAGAGGCAATAGAAGCGACACCCAATATGACCGCTGCCGACATGGAATTCGCATGCAAGGCGGGTACTGCGGGCATACAGGTCTGTATGGGCCTGGTAGGCTCCGGCATGATGAAATATGGAGTGGCAATAGGAGCCGATACCTCACAGGGTGCACCCGGAGATGCTTTGGAATACTCGGCATCTGCCGGAGGAGCCGCCTTCCTGATTGGAAAAGAGAAGGTCATCGCGAAGATCAACAAAACGATGAGGACTTCTGGAGAAGAGAAGGTCAACCCTACCCTCTCCACGGAGGAAGATTCACTGGAGATCCTGCGTATTTCAAACACATAACATCAGCAGCAAAGATGCTCCTCAACAGTATGGGCACTAAACCAGAAGACTATCAATATGCCGTGTTCCACCAGCCAAACGGAAAATTCCCGACCAGAGTCGCAGGCATGTTAGGTTTCACTCCTGAGCAAATCGAGACGGGACTGCTCACACCGAACATCGGAAACACTTACAGCGGGGCCGTGCCTCTCGGACTGTCGGCTATTCTCGACAAGGCGAAGGCAGGGGACAGAATATTCGTCACCTCATACGGATCAGGCGCCGGAAGCGACTCCTTCGACATCACCGTGACCGACGAGATCACAAATTTCAGAAAAAACAACGCACCAACGATCGACAAGATCATAGAGAACCCTGTGTACATCGACTACGGATTATACACCAAATACAGGAACATGATCGTCATGCCGGGAGAGTGAAAAAATGAGAGACGTAGCAATAATAGGAATCGGAGCAACAAAGTTCGGAGAACTTTGGGACAGATCTTTCAGAAGCATCGGTATAGAAGCAGGAACGAAAGCAATAGCGGATGCAAATCTCTCGGGAAGCGAAATAGACGGTCTTTTCATAGGGAACATGTCCGCAGGACGTTTCATAAACCAGCAGCACATTGACGCACTGATAGCAGATTATTCCGGTCTGGCTACCAGACACGTACCTGCTACAAGAGTGGAGGCCGGAGGGGCATCCGGAGGTGTAGCGTTCAGACAGGCTGTCATGGCTGTAGCGTCGGGAATGCATAACACCGTACTTGTAGGAGGTGCCGAAAAAATGACGGATCTCGATGATGCATCAATCAACAGCGTGATGGATGCCACTGCAGATGCCGAATGGGAAGCAGGAATGGGGCTCACGTTAACATCCCTTTACGCAATGATCGCCAGAAGACTTATTCATGAAGGTACCGCAACCCGTGAGGAAATTGCGTCTGTAGCAGTGAACAGTCACTTCCATGGCGCATTGAACCCGGGAGCCCAGTTCAAGAAGGCTGTTCCTTTGGAAACTGTAATGAAATCCGGACCCGTCGCAGAACCTTTGGGTATGTTTGATTGCGCGCCCATCACCGATGGAGCGGCAGCGATTGTCCTTTGTCCTTTGGAAGATGCAAAGAAGTACACCGACAAATATGTCAAAGTCTCGGCAGTTGCCCAGGGAAGCGATACCCTGGCTCTGTTCCAGAGACCTGATATTACTTCCTTCGGCGCAACTTCTGCAGCAGCAAAACGTGCCTATGAGATCGCAGGAATCACTGCCAAAGATATCTCTGTTGCCGAAATCCATGATGACTACTCCGTGTCCGGAATACTGGCACTTCAGGATCTTGGATTCTACAAGAAAGGAGAGGCAGGAAAAGCATTCCTCAACGGAGACACACAGGTTGGTTCGGGAAAGGTCGCGATCAATACCTCCGGAGGACTCAAAGCAAGAGGATATCCGATAGGTGCATCCGGCATAGCTCAGATAGTTGAGATAGCAGAGCAGTTGAGAGGTACCGCGGACAAACGACAGGTTGCCAACGCAAAATACGGTCTGGCACAAAGTGTCGGAGGTACCGGTTCCGCTGTCACCGTAAGTATCATGGAGGCGATCTGATGTCATCCGTTGCAAAAGAGTGGAGAGAGATACCCGGAAGATACAATCTTGAGGGATCGAAATGCTGCAACTGCGGCAAGGTCTATTTCCCCAAGCGTGACTTCTGTCCAAAATGCCGCAGAGAAAGCATCGGCAAGATAGAGAATGTGAAAATTGCCAGAGAAGGCGAGATATTCTCATTCTCAATAATACATGAGGCCCCGGAACGTAACAGCGTACTGAAACCCTATGCCGTTGTGTTCGTCAAGACCAAAGACGATGTCCTTCTTGCAGGACAGCTTACCGACATAGAGTTGGACAAGATCGTAATAGGTCTTCCCGTGCGTGCAGTACTCAGGAAATTGGACGCTGACGGCTCTGCAGGAGTTATCCACTACGGATTCAAATTCGTACCGAAGAATTAAACAACTTATGCGGGCGGAAGCCCGCAGTCCTCCTTATTTAAATCATTGTTTCATCAGATCTACCATGGCGATGTGCTCTAACACTGCTGCCTCGAAAGATACTCCTTCGAACATCTCAACACCTAGATTCTTCGCCTTTAAGGGCGATGCTTCCATTATCTCATCACATCTGCTCATACCAATAAGATCTAATCCTGACACATCGGAATCCAATACAACGGCTACCATACTTTTTTGGCCGACCTTAGGTCTCATCTTCTCTATGGCCTTACCGATCTGTCTCTCACCTGCGGAGTAAAGAATTATCTCCGTCAGAATGTTCCTTGAACGATTGGTGCCGTTCGAAAAAGCCCGCTCTGCGTGCATTACAGCCGACAATATGTGTTCCTTTCCGCATACCATCTCTGGATCCAAAAGTACGACGTCTCCTCCCTTATCTGTAAAATGTTTCACGATTATGTCGAATCCTGCGTCCCCTGTGATGCCTATTAGAGTAACGTTCTTCACAGACCCTAAAAACACTATATTCGTTTTAATTCTACGTTTGTTCATTGGCAAACTTTATCAAATAAATAGCAGTACCACTCACTACAATGACCAGCGAATGGATAAAAATCGCGGCACCCGCGACCACATCAAACATCGGTCCGGGCTTCGATACTTTCGGACTTGCCCTCAAAGAACCCTATGATATCATTGAGGGAAGAAGGATTCCGGAAGGAATTATCATCTCTGAGATCACCGGCCCGGGGTCAGGTTCGATATCACGCGACCCTAATATCAATTCTGTCGGTATAGCCGCGAACGAAGTTCTGAAAAGGTGCAAAATGGATTTTGGTATCGAGATCAAAATCCGCAAGGGAATAAGGCCTTGCAGCGGAATAGGTTCATCCGGCGCATCCGCGGCCGGCGGTGCGTTTTTGGCACATTTGCTGTGTGAGTGCAAACTCTCAACCTCAGAACTCATACTCTGCGCCGCACACGCAGAAGATGTGACATCGGGTGGATTCCACGCCGACAATGTTGCCCCATGCATATTGGGAGGTTTCACCATAATCAGATCCTACGAACCATTTGAGGTTACCAGAATAACACCTCCAAATGATCTGGGGATTGTTGTCGCCCTTCCTGATATAATGGTGCCTACCATCGAATCACGAAAAGTTCTTCCGAAGGAAGTTTCAGTGAAGGATCTTGTATTCCATGTCGGGAATGCATCTACTTTGGTCTACGGCATGATGACCGGAGACCTGAATCTCGTCGGAAGATCGGTGAAAGATGCAGTATTCGAACCTGCAAGGGTTCATCTTGTTCCCTTCCTTAAAGAGGCGGAATCCGCGGCCATGTCACATGGTGCCCTCGTATCATTCCTTGGAGGGTCCGGCCCATGCGTTATGTCGTTCTATGACAAGAATACACATAAAGGCGAGATCATCGCAAAAAGTATTGAGGACCTTTACAAGAAAAACGGAATAAACTGTGACACTTGGATAACCGAATGCGGTGAAGGTTGCAGGAGGATTTAGAATGGCTAATCATAAAGTCAAATGTTGGGATTGCGGAGCTGATGTTGACGATCCGTATGTGAATACATGCCCGAAATGCAACGGTCTTCTGACTGTGAAGATGGACTTGGAACCTGTGAAAGAGATGAAACCTCAGGATCTCCATCAGGTACCCATCGGCGTATGGAGATATGCTCCCTTTATGCCTGTAGATGTGTCAAACAAAGTATCTATTCAAGAAGGCGGCACCCCTCTGTATGCAACAGGCGCTCTCGGAAAAGAACTGTCTGTCCCCGATCTTCATGTTAAATTCGAAGGTCTTAACCCAACCGGATCTTTCAAAGACAGAGGCATGACCATCGGTGTATCTCACGCCAAGGAGCTTGGTGCAAAGGTCGTAGGGTGCGCATCCACAGGAAATACCTCAGCCTCCCTTGCTGCGTACGCCGCAAAAGCAGGGATGAAGTGTGCAGTATTCCTGCCCTCCGGAAAGGTTGCCGCGGGTAAGCTGGCACAAGCACTCTTCTTTGGTGCCAAAGTACTATCGATAGATGGTAATTTCGATGATGCGTTGGACCTCGCCAGAAAAATGGCGGACGAAAGAAAACTTTACCTTCTCAATTCAATCAACCCGTATCGTCCTGAAGGACAAAAATCCGTTCTCTTCGAGATAATGGATCAGCTGAAATATAGTGTTCCAGACAGGATCATACTGCCTGTAGGGAACGCTGCTAACATCTGGGCTGTCTATAAAGCGATCCAAGAGTTGAAAGAGGTCGGATGGATCAATAAGACCCCAATGCTCACAGGCATACAAGCGGAAGGTTCTGCTCCTGTCACCAGGGCATTCGAGGCAAAGAAAGCAGACTTCATTCCCGAAGAGAACCCGGAGACCATCGCTACTGCGATACGGATAGGAAACCCCGTAAGCGGAAGAAAAGCACTCAAGGCCATCTATGACACAAACGGATACTCGATCACTGTGACCGATGAAGAGATAATCAAGGCGCAGCAGCTTCTGGGAAAAATGGAGGGCGTATGTGTTGAACCCGCATCGGCAGCATCCATAGCAGGACTTAGAAAATTAAAAGATCTGGGTATAGTGGACAGAGATGAAAAGGTCGTATGTATTTGCACTGGTAACGGACTGAAAGATCCTGACACGATAATAAAGAACTCATCATCCCCGATAAACTGCGAGAATTCTGTGTCGGCAGTAGAGAAAATACTTTCAGAATGATCCAAAATCCGAGATCCTAGATTGTTTCTGGGCATCTTGGGGATCCTTTTCCCCATATTCTTCCGCCATCTTATCCAGCAAATACTCTTCCTCTTCACTGAAACGAATTACATCCCGATTTTCAGTGGAACCTCCGGCCTGTATCTTCATACTCTTTGCCAAAGCAGGACCGATCCTGAACATTTTTGACAACACTTCAATATCCGCAGATATCACATCGCTTTTGTTCATTATCCCATTATTGAAAAGGATACGTGCTCTGGCTCTACCCACTCCTCTGAAAGATACGAGGCTCAACAATTCCTCTTTCACCCCGTATCGCACACGTGTCAAAAGCGGGCGGATCCTCCTCGACATCTCCGGCCTGAAGATATATGCTATCTCGTTCATTGAGTAAAGGATCCAATCGGCCATATCTACTCTCATCCTTACATCTCCGGGACCGATCCCCATCGACATTGTCATTTCTTCTTCCGGAACCTCATTGATCCAATCATTGAGAAGAACTGCAACTTTGAGATCACTCAAGAATGTTTCGAACATGTACTCATTCTCATCGTCTACATCAACGAGGAACTCATCCTCATAATCGATGCTCAGCATATTCAGTCTTTCTGCATCAGCCTTCTTAGGGTATAGACCCAGTACATCAGGTGTTGATGCTGCCGCATGAAGGATTGCAAGTTCGTCGGTATCGTCTTTCATTTTCAATACTGCATCTCTGAGTATCACTGCCGACTTAGGATCGATATACAGATCTGAAACTCTTTTACCGAAGGGAAGAGTGCGTATCGTGTCCCCGTCCCTTGTGACCATTTTCTCCTCTACGAGAAAATTGACCACATTCTCCACCACACTTTCTATTCCATACAATTGTGATGTGTTTCCATAAAAGGTATCTTGTATGAACCCTATGATCGTCTCCTCCGAGTCAACATCCCCTGTTGCGATAAGTCCCAATATGTGACTTCTAAGAATGGTCTCATTACCCAGTTTGGAGGTTAGCCTCTCAACATCATGGAGGACATAGTCTTCCATCAAGTGTTCATAATCTCTGTAATTCTTTGCGATAAGTACCGCCTCTCCGTACGGGTCGTACCCCGGCCTTCCGGCACGTCCGCACATCTGCTTGACTTCCATGACTGATATCGGAACATTTCCGGCATTGGACTCGAATCTGTATGTATCCCTGACGATCACTCGCCTTGCAGGAAGATTTATTCCGGCCGCCAAAGTAGGCGTAGCGACGATACATTTTATTGTACCATTTTTGAAGTTATCCTCAACGAAACGCCTCTGTTTGTATGTCAATCCTGCATTATGAAAAGCCATTCCGCTTCCCACACAAGAAGCCAATTTCTTTCCGACCGCAGTGGATTCGGAATCACCTTCCAATATCTCTGTATCTCTCTGTGATAATTCTCTTCCCGCTATTGCTTTCATCTTAGCGGAATATTTTGCGGCAAGGGATTCGGTGGACCTCCGGGTGTTGACAAATACCATGCACTGTCCCCCTTCTGAAACGGTCTGCTGAATGAGCCCCCATAACTCGTCTTTTGATTCTGGCACATCGATCGAGGACATATCATCGAAGCTGACCTCGTTGTTGAAGTATACTCCTTCTCTGAGAGGCACCGGACGCCAATCACTCACCACCAATTCGGCATCCAACCACTCTGACAGGTCCCGCGAGTTGGATATCGTTGCTGACAATGCGATTATCTGTATGTCCTTCTTCCGCCTCATCAGTTTGGTCAGGACCACCTCTAATGTCGGCCCTCGCCCCGGATCGTGTATCAGATGGATCTCATCAGCGATGACAAGACTTACATCGTCTATCCATCTACTCCCGTGACGTACCATGGAGTCTGCTTTCTCCGATGTTGCAACAATTATGTCTGCGTCGGCCAACTTGCCGTCATCGGAGTCGAGGTCTCCTGAACTCATGACCACCTTTATCCCCAGGTCAGAGAATTTATTCAGATCGTCCCTCTTCTCGGAGGCTAATGCCTTCAGCGGCACTATGTACAATACCCTTCCGCCTTTTGACAATACAGTGTTGATGGCGGGAATGAATCCTATCAGAGATTTTCCGCTGGCAGTAGGCATGGATGCAACGATATTGCTCCCAGATAATGCCAATGGTACTGCTTTCACTTGAGACGGTTGCAATTCCACATAACCGTTTTTTGTCAACGCGTCCGCTACCTTCGGATCAATGTCGAGTTCGGTTACTTTCATGGACATCTCTCCAATGAACTCAGGTTATTTGAATTAGGCGCATTGCCCCCGTTCTTGCAGTCATTTTATATACGCGGGGAGTATGAATAGTAGCGAACGTCTTATGAAGAAAAGTTTAGGAGTTCTATCAATAGTGTTAGTAATTGCGTTCTTATTCCCTCTCGCATCTCCATCGGTAGATGCCGAAGATGATTGGTATTATCATCAATTAGATGTGAATGAAAGAGCAATTTACGATGCCATATGTCTTGCAGGTGTTGATGATCGCGAAATAGTAGTAAATCTTCCAACAAAAATAACGGCAGAAGGAAACCTGACAAATTTCTTTGTCAATTATCTCGCAAAAATTGAAAATAGAGTCATTCTTATGGCTCTAGAATACAACGAGCCTCTTGCATATTGGACTTGGGGAAACAGCAAAATTTCACTCGAAGCACCAACAGTCAAAACAGGGAATATCGAATCGCTATCAACGATAACATTGAAACTTAAACTCGATCCGGCCTATGAAGATGATCCCTTAACAACAGTAAATGAACTTGCTGCGAAGATCTCTACACTTGAGTATGAAGTCAATAAGTTTACCTCGAAGAGCACCGACCGAAGAGGCATACTTGTGGATATCAATAACTATCTCACGAATCTGATAACATATGATCCGAACTATGGCAAGAACAACGAAAGCCCATTTGCACATGACGCATATGGTGCTCTTGTATCATCCAACCACTATGCAGTCTGTGACGGTTATTCGAAGGCGTTTTTATTACTGTGTAATAAGATGAAAATCCCATGTGTCATAGATATCGGGGTCACTATACCCAGCCTTGTTAACCATGCATGGAATTACGTTCAAATGGAAAATGGGAACTGGTATGCGATGGATGTCACCTGGAATGATGGTGATGACAATAAGTTCTTCCTCATAGGTGCAAAGACATTATTCGAAACGCATCAGAGTGCTACATACTATCATGACTATATCGAAACGTTACCTTTCCACCTTCCGAAAGTAAATGCAGACAGATATGACCCTGACCCACCTTCCTACGAGGCTTATGCAATGATATTGGCAGTGGCCATAGCTGCGATCGTCCTGTACACTCTGTACAGATCTACGAAGAAAAATTGAAAACAAAAATGTATATGAATAGTATTATATACGAGTACAAACTAATGATAAAGGGGAATTAAATGGAAACAGTAATCACAGAGAAGCCGACAACCGAGGCTCTCGAAGATTGGGTG
>JGI994J12354_10004500_pt1 | contig 12509 bp, 13 predicted proteins | sample IntmicLarv3ML3BL_FD_12354 | JGI IMG/M metagenome (IMG submission 12354)
GGAAGAGCCATCTGTAGAGCCGATCGAAGAACTACCTGAAGGGCCCTCGGGGGAGCTTCCTGAGGACCTGCCCGAGGAAGGTGGGCCGCAAGCATTGGACGAGCCGGAGGTGGTTTTGGATGAGGAGTTGGAAGAGGCTGAATCCACATGCTTTTTGCAATACGTTCCAGCCTCCCTTCTGTTTCATTCGGTCGAGATTTCTCAAGAGGTACAGCTTGTGAGCAGGCAGGATCCCATCTGGATGATTCAGGTGATGGACACGCTTGGGGAGGAAGAAATTTGGCAATTATACGCGTCCGCAGAGGATCTGGTCTCAGAAGACGGAGAGGATTTGCTAGACGGGATGCTGGTGTTTATGACCGGCGGCAGTATGAAGCCCCTTTCCTCCCTTACGGGCCGAGCGCTTATCGCAGGAAAATCCCCTGACGCAGTCCCGGGCCAAGCAACGCTGATATGGCAAGAGGACGAAGGCCCCCAGCTATACCTGAGCGGAAACGCAGGGATTCCGGGAAAGCAATATACCACGACGATTACCTGGTCACTGGAGATTGGGCCATGAGATGCGTGCGTTTCGTGAACCAAGCGATAGGGTGATACGCTGAGTGATTTCAGAGGGGGCTAAAACACGCTTTCTCTTGGCACATAATACATTGATGGCAGACCGTGAGGGAGTAATCGAAGGTTGCCGACATATACAGGCTGCATTCAGCGATTGCTCATCGGTTGACGCTGAGATTATCGAATTGCAGCGTGAAATTGAGGTGGTCACAGAGCTTTCTAGAAAAGCGATTTATCAGAATGCCTGCACAGCGCAGGATCAGGATGATTTCAACGAACGAAACAGCGGGTATCTTGAACGACATTGGGCAGCAAGGGAGCGGATGGAAGCCCTCGAAGCCGAACGGCGCACTCGCATTGAAAAGGCAAAAATGCTTGAAAGCTTCATACATGACATCAAAAAGAGTCCCTTACCGATTGAAGAATTCTGTGACAAGCTCTGGGTGTCAGTCGTGGACAAAGTAACTGTTGGTAAAGATGGAGAGATGACATTCAGCTTTCGTAATGGATCGAATGTAACGATAGAAAGTTAAGATGGCTATTTTGCAGGTCGTATTGTATACTGCATATGTGGAAGACAAATTGGAATTTGCAAGGGAGGAATTGAAATGTCTAAAAGGGCTGCAGGAACAATTTTTTGTTTGATCTCCGCTGTTTTGTTTTCGACAAGGTATATAGCGGCAGCAATATTCATGTCTAGCGTACTTTCGTGGGATGCTTCGCTATTTTCAGCAGGGCTAGAATATGTAGGAACACCATTGTTATGGGGTAGTATCATTAGCTTGATAGTAGGCATTGGTTATCTATTGTGGGCAGAGCTTTCTAAAGGCAAATAAGGACAATTCCAGTTTGTGGTTCGATGAACCCCATCTGGTAATGGGTATCAAGCTTAACGTGTGCACAGCTCGCTTTTGACAGCGGACTGTTTTGTATTGTTGATATTTTGTCACCTACAGCATATCGTTAAAAGTGAACCGATTTTGCCCTGTCTTTTAACGATTACCTTGAGTTTTAACGATTACAATGCGGAAACGGCAGGGGTTCATGTCAAGTCATTGGTAATATCCACACTTTTGAAACGGCCAACAAATGATACAGGGGATAGTGTCATTTCCGCAGAAACCTTATGAATCAACGGGTTTCGAGTATATCAAAAACCATCCACCGACAAGATTTCTCTTATCAATAGATGGTTACTGATTTGGTAGCGGCGACCTGATTCGAACAGGTGACATTCCGGGTATGACTATAGTCTCCTTTTCATCACAAATCTTCCTTTCTCATGCTGAAAACATATTTTCAATTGCCAAAAGTCATGATGTAAATGTCTTGATTTTAGATGCGCTTCTTGCTGCGGTCGTGATTAGGCACTTGAGTTTGCTGTTGTGCGGCTCGAGATAATTTTCGAGTCACGCATCTGTATTACTGTTCCTGCCTGCTCAGCAAGCATTATGTCATGTGTCGCGATGATAACAGTGGCCCCCATTTTATGTATTGATTCAAGTATGTGCATTATCTGTATGGAGTTTCCCGAATCCAAATTTCCTGTAGGCTCGTCTGCAAGCACTATCGCCGGATTGTGGATCAATGCACGTGCAATAGCAACACGCTGCTGTTGGCCACCCGACAGCTGCGATGGCAGTGCTTTTCGCTTGCTAGAAAGATCCACGCGGGCTAATGCAACCTCAGCTTTATGCACTCGCTCTTTTTTACACATTCCCATGTAACCCAAAGGCAATGCAACATTTTCAATTGCGGTTAATGAGTGAATCAGGTGATAAGACTGAAATACATATCCAAATTCTCTCTGACGGATTGCGGCAAGTCGGCTCTCTTTCATTCCGCTAACGCTCACACCATTCAGAAGGTATTCTCCATCGTCGAAAACATCAATGAGGCCAACTATATTGAGCAGCGTCGTTTTTCCGCACCCAGAATGGCCTGTTATGGCAATAAATTCTCCGCGTTTAATGTGCATGCTAATTCCAGTAACGCCTGGAACCGATTGCTCAGCTGTCGTATAGACCTTTGTCAGATTCTTAAGCTTTATCACATATCTTCCTCCTTAAGTTTATAAGCAATATTCATTCTATTTATCGCCAAAAGTTGGATTAGTGCTAATACGCCGCAAAAAATTAGCGAGGCAATCACCGGACCTACTATAGATATCCAATATTGTCTAACAACAATCGCCCGAAAGGCGATAGATGCGGTAATTAACGATCCGGCAAAAGCACCAATTCCAGCTGAAAGTGAAACAATAAGGGTTGTTTCTATAAACAATTCCAAAGTCAACCTATATCTGGGTACTCCAATACACAATAAAACACAATATTCTCGCTTTCTCTTCTCAAGAGTTATCATAAAAGACCCAATGAATCCGATGCTAACTGCTAAAATCGAAACCCACGCCAATAACAAAATGCTCTGTGATGTCATTTGGGCAGCTTCGATATCAAATTCAATTGCCTGCAGTATGTTTTCAATATAAAAATCCACGCCTGTTGGAGCTATCTCATATAATGTTTGAATGATGTTTTCAGCCGGAGCGCTAGAAGACGCCTTCACCCTTAAAAAATGTTGGACTTTATCACCATCAGACAAGTTATCCATAAATAGACTCATCGATACTGGCACCAAATATACCATAGGCACACTTGCACTCTGGTCGACTAAGTAAAATGAATTAAGAATGAAAGTGGACAATCTCGATGGCTTAACATGGTAAATAGCATTATTGTTTACGTTGTTTTCCAATATATTCAATATTTCACTTGGTATTAATGATATGTTCATAGGAAGAGAATCAATAAAAACCGTTTTCTCATCTTGAGTAATGTACTCAAGCGATCCCATCACATCAACAAACGTATCATCAATAAATAGTACGTGAACAAATTCGCTATTGGAATTCGTTAAATTAGATAATAGCATAGGTTTTTGATATATTGTGATTAGGTCTATATTATCTGCATATGCCACATCGAGACCGCGCATAATCTGTCGCGATATTCTCATGTTCGAATTTATTTGATTGTCACTATTCCAGCTTAATCTCATAATATCACTAATATCTGATTGCAAATATGTTACTTCAATATGTGTGCTTAAAATTATATTAATGCAAATTGACAACAAAGCATATCCAATAATGAATTGAATCATCATCAATAAGTAGGTTGCCCATCTCATCTTAACTCGTATTAATGCTTGATAGAAAGAATATTTCATGTGCTACCCCTATCAGACGAAATCACTGCGCAACAGACTAATTATGCTTTGTTCGCGAAACCTTCTAAACGCCATACGCTCAAGTAACAATGCTCCTAATAAAGAGATTGGTATAGCATATAGAAAAGAATTTATTGGCAAATCCTGTATGCCATTAATGCCAGAAAAAGGATGTATAAAATACACGTACATGACTATGATGGCAAGTATAAGGCCAATAAGGGCAGATGGTAAAATCTCAAGGCAAAAAAGAAATGATGACCACTTTTGCCCTGCAAACAACCTTATTATCGCATACTTTGTGTGCTCTTTATATAAAATGTATCGTGCTATGTTTATCATCTGGGACACAAGATAAAGATATATGACAACATTTACGCTCAGTAGCATATTCAGTGCCGATCGTATATCTTTTTTTGTTAGTTCTTCTCTCTCAGATGCGGTTATATAGAATGTTTTATGATAGCCCGAGCCAAAATAGAAAGGAGATATGGGTGTGTTTAGATGCGAAGTCAAATTCCGCAAAAACTCCGCCATTGAATCTCCTGGCTTGAGCAGAAAAGTATAAATGTATCCTCCGCTCCCATATGTTGAATTTGATAGTAATGTAGCACCTGCATCATCCATAGAGAGCGACGGGTTATAAACAACCATGTATGGCTCTCCGTCAATTCTAATGGAATCACCATCACTTATTCCAAGTTTTTGCATAGTATATTGGTTTGTGACTACTTCGCCTATGGCAGGAATAGCCATTGAAAGATTTCTGTACTCCTCACGAAGCATAACAACTTGCGATATATAACTTTTACCATTAGCAAATAGCTGCACTCTACGAGTTCGGGCACTAGCCCTACTCTCGACTTCTTCGGAATCGAACGCATCGAGCATCTGAAAAATATGATTATCTTCAAAATATAGGTGCACCACGCGCTCCGGATGGGGAAACTGTATCGTTTGGGGTGAGGACAGCATTTGAAGGGATACTGTTGATGCAATTACAATTAAGCCAACCGTTAGAAAACCTAAAGAAAGCAGTACGGAATTCTTTGATTTTCTATAAATGCCAGTTAACGCAATTCGTAAAGAAAAGCACACATTATGCATATATCCACCACTTTACATAAGGTTGTCGTTTGTTTGCGTTGTAACGTCTATTGTCTTTGAGTATGAGTTGGGGTGAAGGCATAAAGCTGATCGACATCGGGTACGTACATGAAGATTGATCCATCATCACTCATTGCGAACACAGATCTAAATAGTTCCGTCGATGTTAATTCTGTTTCCTCCTGCAGATTTATTACTGTTTCTAAATAGTTCCAGTTTTCATCAAACTTATCTATGCTGGCAAAAGAAAATGAAAGCGCATACCAATTCTTTCCAATGCTATATGCATTTGGTCTGATTGAAAAGCCATACGGATACGACACTGCTTGCTTAACAAGCGATTTATCATTCTCATTCCATCTAAACACAGAATTCTCACCTGTCGAAAAATTAAACCCCTTGTCTATTTTCTTGTGCTCTCCTGACTCAATATAGAAAGCTTCATCTTTGATCGCTGCGATCAAGCCTATAGTCTGTTTTGAGAGCTCAATCGAAGTACCATCATCCTTTATAAAATACGCAGTTGGGTAGCTTTCGCGCGTGCTCACCGAAAGCAGGTAGCCTTCTTTGACTTTTCCAATACTCAAGTACTGTGCAAACTCAGGGATAGAACGTAGCGATATAATTCCTTTCGAAATTCCATCCAAATCAAATATCTGAATCCTTCTGTTCCCTGTTTCTGCTACATAGATCTCATCATTTTCCAAGAAAAACGCAGAAGGGTTCATCATCTCACCAGAGCCATTTCCAATAACACCAAAGCGATGTAGCAAACGTCCGTCAGAATCCATAACATGGATGCAATTTTTCGATTCATCAAGGAGGAATATCTTACTGTCATAGAAATGCATAGCCACAATATCACCAAACGGGAATGAGTCATGCAATCTCTTGGTGAAAGTCGCGTCGCTACTAATAATACGGCCGTCAAAATATACAAACATCTTATCTTCGTGTGTCTTTGACGTAGTAACGCACCCTCCTAGAAAAAGAAGTAGAAAGAACACTATAAATAGTTTGGCACTGGATGATTTACTCATATTACTGTTCCCTTCATACGTCAACGCAAGACAGATATGTTTCTTTTACAATTTATCGTGATGCATCTCCTTTGCAAATATAGTCAAGCCACATCAGAAACAAGTTATAATAGCATCATCGAAGGAATCAAAATCAGGTAGAATTTTCCTGAGCCTCATTTTCAACCAGGCCAAAAGATGTTCAAGTAGGATTGAGATCCGGTGAATACGGCGGAAGAAATATGACAAGGCAGCCGACGTTTTCCGCCAACGCATACAACACGTTATTTTGATGAAAACGAGCGTTGTCCATGACGATCACGCTGCCTTTGATTGTGGAAGGCAGCAATCTCAAGCTTTCTACAGGAGCGTCTAACCACCTACTCTTACGTGTCTAATGTAGCTGCCGGGGGTGTCTAATCTCGCCCACGTATTCATCTTGAGCACATTGACCAATCGATCTACCCATCACCTCTATCCCGAGCAAACTCTTTACTTATGCACATAATTGTACTGCAAGATAATCTAGAATTCAATTATTTTCTCCAAAAAGATGCAAAATAAACCAAAAGGCTAAAACATAGACATCACGAAAACAAATTCTAAGCAATGAAGAGGCGTAGCCGAAAACTACATATCCCTTCGACAAAGAAGAGGGAGCGGGAAGCTTTGACGAAGAATCAGGTGCTGGACATTCTGGATCAAATCAAGGTGCTTGCAGGACAAGACAAGCTGCTCATGTTCCTGCTTTTGTTAACGGGCATGCGCAGGGGCGAAGTGCTTGGCCTCAGGTGGGAGGATGCAGGCACAAAAATATCGGATCACTTGCATAGCGATTCATGATGCGTGAGGGATGCGGTTGAACAGTGACAAGAAGCATGCAAGAAACAAGCAACTAAAATGCCGTGGCGGAGGCATAAAAGGTTATTTATTATATCTTTTGAAAAGGAAAAAAAACAGCCATGTTTGTCTCCCTTTTTGTTTCCCTGGCGAGGTGCAAAAAAGTGAGTGTTATCAAGGGGTTGAGACATGTTTTTTGCGTCTGTGTCCCCTTTTGCCCATCGCTCGAAGGTCGGAAGGTATAAAACTATGAAAACTGCCACAAAAACAAAGAAAAAACCACCAATTTCTTGGTGGTTTTATATGGTAGCGGCGACCTGATTCGAACAGGTGACACTCCGGGTATGAACCGAATGCTCTGACCAACTGAGCTACGCCGCCACAACTGAACGAGACGTAGTGTAGCATATTTTTTATGTAAAATCAAGTGCTTTTTTCGTGTTTCCTCTTGGTGGCGTGCGGTGATTGGTTGCTGGAACAGAAGGAAGGCCGGCAAGCCGGTAATCCGGCTTGTCGGCTTTCTGCTGATTTTTTGTTGTGGTGAGGATCAGCCGCAACCGCAGCCGCAGCCGGTACCGGAGTTCCCCCAACTGACGCAGGTGTTTCCAGCCGCGTGGCAGTTGCAGGGGCATGCGGGCATTGTGTTTTCGTCGCATGACGCGGCGGGAGGATACAGGGGGAGACTGAAAAATTCATCGCATACATTTTCTGCAAACTCTTCGCTGGGAGGAATGGTGCAGAAGCCGTAGCTGGGCACGAGGATCTCAACCTCGGCAATGACCTTCAGGGCCACTGTAACGCAGATGGTCATGCGGAACACGTTATCGCCCCGATATGTACCCGACACGCAGATGGCGCTAACCATGGATTCAATACAGTATGGAACGATTGCCTCATCCGGAATGGAAAGGAGCACATCAAACGATAGGCTGACGGTTCCCTGCCCAACATACTGCACGCAACGGCTGTCACTGAAGAGAATGTCCACCGGGACATCAACAATGCCGCGTACCCGAGCAAAGCACGGTCGATCGCATAGGCGCTCAATCGTCAGGTTGCGGATGCATCCGGCGGACGAAGAAGAGCGGCAACTTTCAAACGTGATGGGCGCGACAGGGGCGGGCGGGTCCGGGAGATCGCCCGGGCAGCAGGTGCCGGCACAGGTACACGTACACGATGGGACAACGGCATAGCTGTCCACAACAATGTCCTTGTCGTTGAGTTGTTCCTGAATCAAACCCGAATCGTACACGCGCTTAACCTGTACGCAGACCCTCTCGGTCAGGCCCGAGAGTGCATCGCCCGAGAGCGTCCCGGGACAGCATCGCGGGTTCGCGTTTTTATAGGAGTAGAATGACATGCGAACGCCTCCTTGTTTCGGTTCGTCCGTGAGTCCCCTCACACTGACAACATATGTGCCAGTGCAAAATCGGTGCGAACCGCTGGAGGCGTATGATTACGGCATTTGATAAATCGTAGAGAAGGGGACGCCCAACACGTAATACGTAACGGCAATCGTCCGCGAGGTGCTTGCCCCCTCGCGCGTGAGCAGCGTTGCGGAAAAATCAGCGCGGCTGGAGCCGGACAGCGTCGGGGTACGGTCGTTGTAGAGCATGGCGATGTCTGCATTGTCGGGGTTCACTTCAATGCAGATCCAATCCTGGGGAAGCAAACCACGGTTTTTCATACGCACCGTCAATGTCAGGAACGAATAGCTTTCGGGCATCAAAAAATCCGCTTCGCGGTATACCGTACCAAGGAAGGAACCGGCGGCGGTTTGGTTCTTGATTTCATTGTATGTACCCAGCGCATCTGTGGCAGGAACAATGGACGCGGACACGCCTTCGATCTCCATGTGCGCTCCATAATAGCAATACCCGAAAAATGCTCCCACGAGCAATGTAATCAATACCAGTATACAAGTCAACACGCGCATGCGCTATCCTCCTGGAATCTGATAGACTTTCCTCATTGTAACAGACGTGTGGGTGGATGTCCAGCGTGGGCGGAATAGCACTATGGACGTTACCGAAAGCGCCTTTTCAAAATAAAAAATACAGCCAGTGGAATTATTGTATTGAAATTTTGCTTCTTATGATGAATAATATAGAAAAATAGACCATAAGGAGCATGACAGTGCGCAAAAGAATTAATTGTTTCGCAATTTGGGTTGTGCTACTTCTCTTGCCCCTGCTGGGGCTGGCGGATACGCTGGAAGTGACCTTCATAGACGTAGGCCAGGGCGACGCCGCGCTGATACAGTGTGGCGGACATGCTATGCTGGTGGATGCAGGAACAAACAGGGGTACCAATGCCCTGCTGGACTTCCTGGAGGGGAGAGGGATCGAGGTTCTTGACTATGTGATCGGAACCCACCCCCATGAAGATCACATTGGTGGTCTGGATGCGGTAATTGCTACCTTGGAGGTGAAAACCATCTGGATGCCCTACGCGCAAAATGGGACGCGAACCTTTGAGGATGTGCTGCTGGCCATACAGGAAAAGGATCTTCGTGTCATTGTGCCGGAGGTAGGGAAGTCCATTGCCCTGGGTGATGCCACCCTGACGGTGCTGGGGCCTATAAATGGCACATACAGCGACCTAAACAACCACAGCATGGTCATTCGGGTGGATCATGGCGCGAATAGCTTCCTTTTTACAGGGGATGCGGAAGCGTTGAGCGAGAGAGAGATGCTATTGGCCGGCACAAATCTTGCGGCCACGGTGCTAAAGGTAGGACACCATGGGAGCAGCACCTCCAGCACTAGAGAGTTCCTGCATGCCGTACAGCCGCAGTATGCCGTGATCAGTTGCGGGGCGGACAATACATATGGGCATCCGCACGGGGAAACGCTGGAAAAACTACAGGAGGTAGGCGCAGAGATCCTTAGAACGGATGAGAGCGGATCAATTGTGGTGATCTCCGACCGGACGACCCTGTCTATCCAACACAAAAGCAACCGGCTTGTGGAAGCGGAGGAAACGGTATATATTGGAAACAAGAATTCTAAAACACTTCATCTCCACAATGGCCATTCCCTCCTGGCAGAACACAACGGGGCGTGCTTTGACGCAGGGATGCGGCCATAGCGTCCGGTCGTGATCCGTACCCAAACTGCAAGCTATAGGAGGGAAAATAAATGTGGTATATCATTGACAGAATCGAAGGCGATGTAGCCCTGTGCGAAACGGAAGACAGAACAATGATAGAAATTCCAGTGGCGCTGCTGCCCTTTGCTGCCAAAGAAGGCGTAAGATTTCATGGAAAAAACGACACCTATGCCTTGATTGGGGATCAGGCGGCGGGCGAGAGGATACGGGGCCTGATGGATGCTTTGTTTATCAGGCGGGAGAGGATGTAGGGATGCGGTGGCAAAGCCAAATGATAAAAGCCGGGAGGGCTTCATACAATGCTTGTTGATTTATGAAGGCGACGACACATGAAAACGAAACCAATATGGGAATGCCAGGGCTTGCGGGTTGATGGGTCATTCTTCAATGAATGACGGTTCGTGGTAAAACAACGCCGCACCACGCCTGTATGGACGTGGTGCGGAAAAAGTGGCTCCAGCCAGGTTTCTACGGTCTGGTTACCTGGTGTAGGTCAATCAGGCATACCTGCGCATCGCCCTGGGCATCCGGGTTTGAAAACAGGATTCGGTTTCCGCTACGATCAAAGGAGGGGTGCTGGTGATCCGCGCCAGTTTTGGGCGCGCCCGTCTGCGCCAGATCCATGACCGCGCCGGTTTCCAAATTGGCAAGAACAATGCCTGCCTGCACATCTACGCCCAGGTAGCTGATGCGGTCTGCGCAGAGCCATTTGTTATCCCGGGAGATGCACGGGTGTAATAGCTGGGTGCTCTCCGCGGCCTGCCGGAAACAGCGGCCGTCCTTGTCCCCAATGAGTATTTTTCCAGGTAGCTTCATGAACGCCATCATGGAACCGTCAGCGGACCATACCTCATGGGTGATCCACTCGTTTGCATGTTCCACATAGTAGGGGCGGGCCATGCGGGCCTTGATATCGTATACCCAGGTGCGCTGTAGGGCATCCCCGGTTGTCTCATGGATATAGAAAATCAGGTTTTCATCCGTCGGGCATATCTGCGCGTGTCCCAGATGGTAATCGCTTTCATAGACCACTTCGCTCTGACCTGTCTTGGGATCCAGAATCACCAGAGCGTAAATTTTATTGTATTGATGAAAGCTGCATGCGATCCGGCCGGTGTTTGCCGTGGTAAGATGGCCGGTGACATTGCCGCCTGTGGGTAACTCCCCAATTTCTGTAATATCGCCTGTATCACAGTGAAGCCGGCAAACAATATTGTCGCGGCAAAGCACGCCGTAGTTTTCAAAGCGATCCATGGCAAAGCCACGGTATTCACTGCCGGCTACCCGGGTGAGTTCACCCGTTTCCACCTCGGCCCTGTATAGTTCTCCAGTAGGCAGTGGGCCATCGCCGGTTTGCCGGTTGAAAAAGAAGTATTTATCGTCCGTGGTAAAGTTTTCCGTGGTGAAATACAGCTTGGCATTGCGCCCAGGGCCCTGTGTATACTGACGGATTGTGTATCCTGTGGCGGCGTCTCGATATTCCCGCAGTTCGTTCATGAAAGCAACTCCTCCTATAAATGTGGGGTTTGTACAAAACATATTATATTATGCATAATAAAAAAATGCAATATGGTCAAAAATGCGTAGAATAGAGAATTGTTCGGGTTGAGACGGCTCCTTCGGTGTGATATAGTATAGCTGTGGATAAACTGTGTTTATTTGCTATTGAAAAAGAAGGGGTGCGGAACATGGTGGCAACCACAAACAAGCGCAGCGGGACGAGAAGGCTTCTTGCGCATATGCTGCGGGACAGATGGCTCTATATTCTGCTCCTGCCAGGTCTTGCGTACTTTCTGGTGTTTAAGTATGCGCCCATGTACGGTATCATTATTGCCTTTAAGGATTACGTTCCGTTTCTGGGCATCAGTGATAGCACATGGGTAGGATTTAAGTATTTTTCCTATTTTTTCTCCAATCCTGCATTTGGACGCCTGACAGTCAATACGCTTACGCTGTCGCTGCTCAACATCATATTTTATTTTCCGGCGCCCATCATCCTGGCATTACTCCTTAACGAACTCAGAAGCCAGCGCTACAAAAAGGTTGTGCAGACGTTTCTGTATGTTCCGCACTTTATTTCGATTGTAATTGTTGTTTCTATTACCTACGTTATGTTCAGTTCCACAGGCATCGTCACCAAGGCGGTGCAGTCGCTTACAGGCCAGACAGTGAATTTTCTCACCTCCCCGGGGACGTTTCGGTCTATGATCATTGGACAGACCATCTGGAAGGAAACGGGCTGGGGAACCATTATTTTCTTGGCTGCGCTGGCGGGTGTGGACATGGAGCTCTACGAGGCGGCCATGTGCGATGGCGCGGGCCGACTGCGTCAGCTCTGGCATATCACGCTTCCCTCCATCCGCGCCACGATTGTGCTCCTGCTGGTTTTGCGCATGGGTTCTGTGCTGGATACGGGCCATGAACACCTTGTGCTGATGTCCAATGCCATGAACCGGTCCGTTTCACAGACTTATGACGTGTTTGTCTACCAGCAAGGCATTCAAAGCGGCCAGTATAGCTACGCAACGGCAGTAGGACTGTTTAAGGCGGTTATCAGCGTAACGCTTGTCGCACTTTCCAATCACGTCGCGCATCGGCTTGGCGAGCCGGGCCTATATTGAGGAGGGTGGCAGTATGAGGATT
>JGI994J12354_10004501_pt1 | contig 12509 bp, 8 predicted proteins | sample IntmicLarv3ML3BL_FD_12354 | JGI IMG/M metagenome (IMG submission 12354)
ACCCCTGCCGCAGGAGTCCCAAACAGCATAAGCGCCCCGCCACACATTCCAGCCCATAATCCACAAACAAAAAAAACCCCCTCCGGCACGCAGTGCCGGAGGGGGTTTCTTAATATACTTACGATTGCTTAGCAACCCATTCTGCGCCGTATTTATTCATCTCATCAATAGCGATAATCTCATTTTGCGGATACAGGCAGTTGATACTGCCAATACAAGGCAGGAAGTGTCCGCCCGGCGCGTACTCATCGATAGCGCGGCGCACCTCAGCGCGAATCTCCTCTTCGGAGGCATATTCGTTATCAATAATCGCCGACTCAAGCCCACCGAGCATAAGCATTGTCGAGCCCCTTGCGTCAAGTTCCTTTTGGATAGCGATAATATCGTTCGACGGAAGCGCACCCTGCCACATATCGACGCCCATGTCGGAGAAATCGGCGGCAAACGGAGTAATATAGCAGTCGCAGTGGTGCTGAACCATAATCCCGCGGCTGTGGCAGTAGTCATAGATTTTCTTGTAGCGCGGGAATAGCATCTCGCGGAAAATCTTGGGCGAGAAGAATAGCTTCTCCTTCGCGCCGAGGTCATCGTGACTGTGCAGCATATCGAAATCGAGGTTGTCGATAAGCAGCTTAACGACCTCAAGCTTCCAATCGGTGTAAGCGTCGAAGAACTCCTCGCACTCGTCGGGATAGAGCATAAGGTCCTCCATAACGTGCTCAAAGGCACGCAGGCAGTGCAGACGCTCAAACAGACCGCGGAACGTCGGAACCATAATCAGCTCACCGCGCTCGCGTGCGGCTTTGCACTGCGCCTGAGCGTATGACCAATCGAGGTCTTTTGGAATCTCGGGGAATTTGACGTAATCGCGCCAGTTTTCCATGTCCTTAATGACTTGATTTTCTGTATCAGTCAGCGGGATAATACCGGGGTCACCCTGCTCCGGCAGATAGCGGTGCGTAACGCCCCACAGATCCTGATAGCGCTCGCCTGAGAATTGAAGAATATCCCAGTTGCTAATCGGGTCAATAACGGCGTGGAACAGAAGCTCCGGACCACCCGGACCGAACGCAACCTCCTGCGGGAACGCCTCAAAGGCGTGACCCATCCACTTGATTGGCTTCTCATTTTTCAATGCACTCAAAAACTGTTCTTTCTTGGTCATTATTGCCAAAACCTCCTCGATATATTTAGTATTGCTTTTTTAGTTTGTACTATTAAGATATCATTTTTAGCGGTAAATTGTCAAGCCGAAGTTGGCATTTTTCCACCTCCGCCCAACAAGCTCAATAAAGATTCAAAAATTTTTCTTGCAATTCAAAAAAATGTGTGCTATAATTTGTGGCAGTTCCATATTGTTGCTTCGCTTAATGCGGAATGGGGTGAAACTCCCCGCGAGAAGGTCACCGTGATCCCTGCTTGACAGGGCAAGTCGGATACGTAAGAGGCAACGCGTTTACCTGCCATTACCGGGTAGTCGCAACCGAAGCATTGTCATGTAAAATTGACAATCGCCTTTGTTGCACGGCTTGACCGGCGGCAAGGGCGATTTTAGTTTTGGTGCAATCTGTAACGCAGGTCGTACCACAGCAATTTTTGGAATACCAACCTCCTCTTAGCCGCTTTGGACAACGTCCAAGGCGGCACTTTTTTTCTACAAGTCCGCCGCTTTTCGAATGAAATTTCATAATTTCAAAAAATTCTTCTTGACAAATGGCGGTCTCGGTGCTAACATTGAGTTCACAAGTCAATATTACAAAGGCTATGACGGAGATTGCGCGTGTCCGATTCGTTTTAGAGAGCCGGTGTTTGGTGCAAACCGGTACGAAATCCCACGACAGCTTATCACTCCCGAGCCGGAGGTTGAAAGCGGTATATCCGCAAGTAATCCCTCCCGTGCGACTACGTAAGTGTCGAAACCTTGATAGAGGTTGCAAAGTGGCGTCAACGACGCAATTTGAGTGGTACCGCGGGTAATGCTGACAGCATGCTCGTCTCAAAGAACAGGAGTTCTTTTGAGGCGGGTATTTTTATTTTATCGGAGGATTTTATCATGTCACTGCAAAACACAACAACAGCGCTTGCGGACGTTGCGGCGCGTATCCGAGAGCTGCGCGAGATTGCGGGCTGGACGGCGGCGGAGACGGCGGTGAAAACAGGCTTCCCGCTCGACGAGTATACTCGTTACGAGTCCGGGGTAGAGGATTTACCGTTCTCATTCATTCACAAATCCGCGCTGGCATTCGGTGTCGAGATGTCAGACCTTCTGGAGGGCACGAACACCGCCCGCCTGACGAATTATACCGTAACGCGCCGCGGCAAAGGCCGCGTAACGGCGCAGGAGGATGGAATTGTCATTTCCGAGCTCGCGCCGATGTTCCGCGACAAGCTCGCCGACCCCTACTGGGTCACGTACGCGTATGATGAGGCACAGCAGAGCCGCCCGCTCGACCTCGACACGCACAGCGGTCACGAGTTCGACCTCGTCATCTCCGGAAGCCTGAAGATTCAGGTCGGCGACCATATCGAGGTACTTAGTGAGGGCGATTCGATTTACTACAACTCAAGCGTCCCGCACGGCATGATGGCAGTCGGCAGAGCCGACTGTGTGTTCTGCGCAGTCATTCTCGACGGCGAAGCCGCGGTAGGCGCGGCGCGCGCGGATACAATTAAACCGCTTGAGACATCGCAACCGATGATTTATGAAAACTTCGTCGTCACAGACGAAGATGACATCGGCGCCCCGCTTAACGTCACGTTCAAGAATACTGAGAATTTCAACTTCGCGTTCGATGTCGTCGACGCGCTCGCGGAAAAATCGCCCGATAAACTCGCGATGTTGCATATCGACCGCGACTTTAACGAGCGCCGCTTCTCGTTCGAGGATATGTCCCGCATGTCCGCCCGCGCGGCGAACTACCTCGCGTCGCTCGGCGTGTCGCGCGGCGACCACGTAATGCTCGTTCTAAAGCGCAACTGGCAGTTCTGGATTAGCGTGCTCGCCCTGCACAAGCTCGGCGCGGTGATGATTCCCGCCCCCGACCAGTTGCTTGAAAAGGACTTCGACTACCGGTTCAAGGCAGGCTCCGTCTCCGCAATCATCACAACCGGCCAGTCAAACGCGTATTTAGAAGCCCAAAAGGCGATGGCGAACAATCCCGATGTCCGCGTGCGCGTAATGTGTAATGTTGAGGAACTCGGAGGTGCGCCGGACGGCTGGCGCGACTTCGATACAGAGTTCTTAAAATTCCGTTCAAGCTTCGAGCGCGCGGAAAACGCCCCCGGCGGCGACGACCCGCTTCTGATGTTCTTCTCGTCGGGCACAACGGGTTATCCGAAGCTCGTCACGCACTCGTGCAAGTACCCGCTCGGGCACTTCGTCACGGCAAAGTACTGGCATCGCGTCGACCCGAACGGCATTCACTTCACGATTTCCGACACCGGCTGGGGCAAGGCTCTCTGGGGCAAATTATACGGCCAGTGGCTGTGCGAGGCGGCAATCTTCACCTTCGACTTTGACCGCTTCGACCCGGCAGAGGTTCTGCCGATGTTCGCAAAATACAGAATCACGACGTTCTGCGCCCCGCCGACGATTTACCGCTTCTTAATTCGTGAGGATATTTCGAAGTACGACCTGTCCACAATCCAGCACGCCACAACGGCGGGCGAGGCCCTGAATCCGGAGGTTTTCTACAAATTCAAGGACGCAACCGGGCTCTCCGTTTTTGAGGGTTTCGGTCAAACCGAAACAACGCTCCTGATTGGAAACTTCGTCGGCATGACACCGAAAATCGGCTCCATGGGTAAAGCGAGCCCCGCATATACGCTTGATGTCGTCGACACAGACGGCAACCCCGTCGCCGACGGCGAAACGGGCGAGATTGTGGTCAAAATCAACGACGGCAAGCCCGCCGGCTTGTTCCTCGGCTATTATTTAGAGGATAAAAAGACCTCTGACGCTTGGAAATTCGGCGTGTACCATACGGGCGACACCGCTTGGCGGGACGAGGATGGCTACTTCTGGTACGTCGGCAGGGTCGACGATGTCATCAAATCCTCCGGCTACCGCATCGGGCCGTTCGAGATTGAGTCGGTCATCATGGAACTCCCCTACGTCTTAGAGTGCGGCGTATCCGCCGTCCCGGACGAGGTTCGCGGGCAGGTCGTAAAGGCAAGCATCGTACTGACAAAAACGTGCGACCGTTCACCGGACGACGCGCTTGCGAAAGAGATTCAGGATTACGTAAAATCACACACCGCGCCGTATAAGTACCCGCGCGTCGTAGTGTTCCGCGACGAGCTTCCGAAAACGATCAACGGCAAAATCCAGCGCAACAAGCTCTAATCCGCAGACACCTCCCGCCCTTTCCCGCTAAATTACATTGCCCTTTCAAAAAACATAAGGCGCACGCCCGATAACGGGTGTGCGCCTTTAAGAATTACCGCCCGCAAATCCGCACATACTACACATATGAAAAAGCTAATTTTACTAATCACCGCCCTAATCCTCACCCTCGGTTCATGCGCAACACCCGCGCCGCCAAAATCCGCGCTAATCACCGCCCCGCCGTATACCGAGCCGCGCTCCGCCGCGCCGGATTTCGGCTTTCGCCGCAATGTTGACGCGCTCTCGTATAGCGACATCACGTATACAGAGTGGCAGCTGCCGCAACTCACCCCGCAGGCGGAAAAGCCGCGCACATTGCTGATTTATATGAACGGCAGCGATTTAGAGAGCGAGACGGCGGCGGCAACGGACGACCTGCGCGAGCTCCGCGCCTCCGGCTTTGACGAGGATAATTTGAACGTCGTAATCTTCACCGGCGGCGCAAACCGCTGGCACACGCGCGCCGTCTCCAATACGAAATGCGAGCTTTTCGAGCTAAAAAACGGCAACTTATCGCAAATCGCGACGGTCGGTGACTATGACATGGGCAACGCCGGAACGCTGGCGTCATTCATCAAATTCGGGCTAAAGAGCTACCCCGCCGCGGCGACGTCGCTGATTCTGTGGGATCACGGCGGCGGCAGTATCGCCGGCTACGGAGCGGACGAGCGTTTCGACAACTCCGCGCTAACCCTGCGCGAGCTGGAGTACGCGTTTGCGCAGGCGGGGCTTGCGCAAACGCCGCTTGAACTGCTCGGCTTCGACGCGTGTCTGATGGCGACGGTTGAGACGGCGGTCATCGCCGCGCCTTACGCGCGCCTGCTCCTCGCCTCCGAAAGTTTGGAGCCCGGCGACGGCTGGGACTATCGCGCCGTCAGGGAATTCAGCGACCCGAACGCCACGGCAGAGGCAATCGCCATATCAATGGCGGAATCATTTATCGCCTCTTGCGGCACAAACCCGACGGAGGAGATTGCAATTTCCGTCACGCGCACCGACCGCGCGGCGAACGTGATGGGCGCGCTCGGGAATCTCGCGGCGCAGGCATCGCCGGAGCTCATAAACGGCAACTTTGCGCACCTCACAGCGGCGCGGCGCAATACGAAAGCATTCGGAGACAGCGCGCCGGACGACGCGTTTTGCGATATGATTGACATTGCAAGCTTCGCAAATCACTTCGCGGCGCACTATCCCGAAGCCTCAAACGGAGTCCTCGACGCGCTTGCGGAGGCGGTGATTTTCAACGCTTACAACTCCGACACGCCGCTCGGCGGGCTGTCGGCGTATCACGCATTTCGCGGAGTGCGCGACGCGCAGTACACGCTCGCCGTGTACGCCGACTTGCAGATGAGCGCGGCGTACACCCGCTACCTCGTCGACTTTTCAAACGCCCTCATGCACTCCCCGACAGAGGTTTACGAACCTGCGCCTCATCTCACCTCCGAGCTTTTCGGCAAGCGCACAAATTTCTATGCCGTCTCGCACCCGAAAAACGGTACGCTCTGCGCCGCGCGTTGCACGGTCAACGATGAACCCGCCGAAGCGCTCCTCTACGTCGCAGAGGACGGCACTCAACACCTACTCGGCTACCGCAAGCAGGACGGATTTCTAATGCAAAAGGGTTACGACAAATTCAAACCCAACGATATCGTCCACCCCGCCTCATAATCCCCCGCACAAAACAAAACGGGCTTCAATGAGGCCCGTTTTGCTATCCCCTCAATGCCCGTCAAGGCATAATATCAACAATTTCGCAACCTTTTTTGGCGGCATAATTTCGCGTCGCCATAGTCCCGCCGAACTTACCATCGTAAACGGTAATCACAACGGACGACGCGTCAACCATAAAACGATTCCTGCGAATCATACAGTCGCGCGTGTATTTTTCGCTCACGTACGTGCGCGCGTTACAGAGGTCAAGAAGCTCAAAGTACCGCGCCCGCTGTGCCGCGGTCCACGCGTCCGGTTGCGAGCGGCAGGGAATCGCCGCCTCGATAAAAACATCGGGATATATATCGCGCAGGGTCAGCACCGCCTCGCAGAAAAACGTGTCACAGCCGCGCGCCATCCCGCATAGAAATCGCCGCCGCCCGGAGACATACAGAGCCTCAGCAACGTGAAAAAGCCGCCGTTTCAGCTCACGACAGCGCTCGTCCTCCTCGTCGTATCCCCACGGGAGCTTTTCCGGTCGATACCCCGAAAAGCAGACGGTTTGAAATTTTGTGTGTTCATTCATAGGTGATATTATAGTGGTGCGATTAAAATTTGTCAATGCGGTAACAAATCGCGGCTCTCCTCATAGTATAAGGCATACCCAGCATGAAAAATCTTATCCGGAGGGACATTATCAATGTGTAACAACTTTTTCGGCAACAACAGTTGTCTTTGGATTATCATCATCCTCGTAGTTCTGTTTTGCTGCTGTGGCGGCGGCGGATTCTGCGGCGGTGGCGGTCACTGCAACGATAACAACGCATTCTAATTAAAAAGAGGTTCCGGGTCAGCCGCCCGGAACCTCTTTTATTTACTGAACAATCCCCATTTTAAGCTTTGCGATAAGGATAGTGATAACCGACTCATCAATCTCCTCCTGCGCGACCATTCCCCCAGATATGCTGGCTTCAAGCGCGGCAATATTCTGCGCAAGATTCGTCGGTTTGAAAATTATCGGCAAGAAATCAATCGACGCACGGTTCGCGTTAAACCCGAGCTCCTCTGCGTTCTCGATAGATTCATCGGCAACAAGGAACATCGGCATCTCCGCGTAAGATTTCGTGTTCTCAATCATCTTTTTCGCAATCGCGTCCGTTTCAATATTCCACGAGCTGTATATAATCCCACCAACCGGGTGCGCCGCAATGGCGTTCGCCGTTGTCGTGCCCGCCTGATATACGCGTTTCATGTCGGTCAAAACCTCGGGCGTGACGATAAACATCTGATAAAGCCGCTCCGTCTGCGTCATTCCGTCGAGGATTTCGACGGCTCGCGCACGAAACTCAGCGTCCGGGTCCTCCTCCGGTGGCGGTTCCGGAGTTGGCTCAGGCTCCGCAGTTTCCTCCGCGCCGCCATCCCCCGCAGAGGAATCGTCCGTAATGTCAGCAGGTATCTCCGGCGTAATTTCGGCGGTGGTGACCGGCGGCTCATCCACAGGCGCCGCGTCCGGTCTTAACGCAAAGAACACAGCGACGCAGGACAGCACCACAAATACCGCAATTGCGGCAATAACCGCGCCGGAGCGCGAGGTCCCGCCGGTTTTCTGATTGTTTGATTCGGTTGCTTTCATATCTTTAACTCCCCCAAAGGCGTGTATTTTCAGATTGTCTTGATACAATCCTCTCTAATTTCCCATAGGAAATTAGAATACACCACATTCAGGGGAGTTGTCAAGTTTTAAGTCTTTCGCGGTTACGGCAAATAATCCATCGGGTCGACGCTTTGCCCGTCGAGTGTCATTTCAAAGTGCAGGTGCGTCACCTCGCCAGACTCACCGAGGGCGGTGTTCCCGATAGAACCGATTACAGCGCCAAGCGCGACGTTATCGCCGACGGCAACGGCGGGTTGCGCCGCAAGATTCGCGTAAATCGAGCATAATCCGAACCCGTGGTCAATAACGACCGTCGTGCCGAGCATATTGTCCTCCCGAATTTCCGTAACGGTTCCGTCGGTCGCCGCCTGCACTTTAGCGCCGAGCGCGGCAGAGATATCAACTCCCGCGTGCGTTCTCCAGTCACCGAGGGTTCGGCTGTAGACGAGCGCGTCGATGGAGTGCTTCTGCGACAAATCCCCCGCGACGGGACGCGCGAACGTCAGGTCTGAAATCGTTTTCGCCTTGTGCTGTTCCTCTTCCGGCGGCTCGGTGGGCTCCGCAGTCGCGGGAACCTCCGCCGCGGTGTCCTCTGACGGCACAAGCGGAGTTGTCTGCGGCACAACGGGCGGCTTCGGTGTCGCCGGAACCAGCACAGGGCCGCGCTCCGGCGCAAAAACGGCGGCGTCAGGTGTCGGATCGGCGACGAGGGTGTCAGAGTAATCGACGTAATAGCCGCTGCCGCCGCTCGATGTCAGCACGAGTGACCACGCGGACACTCCGATAACAGCGATACAGGCGAGCAGGACTATGTAGAAGCCCCGTCCCTCAAGAAACTTGCTGACCTTTTGTATAAAAGGCACTTTTTCATTTTTCATTATGATATTCTCCAATCGGAAAGATTTGGTACAGAGGTATTCTTACCGCGCGCCAAAATTTTTATACAAGAGCATGCTATTTTCTTGTTTTTTTCTTTTCCTCATGGTACAATAGAGGTTACTAATAATAAAAATTCTAAGGAGGCAATATCATGTCTGAACAGTTAAAAGGTAAGGTAGCGCTTATAACGGGCGGCGGCTCAGGAATCGGCGCGGCTCTCGCGATTCGTTACGTGGCAGAGGGTGCAAAGGTCGTCATCACCGGTCGCCGTGTTGAAAAGCTTCAAGCGACTGTAGACGCGTGCCCCGCCGGCACAATTCTCCCGTTCGCGGGCGACGTTATGAATCATGAGGATTGCAAAAAAATGATTGATGCCACGATTGAGTTCGGCGGCAAGATTGACATTCTCGTCAACAACGCGGGTATCGACTCACCTCCGGGTTCCGTCGCGGACCTCTCGCCGGACGATTTCCGCAAGATTCTTGAGACGAATCTTTTCGGCACGTTCTATACGATGCACTATGCGATTCCGAAGTTTATTGAGCAGGGTCACGGCGCAATTGTCAACGTCGCGTCGCTTGCCGCTCTGCGTTGCCCGCCGGCGCTTTCGGCGTATATCGCGTCAAAGCACGGTATCGTCGGTCTTACGCAGTCCGTCGCGAACGACTACGGCAAGTACAATATCCGCGCAAATGTCATCTGCCCCGGCGCAACGGCAACGGCAATGCTGGAGACTGCAATGGCAGGCCTCGCCGCGCAAAAGGGTACGGACGTGCCCGGCGCGCTCAAGTTCCTCACGCGCTTCACACCGCTCGGCAGAGCCGCCACGCCGGAGGAGATTACCGGAGCCGCAGTTTTCTTCGCATCTGACGATTCAAGCTACATCACCGGCGCTGTTCTCCCGATTGAGGGCGGTGCAAGTGTCGTCGACCCGTGCGGAAGCTCGACGAGTGACGCCGGCCTCGACTGGGGCGGCGGCCAGCACTAAAATAAGGACTTAACCGAAAAACCAAATGAATAAAATTCCCTTTTATGACGTTTTTCCGGAGCTGAAGGGCGCGGGTCTCCCGCGCCTTTTCGGTATCGGCGTAATAACGTCAATAATCGTTGATAAATCAAAAACCGGTGTCGATATCTACGCGGAATTCCCCGACGCTCTAACGTCGGAGGATAAGTCCGTCGCGGAATCGAAAATCCGAAACAGGCTCGGCTTTAAGCGCGTGGATATCACCGCGGCAATTGCCGAGAATTTTGCACGCCCAAAGACAGCGGACGAGCCGGCTCGCCGCGCCGCACCTCCGTCGACCGCACCCTCAAGACCGCGTGCGGCGGCTCCGAAAAAAGCGCCCGCAAAGCCGACGGGGCGCGCTCTTCTCGGCAGAGTTCCGACGGGCTCACTCACGCCGCTCGGCGATATCGACCAGACGTTCAGCTCCGTCACGATTGAGGGTGACGTGTTCAATATCGACCACATCACAACGCGCAACGGGCGCGACATTTTGCGTTTTGATGTCACGGACTATACCGGCTCAATCCGCATAAAAAAATTCCCCGACGGTAGTGAGGGTGACAAGCTCAAAAAAGCTCTCAAAGACGGCGTTCGCCTGCGTATCAATGGCAAGGTCACGGCTGATCGCTTTGAAAATAACGACCTTGTCATCGACCCTGTAAATATCGCCGTCATTCCGAACCTTGACCGCCGTCAGGACACGGCGGAGATTAAGAGGGTCGAGCTTCACTTACATACAAAATTCTCCGCCATGGACGCGCTGTGCGATACAAAGGCGGCAATCAAGCGCGCGCAGGAGTGGGGACACCCCGCGATTGGTGTCACCGACCACGGCGTGGTGCAGGCATTCCCCGACGCGTGCCATGTCAAGGACAGCAAGGGCATGGAGAATATCCGCGTCCTTTACGGTGTTGAGGGTTATTATATAAACGACGTGGACGGTCGTCCCGGCATTTTTGGTGAGCTTCGCGGCTCACTTGATGACGAAATCGTCGTTTTTGACATTGAAACCACGGGACTTTCGTCCTATAATGATAAAATCACAGAAATCGCCGCCGTTACAATGCGCGGTAGCGAGGTTCTGTCCGAATTCCACACGTATGCAAATCCGGAGATGAGCATTCCGTTCAATATAACCGAGATGACGGGTATCACGAACGAGATGGTCAAGGACGCGCCAACGCAAGCGGAGGCGGTTGCCCGCTTCCTCGGCTATGCCGGCGGGCGGACTTTGGCGGCGCATAATGCGTCGTTTGACCTCGGATTTATTTATGAGGCTTGCTGGCAAGCCGGGCTTCCGTTTGACCCATGTTGTATCGACACGCTCGCGCTTGCGCGCGCGTTTTTCCCGAAGCTTTATAACCATAAGCTCCCGACCGTGTCGGAGGAGCTTCGCCTGCCGAAATTCGACCACCACCACGCCTTGGCGGATGCCAAGACGACCGGATTAATCTGTGAACAACTTATTAAAATGCTAAAAAACCAAGGGCTTTTGACGGGTTCTGAAATCAACAAATTTGTCTATAAGGCTCCGACAAAATATAAGCATAGAACGAACCATATTATCATTTACGTCACGCGGCAGGACGCGTTAAAAAATCTGTACCGCGTCGTAACCGACAGCCATATTGAGCATTTTTCACGCAACCCGATTATCCCGAAAAGCCTGCTCTTGAAGTACCGCGACGGGTTTTTGATTGGCTCCGCGTGTGAGGCGGGTGAGATTTTCCACACGATTGAGCGCGGCAGCAGGTACGAGCGTCATCGCCTCGGAAAATTCTACGATTACCTTGAAATCCAGCCGCTTTGCAACAACATTTTCATGCTCAAGGGCGAGCGTCCGAGGGCGCGGAGTGAGGAGCATTTGCGCGACTTCAACCGCTCCATCGTCCAGCTCGGGCGCGAAATTGGCCGCCCCGTTTGCGCGACGGGCGACGTTCACTTCATGGACCCGGATGACGAGGTTCACCGCACGATTTTGCTCAATGCAAAGGGTTATGACAACGCGCTTGACCCGCTGCCGCTCTATTTCCGTACGACTGATGAAATGCTTGATGAATTCAGCTATCTCGGCACGGAGACGGCGTACGAGGTAGTCGTTGCAAACACTAATAAAATCGCCGATATGATTGGCGATGTGCGCCCTCTGCCGCCGGCAAAAAAGCTCTTCGCACCGAAGATTGAAAACAGCGCCGAGGACCTGAAAAAACTCGTCTACGACAAGATGCATGAGATGTATGGCGACACCCCTCCGCAGATTGTCCTCGACCGTGTCGAGGCGGAGCTGAACGACATTTTGGAGCGCCATTATGACATCATTTACATCGCCGCTCAGCGCGTCGTTAAGGACGCTGTTGACCACGGCTATATCGTCGGGTCACGAGGGTCGGTCGGCTCGTCGCTTGTCGCGTATTTATCGGGGATTTCAGAGGTTAACTCCCTCGCGGCGCACTATCGGTGCGAGCATTGCAAATACTCAGATTTCGAGTCCGGGCACGGACACGGTTGCGGAGCCGATATGCCCGACCGCGACTGCCCCGTGTGCGGTAAAACGCTCGCTAAGGACGGCTTCGATATCCCGTTTGAGACGTTCCTCGGCTTCGGCGGTGACAAGGTTCCCGATATCGACCTGAATTTCAGCGGCGAGTACCAAGCCGCGGCGCACCGCTACACCGGCGAGATGTTCGGCGAAAAACACGTTATCCGCGCGGGAACGCTCGGCACGATTGCAGAGAAAACGGCGTACGGCTACGTCAAGAAATACCTTGAAGCCGTTGGGCGCACAGTCTCCAAGGCGGAAGAGACGCGCCTTGCCCGCGGCTGTGTCGGCGTGAAACGCACGACCGGTCAGCACCCCGGCGGACTTGTCGTCATACCGCAGGGCATGGACATCACCGACTTCTGCCCCGCCCAGTACCCCGCCGATAAGG
>JGI994J12354_10004502_pt1 | contig 12508 bp, 8 predicted proteins | sample IntmicLarv3ML3BL_FD_12354 | JGI IMG/M metagenome (IMG submission 12354)
GTGCTGTTCTGGAAAAGGTCCCAATTGAAAATTAGAACGCATACCGGGCATAGCTTGAACTATGATAGCTGGCTCTTCACTTCCATCATCTTTTTGAATTACCATAGGATTATTTGCATTGTAATTTATCTTAAGAGTATCGTTAAGGACTTTTACAGGCAAATTAACAACCTCTATAGCTCTTGGGTTTGTCAAAATCAGCTTGAGAGTTACATTTTCAGTCCAAGGTGCCACTTGTAAGTACATTCTGCCATTTATAACCTTATCTTTATTGTCTTCAGAATAAAAGTCAAAGGAAGTCATAAATTCCTCAAATTTATCAAAATATATTGGCATTTTTTCACTTTCATCTACAACTTTAGATTCTGCTATTATTTCTGTTATTGCTCCATCTTTAGTTACTTTAATAGGAATCTTGCATTGAGCAAATGTAGCACCGCCCCAAACATTTAATTCATAATTATATGTTCTGTTGTATTTGTATTTCATATAGAAATTTATTTCATAATTTCCTTCGACTAATTGCCTGCCTGGCCATCCTAAATATTTTGAAGTATTGAATTGAACCCAACAAACCCAAGACTCTCCAGGATAAATATCGTTCAAATGGCGTTCAAAAATATTTATAGTATCACATGCACTATCCCATTCCGATTTGCCATTTTCATCAACTTTAATTATAGTAGCTTCACCAAAATCTTTTCCAAATCCTTCTGGATCTAAAATAGTATTACCAGTATTAGTTATTTTGAATTTGAACCAAATACAATCTGCTGCTTTTGCTGTAGAAGATTCCAAAAAGTCGTATCTTTTTATAGGGATATGATCAAGTGGAGCTGCTTCTTTTGGATTTGGAGTAAGGTATTGATAGTTGCTGTCATCATAATCAGCAGAAATATTTCCAAGATACTCTATATTTACTCGCAAATCACCAGGAATAGTCATGTCATACAATGCCTGTCCTTTTGCTTTTGATTTTTCTTCAGAAGCAACAGCTTCTATTGCCAAATCTCTGCCATCTTTTTTATTCAAAACATAGTCAATTGGCACCATGTCATAAGCTCTTACCATACTTGGCATAGAGTATTTCAAACTATATCCATCTAGGTTAATAGTTCCAGAAAAAGTAGGTTTGTTTTTGTAAAAATCTATTTGACCAATAGATTTAGCTTCATTTGAAAGCTTAGTGTAATTAACTCTTGGCATAGCAAAAACTCCTGTAGATAAAATGATTGCAAGTACAAATAATAAGTATTTCATAATTTCTCCCTTTTTCAGATTATAATTTATATTTAAAATGTTTTTTGTTACAGATAATAGTAGTTTATAATGGATTTTTCTGAATATTTTAGCAAAAATTAGGTATAATATTATACCTAATACAAGAATTTATAGACAGGTTTTACTCATTTTCTAAATAAAAGCAGTCTATGCCAGAATAATATCCTGTAGAATTAGGATTTTTTCCTGACACTTCCACTTTGATTTTAACAATGTCAGAAGTTATATTAATTTCTCCTAATGAAATTCTGTTACTTCTGGAAACTCCTAACTTAAATCCGTCAAATTCACTGAGTAAATTGCCATCTGCATACACCCTAATTATACCATAATCTGATGCCATTGTAAAATAGGCTGACATCATATATTTTCCAATCATACCCTTTGTGGGTATAATAATTTCATAAAAATCCCCTACTTCTTTTGACATAGAAAATATTTGGGCATCTTTGCTCCATTTTCCACCAAAAGGTTTTAAATCTTGAATAGCAACAAATATTTCACCTTGCTTTGGATTAAAAATTTCTAGTTTTTCAGCTTCTATAGGTTTTCCTGAATCTTCAAGTAAAAAGTAATCTACTATTGCTTTTCTCTGTTTCAACGCTTTTATTTCAATTTCATGAAGACCTTCTTTCAAATATTTATTTTTTTCTATGTTGACAAGTTTACCTTTTTCACCTTTTAAAACACCAGAAGTATTTCCATCAATAAGAATCTCTGGATTACCTATTATAAATGCTTTTACATTATATTTCCCAGAACAAGGTACATTTACTCTCATTTTAGCAGATGTATAAGTAGCTACTGCTTTACCACCACTGTAAGTAAAGTTTTCTTTTGTATCATCTATTATAATACAATCAGATAATTCATTATCTTCTGCTTCTATGGCATTTAAAACACTTACAGATTGAGGTATAAGATTGGCATTGTTAAATCCATCATATTTTATATTTGCATCTCCATAAAAATAAGTAACTCCAGCATAATCGACCATGTACTCATTGTTGTGTCCATGTTCAATAGTTATATTGGCTTTACTTTTAAAAGGCACGGGGTCAGCAAAATGAAGCCTAAATGCAAGACATCTTCCGTGAGAATCCAATACTCCGCAACCATGTAAAGGAGCATTGTCTGTATTTACAAAATACCATCCTCCATTAAAATAATCTTCTGTGCCAGTACCATGGTAATATGAACCATCTCTATCATCAATTTCTGCAATTTCATCACCTTCTAAATATCCAAAATCTCCTGGATTTCCTTGCATAGCATGACTTACACCAATCCATTTTCCTCTACCACTGGCATTTAATATTTGAAATGGTTTTTCATAGGGAGTTTTATTTTCTCTGTGCCAAAAAGCATACAGATAACCTGTATTTTCATCAAAATTAATCTCTTCCCATATAATGCTTCCTTCAACTTTTACATCAAAATCAGACTGATTTTCCAAACTAATTTCAATATTGTTTTTAAAAGGCATAGGTAAATAACAGTAATATTCACCTTGGTTTATACCCAGCAAAAGAGACTTAGAATAGTTTTGATTAAATCCATCTAAAAAGAAGTCTCCTACAGGAGAGATTATAATCGGAGAATTCACATCATCCACATGTACTTTTAAAATAGTCTTTCTAAAAGCTCTTGAATCCTCAGATTTTAACTTTATTTTGAAAGATACTATTTTACCCTCGGCATTTGAAATCTTGGCTACAACACTTGATTTATTACCTTTAATGTTATTGTTAATTTTTATGTTTTTAGCATTTTTAGAAAGATCAAATGGATATTTGCCTATATTTTCCCAAGATTTTTTTGCACTTTCTAGATCGTTTATGTATTCAGTCTTAAAAAGGTTATTAAAAGATTTTATTTTTGTATCAGGAGAATATCTATCCCAATTTATCTGATAAAAGTAAAATTTTTCTCCATGAACTACTATTTTACAAGATTTTTCAAATGGAATAGGAATATAGCTGTAAGCAGCTCCCATTTGCATTCCAATAAAAGGTTTTTGAAATGGATAAACCTTTCCATTAAAAAAGTCCAAAAAACTGTCCAAAAACAAAACTAATTCTCCGTCTATATACACAGAAACCTTGCTATTGTTATGTACACCAGTAAGTTCTAAATTAGGAGTCCAGATTCTGCGAATAACACCTGGACCCTGTTCTTCAAAAATAACAAGATCATTTTCTTCTTTTCTGACAAAAGAATAAATTCCATTAAATCCATCATCATTTCCACCTGTACGATCATAGCTGGACACCATAAAACTTTCATAATATTCTAAATTATACAACCTGTTTATATCAATTAAATCTTTTGAAGTTCCAATAGAAAAAGAAACAGATGATAGTATTAATAATGAAAATAAAGATAAAATATACCTCATACTCTCTCCTCTTAAAAAGTTTAGATTGTTTTTATTATACTATTTTTCCAACCAAAAGTCAATAAAAGCTCTTGCAAATCTAAGAAATGCAAAAGCTTTATATTAAGAAAATTATTTTGATTGTATAAATTGTCTTAAATGAAATAAAAAATCTTTCAAAAATATATTATCCAACTATTATTTATCTATCATTTAAGACTAAGAAATAGCGTGATTGAGTCAAAATACCATCTAACATTTTTGCATTTATTATCACATTGTGAACTCCTTCTGGCATTTTACTTGTATCTAAAGAAAAAATATCTTTTCCCATAAATCTCATTTGTCCATCTATAATAATAGTGTAATATTCTGCATTTTTCATATGATTTGGAATATTAATAGGAAACATTTTTTCTACAGGAATTGCTCCTTGTTTAAGAGTTTTCTGAGTTAATTTTTCTGTGTATTTTTTTAAATCATCAAAACATAAATTTTTGTTAAATTCAGGAATCTGTAACCTTATATCCGTAATTCCAACTTTAATATTTCTGTTTTTAAATACTTTATTTAAATGCTCTGGAGTTAGACCGTTGTCGAATCTGCCTGTAATTTCTGGCATTTCTTCCCATTGATTATGGTCTATTTTCACATAAACCTTAAAAGAACTTTCAGGGGAATCTTTATAATACCATAAATTAATAGTTTCCAAATACAAAGGAGCAGTACCTTCCAGATCATAAGAAATATCTTTCTTTCCAATTACCATAACTTGAGGTTTATTTTCACCTTGTTTTACAGTATGATAATAGGGCTGAATCATAAATCCACCTCTAGTTTCTGGGTTTTCTCCTTCTTTAGTTCCTGATGGAAATTTTTTAGATGAAGATATTGTTATAACACCGCCGTGGGCTGTATTGATTTGTCCTGGTTCATTAAACGTTGTGCCATCGTATCTACCTATAGCAAGAACTGGTCTTATTACATTTCCTAAAACATAAGAAGAGGAATCTTTTCTGGTAATTGTTATTACTCCATTTTCCTTGTTTTCAAAATCAATATTTGCTATGTTAGATGATTTATAATTCACTAAAATAACATAAATATCTCCTAGCTTAGGAATGTGATTTTCAGAAATGGAAGTAAGTTGACCGTTATTTTCAAGGTAAATATTACTGCCTGCGAAAGGAGATTGATTAAGAAAAATAGATGTACCAGCAGAAATATCAGTATATATACCAGAGGAACCAGCTACATGTCCACCAAACCCAGTAGGTTTTACATAAAATTCCTCCGGAACTAGGCTAAATAATCGGACATCTTTAAAATCTTTTCCAAATTTTTCCTTTGGAGATATTTTTATCCTTATACCATGTGTAGATGTAGCCACCACTGAACAGCCATCTATATACTCCGAAGCCATAAAGCCTTCTTTTACGTTGGTTGCAGGGTGCAAAATTCTACCCACAGCATGGTATGTGTCTCCGCCATCCATGCTTACCTGTATTAAACCTTTTTCTGCGTTTTCTATTCGAATTCTATAAATTTCATCTGCAAATGAACAAGCAGATATTAAAACTAAAAGCAAAAATACAAATATGTTTAATATTCTTTTTGTCATAATTTTTTAGATTAATTCCTATTAAAATCAAGATTTTATTTTAGAGTAATGACGTGGAAAATCTTTAGGAGTAGACTTTATTTTTTCCATTACAATTAAGGTTCTTTTAATCTCAGTAAATGGAATTTTTTTTGTATATATTCGGGAAACTTTTCCACCTAAATTTCCAATCATAGATTTGCCTTTTTCAAGCTCTATTTCGTAATCCATACTTTTTTGAGCAATGAAATGACCATCTATAGCTACAAAAGGTAAGCACAGCTCTGACAAGATTTTCATTTCCCCAACAGCTCTTGCATAAACTATATCAAATTTCTCTCGTAAATTCTTATCATGAGCCGCTGCTTCAGCTCGAGCATGTAAAGTAGTTACATTAGAAATATTTAATATTTCACATACATTATCAATAAAGTTAAGTTTTTTTTGAGTAGAATCCATTAAAATACATTCTAAATCGGGGAACATTATAGCTATAGGAAGACCTGGAAAGCCAGCTCCTGTACCTATATCTAAAATAGTTCCTTTTCCCGGTGGTTCAATTACAGTTAAACACGTAATAGAATCTAAAAAATGTTCTGTAAGTATACGACTTGGAGTCAGAATAGAAGTTAAATTTACTGATTCATTACATTCAATTAACAATTCTGCAAGGCTGTCAAAAGTGTCAATCTGAGCTCCACTTATTGCTAAATTTAGCTCATTTACACCTTGCTCTAACATTAATTTATCTATCATAGTTTATAATTAGTGTACTCTTTTTTATTTATTAAAATTAAAAACCAAAAGTAGGATCATTTTTCAAATTTGTGTCTGTTTTGTTTTCATCAATCTTTGATTCAGTTTGTATATTCATTTGAACTTCATTTGGGGTAATTATTTCACTATTTTCTGTTACTTGCCCTTTTAGTTCTGATACTTTTGAAATAGCTGATTTTATATCCTTAATTAAAAGAGATTTACCACCATCACCATCTTTGTACATATTTCTTAAAATATAGGATGGATGAAGTGATGGAATTACATTATCCGAAAACCGAGATTTATAAAATATTCCTCGCTCTTTGGTCATTGCAATATCTTTTCTATTTAGCATAAATCTAGCAGAAGGTGCTCCCAAAGACAATACTACAAGTGGTTTTATTATTTCTATTTGTTTTTCAAGCCAAGGAGTGCATAAATTTATTTCTTCATCAGTAGGAGGACGATTTTTGTTAGTAGTTTTATTAATTATACAAGCTCGACATTTAACTACATTGGCAATAAAAACATGTTTTCTTGATATATTACATTCTTCCAAACATTCAGTAAGAAGTTTTCCAGCTCTACCTACAAAAGGAATGCCAGAAGTGTCTTCATTGGCTCCAGGTCCTTCTCCTATTATCATTAAATCAGCATCTGGATTGCCATTACCAAAAACTACTTTTGTTCTCGTAGTTGCTAAAGAACATGCCTTGCAATTGTAAACTTCTTCTCTTAGCTCTATTAATTTATCATAATTTTCACTATATTGATGGTTAGTTTCACTCATTTAGAATTTTCTCCAAATTAGATTTAATCTTTTCATAAGAAATGTCAAATTCTTCTGGTATAACTCGCACTTCACCTATAGTAGACATGAAATTAGTATCACCTAGCCAGCGGGGTACAATGTGCATATGCAAATGAGATGCTATACCAGCTCCACCAGCTTCTCCTATATTCCAACCTATATTAAAACCATGTGGATTATAAGTCAGTTTTAAAGCTTCTACTACCTTTTGACCTAAAATCATAATCTCACAAGATTCTTCTGCTGTAAGCAAAGTAAAATCGCTGATATGTCTTTTAGGAATTACCATTAGATGACCGTTTGAATAGGGATAAGCGTTCATTATAATGTAAGCATATTTGCCTCGTTGTAAAATTTTATTTTTTTTATCATTGTCTTGTTTTAAAAATTCACAAAATATGCACCCTTCTTCCTTTGGAGTGGAAACATAATTAAGACGCCAGCTAGCCCATAAATTGTTCATTAAAATTTCCTTAAATTACTTATGTTAATTTATTTTTTATATAATAATGAAATTTGGCATACATTTCAATATGCAAAGAAAATTTAAAATACAGTAATTATTAACAGAAATCATCTGCTTAGCAATCAATTAATCCAAAAATCCAATTTAACCAACCAGTAATAGTCGAGGCTCTTCTCTGATATGTACTATTGCTTTTTATTTCATATAAATGAGAGGTCTTCATTATTTTAACAACAGTTTCTTTGTCGGGAATTTTACCTTTATTTTGCAATTCATTAAATGTATCCCCAAAAACTTTATATTGTAATATACATTTAACCCATTCTAATTGACGTTGCTTATATGGCAATTGCATAATCTTATACCCTTTGCCTGTCAACTGGTATGTTATTTTTTTATCCTTTATTTTTTTAATAAGTCCTAAATATATTCCAGCGTTAGTGTAATAATCTGTCTGGCGTTTATCAAAGTTATATTTCTCTGTTATGTCATCTTTACTTAGTTCCTGTATAAATAGCAGTTCACATAAATTTATCAGTCTTTCAAATTTGTCAGCCTGTGGAAAAGGTATATCTTGTGGTTCCTGTTTTAAAGTCAAATTCTTTATTGAATCATTAATGTCATTTAGATTAATCGCGACATCTTCCTCTATCATATAATTTTTGTGCTTTATAAGTCGTAAAGAATTATATGAGTCTAAGTCATCAAATTTATATTCATAAAGACTGAAAACACTATTTGAATAAACAAGAAAAATAGGTCGTACTGGTTTAGAAATACGATTAGTCCACACTCTAAAAGGATAGTATAATTGTCTAATAAGGAAATTTTCTGGTAAATCTATTTTTGCCTCAATTAATGCAAGGCTTTCTATACCTTCAAATGCTGCATCTATTTCAATTTGAGAATTATATACTTTCACTGGCACATTTTTGTTGCTTTTTGAATTAAATATGTTAAAATCAAATTTATCAGTACCCATTCGACCTGATACAGTTGGAAGTAAATTATTTTTATCCTCTAAATTTTCTTCTAAAAAATCAGAGATAATACCTGTTGCAAAAGCACAATTAACAGCAATAGTTTCACTTGAAATATTGTTAACATCAAGACTTTGTATATGTGCTGGTAAAGTTACTTTATGAAAAGTTGTATCTTGTATGCCCAACACACCTAAATCTTGATAAGCTTGAAAATGAGAAATTATATAGTCTCCTCGAGATATTGGAAGAATTGACAAATCGTTCTTTGAAAATAATTTTGGCAAGTTAATTTTGTGATCGAATTTTGCCATGAGACGTGGTTCTCTGAATTCTCTAATTTGATCTGCAGATATAGTAAAGCTACCATTTAGGTTAATATTATTTAGAATATCATACTTTTCAAAAAGCTCGTTCCACGCTATGTCATTCTTGCTACTGTATTTATTCATAATTTCTTACCACAACTTCATTCACATCACCTCTTTTTGTAGAGACTGAATTTATTGCTCGTTTTGCTTGTATAATGGTTATGTTGTATTCTGAATATAGTTCCTGAATGAATGTAGTAGCGGAATTTGATAACATAAACTTTATTTTACGTTTATTGAGTGTGTCACAACATTCTTTAAGTTTAGTTTGCTCTTCTTTATTAAATCCACCTTTTGAATAACCTGTAAAATTAGATGTATCTGAAATGGGATCATATGGTGGATCAAGATAAACAAAACTTTCTCTTGGAAGTGATTCACAAACTTCTAAATAATTCATGTGAGTAAATTTTATATCAGCATTATTAAAATATAAATTTACAGCCTTTAGAACAGGAGCATTTACTATATTAGGATTCTTGTAGTATCCAAATGGAGTATTGAACTCACCTGCATTATTCACTCGAAACAAGCCATTATAACAAGTTTTATTCAAATATACAATTCTAGCAGCACGTTCTACTTTTGAGCGTAATAAATATTCTTTATTATTTCTATCCCAATCTCTGATAGAATAAAAGAAATCAGGTTCATTTTTGAAGTCTTTTAAAATAGTAATTAGATATTCCACATCATCGCGTACTGTCTCATATAGTTCTATTAATTCTTTGTTAATATCATTAATATATGCAGACTTAGGTTGTTGATTAAAAAAAAGTGCACCACCACCAACAAAAGGTTCACAATATGTGCTTATTTTTTTAGGTAACAGTGGAATTAATTCATTGAGAAGTTGTCGCTTACCACCAACCCATTTGACGATAGGCATAACAAGTATATTTTTTCTGCTTTTCATAACCTTGCACTCTTTTTCTTCATTTTAACAACAATCTTTATATCTTAAATTTAGCATAAATTTAATATTAAATTATTTTTGAAGATTTTATGTCAATAATTTTAACCTAACATTACTTTCAGCCTTTGAATAAAAATAATCAGTATACTTCAAAGAATAATATTTTTTTGATTTATATCTATATATAATTATACCAAAAATCCAGCCATATTAAAAGTTATTTCTTTTTTATACCTATAACCCTATCAATATACAAAACCTCTTCCAATCCTCTGTTTGTTGGAGCGAAGTAAAGTAATGCTCCACGTGTGGGAAGTATATTCATTTCTCCTACGTAAATTGTTACATACTCCCCATTTATTAAATCTTTGGAGTCTATGCTTTTTGGGAAAATAATTCCTCCATTTTCGGTATCCCAGATTGCAAAAGTTAAGACTTGACCTGTTTCTTCATCTGTAGGTTTTCCTTCTATTTTACAAGTTATATAAATATCCAAAGATTTTACACCATCACTTGCTAACATATTTATAGTTTTTGTAAAATTTCGACTAAGAGACCATTCCACATTATTAAGAGTCATGACAGTACTTGTTTTGTTAGAAGCTTTTTCATCTGAAATTCTTTTTATAAGTTTTTCATCTGCTTTTAAATCAAAATCAGTATCTTGTAATTCTATCCACTCTTCATGTGTAAGATTTATACATTCCTTAGGAACATTTCTTGTTTTTTCAGGAGGCTTTTCTGGTGCTAATATGGAATAATCCATAGATCTGCTTTCTGAATAGTATCCATTTCTGTGTTCTTTGCTGAAATTATAGTAGAATGTAGCAAATTTTTCTGGATCAGTATGGTGCAAATATCCGCTGGATGACACTTGCTTTTGAGTATCTGGATCTGCTAGATACCAACCCATTTGAAAGCTGTACATTTCAATTAAAACTCTATCTCTTAAAATCTTATCTTCTGAAACAGCTGAAATTCCCAAATTGAAAAGTTTAAAAATTTCTGTCATTTCTTCTGCTGAAAGCCAAGAAGAATCATTCATATATGTACTCAGAAATATTTTTTTTGACTTAATCACTTCTTCACAAATCATTAGAATATCATATAGATAATTTCCAGCTTGCCCATAATACCCATTCAAAAATTCTTTCATTGTTGCTTTGTCGTCTACGCTTGGGTTCCACAACAATTTAGAAATCAAATATGATTTTAAATTGTTAAAAGCAGGAGAATAGTTAAAAACATCTCCTTGCTCGAAAACAGCCTTTACATTATTATCTTTAAATAAATTCATATTGGACTTCAAAGATTGAAAATTGGGATGTATTATATGATAATTATTAAAATTAACTGTATAATCCCAAATAAACATGTTATCAGAGATTTTACTCCATTTTTCAAGATTTTCTACAAATTCTTTATTTACAGTTTGTTGATTCGCGTAAGGAAAAATCCTGCAATTTTCAATTATTTTATAAGGAGTATTTTTACTTCTTTCAGAAAGAGGTTCACCAAAATTATTTTCTATATCACAAAGTCTGATTATTACATTTTCTGCTGGTTTTATAGCTGTAGGAGGAGGTACCGTGTATTGGTAAGCTAAAGTCTCTACCATTACATCTGGATATTTTTCCTTTACTTTCTCTGCTACAAAGTTAATAGCATATATCATTAAGCCAGAATGACTACCAAATTTCTTTGTGAGTTCTGAGCAATTTTCACACTGGCAAAAAATAGAAGCATCATTTTGTGAAACAGAAATCATTTTTGGATTTGGATGATTATCTAAAATATTAATAGTTCGTTTTGCCAATTCTTCCAATAATTCCTGATTTGACAAACACAGCTGAGTGTGACCAGCTATTCTTTTTCCATCTATTAAATTAAACCATTCAGGATGTTTTTCAAAATAAAGAGCCTCTGGAATAAGAGAACTGAAAGTATGAACAAAACCTATTAATTCTATATAGCCTCCTAAATCTTCAGGAATTTTATTATAATGTCCATTTAACTTTCTCTTTACTGCGAAATTGGGATTATTTACATTAGCTCCATAGTAAGCTTCTCTTGAAAAAAAGGGAGGGTTATAGATGAAATTTATATTATTGTCTACTTTGATATCTTTATTTGTTGGAACAAATTCACTATCATAATTCCAAAATCTACAACCCAAATAATCTTCTAAAAAAGTATAGACAGCATAAAGAGTTCCTCTTGGTCTATCGCCAGTTAATATAAGAAAATCTTTACCTGATTTAATCATAATACCATCTGATTTTATATTCTTTAAATAAGATGTATTTAATTTTTCATCTAAAAATTGATTTTGTCCTACGAAAATATTTATCTTGTCTTTAATAGGTTTGTTTATTATTTCCAGTTTTGCTCCTGATATTTTTTCCAAATAAGATGCCAATTCTTTTCCAGCAGTTTTTTCACTTTCAATAGCATCTTCTGAAACAACTATGACAGCATTGACTTTGCCATCTTTTGTTAAATTAAGGGTAAAAGCATTTGCTGAAATTATCACTAAGCTCAAAGTTAAAATTAATATTAGCATAATATCTATTTTCATCTCCATACCTTCTTTTTTGAATACCATCTGTTTTCATTATTATAATTATACTGAAAAATCTGATTTTTTTCAAGGTTTTTATATGAAAAAGTCAAAAAATACACCAAATTGTATTTAAGTGCGATGAATTGATATGATTATACAATAAAAAGTTTGCCTTAACCCCTTGATTTATTTTTCATAAACCCTTATACTTAAAATAGAATACTTTTTCACAAGTTGATGTTGGCGTATAAGCTTGTAAAATAAATTATTAATAAAGTATTTCGGAGGAATATTATTATGGCTGATATGAATGCCTTAGCAGAAGCTATTATTAATGGAAAAGCTCCTGCTGCTGTTGAAATTGTAAAAGAAGCTCTAGCTGAG
>JGI994J12354_10004503_pt1 | contig 12507 bp, 7 predicted proteins | sample IntmicLarv3ML3BL_FD_12354 | JGI IMG/M metagenome (IMG submission 12354)
GCCAAAATCTAATCGCACCCCTCCGGCCTTACCGTCACCGGCTTGCGCCATTTGCCGCGCAGCAGCAGGGGCAGCTCAATGCAGAACTTGACGGGTTCGTCGGCGAAGTAGCAGAGGTAAACCATCCAAAACGGCCAGTCCCACACAAATCCCGCTAGCGCGACCAAGGGCACCGAGAACAGCCAAATGCCGCCAACCTCCAGAAACATGCCCCACTTGGCCTCACCGCCGGCGCGGTAGAGGTTGACCTGCATGTAGTTGACCGTGCGCAGTGCCAGGGTGAACATGGCGACGATCAGCATGGCGTAAAAGTGCCCCTGCACCTCGGGCCCGATGCCAAAGATCAGCGACATTGGCCCGCGCAACAGGTTGAGGATGGCGATGACGCAAAAGCTCAGCACGGCAGTCATGGCGGTAAACCGTTTGGCCTGCCACAGGGCCTCGTCCAACCGCCAGGCCCCCACGGATTTGCCCACCATGACCGCGCCTGCCGTCGCCAATCCGCCAAAGAAACCAAACAACAGCATCTCCATCGTGCGCACGATCGAAACGGCCTCCAGCGCGGCGGGGCCTTGGCGGCCAAAGGTGATGTAGATGACCGTGACGGCCAAGCCAAACAATACCTCATTGAGGATGATGGGCACGCTCTTTTTGATATATTCGCCAAAGAACCCCCACTCGACGCGCAACAGCCCCAGCAATGCCTGGCGCACGGCGGGCACGCGGCGCAAGGCAAAAAACACCAGCAAACCCGCGTTGCAGAAGGAGGAAACGACCGTCGCGATGGCGGCCCCCCGCACACCCAGCGCGGTGAAACCAAGGTGCCCATAAATCAGCATCCAGCTCAAAAAAGTGTCCAACACCATGGCCGCGCAGGCCGTGAACAGCGGGATTTTGACATTCTCGCAGGAGCGCAACAGTCCCGACAGGACCATAATGGTGCCTTGTGTCAGGAAGGAAAAACAAACGATGCGCAAGTATTGCACAGCGATGGCTTGGATGGCGGCGTCGTTGGTCAGGATCGAAACCATCCACCCCGGCGCAAGCAACCCGGCGACAGTAAATAACCCACCGATGGCCAGGATGATCCAGGCCGACAACCCAAATGCCCGCCGAATACCCCGCATGTCGCGCACGCCCCAGTATTGCGAGAAAAACAGCGTTCCGCTCGAACAAAAGCCAAAAAAACATGTGAACAGCAGAGCGTTGATCTGACCAACCACGCCCACCGCGGCAATCGCCCCCTCCCCCACCCGACCGACCAGCGCCGTATCGACGATGACCAGCAGGTTAGAGACGAGATTTTGTAAGGCAATAGGCGCGGCAAACAAAAATGCCGCGCGAAAAAAGCCTTTGTTGGATTGCTGCATTTAGTTAGGAAATAATCTTTCTGATCGCGTCCATCTGCGCGGGGCAGCGGTGGATGGTCGGATCGTTCTTGAGGATGATGTTGGTATCTTTCAGGCCATTGCCTGTCAGCACGCAGACGATGTCTTGCCCGGCCTTGGCTTGCAGTTGACCCGCTTTAGCCACCTGGATCAGCCCAGCGATGGATGCGCAGCTGGCGGGCTCGGCGAAGATGCCCTCGCGGGCGGCGAGCAGGCGCTGTGCTTCGAGGATCTGCTCGTCGGTGACTTTATCAATCGCCCCGCCCGATTCGTCGCGGGCAGCGGTCGCCATTTTCCAGCTGGCGGGATTGCCGATGCGAATGGCAGTGGCGATGGTCTCGGGCTCGGTGATGATGCGGTTCTCGACGATGGGCGCGGAGCCTGCGGCCTGGAAACCCATCATAATGGGACGGTTGGGCGCGAGGCCCTTTTGGTGATATTCGCAGAAGCCCATCCAATAGGCGCTGATGTTACCGGCATTGCCCACGGGCAGGAAGAGGTAGTCACACGCCCGGCCCAGGTCGTCGCAGATCTCAAAGGCGGCGGTCTTTTGGCCTTGCAGGCGGTAGGGATTCAGCGAGTTGACCAGCGTCAGGCCCAGCTCGTCGACTGACTGAAGCACCAGCGACAGCGCATCGTCGAAGTTACCGTCCACGGCGATGATGGTGGCGCCGTAGACAATCGATTGCGCCAACTTGCCCAGCGCGATTTGGTTGTCGGGCAGCAGCACATAGCAGGGCAAGCCCGCTTGGGCCGAGTAGGCGGCGGCGGCGGCGGCGGTGTTGCCCGTCGAGGCACACACCACGGCCCGCGCGCCATCCTGCACGGCGCGGGAGATGGCCATGGTCATGCCGCGATCCTTGAACGAACCCGTGGGATTGAGTCCCTCGAACTTGACCCACACATTGGCGTCGATGCCAAAATCACCCGGCAGATTGCGCAGGGGGATCATGGGCGTGTTGCCCTCGTGCAGGGTGACGGCGCATGCGGGGTCAACGGGCAGATAGGCCCCATAACGATCAATCAAACCACGGTACATGAGTAGTCCTCCGAAAAAAATTCGCAAGATATTATACCACAATCACATGAAAGTCGCTTCGCTCGACTTTCATGACGCAAGTCTGCGACTTGCTTGATTGTGAACTCTCCATTCACATGCAACTCGCTTCGCTCGACTTTCATGACGCAAGTCTGCGGCTTGCTTGATACCAGCCACATATTTCAATACGATTTCGCACGGGCCCAGCGAATATCGCGTGGGGGGTGGTTGCATAATATTACCAACACCATTTGAGGAGGTCGCCTATGCCGGACTTAATGAGCCTCGCGCCACGGGAAGATGGCGCGTTTGACCTTTATATCGACTATAACCAGGCGCTGGCGGAGGAGTTTTCACTGGAGTTTTTGTACGACCCCGGCGCAGATCCCTTTTCCCAGGATCTGCGGCACACCCTTCGCGAGAAATTTGGCGCGGCAGACATCCGCATGGTCAAGGTGCTGTTGGGCGGCGTGGTGGTGTCGTCAACACCCTATGCGCGGCTGGGTGGCGAACAGCCGGGGCAACTGCGCGGCATGGGCGAGGTCATCGCCCGCCTCAACGTGCGCAAAGCCCCGGCCAAAAATGCCCCCATCGTCAAAGTACTGCCCCGCGGCGCAACGGTGCGCCTGCTGGGCAGCGTGGGCTACTGGCACGCCATCGAGCTGGACGGCGGGCGGGGATATGTCAAGACCGATTATATCAAGCTGTGTGCCCCCAGGGCGGGCGAGGGCCTGCACGCGGAGGGCCAGCCCATTCGCGCCGCGGCGTCCAAGGCCTCTTCTGTGATCGGCCAAGTACAAAAAGGCGAAGAACCCGTGGTACTGGGGACCGATGAACACTGGCACCAGGTGGTGTTCAGTGATGGGCGGAGGGGATATATCGCGAGGGAGTGAAGAACAAACAACAAAAAACTTTTTAGAGAGAAAGGAATATACGAGATTCCACTGTAGGGGCGACCCTTTGTGGTCGCGCGCGGGAGCCAATCGCCTAACAAAACTATAGAAAAAACGAACCCCTAGCAATGTTGGGGGTTCGTTGTGCGCTCAAAGGGTGCGGGCGATCACTGATCACCCCTATAGGGATGAGGGCTGCGGTTGCAGGTTATAGTTGATCCGCCACCCCATCAATCGCCGCCAGCATCTCCCCTACCTTGCCTTTAGCCAGCCCTGCGGCTTCGGCCAGGGGCAGATCGGCTTTGAAGGATTTGTCGCGTGCGACCATTTCTACGCAGCCGCGCTCCAAGGTCTTGGGGCTGACGACCAGGCGCAGGGGCACGCCCAGCAGGTCGGCGTCGGAGAACATGTAGCCGGCGGAAACGGCGCGGTCGTCCAGGATGACCTCGACGCCCATATCGGTCAGTTGATTGTACAGTTCGGCGGCGGCCTGCTGCACGGCGGGTTCTTGGGCGCGCAGGGCGCAGATGTGCACCTGCCAGGGGGCGATGGACATGGGCCAGATGGGGCCGTAGTCGTCGCGGCAGACCTCGCACACGCTGGCGGCCAGGCGGCCGACGCCGATGCCGTAGCACCCCATGATGGGGGTCTGCAACTGGCCGTTTTCGTCCTGATAGCGCATGCCCATGGTCTCGGTATATTTGGTGCCCAGCTGGAAGATGTTGCCCACTTCGACGCCGCGGCTGACCTCGACGCCCGGCACGCCGCAGTGGGGGCAGGGCGCGCCCGTGGTCAGTTTGGCATAATCGCCGAACTTGGCCGCCGCAAGATCGCGCTCCATGCACACACCCGTGTAGTGGAAACCCTCTTCGTTGGCGCCACAGACGATGTTATTCAACCCGCGCAGGGACTCGTCGACAAAAACCTGGGCCTTGTCCGTAATGCCGATGGGCCCGATGGAACCATAGGCCAGCTCACCCTCGCGCTCGGCGGGATGCAGTTCGCAACCCACGGCGTTGCGCAGTTTGGTCTCGTTGACCTCCAGATCGCCGCGCAGGAAACACACGACCAGCGCGTCGTTATCATTGCGCTGATAGACGACGGCCTTGGCGGTTTGGGTGGCGGGGATTTTGAAGAAGTTGGCGATGTCCTCGATGGTCTCTTGGCCCGGCGTCGCGACCTTTTCCAAGGGCAGGCAGTCGGGCTGTGGTTGGGCGGGATAGGAGCAGGCGGCGACTTCAAGGTTGGCGCGGTAGCCGCAGGCCTGGCACAGCACGATGGAGTCCTCGCCGATGTCGCACAACAGCATGAACTCGTGGGACAGCTTGCCGCCCATCATGCCGTTGTCGGACTCGACCGACACCACGCGATCCAGTCCCGCGCGGGCGAAGACCCGCTCGTATGCGCGGTGGGCCTCCTTGTAATAGGCCGACAGATCCTCCCACGTTGTGTGGAAGGAGTAGGCGTCCTTCATGGTGAACTCGCGCACGCGAATCAGGCCGCCACGGGCGCGGGGCTCATCGCGGAACTTGGTTTGCAACTGATAGATCATAAAGGGATACTGGGCGTAGCTCTGGGCGGTGTCGCGGGCCAGGTGCACGGCGGCTTCCTCGTGGGTCATGCCCAGCACCATGGGGTTGTCGTTGCGGTCGGTGATGCGCATCAGCTCGCGGCCCACGGCGGTGTAGCGGCCCGACTCATCCCACAGCGAGGCGGGCATGACCACGGGGAAAAGCACCTCCTGCCCGTCGATGGCGTCCATCTCACGGCGAATGATGGCCTCGATCTTGTGAGTGATGCGGCGCATGGGCAAAAACAGCGAGAAGATGCCCGAGGCCACGGGCTTGATATAGCCCCCGCGCACCGTCAGCGCGTGGGAGGCGATGGAGCATTCGGCGGGGGTATCCTTAAAGCGAAGGCCGAGCAGTTGAGAGAGTTTCATTGGTATAATTTCCTTAACTATAACTTACAGGTAACGCGCCGCGGCGGTCATTTCCTCGCGCCCTTCGTCGAAGGCTCGCAGGGTAAAAGACAAGGCATAGGGCGCGGGTGTCAGGCGGTATTTGTCCAGCGCCATGGGGCCGCAGGAGTTGGAGCCCAAGGCATCCTGGCGAGCGTCCAGGTGCAGGGTGACGACATCTTCTTTGGCCAACTGATAATCGTGCTCGACCTCGGTTAGCTGGTCATCGGAGTAGTTCATGGCGTTGAAGCTAAACTCACCGTCGGTGGTCACCAACAGGCCGCGGCCCGAATCTGCGGTCAAGGCCAGCGCTCGGCAACCGCCGCGCGCGCCGTTTTCCTGCGGGCGAATGTGGTGTTCGAAAAGCCCATCGACCGTGTTCTTCCACAGGCCCAACTGTGCCGAGGTCGCCATGTCCACATAGTTAGCATGGGGCCCAAGGCCGTACCAGGCGACCTTTTGCATACAACCGCACAGCGCGGCAGACACGCCAATCCGGGGCAGGTTGTTCAGATAAGCCGCGGGGTCAAACTCATAGCTGCAACGCAAGGCGCCGCCGGGCAGCAGGTGATAATCGACCTTGGTGACCACCGAAATCACGCGGGAGTAACGCCCTGTGTGCAGGGTGGCACTGGCGTGCAAGCCGTCGTCGGCCAGCGACCAGGTGAAGTCAAAGGCGCGGGACTGGGGATCGTTCAGACCCTGTTCGACCCACTTTTTCGCCGTGCGGGGCACGTCGTTGTCGGTCGGAGCCCGCCAGGTGGTCGGCAGCAGGGGCCCGGCGATCAGGGTCTCACCCTGGTTGGTGTATTCGATGACGGCACCCGTCAGGGTGTCGAAGACCACGCGGGTTTGTCCGGCGATAGCGGTCAACAGATCGGCCTCTTGGGTGGCGTCAATGGCCCCCTTGGCCCCCATCGAGCGGCGCACGCCCGGGGCGATCAAACGTTGTTCGGCGCAGACCTCGGCACCCGCGGCGGCCCACAGCGTGGGTTGCTTTTGGCAGAAGTGCAGCGTCAGCGTCGCCTCGCCCTCGGGCGGGGTGGGATAATCAACTTCCAGCGTCGCCTTGCCTTGGGGGGCGACGGGCAGATCCCAAATCGTGCCGCCGGCAAAATGCTGACCCTCGACCTGGACTTCCCAGTTACAATAAAGATCACCCAGATCCTCGAAATACCGCAGGTTGCGCACCGTGAACTTGCGCTTGGTGTTAAAGTCAACGCGCACGGGGCGATAGACGTGGCGCAATTCCAGCAGGCCCGTGTGGGCCTCGCGATCGGGGAACACCAGTCCGTCAACACAGAAGTTGCCGTCGTTGGGTTTATCGCCGTAGTCGCCGCCGTAGCGGTACCACTTGTCGGCATCGGCGGGTCGGCACAGGCCGTGATCGGCCCACTCCCACACACAGCCTCCCATGTTGCGCTCGGACGAGCAGAAGGCCTGCATGTAATCTTCCAGGCACCCCGGCCCCATGCCCATGGCGTGGGCGTATTCACACAGGAAGTAAGGACGGCCCAGGGTGCGCTTCTTTCCGTTTTTGATGACCTCAGCGATGGAATTGTACATAAAGCTCGAAACGTCGACACCGGGATCATCATAGGCTTGCTCATAATGAATGGGACGCGAGGCGTCCATGGCACGGATGGCCTCGGCCATGGCCAGGTGGTTGGGGCCGTAGCCGCTCTCGTTGCCCAGCGACCACATGACGATGCTGGGGTGGTTGCGGTCGCGGGCAACCATGCGCTCGGCGCGGTCGATAAAGGCCAACTTCCACATGGCTTGATTGGGGGCCTCATCGCGACCTTCCTGTGTCCAAGTGCCTTGGCGGATGGCCGTTCCGTGGGATTCGAGATCAGCCTCATCAATGACATACAAGCCGTAGCGGTCGCACAGGTCCAACCAGCGGGGGTCGGGGGGATAGTGGCTGGTGCGCACGGCGTTGATGTTGTGCCGCTTCATTTGCACGATGTCGCGCTCCATGTCGGCCAGCGTGCAGGTGTGCCCACCCGTGGGATGGGTATCATGGCGGTTAACNCCAAAGAGCTTGATGGGTTGATTGTTGACGGTAAAGACGTCGCCGACAATTTGCACCTTGCACAGACCACAGCGCAGGCAAACGGCCTCGATNGCCTCATCGCCGTCGTAGAGCGTCGCGACCAAGGTATACAGGCTGGGTGTCTCGGCGCTCCAGCAATCGGCGCGGGCGATGGCGAAGGTGGCTTGGCCCTTGTCGGCGTCCACAGTGTCGACCAAATCGCCGTCGGGGTCATACAGCGACAGCTCCACCCGCGTCGCGTCGGTATCGGCCTGCACGGCGAATTGGCCCGAGCGACAGGTCTTGGACAACGTAGGCGTGATGCGGATGTCTCGCAGCAGCTTGGCGGGGCGGGCGGTCAGCGTGACGTCGCGCCAGATGCCCGACAGTCGCCACATGTCCTGGTCTTCCAGATAGGTGCCGTCGCAATACTTGAGCACCTTGACGGCCAGCAGGTTGTCACCCGCGACCAAAAAGGGCGTGATGTCGAACTCAGCGGGCATGTGGGGGACTTTGGAGTCGCCGACAAACTGGCCATTACAATAGAGCTCAAAATACGAGTCCACGCCCTCGAAACGCAGGTAGGAGGACATGCCGTCGAAGTTCTCGGGCAGGGTGAACCAGCGGCGGTACAGGCCCGTGGGGTTGTCCACAGGCACGTAAGGCGGATCGTGGGGCATGGGATAAGGCGAGTTGGTATAGACAGGAATGCCGTGTCCGTGCATTTGCCAACAGGAGGGCACGGGCAGATCCGACCACTCGCAGTCGCAAAAATCGCGCTCAGCAAAGCCCTCGGGCGCGCGCTCGGGGCGCTGACACAACAAGAACGACCAGGTGCCGTTGAGCGACATCTGCCGTGGCGAAACCCGTCCACCGGTTGCCGCGGCGGCATCGGGATAGGGTGTAAAATGGGCGCGGGCGGGCAGTCGGTTGGTGTGCAGATGCTCAGGCTGGTTCCAGTTGGTCGTCATGGCGTCCCCTCTCGCTTATGAAATTGTTAATAGTATACTATAAATAATAGGCAAATGACAATGATTTCACGCTGTTTTGCCTCCCATCTTCCCCCTTGCCTTTTCGTGTCGCAGGGGCGATCACCGATCGCCCACATCTATTGTTCGCCCGATACACCGCGCATCAATCGCACCTCAATTTTCAATGTGCCCTCAAAAATGTTATAATACCCCTTGTCTTAGGAGGCACCATCTTGGTTACAGTCAGTGATGTCACACGGGCGTTTGGAGCGCGGGTGCTGGTGGAAAACGCCAGCTTTTTTCTCGATACCCAATCGCGCATGGGGCTTGTTGGCGCAAATGGCGCGGGCAAGACCTCCCTGCTGCGGGTTTTGGCGCAGATTGATTTGCCCGACGGTGGCAGTGTTAACATCGCCAAGGACGTCTCCATCGGCCTGCTGATCCAGCGCGACGATGCACCCGGGCAGGACCGGGATGACAACCAAACCGTATGGCAATCGGCCTTTGCCGCCTTTGCTCGGGTGCAGCAAATCGAATCCCGCATGCGCGAGCTCGAGGCGCAAATGCAGGCCGAGCGAGACGAGGACCGCCTCAACGCCCTGGTCGAGCAACACGCCGCTGCGCTGGCGCGCTTTGAGTCGCTGGGGGGCTACGAGATGGACAGCCGATGCAGCGGCGCGCTGATCGGGCTGGGCCTGCCGCGCGAATGCTGGGAGCAGCCCATCGGCACGCTTTCGGGCGGCCAACGGCGGCGGTTGGCGCTGGCCAAACTACTGCTTGAACGCCCCACCGTGTTGCTGCTCGACGAGCCGACCAACCACCTGGATTTGTCGGCCATGCAGTATCTGGAGGGCGTGCTGCGCGGCTGGCAGGGGCCCGTGGTGTGCGTCTCGCACGACCGCTGGTTTATGGACGCCGTATGCACCCAGATCGCCGAGCTGGCCTTTACCAAACTGACGATTTATCGCGGCAACTACACCCAATACCTGGCCCAGAGTGCCGAGCGGTTCGAACAGCTCAAGCGCAGTTATCGCCTGCAACAGCGCGAGATCGCGCGGCAGGAGGCCATCATCGCCCGCTACCGCATGTTCAACCGTGAAAAGAGCATCCGCGCGGCGCGAAGCCGCCAAAAGATGCTCGACCGCGTCGAGCGCATCGAGGCCCCGCGCGCGGCGAACGAGCTGACGCTGGCCTTCCCTGCCCCACCCCATCTGGGCTTCGACGCCTTGGGCGCGGTGGGCATCTCCAAGCAATTCGACGGCAAACTCGTCGTGCCGACCGTCGACGTCGCCATCAAACAGGGCGACCGCGTGGCGGTGGTCGGACCCAACGGTTGCGGCAAGACCACCCTGCTACGCATGTTGTGCAGCAAGTTAGAGCCCGACGCAGGCCACATCGTGCCCGGCGCTGGCCTGCGCATCGGCTGGTTTGACCAACACCAACGCACTTTGGGCGCCGCAGGCACCGTGCTGGAGGAATTGCGAGACGCCTTTCCCCTGCTGGGCGACCAACGCCTGCGCACACTGTTGGCGGCCTTTTTGTTCCCCGGCGAGGACGTCTTTGCCGAGATGGCGGTGCTTTCCGGCGGCGAGCGAGCGCGGCTGATGTTGCTCAAATTGCTGCTGACCGCCCCCAACCTACTGGCCCTGGATGAGCCGACCAACCACCTGGACATGCCCGCACGCGTGGCCCTGGAAGAGGCCCTTCTGGCCTGGCCGGGCACGCTGTTGTTCGTCTCGCACGACCGCTTTTTTGTCGAGCGCGTGGCCACCCGAGTGTGGGTGTTCGAGGACGGCGAGCTGTACCAATCCGAGGGCGGCTGGCAAGAATACCTGGAAGAGCGCGCCCAACGCTTGGCTCCGCCGGTCGAAGCCGTCAACCAAACCCAAAAACGCCGTGAACTGCGTGCCGAGCGCGAGCAAACCCGCGAACGCCAAGCCCGCGCCCGCCAAATCGCCGAGCTGGAAACCCAAATCGCCGAGTTAGAAACGGCAAAAGCCCAAATGGAAGAGGCCATGGCCGACCCGGCCCTGTACGCCGACGAGGGCCGCGCGCGGCAGAGTGTGTTGGATTATAACGAGATGACCCAGCGGCTGGAGCGTTTGTTTGAACAGTGGGCGCAGTTGGCGGAGTAACGCCCCCTATCCCCATCATTGCGGACTTGATCCGCAATCTCAGCAATTTATGGGTTAGTCTGAGATTGGCAGATTGCGGGTCGGAGCCCGCAATGACAGTATGAATAAAGGATTGCAATAGAACCATGATTTTGTCATGCGATCCACAGGCGCAGGCGACGATGCCCCAATAAAATTCATCTATAATAAGTTTTTAAAGGAGGGGGCGCGGGGGAGGAAAACGCCTCACTCAATACGGCACTAAAAAGCTCACCCGCAGCCCCCCCTCCTCGCGGTTTTGGGCTTGGATCATGCCGCCGTGTTGGTGGATAATACGCTTGGCCAGGGACAGGCCCAGGCCCACGCCACCGCCGGGGGTGCGGGCGGCGTTGTCGGTGATAAAGTCGTCGAATATCCTGCCGATCATCTCGGTCGGCACGCCGGGGCCCTCGTCGTCGATCCAGATGGCGACACCGGGCTCCTGACGGGCAGCGGTGATGGTGATGGTGCCGCCCTCGGGCGAATAACGCATGGCATTGTCCAGAATGTTGTTGAGCACCACTTGCAACAGGGCGCTGTTGGCGTTGACTGTCAACTCGGGCGGGATGCTGGTTTGGAAGCGGACACCGGCGTACTTGGGCTTGCCCCCCTGCGCGGCGATACAATGCTCGGTCAGGGCGACGAGGTTGTGCGCTTCTTTTTCTGTGACGCCGCCCTGGGACTGAGCGCGCATGAGCATGAGCATAACTTCGATCAGCCGCGACAGGCGGTCGCACTCGGTCAGGGCGATGTCCAGGCTGTCGTTGGCGGCCGGGCCCGTGGCCACGCCGTCGCGTACGGCTTGGACAAACCCACGAATGGAGGTCATGGGCGCGCGTAGCTCGTGGCTGACCGAGGCGATGAAAAAGGCTTGGTCGCGGTCGGCGCGGGAAAGCGCTTGGGCCATGTGGTTGATGCCCTGGGCCAGCTCGCCGACCTCGTCGGTGCGCTTGAGTTTGACCCGCCGCTCAAACCGCCCCTGGCCGATGGCGCGCACGGCACGGTTCATCTCGCGCATGGGCCGCGACAACGTGCTGGCCATGAGCATGGCCAACACCAGGCCCACCAGCAGGCCGGGTAGAATGACGTATAAAAAGATGACATACCAGTCGCGCACCTGGGTGTTGATGGCCGCGACCTGCATCTGCAACAGCACCACGCCCGGCGTTCCCTCGGCGTCGCGCACATGCCAGGCCTGGGAAAGCAGGCTTGCCTCCTTGTCCTCCCAGCGCACCATCGCCTGTCCCTCGCCGACGACCGTGCGGTAGACCGACTGCAACTCGTGGGGAATCGCCGCGATGGGAATGATGGTAAAATCGCGATCGTTGGATGCCTGCACGATAACCGCCGTGCCCTGCACCGGATCGCCGACGACCAGCGTGATGATGGCTGACAGCCGCGCGGCGTCGGTGGTCAGTTGGCGGGCGACGTCGGGCGGCACGGGATCGCCGGGCACCCACCCGCCCACCATGGCCTGGATGGCACGGCCCTCCTCGCGCAGATCCCTGTCCGCCGCCATCCACACCTGGTTGCGGGCGGAGGAGGCAAACAGCCCAAAGGCCAGCCCCAGGGCCAGCATGATGCCGATGATCATGCCCACCGCCAGGCGGGAAAACAGCGAAAACTGGGGGCGTTTCATCCGGGCTCTCCCCTATTCCTGCTTGGCCAGCGCGGTGGGGTCGCACTTGTAGCCAATGCCCCACACCGTGCCAAGCACCGCACCCGCCCGCTCGCCCAACCGCTCGCGCAGTCGCTTGACGTGCACATCGACGGTGCGGCTGTCGCCCAGGAACTCATACCCCCACACCTTGTCCAGCAAGGCCTCGCGCGAAAAGGTGTGGCCGGGGTTTTTGCACAGGAAATATAACAATTCCAGTTCGCGCGGCGGCATGGCGATGGGCTGGCCCTCGAAGGTGACTTCATAGGCCGTCTTGGACACCCGCAGCGCCCCCACGGACACGGCATCCTCGTTGCCCCCCACCCGCCGCAACAGGGCTTTTACCCGAGCAATCAGCTCGGGGGTTTTGAAGGGTTTGATCAAATAATCGTCGGCCCCCAGCTCCAGCCC
>JGI994J12354_10004504_pt1 | contig 12504 bp, 8 predicted proteins | sample IntmicLarv3ML3BL_FD_12354 | JGI IMG/M metagenome (IMG submission 12354)
AAATAATTGTTATTGAATGTATACCTCATGGGTATGCGATTCAATATAAATGTAGGTAATTCTGCTGCATTTTTCCCCCATTGTTTTTCGGTATAACCTTTTATCAGTTTCATATATATATCTTTCCCAACTAACGACAATGCTCTTTCTTCTAGATTTTGAGGGTTATCAATATTTATCTTTTGTTTCTCTATTGTCAATTTGGCCTCATGAGGCGTTGTCACATTCCATAATTGATAAAAAGTATTCATATTAAAAGGCAAGTTATATATCTCATCCCCATATCTGGCTAATGGAGAATTTATATAATTATTAAACTCACAGAGCCTCATCATATATTCCCAAATTCGCTTGTCATTTGTATGGAAAATATGCGCTCCATATCGATGAACATTTATGCCTTCTATTTCATCACAATACAAATTACCTCCAATATGATTACGCCTTTCTATTACAAGGCAACATTTTCCATCTTTCGCTGCTTCGTGGGCAATAATGGCATTGAATAATCCCGCTCCAACTAATAATAAGTCATATTTTTTCATTAGTAACTTTTCATAAATCTATTAATTGTGATAATTATAGTCAGAACAACTGTTTAGCCGTTAGGATGCGCAGCATACGATATAGATGATTCAATTATTTGTTATCCTTTCGCCAATTACTAAAAAAATAATGCACAGCATATGCCTCTTCCAAACAATCCTCTAATTCTTGATTCATTATACCAGATCTGAATGCAATAGCCTGATCTAAATTAAAAGGAGTTACGTATTTAGCTGGAATTAGATAAATCTTTTCCTTTTCTTTTGGATCAAGTTCGTCATGTAGCATTATTAATTTCCAAGGCCCTGTTGTTAATAATACACATTTGTTTTTATCTTTTGGATTACAATCGAGGATATCTGGCAAGAATACTGCATCTATAATTTTTTTCATAAAAGGATGATTTGGAATACTAAGCATTAGTGCATTATTGAACATTGCTACCGTTTTTCCATTGAAGTGGAAACGATGTTTAGGCGATTCCAATGCAAAGCAGCAGACTTTATCATCTATGATTTTATTCATCGGTTCTATAGATTCATAATCGAAATCCACATACATTCCCCCTAATTTATCTAAGATTAAATAACGTATTGCGTCCCATCGTTGTACATTATATGGATATTTTATATATATGTCCCAATGCTGAGGATAGTATTTCTTTACGAAATCATTCATCATTGTATTATCCCATATAATGTACTCCCATGTAGGGTAATCACGTTTCCAAGTCTCTCCAAGCTCCTTAAAATAAGAAGGCAATGGTTCATCTACACCAGACCAAATTTGATGAATAATTTTAGGTATTTGCATGATTAATTTAAAATAATCGTATGTTTTTTCTCATAAGTGATCTTTATTTAATAGTAAGATAAGTCCTATCCCAGCCAGTCCACAATGAATCGACAAAGCCTCTGCAGACAAATCTGATAGTAATTCATCTATTCTCTTATTGACATCAATGTTAAAAGACTTGAAATCACATTTCTCGTTAGGAAAATATAAAATATGTTGCCATAAATAATTCTCAAAAAATTCAGTCGTACTTAGGTCAAGATCAACTATTTTTATTTTCTTTATTACTTGATTTCTAAGATCTTTATACGAATCAAATCTTAATAGGAATTTTCTTAAGATATATAAGTTAGCAACATTTTCTTGTTCATAATTGTTTTTTCTCTGTAAAAATAAGAGTATCCTATTCATAATAGTTCTAACATCTATTTTATACTCTTCAAACTGACCAATTTCCATTAAAGTAAATATAATAGAATTGATTATTGATAAAGGTTTGTTTTGATTATTAGTTGCCATTAAAAAATAGAATCGATATGTATTAAGAATTTCGATTATTCTCTCATGATATTTTACATAATTAGATCTATCTATTACGGATGTTAAATATATACCGGAGGATGACAATAATATCCGTCCATGTTGGTCGATATAGTTTGATTCATCTCTAAAAATCAGGTTTTCAACATCACTAAAAAAATCATCATCATCACTTTCTGCAAATCGATATTTTATCAAATGATTTACAGCATATCCTATGCCTGCAATCCCATCAGGTATATTTATGGGCAATCTCACATCTAAATTTTCACAAATACCATCTAATTCGCTATCAGCAATTTCTTCATACACTCTATTCTCAGAATATCTAGAATAGTGATAAAGAAATAGTATCGTTCCCATTTTTCCACTTAAGAAGCCAATATTGTCGGCATCAGAACTACTCATTATGCATATATTTGCTATCTTTTGTAAATATTCGTTCATTGTTGTTGCTTATTTTTAATTACCCTTTTGAAAAAAGAGATCAGGTTAGGAACATGATTGTCAAAACAAAATTGATCACGATTTTTCATCATGTTATTTTGGAGATCTTTCATCATAGAAGTATCTTTTAACTGAAATACTAAATCTTCAGAGTCTTTATAAAAAAGACCTATTTTCATATCTTTAACGACTGTCTGAACTGCAACCAAATGGTCAGAATTATCTTTCAAAATGACAGGTATGCCTGCTGCAGCATATGTACTTATTCTAGCTGGAATATTCAAATCATCCCACGAAGCGTTTAGCAAAACTCCATTATTACAACTTTCTATGGAATGCAGCCAACCTGCGTCATATTGGGAAAACTCTGCCACCCACTCATTATGAGAGCAATGTTGATGAATGTGTATATGACTAGAAGATATTGCTTTATAGTCTGACATCTGACCTCTCCTACTGTCATGATAATTGTTTAAATATATATGTATATGAATTTTTTTACTTACAAGATATTCCATCTGAGTTGTATTTAGACCAATAACTCGCCCAGCTATAACAGTATGGATTTCTCCATCGATTGCGGACAATTTATTAGAAAAACTATTATAGTAATAGTCTTTTTTAGGCAAATCTCCATCTAAAATATATGATAATCCGTTTTGGGGGATAAACTGCTCATACCATTGTTGGACAAGTTTATTTAAATATATTTTACCATCAGCGAAAGAATATAGATAGATAAGCTTATTCCATATACCTTGTTCTAAACTCACTGTCGGTCCCTCTTTAAAATGCCAAACAAACGGAATGTTTGGAAAACATCTCAAAACATCATAAGCTAATGATATTGCCGAATAATTTAATAAGGCGTAAATAATATTAGGTTTTATTTCTTTTATTTTTTCTTGCCAATTATCGAAAGGGATATCTTCAACATGTCCAAATGGCAATGGACCAACCGTATTGAATGTATGTGGAGGATGTTGTAACCATAAGCCATATAATTTACACCCAGCTTCCTCCAATGCATATATTCTTTCAGAATTATAAGCTAATTCACCTACTATCAGAACCTTTAATGCATTCTCTATTTGTTTTATTGGCTTTCTAAATGTGACATATAATTCTTCCTCATTAATAAATTTGTATGCAGAAGTTCTCATTTTTATAGGAGACTTTATATTGTAATAACTTCTATAATAGTTAATGCCTCCACCATATTTCTCCCCCAATATTTTGTGACGCTGATGAGGATGACTTGTCCAAAAGCAGGTAATTGCATTTGTAGGAATATAAGCTCCCTTCCCCAGAAGTTTGCCCCAAAACATATCGTAAAGATCTTCTGTAACCCAGTCAGTCCGTTCTATCCACCGATCCTCAGTCTTCCGATGCACTGTTTGAACCAATTGTAAGCTATAATCTCTCCTTTTTCCGAAGGATTCTGTGTCTGAATAATACGTTACTGTATCTGGTAAGCCATATTTCATCCCACTATAAATAAGAATAGGATTACAATCTTTGTATGCAATTATTGTTTGAATGATAGATTCTAAATGCTCTTCATAAAAATAGTCATCAGAAGGAAGATACGCTATATAATTGTATTTAGCATTATCTAATCCTTGGTTAATACTATAACCTAAACCTTCATTATTCTCGTTTTTAATACACCGAATCCTTTCATCCTTAATGAAATCACGCAAGAAAGATTCTGTTTCATCTGTACAACCATCATTTATAATAATCAACTCCCAGTTTTCAAACGTTTGATTAAAGATACTATGTATTGCTCTCCTTATAAACATAGCTTGATTATAAGTCGGCATAATTACTGAAATTCCATCTACCATATGAAGAAGTTTTATTAGATTTAAGACTCTGAGTTATTCCATTCACCATAATAATAATGAATTGCATATGCGTCTCTTATGGGACGTATTATTTCCTTATTGAAATCCCCCTCTCTCAATTGGCGCGATTGGACCATATCATAGGGACTAACATATTCTGAAGGTATTATATAAACTTGTTCCTTATCATCTTCACTCAAACTGTTATATATCCGATTAATTATCCATGGTCCTGTAGAGCCAAATACATCCCGATACTTTTTATCTGATTTATTATAACTATTAGAAAAAATAGTGTCAATTATTTTCATCATAAAAAAATGTTGCGGAATCGATAACATTAGTGCATTATTAAAATCAAAAAATTCTTCAGTCATACTTCTATGACGAACCGGTTCTTGAGAAAAGCAACAAGTATTGTTCTCAATTATCTTCCCCATAGGTCTTACTGACTCATAATCAAAATCAACATACATTCCTCCCATTTTATATAAAATTAAATACCGAATGGCATCCCATCTTTGTATATTATATGGAAACTGATTATATGCATCCCAATATTCTGGATAATTCTCCAAAACAAATGAATTCATTTTGCCATTATCCCATAATATGTATTCCCAATCAGGATAATCACATTTCCAAGTCTCACTAAAATCTTTATAATATTGTGGTAAAGGGTCTTCTATTCCTGACCATATTTGATGTATAATTTTAGGTATGCTATTTCTCATTTAAGTACTTATTATTTAGTTAATTTATTCTATGTACAATCAATAGTTATAAACTAAAAGCTACAATAGAGAATATATTTATTCACTACGACCATTAGTTATAATATTCTTAATAGGCAACAAAACTCTCTGCAATAAGGATAGGTCTTTGGTTATAATATTAGCTGTTCCTTCCATTTCTGGAAAAAAAGGAAGCTCTTTCCTATATGAGGTTACCAGACCATTAGGTAAACTTATTTCTACAACATAATGATTTCCGCCTATTTCCTTAGATGGTACAAGAGAGATACTTTTCACATATCCCCTAATGACTCCGAACTCATTATCAGGAAAATTCGCAAAATTAATATTAACCTTTTGATCAATTTCAACTTTACCTGAGCGTTCTGTGGGCAATAAAGCCTTTCCTATTACTTCTCCCTTATTTGTCGGTATTATATTGAACACCACCCCACCAGATATTATATTTTGATTCTCAGCCCAATACCCCGTAAATGTTATCTTTCCATCTATTGGAGATTTCAAAACATGAGCCATTTCCCAAGCTTGTATTTCATTTTCCAATTGACTTAATTGAGAGTTCAATTGAGTTTCTAATAAAAATTTTTTTTCATGATATTGGTACTCTGTGTCAAATAATGTTTCACGCAATTGCCTCATTTGGATATGAATATTATCGAAAGTTGTGTTCATTGACTCCAGCGAAAGTTTACTTTGAAGATACTGATAATATGAATTCTCAAATTCTTTCTTAGAAAAAGCCCCTTTTTGAGTTAATAAAGAATCTCGTTTATATTGCTTTTGAGATATTTCATGTTGTTCTTTAACTAATTCATATTGACGCAATATATTACTATAGTATTCTTCGTTTTGTTTAATATTTTCTTTGGCTATATCTATTTTCTTTTGATAGTATTTTTTATCTATAAACTGCTTATATTCTGACAATTTCAAATATAATGATGAATAAAGCAACTGCAGATTTCCTAACTGCATTTGTGCGGGAGGAATAAGATAAAGCGAATCTGAATTATTAATTATGGAAATATATTTTTTTAGTTGTAAGACATCGTTGGTTACTGCCGGATTTTCGATAATAGCTAAATAGTCTCCATGTTTTACTTCCTCATTATCTTGAATATATAATTCCTGAATTTTTCCAGATGTTTTAGCAATTATACTCGCCACTGGTGTTGTACTTGTTAATGTTACTGGAGAACTTATTGTATCCGGATATTTGAACATAGCACTACCTATAAGTAGGATAACAATAATTACAGCAATTAACAAGATTCCCCACCTTAAAACCCAAGGAGGAATTGCTCCAAGAACTTCTTGGAATTCTTCACTTCTTAATTCTATTTTATCTATTTCCTCATTCATGTGCCAAGTTCTAATTGATTTTTCACCAATGTGTAATATGCTCCTTTTAACTTTGTCAAATCAAGATGAGTACCCTGCTCTATGACTTTTCCTTTTTCTAAAACAACAATGTTATCTGCATTTTGTACAGTACTAAGCCTATGAGCCACAATTACAACCGTTTTTCCTATATAAAACTTCTTCAGATTATCCAATATAATACGCTCGTTATTGGCATCTAAAGCATTTGTCGCTTCGTCAAAAAATAAAAAATCAGGATTTTTGTATACAGCTCTGGCTATTAATAATCTTTGCCGTTGTCCCTGACTTATACCATTACCCTCCATTCCAATCTTGCTATTGTACTTTAACGGAAGAGATTCTATAAATTCTTTAATATTAGCAACCTCAACTGCATGTAAAAGTTTCATTTTGTCAATAATCTCATCCCCTACAGCGATATTATTTGCTATAGTGTCTGAGAATATGAAGCCATCTTGCATTACTGTTCCCGCTCTTTCTCGCCAAAGATGCGGATTTATATCATTTAAAGACGCAGTGTCCACCTTAATATTACCTTTTATTGGGGGGTAAAACCCTAATAACAACTTTACAATAGTTGTCTTTCCACTTCCACTAGCACCAACAATTGCGGTAACTTTATTTGCAGGTATTACTAAGCTCAAATCTTCTAAAACAAAGTCCCTATCTGCTCCATCATAGCTGAACGAAATATTATCAAGATGAATCGTTCTATTTGAAGGTATAAAATCTATTTTTTCATTTATAATACCCTCCTCATCCTCTTTATTATGAATCTCATTCAGTCTCTCAAGACTTATCTTAGCGTCTTGTAAAGATTGAATAAAGCCGATAACTTGACCTATTGGGCCTGACAGTTGACCCAAAATATAACTGATAGCCATCATCATACCCAAGGTTATTTCTCCCTCCACAACAGCTTTTGCTGAAAGAAAAGAGATGAATAGTGAAGTAGTTTGGCTAAAAAATATAGAACCCACTTGTTGTATTTGACCTAAAGCTGTTCCTTTTACGCTGATTTTAAAAAGTTTTACTTGTATTGACTCCCATTTCCATCGTTGTTGTTTTTCACAATTATTTAATTTTATCTCTTGCATTCCTGTTATTAATTGCACAAGACTGCTTTGGTTTGCTGATGATTGGGCAAACCGGCTGTTATCGAGTTTACGTCGATAACGCAAAAAAGACAAAATCCATGCTGTATATAAAATATTACCCAATAGAAACACGCCCAATATAGTTAAATTATAATATGCCATAATAATAGCAAACACAATAAAATTAACAAATGAGAAAAGAGTGGCTAAGGTTGAGCCTGTCATGAAAGATTGTATACGCCCATGATCACCTATGCGCTGCATTATATCACCTATATTTTTTGCATCAAAAAAGCGGATAGGAAGCCTCATCAATTTTGCCAAAAAGTCAGAGATTAGAGAGATACTAATACGAGTATTCATATGCAACGTAATCCAACTTTGTATAAATCCAACTCCCATTTGAGTTATTGATAATATTAATTGGGCTATTAGTATCAATGTAATAAAACTAAGATTGCTATTCCCAATACCCTGATCTACTATTGCTTGTGTTAGAAATGGGAAAATAAGGGAAAAAACACTACCCAATATCATCCCAATAACAAGCTGGGCTATTTGTGATTTATATGGAAATAAATAACGAACATAATGTCCGAGATTTCGACTTAGTTTTTCCTCATCATCAAAATTGTAGAAATCAGGTTGGGGGCTTAGCACTAATGCTGTGCCTGCCTCTTTCCCTCTTTCTGTAGTGCTTATCCATGCATTTTTTAATCCTTCTCCATCAATAGGGTATTTTCCCCTTGCTGGATCAGATATATAAAATGTATATTTTTCTTTTTTTTGAAATATTCTTTTCTTCTTGATCTTATATAAAACAACAAAATGATTCTGATTCCAATGCAGAATTGTAGGCAAAGGGATATCTTCAACTAATTGGTCAAAAGAGATACGTACACCCAGAGTTCGAAATCCAATACTTTCAGCTCCATCACTTATGCCTAACATCGAGACTCCTTCGCGAGTTATAAAACACTTTTCACGTAAAGTTTGCAACGTATAACTCCGTCCATAATATTTAGCGATCATACGTAAGCATGACGGACCGCAATCCATGGAATCAAGTTGCGTATAATAGGGAAAAACTTTTTTCATAAATATAAAGAAAATAATAGTCGAAGTTGTCCAACCGAAATCATTATTTCAATTTTTGTTCACTATATTTATTGAAATACACACTGCTTTGTTCACTTTTTCTCCAAAATGTTGAATTCCATTACCTTGCAGATTAGCAACAATTATTATTTATCGTTTTTACTCAGGTCGGCTTGCAGAGCATTTATTTGCTCCTGTGGCTATTTCCATATAGGAAAATCGGCTATAAACCAATTAAAGTATCCTCGAATATAATTGGTTTATATGAAGCATTTTTAGATTTAGACTACTAAAGTCTTTTAAATCATCCTTAATTTTTTTATTAAAAATCTTTTTCTTTGGACAGTTTTTCGGACCCTTGAAGTTCACCTCAAGCATTCTTTGACTGCATCTTCCACTACATAAAGGAACATATTTACAATTTAAGCAGATTTCATTATCGAATGTCGCCCGGGCAATCCTCTTCGATAAACGATCTTCATCCCAAACAATCTCACCTTCGGGCGTTATGCCCCCATCTTCTGTAGCTTCTTCAAAATTCTGAGTCGAGCATTTAAATATTCGTCCATCATAATTTACAATCGCTTCGTTATATTTATCTGCGTAACAGGAACATGACTGCATGTATGAATGTCTCAGATTTAATATTCTGAATCCTGAGTCGCGAAAAATATTATTCACTTCATGATATCGTTTGAGAGTTTCATCCCTATTTTTATCTGCGGATTGATCTTGCCATACCTGAACAAGATTAATAATTATTCTTTTACGTATATTCATAGGAAAGGAGTCCCTAATTTTAAGACAATCATCTAAAATGTCCTTCGTAAAATTAATTCTTAAATATAAGTCTATGTTTGGAATTGATTTTGCAAGATCTATAACGTTCTTTACAATAATATCATAAGAATCTTTTCCTTTTACTTGAAATCTTGTCTTATTATGGTGCTCTTTGTATCCGTCTAATGTTATTTGAAATGTATGTATATTATATTTTGTGAAATCAGCGATCAGTGATGGTGTTATTAAATAACCATTAGTGGTGATTCCTGCCACATATCGAGCTCCATATTTTTCACACAATACATTTAATTCTTCGCTAATAGGTTTTATTACATTTTTATACGCCATAAGAGGCTCTCCTCCAAACCAATCTATTTTAAAAAATTTGGTTTTGTTAATACTCATTCTTTTTTCGATAAATTTTATAATGGCATCTCGGACTTCAGTTGTCATTTTTCGTTTAGAACGAGTTTCATAACAATACCAACAGGAAAAATTACAATTAAGAGTCGTATTTATAGCTAAATGATAAATATCTTCAGAAAAAACTTCTCTTCTATTCTTCATTAATAAAATTTGAGGAATATTTAAATTGACATCTTCTATAACACCTAATTTATACATCGCACCAAAAAAAGAGGGATGATTTTGTTGAAATACTTCTAAAGAAGATTTGTGCTGACAAAGTATGTTATATTTATCTTTATCCAAGGAGAATAAATATTTGTTATATAGATTTAGCCCCACAACAGATTCTCCTTTTTGGTAAAAGAAATTGTATTTACTTAAACGGTATTTTTTCATAGCTATATAAATTTAAAATAAATGGCAAAGATTGTTTTTCTTAATTAATATTTCATAAACAGATGGAGTGGGACACAACCATCTTAGATTACAATTTATACATGGTGCCTTATCTCGAAGTCTGAACCAAGAGGTTTGTAGTTTAAATTCTTCATATATAAGTTCTAATAGAGTGCTCGAATCGATATTACCCAATTTGTCAAAAAATACATTTGAGTAAACATCACCCAATGGGGTCATAAATATCTTACCAAAAGAATCAATATTAAGGGATTGGTGAATAAAAATTTCCTTCATTGATACAGGCTTCGAAATAATATCCTCTTCAGTTAAATATACAAATTCTTCAAAGAAACGAATGTTTATTTCTGTATATATTGGCACAATTACATAATTATCTATATTATACTTTTCTATAATTGTTTCGACTATACATAATTCTTCTTTTGAAGTAACTTGGAAAGAGTATTTCTTATCCATATTTAATTCATCGAACGCATTTATTATATTTTTCAGCAGATTTTCTTTCAATGGAAAATCTACACAAATTGTATATATTTTATTTTCATTACTGTATTCAAACCACTTACCTCTCAAGTCACTTGTATAGTGGAAGAATAAATTCACTTTAAACTTATAACTGTTTAACATATCCATAAGATTCGTCATGTCGGGATATGTCGAAAAATCTTTCATTACGAAATTTACAATTCGCTCATGCTGAGATGTATTTAATCCTTCTAATGCTCCAACAATCGACTTGACTGTTAACGGTTGTTCATTGCGAACAAAGTGTTCCATCTGAATAGAGGTTGGATAAAATTTATTGAGAAATAACCCTGGACTTTCCATGAAAAACACTATTTCGTGAAGGTGGATCATTATGTTCTCCCCAACACTTCTACTCGGATCTTTTTGTAGTCGATTTATATCTGATTGTAGATTTAGTATTGGCATTAATTGTATTGGCCTGTTTTGAGTTAAGGACGAATCTATAATGTCACCCATAAATAGTTCTCTTATCTTGTTAATAAAAGAACGAATTGGAGTGGAATTTTTCAATGTATTTTCTTCTATAGCAATTACACCGAAATCATCTTCTTTTAGATCTACGAAAAACTTATATATTTCTTCCTCTCTTGACTTCAAATAATTCCCATCAAGAGTATTATATAAAAAAACCTCATTATTAATGGTGCAAATATATACGTATGGTTCCATGAAAAACCAATATTTTTTTTCATTCATATCCTTAATCTTGTGTAATTTATGATATTAATACTTCTGTCATCATTTTCATATAATCCTGAGGATGACTTTCTAAAAAAGACATATTTTCTCTCAAGTAAAATACAAAATCCTTTTTGTTCATAAATCCTTTACATACGGGCCTTTCATTCAAGTTTTCTATAAAAAATATGCATTGAGTACAATTTAATTGTTGGTAGCAATGCTTACATTGTCGTTCCAACAATTTCAAATAATAATTATATTTCTCAGCAATTGCTTCTGAATCTATTGTTATTTCACCATTATCTTCAATTTTACCCAAAGAATATTCATGCGAGATTTTCTCACATGGTAAAATTTCACCTGTGGTTGTTACAAATATTTTCCGCGAGAATGGAGCACAAGTACCTGTTGAGATGTATCTATTTAAATGGTCGGGACTTAATATATCTTCGTATGATTTAAATATAAATTTAGAATATTGGAATAAGAATATTAGAACAGATTGATAAGGCTTTGTGGCAATAAACATATCCTTTTGAATTTCGTCATAATTTGAGGCTTCCTTCATGCTTTCTGTTTTGTTTTTGTATGTTTTATCAAAATCAGCTTTTTTATTATCCAATATTCCTGAATTATTTAACTCTAAGATCGAAGGTGTTTTTCCAAATTTTTGTTTAAAAAAACTATGCACTTGCTCTACTGAATTTTTATTATGAAGAACGGAGGCAAAATTGACATTATTTTCAAAGAATGTAGGATATTTATTTTTTATGTATTCTATATTACTCATGATCTTGTCAAAAGAACTTCTTCCATTTTTATATACTCTGTATTGATGGTTTTCTTTATCTCCATCAAGACTGACTAATATATTCACATTATTTTCTACCATAAAATCAATATATTTATCCAATAGTGTTCCATTAGTAGTCATTGAGAATTTTATTACCCTATTTTGAAATTTTCCTTTTTTATTATAGTCAACAACATCTTTAATTGCAGAAAAATTTATCAGTGGTTCTCCTCCATAAAAACTTATATATAATGTGTTTTTTGATGAATAGTTTTGAGAGGATAATTGCTTTTCTGAGAGATATCGAACAACCTCCTTCATGGTCGAACTCTTGATATCTTTTTGTTGGGGTATTTCTTTACTATAAAACTCACCATAAA
>JGI994J12354_10004505_pt1 | contig 12502 bp, 7 predicted proteins | sample IntmicLarv3ML3BL_FD_12354 | JGI IMG/M metagenome (IMG submission 12354)
TTGAAAATGCTCTAACGGACGATGGCGCGAGCCTCGTCCGCGCAAACGAGGAGTAGGCGAAATTCATTTTCGCCGCCAACTCCGAGTGCAGCGTTTCAAAGTTACATTGCCTTAGGCGTGTTCATTGTATCACTGCTTCAGACAACCTTATACTCCTTAGAAAAGCAAATGAAAAAAATAATTGCCAATGATCTGGAAAAATGCGTGGGCTGCAACCGCTGTATCAGGGTGTGCCCTGTTGGAGAAGCCAATGTGGCGTATATTGAAAACGACCAAGTCAAGGTGCGTGTTGATAGCGACAAGTGTATAGCTTGCGGTGCCTGTCTGCGCGCCTGCCCGCATCATTCCCGCAGCTTTTGTGACGATACCGAGCGATTTTTTGAAGATTTGCGAAATGGGCAGGCCATTTCACTCTTTTGTGCGCCGGCAAGCCGTGCAAATCTGGCTGAGTGGGACAGGGTGCTGGCCCTGCTTCGGCAGAGGGGCGTCAGGAAGCTATACGATGTTTCCCTCGGTGCGGATATCTGCACCTGGGCGCACATCAGGTACATTCAGAAAAACGCACCAGAAACCCTTATCACCCAGCCTTGCCCGGCTATTGTAGACTATATTCTTCACCACAAGGAAGAGTTGCTTCCCCATCTCTCTCCGGTTCATTCGCCAATGCTGTGTACGGCCATCTACATGCGGCGCTATCAAGGCATCAACGACAAGATAGCCGCGATTTCTCCCTGTATTGCCAAAACCAATGAATTCTCAGAAACCGGCGGCCTGGTTTCTTACAATATTACCTTTGTCAAGCTTCAGGAGTATTTGAAAAAAAACAATATTTCCCTGCCAGCCACGGGTTGCGGCTACGACCACATCGACTCCGGGCTGGGTTCGGTCTATTCCATGCCCGGCGGCCTCAAGGAAAACGTGGAATTTATGCTGGGCAAGGCCCTGCGCATTGATAAAAGCGAAGGGCAGAGCACAGTATACAAGATGCTCGACCAGTTCATAAAGGAAAAGCCGGAAAACCGGCCTGCCGTCTTTGACGTGCTGAACTGCCCCGAAGGGTGCAACTTGGGTACGGGCTGTTTTCACGAAAAAACCTTTTTCGAGGTAAACGTCTCCATGGAAAAGGCCCGCCAAAATGCTGTCAAAGACCGCGATTTCGCCTATTTTGAAGAATTGTACAAAGAATACGACTCTTCCCTGCGCCTTGGGGATTTTATTCGAAGGTACCAGTCCCGGCCTGTAAAGAAGATTTTTATTCGTGAAGAGATGATCGAAGAAGCCTTTGTTGCCCTTGACAAGCGCGATGCCATTTCCCGCATGTTCAACTGCGGGGCCTGCGGGTCTGATACCTGTCGCGAAATGGCCGTGAAAATTGCCAAACGGGTCAATACCCCGGCAAACTGTATCCAGAAATCGCACTCGGACATGCTGAGCAAGCATACCTCCATTGTCAAATGGCAGCAGACAAATGCCGCTTCCATTCAGTCCATTGAAGACGATATTTCCAATATCCGCGGTATTGCAGAAAAAATTGTGGGGAATGTTTCAAGCCTCAACGATCTGATTGATATTTACGATGCCATGGCAAGGGATATTGACAAAATTGCCTCCAATATTCACATGATTTCGCTGAACGCCTCCATCGAGGCGGCGCGGGCGGGCGAACACGGCCGCTCATTTGCCGTTGTGGCCGAGGCTATCCGCAGTCTCGCTGGGGAAACCCAGGAGGCCACGGAGAAAATTACCAAGGCCTCTACCGGTGCGAAACAGGCCCTTGGTGGAATTTCCGGCATGGTGGTGACCATAGGCGATGCCATTATGGAGTCGCATGACAAGGTATGCGCCATTTCCGCCAACACCCAGGAGGTTCTCAACAAATGACCGGGTCAATCCATGCGCCGTTCCTGAATGAAGGAGCCCTCTGGAAAATCATTGACAAGGAAAAGGCGCCGGACAGGGCACGTCTGAATGATATTCTGGAAAAGGCGCGTGAAGGCAGGGGCCTTGACCTGCCTGAAGTCGCCGCCCTTCTTGCCCCCATGCCTGAAGACAGCCAGGAAGCCCTTTTCGCCGCGGCCCTTGAACTGAAGGAACGCGTGTACGGCAAGCGGATGGTGCTTTTCGCCCCCCTGTACATTTCCAACCTCTGCGCCAACAACTGCGCCTACTGCGCCTTCCGCACCGCCAACACAGACCTTGCCAGAAAAAGCCTGACCCAGGAAGAAATCATTGAAGAGGTGCGGCGCATAGAAAACATGGGGCACAAGCGCGTTTTGGCCGTGTACGGGGAACACCCTGTCTGGAATGCCGAGAGCATTGCCCGGAGCATCGCCACCATTTATTCCGTAAAATCACCACCTTCCGGTGAAATTCGCCGGGTGAACATCAACTGCGCCCCCCTTGACAGTGAAGGCTTCCGCACCCTGAAGCAGGCGGGAATAGGCACCTACCAGTGTTTTCAGGAAAGCTACCATCAGGAAACGTACGCGAGGGTGCACCTTGGCGGCAAAAAGAAAGACTATGCCTGGCGGCTTTTTGCCATGCACCGGGCACAGGAAGCGGGGGTGGACGATGTGGGCCTCGGGGTGCTGTTCGGGCTTTTTGACCACCGTTTTGAACTGCTGGCCCTCATGGCCCACGCCAGGGTGCTGGAGCAGGAATACGGCGCTGGCCCTCACACAATATCTTTTCCCCGCATCGAACCGGCGCAGAATTCCGATCTTTCCCGCAACCCGCCAAACTGCATTTCCGACGCGGTGTTCAAGCGGATTATCGCGGTCATGCGCCTTGCCCTTCCCTATACCGGCATGATTATCAGCACCCGCGAAAAGCCCGAATTGAAACGCGAACTGCTGCGGCTGGGCATTTCCCAGTTGAGCGCGGCTTCGCGCACCTCGCCCGGCGGCTACGCCAGTGCCGCAGCCAACAAGCCCGAGGCCCAGCAGTTCTGGGTCGGCGATGAACGGGAACTGCCGGAAATTATCCGCGCCCTGCAAATGGACGGCTACCTGCCCTCCTTCTGTACAAGCTGCTACCGGAAAGGGCGCACGGGCGAGCATTTCATGGGCTTTGCCAGAAACGCCTTCATCCACAATTTCTGCCAGCCCAATGCCCTGCTTACCTACTACGAATACCTGCTTGACTACGCGGACGCCGAGGCCCTGAACAAGGGCAGGAACTGTATAATGCAGGCCGCGCAAGCCCTGCCTGCGGGTCGTGAAGCGTTGCTGGACAGCCTGCAACGCATTGAAGACGGCGAACGGGATATCTGCGTGTGAGGCTTTCAGCACCGCCGCCCCTTTCCCTCTTGCCGGAGGACACGGCCCTGTGGCACAGGGCCTGCGCCTTTCGTGAACACTTTTGGGGCAGGAAAATCTTCCTGCGCGGCATCATTGAAATATCCAGTCATTGCAGGCAAAACTGCCTGTATTGCGGCTTGCGGCGTGACAATGCGGCCCTTTCGCGCTACCGTATGACGCCCGAGTCTGTTTTCGCAGTGGCAACAGCCGCGAAAACCCTCGGCTTCGGCACTGTGGTGCTTCAGGCTGGCGAAGACCCCGGTTTTCCCGCAAGCCAGGTGGCCGCCCTTGTCCGGCGCATCAAAACCGAACTGAACCTCGCCGTTACCCTGTCCCTTGGCGAATGGAGCAGGGCGGAATACCAACAATGGCGCGAAGCCGGGGCAGACAGGTATCTGCTGAAGCTCGAAACCGTGGATGAAACAAACTATGCCCGTCTGCGGCCCGGCAAAACCCTGGGCCAGCGCATCAAGGCCCTTGAGCAGCTCGCGGCCCTCAACTATGAAACCGGGTCCGGCCTGATCAGCGGTCTGCCGGGGGATGCGCCAGAGGCTCTGCCTCAAGGGTTGGAACTGCTGGCCGGATTCAGGCCCGACATGCTCTCCATCGGGCCCTTTGTTCCCCACCCGGATACGCCCCTGAAAAGCTGCGCGCCCGGAAGCGGCACCGACAATTTGCGGGCCCTGGCCATGGCCCGCGTGGCCGTGCCAGAGGCGCATATTCCGGTGACCAGCGCCCTTGGCCTGCAAGGCGATGCTGTGCGCCTTCTGGCCCTTGAGGTGGCCAATGTGCTGATGCTCTCCCAGACTCCCGAAAATGTTCGCAAGGAGTATGCCATATTTCCGGGCAAAAATCAGGATCACGAGGCACCCGAACAACGGGCCGCCTATTTCCGCACCCTGCTGGACTCTGCGGGGTTCACTGTTCCCCCCGGCCCCGGCAGTGCGTGGCGCTGCCGGGAGGGGTGACAGGGTGCGCGACGGGTGCGCGACGCGCGTCATTTGGCGAGATTTTTTCTGGAGGGGCGCTGCCCCTCCAGACCACCCCGGCAAGGGCATGATGCCCTTGCATCCCCCTTTGGCCGGACGCGAAGGAAGGGTACGCGGGCAGGGGGTGTGTTCAGGGCGAGCTTGTGTTGCGAACAGGCTTTGCCTGTTCGCAGACAGCCATTGAGGGGCGAAGCCCCTCAAACTCCCCATGGGAGCGGTCAAAAGCAGAAATCATCATTCAACAGAATGTTGAGAGGTTTTTCAAAATTTAATTGCCATAGATCAGGCGGGTACAACCATGAGCAAAACATTCCGGGGCAACAGGCTCCATATAGCCATTCTTGGCCGCTGCAACACGGGAAAGTCCACGGTTCTCAACCATATAACCGGGCAGCAGGCTGCTATTGTCTCCGCGCAGCCGGGAACCACGGGAGACCCCCTTCCCCTGGCCTTTGAGCTTCTGCCCCTTGGGCCGGTGACCTTTTACGACACTGCGGGCCTGGACGAAGATTCGGATCTCGGCATACTGCGCAGGGAAAGGGGGCGGAAAATCCTCGCCCGCGCGGATATGGCCCTGATTGTTACGGATGAGCGGGGCATTGGCCCCTGGGAAGAGGACAGTGTAACAGCCCTGCGCACCCTGGAGACACCCCTTCTTGTGCTGGGCAACAAGCGCGACCGGCACGGAGAAGCCGCGCAGCGGGCCATGGCCTGGTGCGGGGAAAGGGGCATTCCCTACCTGCCGCTGGCTGCGGACAGGGACGAGGATCCGGCTATTCTGCGCGAAGCCATTATTGGGCTTGCGCCTGAAAAAAATGTCAGGGAACCACTGGTGGCCGATGTGCTGCCAGACTCTGCCCCGGTGATCTGCGTGACGCCCATTGACGCTTCCGCGCCGGCGGGCAGGCTTATAGTTCCGCAGGTGCAGGTTTTGCGTGAACTGGTGGATACCCGGCACCCCGCGCTTGTGGTGCAGCCGTCGGAACTGGGGCGGGCGCTGGCCCTCCTGGGTGAAGAACCGGGGCTGGTCATCACCGATTCGCAGGCCGTGCGGGAGGTGGCGGGAATGGTTTCCCCCCATGTTCCCCTCACAACCTTTTCCATTGTCTTTGCGCGATACAAGGGCGATTTTTCCCTTTTGCTGAACGGGGCGTCGTGTATTGGCAGCCTGCCCGCGCACGCGCCCGTACTGGTTGCCGAAGCCTGCGCGCATCACGAACAGGACGACGACATTGCCAGAGTGAAAATTCCCGCCCTGCTGCAACAATACCTGGGGCGGCCTTTGAATTTTACCTTTGTTACGGGCGAGGATTTTCCGGAAGATATTGGCCGCTATTCCCTGACCATTCATTGCGGCGGCTGCATGCTCAACCCACGGGAAATGCGGCGCAGGCTGAAACTGTGCGCGGCGGCCAATGTACCGGCAACAAATTTCGGCATGACCATTTCTGCGGCGCAGGGGCTTCTGGAAAGGGTGACGGCCCCCTTCAGGAAGGCATGATCAGCTTCTTTTCAGGTGAAGGTCCATTTTACTAAATAATTCTTGTATATTGAGAGGCTTGCCTATGTGATCGTTCATGCCGCAGGCCAGACAGTGTTCGATGTCTTCCCTGAACACATTGGCGGTCATGGCAAGAATGGGAATGGTGCGCGCCCGGGGGAGGCTGAGGCTCCGGATGGCTTTGGCGGCCTCATAGCCGTCCATTTCCGGCATTTGCAGATCCATGAGGATCAGATGGTATTTCTCCGGGAACTCCATGAATTTTTCCAGAGCGATACGCCCGTTTTCGGCAATATCTATTTCCAGTTTCGTCCCATCGAGCAGAGAGATAAAAATTTCCCGATTAATTTCAATGTCTTCAGCAAGAAGCACCTTGTACCCGCCATAGTTTACGGGGCCTTCCGTGGGCAATTTGGGCAATTTGGGGGTCTTCAGACCCACAGCTTCGGCAAGAGTGTCCTGAATTGCCGAAGGGAACAAAGGCTTGCCAAGGAACTTGTCAATATCTCCGGGGAGACATCTTTTTTCAATTTCACTGTGATCCAGCCCGGAAAGAAGCACGAGCATGGTTTTTTTCCCAAACCTTTCCCTGGCCTTGCGGGAAATGGTAATGCCGTCGATGTCGGGAAGAATGTAGTCAATGAAGCAGATCGTGTAGGCCGGGTTTTTTTCAAGCAGGTCAAGGGCTTCCTGCCCGCTATGGGCCGTGTCGCAGACAAAGCCGAGCTGGGTGGCCATTCCGGAAAACAGCATACAGGTGTCCGGGTTGTCATCCACAACCAGAATGCGCAGCTTCTCTTTCAGGCCAAGAAGCGGGCTTTCCCTGCCCTCACGGCCATGGGCCTTGAAATGGAAAAAGAACGAGGCCCCTTCGCCGGGTTGCGATTCAACCCGAAGGGTGCCGCCCATCAGTTCGATTATCCGCTTGGAAATGGCAAGCCCCAGACCTGTTCCGCCGAATTTTCGGGAAGTGGCGCTTTCAGCCTGTTCAAATGACTGGAACAGACGTTCCTTGTCGGCATCGGCAATGCCGATGCCCGAATCGGCCACCTTCACCTCTATGACGTACAGGTCGCCATCTTGCCGGAGCAGGTCGGCGGCAAGCCTGACGCGCCCGCCCTTGGGGGTGAATTTTGTGGCGTTGGACAAGAGGTTGGTGAGCACCTGGGCCAGTCGCTGATCATCACCGTTTATTCTGTGCGGAATGCGCGGGTCGATGTGAACGGTAAATTCCTGCTGGCTTGCCTCTGTTTTGAAGGAAATGACGCCCGCAACATTCTGGAGCATTTTCTCAAAATCAAACCAGACGCGGGAAAGCTCGAACTTGTCGGCTTCAATTTTCGAGATATCAAGAACATCATTAATAATACCAAGAAGATGCGTCGATGCTGTTTGAATTTTCTCCAGGCAGTAGTCCTTGCGGTCCGCTTTACTGGCCTGGGTGCCCATGTGCGTCATGCCGATGATGGCATTCATGGGCGTGCGTATTTCGTGGGACATGCGCGACAGAAAGTCGCTTTTGGCGCGGGTTCCGGCCAGGGCGTCTTCCTTGGCCTGAACAAGGCTGTGGTTCAGCTCCCGTTCCATAATCCCGGAAATGAGCAGAATTCCGGCAGCTTCCAGAAGAGAGGCTTCCTCGTCGGCAAAGCCGCGATCGTCCTCGCTGATGGCGTCGACAAAGCCCCAGAATTCGCCCCGCATGTGAATGGGAACAATGAACAGGGATTTGACCGTATCGGGGAAAAGACCGGGTTTTTCCTTGCGCGAGTTGAGGAGCAGGTTGTTCCCCCCCTTCAACTGGTTAATCCACTCTTCGGGCCAGTCGTCGGATATGGCTATCTGGCTTGGGTTACTGCCATACCAGCCATTCACCCTGATATAGTTCTCCTCTGGGGCTTCGGTGTCTTTTCTCCAGATGGCAACAGCCGAGCAGTTGATCGTTTCGCACAACTCGCGCAACGATTCCTTGATCTGGGCGAAATAGTTTTCGTCTTCCGTTGACAAAAGGGTTTCGCCCATGCTCTGCACCAGGGTCAGGTATTCCGCGTTGCGCGCCCTTTCGCGTTTTGCCTCCTCACGTGAGGTGATGACGCAGTTTGTGGGAATGTTCACTCCCAGGGCAATTTTGCGGGCCATGTTGTAGCAGGAATCCGACCCGCAGGCCCCGCAGTTGAAATGGCGCTTGGCAAAGTCGGTTTTCCCCATGGCGAGAAAGGCCTGTTCAATTTTCTCTTCCGATATGGCCCCGTATTTTTGGGGAATGACCACATAGGAGCGAAGATAGTCTTCCAGACACTGGGTGCTGTCAAGCTCCAGCAGCCGTTTTCTGCCGTACTCGATGTCGCGCACAATGTGGGAACGCGTTGCGCGCATCTTGTTGGAAAGATGGAAGATATTCTGATTTTTATCAGCGGCTGTTCCAATAAGACAGCCATTGGAACAGCGCAACACGTCAAAGACATCCGGCAAAATGGACGGGTCGGTTTTCACATACTCGTCAAGATATTTGAAAACAGATCGGCCCTCCCGTTTTTCCACGTGCAGGGCTTCGCCAATGAACATTTTGAGGTTTTCCTGCAAACCGCCCGGCAACGGAAAAAGCCCCCCAGGCCCGGCCGGGGGGTGGTCAAAAGTGCCTTCTTCGTCGGGAAGAACAACGAAATGTTCTTCAAGATATTTGAATAATTGTGTAAATGTGATGTTGTACTGAACGAGGCCGGTGGAGCGGTGTTCATTGGTCTTGGCAATGCAGGGCGAAATGGACGCGATGTCGCCAGTAATGCCTTGTTGACGCATATAGATCGCTGCACACGCCATGGGGCTGTGCACCGGCGAGAGAAAAGGCAGCAGTTCGTGCCTGTGGTGTTCGCAGTAAGAGACAATGGCCGGGCAGGGCTGGGTGATGATGGGGCGCTTTTCTTTTTCCAGCAGGCGCAAATGCGCCCAGATACAGATATCGGCCCCAAGGGAAACATCGTAAATGCAGGTAACGCCGAGGGTTCGNAACCAGGTGAAAAGCTGTTTCCANTGNGGAATATTGGTTTTTATGGCCGGGGCCGTTATGACAGAAAGGGGCTTTCCGCTTGCAAGATCTGCAAAAAAGCGTTCCGTATCGTCTTGAATGTGCCTTGCCCCATGGTCGCATACACCAATGCAGGCGCCACATACAATGCATTGCGATGTATCAAGGTGAACATTTATTTCTCCGTCAGCATTATGGTGGGCAATGTTGGCTGTTTCAACAGGGCATACACGCATGCATCTGTTGCAGCCTACACATTTGCTTTCATCTGTGCGGATAAAAAAGGTCTGATCGTTCATGGCTTGTTTTTCTGCAAAATAGAGTATGCGCTTTGTTGTCAGTCAAATGCCCTGTCCGCCACGGAGACTGTTTTTTCGGCACGTTAATATATGAAATCATCACAATGGGTTGCAGGCAAGCCTTTGAGTGCATTTCAAGTATCAAGTAGAAATACTAATTTGTGCAGTATCTCATAAAATTTGTCGCGGTGTCTAGACATTTATCTCCGGCAACTTCTGCTGCAGGGCGGCATAAAGTACACTATTCATTGCGACAGAATACAAATGAAGAGAGTATGCGTTGCAATTATTGCACCATACCGGATAATGCATGAGCCGTGAGGGATAGTGCTATTTTCAGATGTAATACAGTGTGTTGTGAGAGAAATTGTGCTTCGTTGCCCATACACAAATGTATAACGCCACCTTTTCAAATCGCATTCCCAACCCCTGCAGGGTTGTGATTGCAAACCGCGCTGCCCTGCGCTTGCGGGGCGATCCTCTGAGTCCATGACAAGGGGGTGACACGATTGCTTTTGTGCATGCCAATACCATTGTGGCGGGGACGGCGATTTCTCTTGGGAAGAAGACAGTCGCCACCCACGTCAAAAGTCTCCGCAAACAATTGCGGGTGTCGTACAGGGACATCAAAACCAGAATGTGCCTTTCATAGCACAAAGAAAAAGCCGGAAGTGGGAGGTTTCCGGCTTTCGCGTGTTTGATATTTTTGCAATCGATTGCAAAAATTACTCGCCCGCTTCTTGGTCGGTGATCGGAAAGTATACAGGCTTGAGCGCGAGGCGCGCGCGGGCGGAATCCGTCAGTTTGGTATAATGACTAATCCAGAGTTGAATGAATTCGTCCCGGTCAATGAGCTTCACCCATTTGTTGTCATGATGGCCGATGGCTTCTTTTTTGGCGCCATCATTGAAGCCACCGGTGCAAACGAAAATGCCGTTACCGCCAGATTCAAGAATTCCGATAAACGAGCGTAGCCCGGGAGCCCCGATCTTGGCCTCCTGGCGTTTGACCTGAACTTTGATTTTCTTTCCCATTCCCAAAGAATCTTGGCAGATGATAATATCAACGCCGCCATCGGGGCCGCGTTTCGTTTTCCACGTAATGTAATAGCCCATGGCTTTGAGCAGTTCGGCCACCATTTCTTGAAATTCTTCGCCTTCCATCGCGTCAATGATGGAGCAAGTTTTCTCAAAGGCATCGTCTTTCGCTTGTTCGTACGCAACAGTGAAAGAATTAATTTCAAAATCTTCTATTGGCGCGTCCACGCTGATCTCTTCTTCCGGCTGTTCTGGTGCGGCTGACACAAACTCTTGTTGCTGAGAATTTTCTTGTTTTCTGGCTGCGTTCAGCACTTTTTGGTACTGTCCATATCTTCTTTTCACTTCGCGATATAGAACTTCGGGTTCGGGGAAATTCACGAGGAGCTCTTTTCCGGTGTCAGTAATTATCCAGAGTCCGTTTTCTTTGTTGGTAGCGTCAGAGTGGAGCAAATAGGTGCTGAGAAAATAAATGGCGCTATTGAAACGTACACGACCACTAGGAGAACTGGTTTTCTCATGTTCTGTGGGTGGGCAGACTTCGGAAAGCTTCTTTATGACTTCATTTGGGAAGAGTCCCTCGGGATTCTGTTTCAGAATTAGTAACACGTTTTTGGCAAATTCTGCCATCCGTGCCTTACTGATATAGTCTTCTGCCATTTCAGCCTCCCGATTGCTTTAAAGATTTAGATTTTGAACAAATGCAATTCCGTTCTTATTAAAATCGAACAAAATGAAACCTTCGCTAGTCACGGTGGCTCCGAAAGAATTTTTTGCGCGGAATCTCACCCCGATTGCGTAATGGCAGGTTGGGTAGTCTTTTGTTCTTAATCTGACTGTTTTGCTAACCTGCTCAACATCCTCGACGCTTTGAGCATCCTTTGCAAATTGTCTAATGGCTCGTCTGGCGTGCATTAAAAAAGAAGCGTCGTCGCCAGCCATGCCATAAACTTTCAGTTGCGCTCCAGAAGCAATAAATTCGGCTGTTATTTGGTCTTCTTGCTTCTTGAGCTCCGCATGTTGTTTTGCGTCTTCTTGCTGCTTGATAAGCTGCTGTCTTTTCTCTTCTGCTACGGCAGCTTTACGTTCTTCCGGGCTGACGTAACAGCTTTTATGCACTCCACAGAACAGTGCTATGGCAAGAACCAATGGAATAATTGACATTAAAGAATTGCTTTTCTTTGTTGCTGGTTGAGTAACTGTTTCTGTTTGTTCATTTTGTTCAGTCCGCTCGGCTACTTTTGATTTTTCCAAGCCTTCAAAAAGGGATCGTATTGGGAGTAAAAGAGCAGGAATCAGAAGTATGCTTATGGTGAGACTCGTGAGTAAATTACTTACGTTCCCAAGACCATCCCGGAAGTACATGAAAACTCCCGTGAAAATGGCCCCGAAACATAACAGTAAGAAACTTCCAAACAGATTATCATTTTTCATGAAATAATCCCTCCGCAAGTTGACGGCATAGCAGCATCAGCAATTATTAAATGAGTTTCTTCTTGAAAGTCAATTTATTTATTTGATGTTGCAGCAGAAAATGCCAATAGTTTCGCTAGGTTTGGATGCAAGCGGCGTTCGTGCCGGAGCAGCGGATGTCTTCCGCGCATTGAGCACTGTCACCAAGGCAACAGAAACAGCAGAAAAGCAAGTTGATAAACTGTCAAATGCTTTAAAGAGCGCCGCGCAAACTGCTTTGGCCTTTGTTGGTGCCTATCAGGCCATAAGCGCGATCTCGAATTTTGCTCAATCCGGTAGTGAGTACAACAAGACTTTTGAAGATTCCCGCCTTGGTATTGCCTCTGTCATTGCCATGACCCAAAGCATATAGATAGACAAGGCAACCTGATCGAAGGGTAGAGAAATTGTCATTGGCTATCCGCAAGGGGGAGGCCATGAGCGCGCTCCGGATTATCAGGGAGTACGAGCCGTTTAATGGCCGGCAAGGGCGCAGGACGTGGCGGGNGAAGGGCGAGGACGGCAAGCAGCCCATTGTGGCCGAGGGGCGCATGGAAAGCGGCGAGGGTATGCTGGTGACCATGTACAAAAAGGACAGGGGCAAACCCCTGCCCTATTCGCAAAAGAAAGCCCCTGTTGAGTCTCACCAGAAAGGGTTCCCACCTCTCGCAGTAGATACTGCCGGGGGCATGCACAATTTGCGTACCCGGAGTCAACAGGGGGTAAATGCACCAGACAATGCTGGTACAAAAACTGTAGGGGAAAACGAGGAAAATGTCAAGGGAGGCAGGGCCGAGGCCGAGGCCATGCGCCTTGTTGAAGAAGGCCGATACGAGGCGGGCGAGGCCAATGAATTGCGGGACGCCATAGAGGCGGCGGAGCGGGGGGGGGGGCGGGAAAACG
>JGI994J12354_10004506_pt1 | contig 12502 bp, 15 predicted proteins | sample IntmicLarv3ML3BL_FD_12354 | JGI IMG/M metagenome (IMG submission 12354)
GTGCAAATCTCGTTTCAAATTCGAGAAGGGTCAATGCACCCATAGGATTCTTCGCAGGCTCAGAATGACAAGCTTTTACATTATCAACGCGCCGTGTCCACTCCCTTTGAAATAAAACACTCGACTTTTTTATTAGAATGTGTTATAATGACTCGCAGTCCAATCAGGAGGTGCTACTTTGCCGGAATATGAACTGTTCAAAACAGGCTTCCCTGATTATTTATCAATGGATGTTGCCGCTGTTTGCGGAGTACTGCCTCAAGAGACCTGTGCATACACAACTCACTTTGCATCAGATTACGGCGAACGCTATGGCGAGGTGTATCTCCCCCATCGGATATACATTGTGCAGGATGTTTCGATGGGTGCGGTGTCTGCACTGACAGCAACCCAGAAGCAGATTTTGCACTGTATTTATTCCAGGCATTATAATGGCTTTTTGCGACAAAAACATATGCAGCTATTGCTCGAAGGAGATATTCCTGAATGGGCGTTTCCGTATATCTTAAAAGTCAGCGATGAGTATATTCTACAAATTGTCGAGCTTATCTATGATAAGCTTGTGCTTCACGATACAGAGCAGATAAAGAGTTTTGCACGAAACAATCTGCCTGCTTTTTGCACAAGTTATTCACGTATGGTTAGTTATTGGAATACATATTATCAAACACAAACTCCCCGGTTGTCTGATTATGCCGGGTATAAGTTGTTTTGGGAATGCTTTGGATATACCGAGTCGATGGAAAAAGAAGCGGCGGCACAACGTGCCGTTAATAAGGAGAAAAAATGAGCTTATCTGCAATCAAGAGAAAATTGAATCAGCTTTGTAAGCTGGACAAAGATGTTAATGTCAATCCTACTATTTCGGAAGAAGATGTTGCTGCTTTTGAAGAAAAAAACGGCATAAAGCTGCCGAAGGATTACCGGGAGTATCTGATTAATGTCGGTAACGGAGGGTCAGGAGGACCTTTTTTTGGGCTTTTTAAACTTGGCGAAGGCGATGGATGGGAACCGGATTTTTCAAAACCTTTCCCCCTTTCCTGCGGTCAACGGCTTGTTTTGGCGGAAGTCTATGACGATATTGATTTTAAGGTGCGCGAAGCTTGTCCAAAAAACGAGGATGAGGAGTATGATTTGAGAGAAAAACATTATGCAAAGGTGTGCGAAACTGTTGGTGGCGGGTTCGTTTTCCTTTGCACTGAAGGATGCGGAATGAACAGCATTCTTATTGTAAACGGCGAAGCTTTTGGTACTGTTTGGTATTACGATATGGCAAACGAAGCCGGGATTTTTCCGCTTACCGACCCGGAAACTAATGAGTCTATGACCTTTGAAAGATGGTATGAAATTTGGCTTGATTGTTCTATCGACTGTTTGAAAAACGGCACCGGATTGAGCTTTGATACATATGCTGATTTTATTGTTAAGCCAGAATACTTCGAACCGGACGCGGACGATGAGCTTTGTATGATTGCACAGCTTCAAAATCTTAAAACGTCGGAGAGTGTTACGTTTTTCGGCAATTTGTCTAGACAGAGCATTCTTGTTTTTAAGCCCAAAAACCTTTTGATTACCATGGCTTCAAGCTTTGATGTGCTTGACTGTTTTTCTGACATGGAGGAAAAAAGCGATGAGAACAACTGCGAATATAGGATTTTAAAGCAAGGCTATTTGCCGCCTGTGTTCACAGAAAAATATTTTAACGATTGCAAGATTATTCCCGAAAATACCAATTTATTTTCATTGTTTGACGGGTACAATTGTGAAATCACTGACATTTTGAATGAATTCAAATGATTTTTTTGAGAAGCGACCAAATTTAAGACTCCGGTGAAAAAGTCACTGAGAGTCTTATTTTTTTGCTCACCATCTGTCAATACGTTATTACGTAATAACGTATTGACAGATGGTGAGGATTGTGTTATTATAATATTGAAATAACATAGTTGCGTAATTTTAAATGGGGGAATTGTTATGATAAGAAATCTTGAACAAGAAATAGATGATATCAAAATGCAAATTGAAGAAATTAAAGAGTTGCTTATACCAACACCAAAGACGCAAATAGATGAACAGCCCCAACACGCCGGCAATGTTCAAAAAATGCCGGGTATGCACCCTGACCCTGCAATCATGAAAATTCTCGACAGGCTTGAAAACTCTTGTGGTGCAGACGGCGAAACAGGCCGGGTAACATATCTTGGCGTGTTTGCCAGCGGAGGCAGACAATCTACCTGGGTTCAAAATGAAATTAATACAGACGAATTACTTGAGTTGATTGAAAACCACATGGCAGAAAAAGTTTTGAATTGTATTGGCAACAAAGACCGGCTTAACATTTTACTGGTGCTGTTAAAAGAACCGATGACGGTAGCCACACTTGTGGAAAAATGCGGCTACAACTCAACCGGACAGGTATATCATCACCTAAAACCACTTATTGCTTCGGGTTTGGTTGCAGAAGATAAAAATTCCGCAAAAGGAACTTATATTGTTCAACCCCACAGAGTGCAGGGTATTATCATGTTGCTTGCCGGAATACATGATATGATTGATATTGGATATAACGTGGGAAATTGGGATGCAAGTTCTGAAATTCATAAGGGTGCGACTATGGTTGATGAACGCTATCTTGCAACCGCGGAAGAAGCACAAAAAATTATTGACAGCTTTTTTATATCAACAAATCCGCTTGTGTTGAAATCGTTTTCCTCAAAGGAAAAGAAAAAACTTGTGATTTTGAGGGTAATATCTGAACAGTTTGAAAATGGAAAAAAGTACAGCGAAAATGAAGTGAATGCGATTTTAGAAGCTATATACGAAGATTATGCGACAATACGCCGTTACTTGATTGAATATGGTTTTATGGAGCGTACAATCAACTGCGAAGAATATTGGCTTAAATCTTAAAATATAGTCAAATTGACTATAATGCTCCCGACGAGGTAATCATCGGGAGCATTGTTCCGTTTTAATCGTTCTTCGCGGCATCTTCCAGATATGTAAGATGCTTTAATGGCTCATCCAGTTTCTGTAATAATTCAGCGGCGTTTTCCGGATAAACAGTTAGCTTTTTTACGTCATCCAATGCTATCCAATAAAAACACACAGCGTTTTTATCGTCTTTGGAATAAGTAAAAGCGGTGAAACCATCTGTTATCGAATTGTTTTCGCTGTCCTTGAAATTAACTATATAGTCTAAACATATTTGCTGACATGGCTTTCCATCCAAAATGAATATATTTTCCTCTATCCATTTCAGTTCACCGACATCAATATTCACGCCGGTTTCTTCGCGCCATCTGCGGTTAAGAGCTTCAACAGTAGTTTCTCCAAAGATTAAAATACCTCCGGGAAAGGCATATTCATTTGTATTATTTGGTTTTTGCAGCAATACTTTTCCGTCCCGAACAAGAATACCTGCGACGCGGCATACAAAGGTGAATTCATCCTGCTTGAACAGACACAGCTTATTCTCTTCAAAACCCAATAGACTTCCTATCGGCACATCGAAAACTTCTGATATGACTTTCAGCGTGTCTATATTGGGAACAGTTTCCCCGTTTTCCCAGCGGGAGACAGCTTGCCGTGTAACAAATAGCTTTTCTGCCATTTTTTCCTGTGACAAATCATACTTTTTACGCAACTTCAATAATGCTTCTTTTGTTTCCATGTTGTAAGTCACCATCCTTCAAAGATATTATAGTAAATTAGCTTGAAATTAGTTTCGCATTATGATAGAATAAACACATGAGTTATGATATAAAATTTCGCCATCGGGCAATTGAATATTGGAACGATGGACACAGTAAAAAAGAAACAGCGGCCGTGTATAAGGTAGGCACAACCACGCTTCAAGCGTGGAAATCGCAGCTGACCGAAACCGGCACTCTAGCGCCAAAAAAACGCAAGGAAACTTGGCGTAAAATTTCTCCGGAAGAGCTTGAAAAGTATATTGAACGACATCCTGATGCTTATCTTAGGGAAATTGCAAAAGTGTTTTCATGTTCAGAAAATTCAATATTCAAAGCGCTTAAACGATTAAAAATATCGCGTAAAAAAAACGACGCTTTACAAGGAAATTAACGAAAGTTTTCGAAAAGAGTTCGTTGAAAAGTTAAAAACATTACCGCCGGAGAGGGTTGTATATGTCGATGAATCCGGTATAGACCGGTGTCTTTACCGAGAGTACGCGAGAGCACCGCGTGGTCAAAAAATCATCGCAAAAATCAGTGGTAAAAAATTCAAGCGTACAAATATTCTAGCTGGGATATGCGGTGGAAATTGGGTTTCTCCGCTTCAATATGAGTGTTCAACTGACAGCGTTTTGTTTGAGTTTTGGTTTGAAAACTGTCTGCTTAGAGAAGTTGAGCCGGGAAGCGTCGTTATCCTTGATAACGCAACCTTTCATAAGAAGTCTGTTTTACCAGAATTGGCGAAAAAATACGGCTGCGAGGTTTTATTTTTACCGCCTTATTCGCTAGACTTAAATCCCATTGAGAATAAGTGGGCTTGGCTCAAGAAAAAGCTTCGCAGCACCTTGCGATTTTATGATTCCTTTGACTTGGCTTTGCAGAACTGTTTTTTAGCTAATTAACTATATATCCGAATAACCTTCATTATCAAAGCAACTTGTTGTTGCGAGTGTACAGTAAAGGCGCCCGGAACAAAACCGGACGCCTTTTCTGTTTTTATGGAGCGTTTCATTTTTTCCTCTACCCTATTTAGAGCGGTTTTATTTCTTGCGATTTCAGGGATGCTTCAAAAGCTTCGCTTAGTATAGCGACCTCCGCTTGAGTTTCCGCAAGCTCTCTGTCCACGGTTTTGAATTGACTTTTCAACAACTCAATTTCCGTAAATATTTGTTGAGGCGTATACATGATATCCACTCCTTTTTATGGTATGTTTCAGACTCATTCTAATTATATACCATAAAAAGTGAATAATCAACACTTTATGTGTAATTTGTTGCTATTTTGTGAAATATTTTGTAATTTCTTCTGCAACGCGCTTTCCTGCTCCCATCGCAAGAATGACGGTTGCAGCACCTGTCACTGCATCGCCGCCGGCATATACACCTTCGCGGGTGGTGAGCATGGTGGCTTCGTTTACCACTAAACGACCGCGGTTGTCGGTTTCTATACCGGCGGTTGTGTTGCGTATAAGCGGATTTGGCGAATTACCAATTGCGGCAATAACCATATCAACAGGCAAACTGAAGTGGCTGTCGGGAATTTCTATCGGTTTGCGGCGGCCTGTAATGTCAGGCTCACCAAGTTCCATTCGGATGCAATTTACCGCTGTAACCCTGCCGTTTTCGTCCCCTATAATTTCGACCGGAGCGGTAAGCAGCAGGAATTGAATGCCTTCTTCTTTTGCGTGATGTATTTCTTCCAAACGGGCGGGCATTTCAGCTTCGCTCCGCCGATAGATAATGTATACGTTTTCGGCGCCTAACCTTCGTGCGCATCGTGCGGCATCCATAGCCACGTTTCCTCCGCCGATAACAGCAACAGTGTCAGCGCGCGGGATTGGTGTAGCATATTCGTCAAGGTAGGCCTTCATCAAGTTGATTCGAGTCAGAAACTCATTAGCCGCCATAACTCCGACAAGACCTTCGCCGGGAATGCCAGGAAACATAGGCAATCCTGCGCCGCTTCCGACAAATACAGCTGCAAACCCGTCCTCAAACAACTCATCGACTGTGAGCGTTTTGCCGATTACGGTGTTGGTTTCAAATTTAACCCCTAATTTGTGCAATGATTCTATTTCACGGCGCACAACCTCCTTCGGAAGCCGAAATTCCGGTATTCCGTATACCAGCACTCCGCCGAGTGTGTGCAACGCCTCAAACACCGTGACCTCAAATCCATTTGCCGCCAAATCCCCCGCGCATGTAAGCCCGGCAGGACCGGAACCAACTATTGCGACCTTGCGTCCGTTAGAGACGGCGGGAGGTGTGGTGCTTTCCTCCGCTGATTTCATATGACAATCGGCGGCAAAACGTTCAAGCCGGCCAATTGCCACCGGTTCGCCGTTGCGACTGCGGACACATTTTGATTCACACTGGCGTTCCTGTGGACATACACGCCCACAGATGGCGGGAAGCGTGTTTGTAGAGCGAATTATCGTATACGCTTCCTTGTGCTTTCCATCGGCAATTTTGTTGATAAAGGCAGGTATTTTGACATTTACGGGACACCCGTCCATGCAGGGCGCGTTTTTACAGCCAAGACACCGCCCGGCTTCGTTAATCGCCATTTCTTCAGTATAACCGGTAGCTACTTCATCAAAGCAACGCGCGCGAATATCGGCGTTCAGCTCCGGCATTGATGTTTTTTCCTGTTGCTTGTTGTATGGCATTTTGAAATTAAGTCCTTTCTGTAACCAACCGGCAGTTTTGCTCATGCTCATGATATTGTCCCATTCGTTTGGATGCTTCATCCCAATCAATCAAATGCGCGTCAAATTCCGGTCCATCCACGCAGGCAAATTTGACCTTTCCTCCCACCGTCAGACGGCATCCGCCACACATTCCGGTTCCGTCAATCATAATCGGGTTCATGCTGACAATAGTCCGGATACCTAATGAGCTTGTAAGCTCTGACACTGCCCGCATCATCGGAATTGGACCAATTGCTATAACCGCATCATATTGCGCGCCGCTGTCCAGCAATTCCTTCAGCTTGGCGGTGACAAAGCCCTGGTTTCCATTTGAGCCATCGTCGGTCATAACAAACAGCTTTGAGCTGACTGCCGCCATTTCCTGTTCAAGAATAATGAGATCGTTGGTTCGAAACCCGGCAATCACATCAATTTTCGCGCCGACAGCGTGGAGGGCTTTTGCTTCCGGATAGGCAATGGCACAGCCCACGCCACCGCCAATTATTGCCGCGCGGCGAATATTTTTAATGTCAGCTGGACAGCCCAACGGACCGACAAAATCGGCGATGCTGTCACCGGCGGCTAACCTGTCCAGTGCCATTGTGGTGCCGCCTACCTTTTGGAATATAATGGTAACAGTGCCGCGGTCAATGTCGGAGTCGGATATTGTAAGCGGAATCCTCTCCCCTGTTTCGTTCACACGCAGGATGATAAACTGACCTGCCAGCGCTTTATTTGCTATACGCGGAGCCAACACCTCCATTCGTGTAACCGATGGATTTAGTGATTCCTTGGAAACAATGCGATACATAAGCTTATAACCATGCCTTTCTTTGCATAATACTAATATTCAATAAAGCAGTCGATATTATATTTCACCCTGTTGTTTCATCATTGCCGTTTTTAACACGGCGGCTTGAGTTTTTGCATCGGCGATTTCGCCGTTCATTATACGCTGCACCACTTCGTTAAGCGGTACACGCTCCACCGTCAAAAACTCATCCTCATCCGGACAGCATTCGCCCTCCGTCAGGTCGGTAGCAAGGTACATATATATTATTTCGCCGCAATATCCCGGTGACGGATACAGCGTGCCGAGTGACCGGAAATTTTTCGCCTTTATTCCGGTTTCTTCCTCCAACTCACGCTTTCCGCACTCCAGCGGATTTTCGCCCTTGTCCAATTTTCCGGCGGGGATTTCGGCGATTATTTCGCCGTACGGATAGCGAAACTGCCACACCATCAACACCTCATCCTGTTCGGTGAGCGCAACAACGCACACACCGCCGGGATGCTCTATCACCTCGCGCGCCGCTGTTTTTCCGTTCGGCAGGAGGGCGCTGTCTACACGTACATTTATAATTCTGCCTTCAAACACCATCTTCTGTTCCAGCGTTTTTTCGGCGAGATTTTCATTGTTAATAATCATATTTTGTAAGACTCCTTAATAGAATTATAATATGCGAAAAATCGTTGCGGGCGCGTCCCGGAAAGGAATGGTCAGTTATATGGACAAGCAAATAATTCTGCCGCAAGTCGCGGACAGCGGTGCAGTACGCGGATTGGTTACAGCTTTGCGCGGGAGGTTTGCGTTTTTGGACGCGCTTCCCATTGGAAGAAGCGTATTATCGCGCGATATTATGGGTATGATAGTGGGAAACGGTCGGCAGAAGGTGCTGATGGCCGCGGCGTTTCACGGACAGGAATGGCTTACCTCGCTTGTTTTGCTGCGGCTGTGCGAGGATATTTGCCGCGCTTTGGAGAGCGGCGGCATGATGTGCGGAATTAAGGTGCAGGAAGCCATGATAGGACGCAGCCTTATAATGGTTCCACAGGTCAATCCTGATGGAGTTAATATTGCCATACACGGGTCGGGTTCGGCGGGCATGATGGCAAAAACTGTTCGCGAACTTGGCGGAAACACGCCAAAATTGTGGCAAGCTAACGCGAATGGTGTGGATATTAATCATAATTTCGCTGCGGGATGGGATGTTTTACATGAAATGGAAATATCAAGCGGCATTGACTCGCCGGCACCGCGGCAGTGGGGTGGTTATTCCGCCGAAAGCGAGCCCGAAACGGCCGCCATGGTAAAGCTGTGTGAGCGCGGGAATTTCCGTCACGTGATTGCCCTTCATTCACAGGGTGAGGAAATTTATTGGCAATATGGTGCTCGAACACCGGAACAATCGCGTATTATGGCGGATGTTATGGCGGCATCGTCAGGGTATGTTGTCGCAAATCCGGAGGGGCTTGCGTCACACGGCGGGTTTAAGGACTGGTTCATTGAAAAATACGGGCGGCCGGGCTTTACCATTGAGCTTGGGCGCGGGGAAAACCCGTTGCCGACGGAGGTTTTTGAGGAAACATACCAGAAAGCAAAAGAAATGCTTCTTATGTCGGTATTTATGTGATATCAGGGATGTGGCTTGCCTTCGCGGTATGCATCCATTATGGACTTGAAAACCTCGCCGTTTGTCGGCGGCGTCCATGTAATAGCATTGGCGCCGGCTTTGATAGTTTGACGGATATTCTCTTCGGTTGGACCGCCGGTAGCTATTATGCCCATTTCGGGAAAGTCACGGCGGATTCTTTCCACGATTTTGGGAGTTTTTGATGCCGCTGATACATTAACAATACGGCATCCGGCTTCCACACGCGCCGCAATATCATCCTCCTCCGAAACTACCGTAACCACCACCGGAATGTCGATACGCTGTACAACCTGACGGACGGTATCATTTTTGGTGGGCGCATTGACCACAACACCGATAGCGCCTTGAAATTCAGCATCCAATGCAAGGTCAATTACCCGCGGCCCCTGTGTAAGCCCGCCGCCAACGCCGGCAAATACCGGAACAGTAGCAGCGCGCATCACCGACTGGATAATCAGCGGCTGAGGTGTAAACGGGTAAACGGCAATAACCGCATCGGCGTTACAATTGGTAATGATACAGGCGTCGGTTGTGAACACCAGCGAGCGGATTAGTCTTCCGAATATGCGGAGTCCGGAGCAATCTTGAATACATTCCGGAACACGCAACATAAAAGAACGTAGATTTCCTTGATAATCGGGAGTATACATAAAATAACACTTCCTTTACTTGACAATTAATAAGGGTAAATGTTATTCTACAGTAAAAGAACGTAAAATAAAAGTAAAAAACGTGAATTTTTTTAAAAAAACTTAATTTTTTTCGAAAGGTGTTATATTTATGAGTAAATTTTTAGAGATTGACCCGCTGGAGCTGAATGAAAATGTGTTTCGCATGACAGGTCGGGAATGGATGCTTATTTCCGCGGGAAAAAAGGGAGATTTCAATACTATGACGGCAAGTTGGGGCGGGATGGGCATTTTGTGGAACACAAATGTTAGCTTCGTATTTGTGCGGCCGTCACGTTATACATTTGAGTTTATGGAAAAGTATAAGGAGTACTCCCTTTCGTTTTTCGGAACAGCCAACCGCAAGCCGGTACAGTTTTGCGGGGCACATTCCGGACGCGATACCGATAAAATGGAAGGCGCGGGACTTACGCCGATTTTCGACGCACCCGCTCCATACTATGATGAGTGCCGTTTAACCTTGATTTGCCGCAAGATGTACACACACGATATTGATCCAGAGGCGTTTCTTGATCCCGCTATATCCGGAAATTATTCGTCCGGTGATTATCACCGTATGTATGTCGGCGAAATTATCACCGCTCTGAAAAACTGCCCAAATTAATAATTTCGCGGTTTTTGCGAATTGCATAACCCAAGGTTTGTGCCGCTCCGCCGGTTTTACTGTTGACATAACACAGACAGACCGAGCTGTTATTCACCATGTGGCGGTTGCGGCGTGCCATACAGGTTTCATCATATATGCGGGATATGTAAACCACCTTGTCGGCGCGGTTTAGAATGGATTTGTATGTGTTCCAGTCTTTCGCAGGCCAGCCGCGGCATTGAGCCTCGCATGGAAGTATTAATACCAGCCGAAGCTGTGGTAATTCCCGCTTCAGCTCCAGCACTGTCAGTGCCGCCAGTGTGTCGAATCCAAGTGCACCGCCGGCTCCGAAATAGGTATATCCACGCGCTGTCAGATGGATTATTTCCTCCCGCAACTGTGCTTTAAGCCGGGGCAGCTCATCCGGTGGTAACACACGATGACCAGTAAAACAGCAGGTTTTTGACAGCATATGTTACACATCTCCCATCGGTTGGTTATATCTGTATTATTTTTTCGCTTTTATTACCTTCATTCGGGAGAATTCTTCCCGGTCCTTTTCTTCCAGCGAATCGTTGATAAACTTAATGGTGCCGGTAAGTTGCGGGATAACAATGTTTTTTAGTGCATTGGCGCGTTTTTGTGTCTTTTTTATAGCATATGCAAGTCGATAAACGCTGTTTTCTACTTCCGCAAGCTCGGCTGTCATGGTTTTTACATGGTCAAATTCAATATATGCTTCGTCTACCAATGAGCTTGTGGTCACAAAACCATAGGACAGCTTGCGTGGCATAGCCTCAAGACGTACGGCGGGAAGCTCCACCCCCATTACACTGCGGGATGTTATGTTCAGTCCCGTTTCCTGCGGTATAGATTCGGCAATACCGCTTATTAATCCATGCGCGACGTTCGCTTTCTGGAGAGCCATGTATGCACGCTCGTATCCTGTGTTGATTTCGCGCTGTATGCGGGCGGCGCGGTCAATCAGCGACACCATTTCACGGATGAGAATGTTGCGCTTGCGGTCCAAAAGGTCAAACCCCACCTTCGCTAATGCGAGGGTCTTTTTTGATTGTATCAGGTTTCCCTTGGTGGGAAATACTCTTTGCGGCATAATATTATCCCTCACAATTATCCGGTTTGTAATATTTCTCCAGCATGTCGCTGTCCACGCGGTCAAGCTCGTCGCGCGGAAGTCTTGAAAGCAGCCGCCAGCCCAAATCAAGCGTCTGTTCCATTGAACGGTTTTCGTGCAGACTTTGATTAATATATTGTGCGTCGAATTGGCGTCCGAATTCCAATAGCTTTTTATCAGAGCTTGAAAGCTCTTCCTCACCAATAACCGCCGCCAACGACCGTGCTTGTTGAACGCGGGCATAACAAGAAAAGAGCTGGCTTGCAACCGTGGAATGGTCGGCGCGGGTAAAACCTTCACCGATTCCATCCTTCATCAGCCGTGACAGTGATGGCAGCGCGGATACCGGCGGATAGATTCCACGGGAGTCCAGCGAGCGGTCAAGCACTATCTGCCCTTCGGTAATATATCCGGTGAGGTCGGGAATTGGATGGGTAATATCGTCGTTAGGCATTGTCAAAATAGGAATTTGAGTTACCGAACCGCTGCTGCCTTTAATCATGCCGGCACGCTCGTACAGCGACGCCAAATCGGAATATAAATATCCCGGATATCCTTTGCGCCCCGGGATTTCGCCGCGGGACGCAGAAAATTCCCGCAGAGCCTCGGCATAGGCGGTCATGTCGGTCATTATCACAAGAATGTGCATGCCCTTGTCAAACGCAAGGTATTCCGCCGCTGTCAGCGCACAACGCGGAGTGAGGATGCGCTCGACAATTGGGTCGTTGGAAAGGTTCAAAAACATTACAACGTTACCCAACACGCCGCTTTCCTCAAATGAACGGCGGAAATAGTCGGCAACGTCATTTTTTACGCCCATTGCGGCGAATACTACCGCAAAATCGGCGCCATTATTGTCAGCTACTTTGGCTTGGCGAACTATTTGAGCGGCAAGCTCGTTATGTTTCATGCCGGAACCTGAAAAAATCGGTAGCTTTTGACCACGTATCAGGGTCATCAGGCAATCAATAGAGGAAATACCGGTGACTATTGTATCACGCGGATAAATGCGTGATACCGGATTAATCGGTGTGCCGTTTATGTCGCGCCGAAGCTCTGAAAACACCTCGCCCAAACCGTCTATCGGACGGCCTGCTCCGCTGAACACGCGTCCGAGAATCTCTTCCGACAGCGGCAGTTCCACCGGGCGGCCAAGCATACGCACGCGGGTGTTGTTCAACGATAAGCCGTCAGTTCCCTCAAACACCTGTATCACTGCACGGCGGCCTTCCAATTGGACGACACGACCGGCACGGCGGGTACCGTTGTCCAT
>JGI994J12354_10004507_pt1 | contig 12501 bp, 12 predicted proteins | sample IntmicLarv3ML3BL_FD_12354 | JGI IMG/M metagenome (IMG submission 12354)
TATCGTCGCTTTTTTTGACCGTTTCCTCAACGGTCTGCTTTGCTATACTATCCTTCACGGTGGCCTGTTAGTTTTTTGTTTCAAACTTACCCTCCAACCACATCGTCATCATCCGACGCGGGTGCCGCACTTTCAACGGATTCCCCCAGCATCAGCATGGCCTCTACCTCGGGCAGTTCTTCCACCGACCGCAGCTTTTTATCCATCAACCGGGTTCGTTTTGTGGCGTCATCAATGCCCTTTTGCGCCTGTTCAAGCTTCTTTCCAGTGGCTTCCAGCAGCCCGCTAAACTTGCCAAACTGCGAGCGCACGGCACCAAGCAGCCGCCAAACCTCGCTGGAACGTTTTTCGATTTGCAGGGTGCGGAACCCCATTTGCAGGCTGTTGAGCAGTGCTGCCAATGTGGTTGGCCCCGCCACCATGACGCGGTATTTATCTTGCAGCAAATTGGCCAAGCCCGGCCGTCGAACCACTTCAGCATACAGGCCCTCGGTGGGCAGATACATGATGCCAAAATCCGTGGTAAAGGGCGGTTGGATGTATTTTTCGTGAATCTTTTTTGCCTCTTGGGCGATGCGCACCTCAAGGGCTTTTCCGGCTTGTTCCTCGGCGGCTTTGTCGGTGGCGTCCACCAGCCGCTGGTAATCCTCTTGGGGAAACTTGGCGTCGATGGGAAGAAAGATGGTACCCTCCTGTCCCGGAAGAATAACGGCAAATTCCACGCGTTCATCGGAATTGGGCAGCACCTTGACGTTTGTTGCGTATTGGTTGGGCGCCATCATCTGTTCCAACAGCAGCCCCAACTGCATTTCGCCCCAATTGCCCCGCTTTTTCACGTCGGACAGTGTACGGTTTAAATCGGTTACACCTTGGTTGATATTCTTCATCTCGCCCAGCGAAAGTTGCAGCTTCTGCAAGCTTTCATCAATGACGGTAAAGGAAGTGGTTAGCCGCGTGTTCAGCGTTTCATCCAGCTTTTCGCCCACGGTCACGCGCATTTTATCCAGCTGCTCGGCATTGGATTTTTGCATTTTTTCCAATTGATCGGTGCTGGTCTTTTGCATTTTGTCCAACTGTTCGGTGTTGCTTTTCTGCAGCTGCTCCAGATGCTGGCCGGTTTCGCGCCGCATACCGTCCACGCGATCCGCCAGCGTTTTGTTGGCGGCGTCCAACTGACGCGCAAACAGCTCCAGCCGCTCGGCTTGGGCCCGCGCCTGCTTTTCAGATTGCTCGGCAAAGCCATCCAACCGCTGATTTTGATGGGCGGTTTGCAACTCCACTTGCTTGGCAAAATGCGTCAGGCGCTCGGCCTGTTGTTGGGCTTGCAAGGTTAAATTTTGCCCTAAAAGCTGGGCATCGTTACGCTGTTGGCCGGCGATTTGCGTCGAAAACCGCTCGATTTCTTGCTTGATCTGCGCAAGTAACTCGGCATTGTTCTGCGCAAGCGGCGCGGCATTGTCCTGCCGCTTTAGACGCAACAAAACCATCATCAAAAGGATGGTGGTGGTCAACAAACTCAATGCGCTAAGGATGACGGCAAGCATTTCAATATTCATGATTCTTCATCTTTTTCAACTAATTCGATTTAGTTTCCAATAAATCCGGTCTATTTTGCCGGGTAATTTCCAGCATTTGCTCCTGCCGCCAGCGCACGATGTTGGCGTGATGGCCGGATAGCAGCACCTCGGGAACTGCACAATCCTCAAAGACCGCCGGGCGTGTGTACTGCGGATATTCCAAGAGGCCCGCCGCGTGACTTTCCTCTTGGGTGGAGTTCTCATGCCCCAGCACGCCCGGAATGTGCCGCATGACGGCGTCCAATAACACCATGGCAGCCAGCTCACCGCCGGTCAGCACATAATCGCCGATGGATACCTCTTCAAACCCGCAAATATCCAGCGCACGTTGATCCACGCCCTCATAGTGACCGCAAAGCAGGGTCAGGCGCGGCTCCTTGGCCAGTTCCACCGCCATGGCGTGATCTAGCACCCGGCCGCGCGGCGAAAGGTAGATGCGCCGTGAACAGTCCGCGCGTGCGTCTTTCGACGTTTCTTTTGCCACGCTAGCGGATGCCTCGTCACTTGGGGCCGATTGATCTTCATTGCTCCCCGCGGGCTCTTTGGCGTCGGTTGGCATCCATGCGCCACCCACAGTCGTCTCTTTACCATGCGGCGATTTTTCCACCGCCCGCACGCAATCCACAATGGGTTGAGCGGTCATCACCAACCCCGCGCCGCCGCCAAAGGGGTAATCATCCGTGCGGCGGTGCTTGTCGGTAGAATGCGCGCGAATGTCATGCATCCGAACGTCAATCAAACCTTTTTGCGCGGCACGGCCCCACATGCTGTGGGTCAGCACGCCCTCGAACATTTCGGGGAAAATGGTCAGAATATCAACAATCATCGTATGGTCTCGCCGTTCAGCACAAAGGCTGCATCCACGGTGATCACTGCGTTTTCCATATCAATATCCCGCACTACGTTGGGAATTACGGGCAGATAGAACAGAGCACCGTCCGGCCTTCGCACCTCATAGACATCATTGCTGCCCGTGCGAAAAATATGCACCAGCGTGCCAAGCGCTTCCCCACTGACATCCATAACCCCAAGACCCAAAAGCTCCGCAATGTAATGTGCGCCCGGTTCCAGCGGCGCGGCGTCCTTGCGCTCGACGTAAATCAGCTGTCGGCGCAGGGCATCCACGGCTTGCGGCGTTGAAACGCCCTCCAACTGCCAGTAGATGGTGTCACCCCGGCTGCGGCAGCGTTCCACCCGGCGTGGCACGTAGTCCTCGCCGATTTTTAGATACACCAAAGCCACGCCTTCCAACTGTTCGGGATGATCGGACAGGGAGCGTGCTTTGATTTCACCCGCCAAGCCATGCGGACGTGACACCTCGGCCACAGCCAAGTGGGTTAAATATGGCATGGCTTATAAGTTCTCGATGTTCAGCGAAACCCGACGGCCATCGGCGGCGGCCGAGCGCACCACGGTACGGATGGCGCGGGCAACACGGCCCTGACGGCCAATGACGCGCCCCATTTTGTCTTCGCGCACGCACAGCTGTAAGGAAACGCCGTTTGCGTCTTCTTTGCCGGTGATGGTAAAGCTTTCGTCGTCCTCCACCAAGGCAGAGACGATGATGCGCAATAACTCTTCCATTGGCGTATCCTTCCTTAGTCGATGGCGCCGGATTTTTTCAACAGCATGCGCACGGTATCCGAAGGCTGCGCACCAGTGGCCATCCATTTTTTTGCGGATTCGTTGTTAACTTGCAGGGCAACGGGCTCTTGCATGGGGTTGTACCAGCCGATTTCCTCAATGCAACGGCCATCACGCGGGGAGCGAGAATCCGCCACCACAATGCGGTAGAAGGGGGATTTTTTGGCACCAGCGCGGCGCAAACGAATTTTGACAGACATGAGTTCCTCCAAATTGTTAAGATATAGGTACAGCCAAACGGCTGGGAACCTCGGGAAAAGGGGAAGGGCCTTGGGATACACGCTTTTGCGCTTTGGGGTAATCGTTTTCGCCTTTGCGGTAAGCGCTTTTGGCAACCGCATTTGCCTCTTGGAAAAGTTGGTACACGGGGTCGGAAGCCTTGGTTGCGCCAACCTCCCTTAGAAGGGAAAACCCTTGGGCATGGGGCCTTTGCGCTTGGCGAATTGCTTCATCATACCCTGCGCTTGCTCAAATTGGCGTAGTAAGCGGTTGATTTCCTGCACGCTGGTGCCGCTGCCCGCCGCGATTCGGCGTTTGCGGGACGCGCCTAAAATGTTGTGGTTTTGGCGCTCCTCGGGGGTCATGGAAAGAATAATGGCTTCAGTTCGGGCAAACTGTTTGTCGTCGATTTGGCTTTCATCAATCTGCGCCATGCCGGGCATCATCTTGAGCAGCGAACGCAGACCGCCCATTTTTTTCATCTGGGCCAGCTGTTGCAAAAAGTCTTCTAAAGTGAAGGCGTTTTTGCGCATTTTGCGTTCGATATCGGCGGCTTGCTTGTCGTCGAAGGTCTCTTGCGCACGCTCAATTAAGGTCAGCACATCGCCCATGCCCAAAATGCGCGAGGCCATACGCTCGGGGTGAAAGACTTCCAAATCCTCCATTTTTTCGCCCATGGAGGCAAACTTCACAGGCTTGCCGGTTGCGGCACGCACGGAAAGCGCCGCGCCGCCGCGGGTGTCGCCATCCAGCTTGGTCAACACCACGCCAGTGAGGCCGAGTTGCTCGTCAAACGCCTTGGCCGCGTTGACCGCATCCTGGCCGGTCATGGCGTCCACCGCCAGCAAAATCTCAAACGGATCAAGGTTCTTCTTGATTTTTTGCAGTTCTTGCATCAGGGCGTCATCGATGTGCAACCGCCCGGCGGTGTCGATGATAAGTGTGTCATACAGCAGCCGATTGGCCTCGCGCAAGGCGTGCTGTGCAATGACCACAGGGTCGCCTTGGCCCTCTTCAAAGACCGGCACATTGACGTTTTGCCCCACCTGTTTCAGCTGGGCGATGGCGGCGGGTCGGTAGACGTCGCAGGCCGCCAGCAAGGGTTTTTTGCCTTGGCGCACCAAATGCGCCGCCAGTTTACCGGCAAAGGTGGTTTTGCCCGCGCCCTGCAAGCCGCACAGCATGATGATAGTGGGCAGTTTGGGCGAAACGCCAAGCTTGCTGTGCTGGGTGCCCAGCAGCGCGATCATCTCTTCATTGACAATTTTGATAATTTGTTGGCCGGGGGTCAGACTATCCAGCACCTGCGCCCCGATGGCCCGGTCGGTGGTTTTGGCGATAAAATCCTTGACCACGCGGTAGTTAACATCAGCCTCAAGCAAGGCCAGTTGAACCTCGCGCATACCGTCGCGCACCTGACGTTCGGTTACACGCCCGCCACGGCCAAATCCGGAAAAAATATTTTGCAGCTTATTGCTAAGGCTCTCAAAGGCCACGGTGGACTCCTTTTTACAATTCAATCATTACTCGGCAACAAGAGAAATCACTCGATAACAAAGCGAAACCGCTCGATAATAATGGATAATTACCCGGTATGCAAGAAAAAATCACTCGGCAACAATGGCAACAATGGCCCGCATAGCTCCGGCCGCGGCGTCCTTTTGCGGACTCCCAGGCACATCGCCAAGCTTATCCAACGCGGTTTGTGCCAACTGTTCAATCTGCCGAGCGCGTGCCGCCAGGCCCAATTGTGTTTCCAATTTTTCCAGCGTCAGCTCGGCACGGCGAAGGGTATCGGCCACGCCTTGGCGCGAGATGCCACGATCCTGCGCGATTTCGCTGAGGGACAAATCTTGTCCGAAATGCAGGTTCATCAGGTCTCGTTGGTTTTCGGTTAGACAACCACCATATTGGGTCAAAAGCCAGCCCATGCGCACAAAATGTTCCACGATTGATTCAGTCCTCATGCTGTCAAGGCATTTCCCTTGACAACTGATTTTACCACAATCAAAATGCCCTGTCAAGCCGTGACGTCGGCTCTAACAGGGCAAATGCTTGTATTGTGACCCTGCGCGGGGTAAACGCGTTTCAATCGCTCATTCCTCGCCAACGTCCGACGCATCAAAATCTTCGCCGTCAATCTCTTCCTCATCCACCTTCGGCTTGGCATCCTTCGCCTCCCTCGCCGCTTGGCGCATGGCGTTGGCCAACTCACGCAGGCCGGTGCCCTTATGGGCCGACACGGGAAAAACCATATCCGAAAAAGTCAATTTACAGGCAAAGGCGATATCCATGATGCGCTTGTGCCATTGGCCGCGCGGCACGCCGTCGCATTTGGCGGCCACCACACCGTAGGTGATGCCCTGATTGCGCAGATAGGTGCAGATTTCAATATCCATGGCTTGGGGCGGAATGCGAAAGTCCACCAACACCAAGGCCACGGTTAACGTTTTGCTGTTTTCCAGATAATCCGGCAAAAACTCCTGCCATTTGGCCTGGATCTCGCGCGAGGCCCTGGCATAGCCGTAGCCGGGAAGATCCACCAAATAGAAGCCATCCGGAAGCAAAAAGGTGTTGATGAGCCTCGTTCGGCCGGGCGTTTTGGACACCCGCGCCAACTTGCTGTTGCCGCATAGGGCGTTGATCAGCGAGGATTTCCCCACATTGCTTCGCCCGCAAAATGCGATTTCAGGCATTGGCGGCATGGTGCGCTGATGGGCGCGCTCGGCGCTGGATAAAAATTTGGCGTTGATAAATTCAGGCATTGGTCGGGCCTCGTTCCAGTCCGGCATTGATAACGTCTTCAAACTGCGCCACCGGCACAAAGGTCAGCTTGTCACGTACATCGGGGGGCAGTTCGGAAAGGTCCCGCAAATTAGCCTGGGGCAGAATCACCGTCCGCACACCGGCGCGGTTGGCGGCCAGCACTTTTTCTTTAATTCCCCCCACGGGCAGCACGCGGCCCGTCAGGGTCAGCTCGCCCGTCATGGCGGTGTAGGGGTAGGCGCTGCGCCCCGTACAAGCCGACAGCATGGCACTGGCCATGGTGATGCCCGCTGAGGGGCCGTCCTTTTGCACCGCGCCCTCGGGAATGTGCACGTGCCAGTCCTCTTTGACGACATCGTGGGTGACGTTCCATTCTTGCAGCACATGACGTACCATGCTGGCTGCCGTTTGGGCCGATTCTTGCATAACGTCGCCCATTTGACCGGTCAGCACCAGCTTGCCGCTTCCGGGCAGCCGCATGACCTCGACTTGCAGGGTTTCGCCGCCAACGGCTGTCCAGGCCAGCCCTGTGACCACACCCGGCGCGTGGGTCAGCGTATCGTCCCGGAAAAACTTTGGTTTTTCCAGAAACTCAATCAAGTTCTTATCAGAAACAGCAATTTGTTCGGCACCCTCGGCAATTTGCAGCGCGGCCTTGCGACACAATGCGCCCAACTGGCGTTCCAACTGGCGTACGCCGCTTTCGCGCGTATAGCCGTTCAAGATGCCCCGAATGGCCGCCGCCGAAACCTTAAAGGCCTTGGTACGCAATCCATGCTGTTTCATCTGGCGGGGCAGCAGGTGGCGCTTGGCGATCATGAGTTTTTCTTCGTCCGTATAGCCGGGGCATTCGATGATTTCCATGCGATCCAGCAAGGGCCGCGGAATGGAATCCACCGTATTGGCGGTTGCCACAAAAATCACTTGAGACAGGTCAAAGGAGGCGTCCAAGTAGTGGTCAGCAAAGGTGTGGTTTTGCTCGGCGTCCAGCACCTCCAACAGGGCGCTGGCCGGATCGCCATGCGCATCAGTGGAAAGCTTGTCGATTTCGTCCAACAAAAACAAGGGATTATCCACCCCAACCTGCCGCATCGCGGCCAGAATGCGTCCGGGTACCGCACCGATATAGGTGCGTCGGTGGCCACGGATTTCGGCCTCATCCCGCACGCCGCCCAAGGACATCCGCACAAATTTGCGGCCCATAGCTTCAGCGATAGAGCGGCCAATGCTGGTTTTGCCTACACCCGGCGGGCCCACCAAGCATAAAATCGGCCCTTTCAGCGAGCTTCCGGCTAGTGCGCGTACAGCAAGATATTCCAGCACGCGGGTTTTAACTTTATCCAGCGCGTAGTGATCGCGCTCCAAAATGCGCCGTGCGCGGACGATATCAATGCCTTGGCTTTTGGATTTTTCCCACGGCAAATCCAGCACCCAGTCCAACCACGAGCGCGATACGGTGGCCTCGTGGCTGGATGGCGGCATACCCTCCAACCGTGAAATTTCTTTAAGTACCTTGGTTTTTGCTTCGGTGCTTAGCGGAAGTTCCTCGGCCTTGCGGCGCAGGGTGTCGATTTCATTTTCGCCTTCTTCGCCCAGTTCGTTGCGAATGGCGCGCAGCTGCTCGCGCAGGACATACTCTTTTTGGTTGTGGTCCAACTGCTTTTGCACGCGCACGGCAATGGTGCGCTCGATGCGTGCCATTTCCAGCTCGCGGTTGAGCAGTTCGAGCAACACCTCAAATTGGTCCGCAACGGTGTCGACCTCCAGCGCCCGCTGTTTGTCATCAAAACGTTTGAGCAAATGTTGGGCCAGCACGTCGCCATATTCGGTTTGGGAAGAAACGCCATCCAGCGCATCGGCCAATTCGGGCGTGATGCGGTTGGAGCCGGCGGCAAAATCTTCATACATCTGCATGGCGGTGCGGTGACACGCCTCGCACTCGAGGGTTTCTTCATCCAGAATTACCATGGGCGCAACCTCGGCGCGCAACATGTCCTCGCTGTCAGTACGCACCAGCAATTGGCCGCGTGCAACGCCTTCGGCCAACACGCGCATATGGCCATCCGGCAGACGAACCACCTGACGCACCCGCACAATGGTGCCGACGTCGTAGAGCTCTGCTTTGAACGAATCTTCTTCGTCCTCATCCTTTTGCGCCGTCAAAAACAGCCGTTTGTCGCCTTCCAGCGCCACGTCCACAGCGGCACGGGCATGCGGTCGCCCGGCGTCAAAGGAAATGGCGCTATGCGGAAACGCGTGCACCCCCCGCAAGGGGATGACAGGATACTCTTTTGTAACCATATTTATACCAGCGCCGCCGACTCGTCCATGTTGTTGACGGTGCTCTTTTTGCGCAGCACCAGCTGGGGCGGTTCTTTGTGCAAAATTGTGTTTTTGGTGATGATGCAGCTTTCCACGTCGTCCCGCGAGGGGATGTCGTACATGACGTCGAGCATGACCTCTTCCAAAATGGAGCGCAGGGCGCGTGCGCCGCTTTTGCGTTCGATGGCCATTTTTGCGATTTCGCTGATGGCTTCGTTGTCAAAACGCAAGTCCACACCGTCGAGCGCCAACAGGGCGCGGTATTGCTTGATCAAGGCGTTTTTGGGTTTGGTTAGAATGGCGTGCATGGCGTCTTCGTCCAGAGGCTCCAGCGCAACGATCATGGGTAACCGGCCGATAAACTCCGGAATCAAGCCATATTTCAGCAAATCCTCAGCGCGCGCTTGAGATAAAACGGCCCCAATTTCCTTGCCGGTCTGCGCAATCTGGTTGGCGCCAAAACCGATAATCTTATTGCCGATGCGGGATTCGATAATCTTTTCGATGCCATCAAACGCCCCGCCACAGATGAACAGGATGTTGGTGGTATCGATTTGGATAAACTCCTGATGCGGATGCTTGCGCCCGCCGTTGTGCGGCACATTGGCGACGGTGCCCTCAAAAATTTTGAGCAGCGCCTGTTGCACGCCCTCGCCCGAAACGTCCCGCGTGATGGACACGTTGTCGCCCTTGCGCGCCACTTTGTCGATTTCGTCCAGGTAGATGATGCCGCGTTCGGCGCGTTCTACATCAAAATCCGCGGCTTGAATTAACCGCAGCAGAATGTTTTCCACATCCTCGCCCACATAACCGGCCTCGGTGAGAGTGGTAGCGTCGGCGATGGAAAAGGGCACGTTGAGTACCCGCGCCAGGGTTTGGGCCAGATAGGTTTTCCCAACGCCCGTGGGGCCAAGCAGCAACATGTTGCTTTTTTGAACCTCCACACCGCTTTCGTCCAGCGCGGTGATGCGCTTGTAGTGGTTATACACCGCCACGGACAGCGCGCGTTTGGCGTTGTCCTGCCCCACCACGTGCTCATCCAGCGCGGCTTTGATGTCGGCGGGTTTCAGCTTGGTGTAGTCGTTGCTTGGCGCGTCGGTTTCGCTGCGTTTGGCGTCTGCCACAATGCCATGGCATGCTTCCACACACTCATCGCAAATATAAACGTCCCGCCCCATAATCAGGCGATCCACCTGCTCTTGTGCCTTGCCGCAAAATGAACACCGAATGGGCTTATCTCCGTCCTGTCCTGTTGTTCGACTCATTCCGCTCTCCTTTGCTCTTTCTGTACCAATGATGCCTTAGGCAACCACTGATTAAGGCTGGCAGCCATCCTCGGCGTCTTTTGGCCCGAAGCAGCACGTGGCAAAAACTTTCATACTTCGTTTACATGCGTGTTTTTGCTACGCACCACCTGAACCAAAATTCGCGCAAATCTAGCGCACCCCATGAATCAGCGGGTACCTAGTGTTTGTCAATAATTTCATCAATCAGCCCGTATGCGTGGGCCTCTTGCGCCGAAAGGTAGCAATCGCGTTCCACATCAGCTTGAATTTTTTCCAGCGACTGGCCGGTGAACTCTGCCAGCATGGCGTTAAGACGCTGTTTGAGGTTGACAATGTGCTGCGCGTGAATGGCGATGTCCGTGGCCTGGCCGTACAACCCGCCACCCATGATAAGGGGTTGGTGGATCATCACCTCGCTGTTGGGCAGCGTTTTGCGCTTGCCCTTTGTGCCCGCGGCCAAAATTACCGCGCCCATGGAAGCCGCCATACCCACGCAAATGGTGGAGACGTCGCACTTGATATACCGCATGGTATCCAGAATGGCCATGCCTGCCGAGATGGAACCGCCCGGGCTGTTGATGTACAGCATGATGTCCCGCTCGGGGTCGCTGGATTCCAAAAACAGCAGCTGTGCCACCACGGTGTTGGCCGTGTGGCTGTCGATTTCCTCGCCCAGAAAGATGATGCGATCCTGCAACAGGCGGGAATAAATATCATAGCTGCGTTCGCCCCGGCTGGTTTGTTCCACAACATAGGGGATCAATGACATGATTTTTTCTCCTTCGCGGCTTTGGGCCGCTCACCGCTATTCTTTCACGCAGGGAGCCGAACCATTCACGGAATATTTTTTTCTTTCAGCCAGCCCACCACTTTTTTCATGGCGGCATCCTGTGCAATGTATGTGCGATCCTGCTCGGTAATGCGTGCGCGAATGCTTTCGACATCTTGTCCCATGGCCGCCGCTAATTCGACAATCTCATTCTCAATGTCGGCCTCTTCAGGCACAATCTTCTCGGCCTCAATGATGGCCTCCAGTACCAGCTGATTTTTGACCATACGCTCGCCGGTGGGGCGATAATCCTCGCGCATTTCGGCTTCGGTCTTGTTGATGTATTGCAGATACCCAGCCAAATCAATGCCCATGGAAGCCACGCGGCGTTCCATATCCTGCATGTGGCGATCGACCGAACTATCAATCATGGGCGGGGGAATTTCCATGGTGGCGTTAGCGGTGCAAGCATCCACCAATTGATTCTCGTATTGCGCGTCCACGCGTTCCACAGCGGATTTTTCCATTTTTTCGCGGGTTTGCGCCACATATTCAGCCACACTTTCGGCACCGGCAGCGTCCTGCACAAACTCATCGGTCAATTCGGGCAATTCGCGGGCCTTAACCTCATGCACCGTTACGGCAAAAACCGCCGGCTTGCCTTTGAGCTCTTCGGCTTGGTAGTCATCGGGAAATTGCACGGATATGTCAGCCTTTTCGCCGATTTTCAAGCCAACCATCTGCTCTTCAAACCCCGGAATAAACCGTCCGGAGCCGATTTCCAGTTCGTATCCCTCGGCGCTGCCGCCATCAAAGAGTACGCCGTCCACGCTGCCAGCAAAGTCAAACGTAACGGTATCCTTTAGCTCCACCGCACGCTCGACCGCCACCAACCGGCTGCGGCTTTCACGCAGACGATCAATCTCGGCGTTGACGTCCTCGTCGGTCACAAGGGCCACAGGCTTTTCCACCTTTAGTCCTTGGTATTCACCCAGCGTTACAGAAGGATACGTCCAAACCTCGGCGGTAAAGACCAGCCCTTCGGCCTCGTCGATGGTGGTGATGTCGATTTCTGGCGGGCTGACCACGCGCAATCCGGCCTCACGCACGGCCTCACCATACGCCCCGGGGTAGCAATCCGCAAAGGCGTCTTCATAAAAAACCGCAGGTCCGCCATAATTTTTCTCTACAATGGCACGGGGCGCTTTGCCCTTACGGAACCCCGGAATGGTGATACGCCGCACCATTTTACGATACGCGGCGTCCACATGCTTGGCAAAATCTTCTTTAGATACGGTGATGGTCAGCGAGACCAAATTCTCTCCCTTTTGCGTCAACTCAAAGCTCACGATGCGTTCCTCCTTATTTTTGCGCCAAAAAACCGCTTGCCGCTACTAGGTATATGCATTTGCTTGGCAAAGCAAGTTCGGGCGGGTTCCACCCATTGGTTTTGACGTGCGCCAAAACGCTTACCATTATACCACAGAATGGGGGCGGCGGACAAACCCACCCGACGACTTTAAAAATCCACGGGTGGGGAGCGGTGTGTTTTTCAGTGAACGTATTGGAAATGAGGAGGCACCCCGGGCGGTGTGCTTTTCAGTGAATGTCCCCAAAATTAAAAAGAACAGCCCCTTGTGTTGCCGGCACAGGGAGCTGTCCGTTCGCTTGATAAAACGGCGATATGCCGCGCACCTGGTGTGCCTGCGGCGGGTAGCCTCGCGGATAACGTCGCACGCCTAATGCACTTGCACCGGGCAACGCAGCGCAGATAAGCGCCTCGTGCCTAGCAGCATTCCCAAGGCAACGGCTTAATGCCAAACATATCGCCGCGAATGGCCAGAATCACATCAATATCAATGACGCCGGTCTTGTTGATATCCACGGCGTGCAGTGCGTAGCCGGTCAGCGGTTTTGT
>JGI994J12354_10004508_pt1 | contig 12501 bp, 12 predicted proteins | sample IntmicLarv3ML3BL_FD_12354 | JGI IMG/M metagenome (IMG submission 12354)
CTTGGAAGGCTGACGTTCTACCATTGAACTACACCCGCTTAACAACAAAAGTTATTGTACTCCATTTTGCCAACTATGTCAATATGTATTCTGAAAAATTTTATTTATATTTTTCAAACTATCTATCGCAAAAATCTCAGCACAAATATTTCCCCTATCATTAATTTCCAACTTGCCAAAATTCGGCATATTTGAGCCTCTGGGCAATGATATACTCCCTGGGTTAAAAAGAACTATACCAGCGCCTTTATCTAAGAACGGCTTGTGTGTGTGCCCAAAGAGCACTATGTCTGCATTTTTCTCCTTCGCCCACAGGTTTAGACTTAAAAAACCTGTATTTACTCTTTGTCTGTGCCCATGGGTTAATAAAACTTTTTTACCGCAAAACAAAACTTCTTTTTCATAAGGTACATTTTTATAATCATTATTTCCCCTAACAAATTCTACTACCACATTGCTATAATTTTTCTTTATTTCATTTGCATCTTCAACCAAGTCCCCTAAATGAAACACTGTATGAATATCTTGAAACTTTTCCATAATCAAATGCACATTTTCTAAGCTCCCATGGCTGTCACTTAATACCAGTGCTTTTTTCATTTTAATAAACCCTCTAACTTTTCAGCCATTTCTCTTAATGCTTTTCCTCTATGGCTAATAGTATTTTTTTCACTTGCCGAGACCTCTGCTAAGCTTTTTTTAAGCTCAGGCACATAAAAGATAGGGTCATATCCAAATCCATTTTCCCCTTTTATTTCACAAGCAATTTCCCCTTCTATTGTTCCTCGCGTCGTTAATACTTTACCGTCAGGGAACACCGCAGCAATAACACATACAAAACGTGCTGTTCTTTTGGGTGCAAGAACATCTTTTAAGGTTTTCAAAATTTCACTATTTTTAATATCATATGGCGTATCTTTTCCCATAAATCTAGCAGAATGTACTCCCGGCTTTTTATCAAGAAAGTCTATTTCTAATCCACTGTCATCGCTTAAAACAATTTTGTTAGAAACCTCCATTATTTCAACAGCTTTTTTTATTGCATTTTCCTCAAATGTCATACCGTCCTCAATTACGTCAATATCTATTCCTGCCTCTGCCATAGTCAATACGTTTATCCCTATTTCGCCTAAAACAGCTTTTATTTCTTTCACTTTTCCTTGATTTTTAGTTGCAAATATAATTTCCATTTATTATCCTCCTACTTTAAAATTCGTAAATAATCATTTCTCTAAAACAATCATCTCTTCTATTTGTATTTCTATATCTTTTTCAATATTAATAACAAGTATCTCATCATAATCCCCATACTCTAATTCAAAAGGATTACTTCCATACTCTAAATCATGATACATTACCGAAACTTCAGTATCACTTTTTTTCTTAATATAAAAATCACTTCCCACTCCTGTCCATAAGCTGCTGTCAAGATAGGCGTAAAAAAAATATTATCCCCAATTCGTATAAAACACTTTTTAATTTAAAACATAAGCGATACATTTTTTGATTGGCTCATATTTATATACAATTCCTATTATAGTCAAATTATATTGTATTCTGCTATTTTAGATTCAATCAAATAACTAAGTCGCTCGATGCAGTTAAGTATATCAATTACCGTATTATTGTTATCCACCAACTCTGCACTTGAATGAGAGAGCGGGTTGGAATTTCTTATTCCATGTGCCTTCTCAATTATTTCGTTGGCATCAGTTATCCCAGCATATAGATGCCGAAATGCGCCTTCTTTGTAGTATTCTTTATAATTTGGTTTTCCCTTCGCTTGGTTGCCATTTATTGTATAGGCCAAATGCGCTGAAATCCTATCAAAAAAATTCTTGTAGTAGGCAAATGCGGATAGATAGTTGTTTTTCTTGATTTCCACCATATACATAAAATACAGAAAGAACAGCTTGTCATCCTGCTCATAGAAAATTGATGTTCCAAATTTTTCTATATATTTCTGCTTCGATTGATCCAGCGCAACCATAAACGACGATTTGCAGAATAGCATATAATATGAATATACAGATTCCTCTTCATCTTTCAAAATACTCAGTAAATCAGCATGGTTAAAGTTTCTTTGCAGAAGATAATTTATAGCAAGCGATGTATCATATATATTCCATGTGCCGCCTCTGTTTGTTTCAAAAAGCTTTGAAATCATCAATTTGATGAGGTGCTCGTTTTGTGTTTTTAATAATATTACAGTAAGACGTTTTGTATCCAACTTCAAAAAATTATAATCAAAGGTCACAAGTTCGAAAAGCGTTCCAATGATTTTATCCTCCTTAAACAATGGATGTTTCTCATATACAAGCGAGTTAAATATCTCTTGCGGAGTATATTCGGTATTGGGGATATTAAAGGTATTATTTATCAGTTCAAGATATTTGGTCGCATCCAAGCTATAATCAAACATTGACGCTTTTAAGCTTTCGAGAAATGCCAATAAAAGATCGCTATCTACAAAATCAGTAATATTGAACTCTTTGCCACTAACATACTCATCATATAGAGATTTTTTTAGTTCTTCACTTATATCCGACGTAGACTTCCATGCCGTTTTCCCTCTGTTAAGCGATAAATTCAGCTTTTTCAATTCACTTGAATACGCATTCACAATGCGATTAACCATTGGGGTAATCATTTCTTCTGGCAAATCTGTATTGAACAATATGTACAAATCGTCAACGTATCGAATCATTGAAAATCCCGTTACATGAGGTTCCTTGTTTGAAATATATGAATCAAGCCTAATATCTGGTTTTTCCAAATAAACAACTGTTGCTAAATATGAAGAAACGGCACAGTTTTCAATGAGCGGAAATTTCCCTTGTCCTAAACACAAAAGCAGTTCTTTATACAACAATAAATCCTTCTGAGCTACTGGAACATTCGTTTCTGCCAATCTTATATTTATGATGTCAAACAGCTTATTCATATCAATATTGGAGAAAAAGTCTTTAACATCTGTTTTAATAAAATATTTATATGATTGGGACAAACCGTTCAATGCCTTAAAAAAGAGATCGTAATCCTTGCTATAGTAGAGCCTGTTTTCATCGTAATTTCCAGCATAATAAACGTCAATTGATGGTTGCCGCTGAGATGTATACATTTTTGAGATGCTTTTCCCAATTGTTAGTGCCACTAAATACATAACTGGAGAAACCAGCGAAGCATTTCTAAAGTTGCCATCACCTTTCATAATGTAGTTGTTTGTGATAAGCCAATTTTCGGAATAGTAAAAAAACAATCCTGATTTTATATAATCATTAAAGAACTCCTCGGTGACCAGCGTGGCTTTTTCCTTTGCCGACAAGCGAATAAATGGATACCATTGTAAATACATGCTCTTTCGTCCGCGTTTTTGAAGCCCAATCTGTGAGCAGACCATTTTCCAATCTTCATATTCTAAAGAAAACAACTGCTCACCACCTCTATTAAATGAATCATTGATAATTCTGTAAATTGAACCCTAATTGTCATCGGATATCAATCAAATCTAGTATCGGAATATATCCATATTGACGGTATCGCTCTTTGGGGGTTAACATGCGAATAATGCCTGTCTTCTCAAATATTTTCATCACCTTCGATACACTACCGAAAGATAACCCAAGCACATCGGATATCTGACGTACATTAACTATAATTGTCTCAGAAATATAATCATAAATTGCTTGAATGGATTTGCTGCCGTTGCTTATTTGGGGAAGCATAGCCATATGTGTTCGCCTTGCATTCGCCAACGATTCGATTAGGTTGATTGATTTTTTAGCCGATTCATTTACTGCTTTAATAAAAAACTTCACCCACATGACATCAAGCAGGCCTTCATCATGCCTATAGGCTGCATCAATACGATCATTATACTCAGTTTTCAAATCCAGAAAATAGTTCGACAACCCTAAGACCGGAAAATCTAATAGACCCGCCCATTTCAACACACGCATAGCTATTATTCGAGCAATGATTTTGTTGTAACGATCAAAAGGCGCTAATATCTCCAGCTGATACTGAATTTTTGCCGCTGCCATTAGCCCATTATGATAATTAGCATTTGTGAGATGCTCCTTTATTTCCTTAATTGCAGGAATAATCTCACTTAAGTATATCCGTTCCGGATCACTGCGCCGATAAAATTCACCACTAACAATATTCGAACGGCTTCTATATTTGCTTTCTTTTATGTTACCGCTTGCCAATATGCCATGAACCGTTTTCAGAAGGCTACTTGAAAATGCATTGTTATTTGCGTATTCTACGGCTTTCAGATGATTTACAGCAAATTGTAGATCGTTAGCTTTTTCTTCGCTGTTGAAAAAATCATAAAACCTCACATGAATATGATCCAACTCACAAGAAGCGCAAGACTCTTCTATCATCAATAGTTTAGCGTAATAGTCTAAATTCGGAACAAATTGGCATGTACCATTCAGTCTGCCGACCAGTCCATATGCTTCATTCAAAAGCGAATAGAACTCATCATCTATTCCAATCTTAAATCCTGACAATTCATATTTTCCGGAAAAGACGGATTGATCTTGAAAATAATATGGCATCAAAAAGGCCCATTACTCTCGAAATATGTGTATTTAGCATAGCATATCACATTTTCGAGAATAATGGGCAAAATTTATAATTAAAGCTCAACTCAGGCTTTTAATTTGAATATTGTACTGGATAATTGTGATTAAACACCTTACTTCTACCTGTACACTTAGTACCTCTCTGAAATGAGTTAAAATGCTTTTGGGTACATTCATTTCCTCATATTCCCAAATATTTTCCAACATAATACTCTTCTTCATTGACAATAACATAAAGGGCAAAAAAGGACTATCCTCTTTTATTACCTTCCACGAAACCTTCGTATTATCAGCAAACTCTTTAATTAGTGAACTAAAACCTTGCTTTCCTTCGACATTATATAGTCCATAGGATTCAAGGATATCTGTATTCCTTATGTCCACAGCCATAAGATTAATTTGCACCCACCCTAAAAATGCTTCTGGCAATTCGTGGAGGCTTTTCCCTGGCAAATATAACAAAAATTCATTTGCATTGTCAAACCCATAGGGTAATGAAGTAATATATCTCACACCATCTTCGCCTATCTTTGTTTCACCAATTATACCTTCTTGTGTTATTGTTTCACAGTAAATTGAATACTCATAATCGCCTACTTTTTTAATTCCAAAAATTTGCCACTAAAGGAACAAAAGTATCTTGTTCCTTTAGGATAATCAACATCTGTATCACCAACATCCTGATCCGAATGGTAGCCACTAAATGTTCCGTCAGATAGTATTTCTATTTGCGTACACCAAGCGCCCACTCCCCTTGAAAAGTCAAACACTATGTCGGCTAAATCAGCGAACTCTAAATCGAATTTATCAGGATATACAATAGAGTAAAATGATTGTTCAGACATTGTCATATCAGTCGAACCACTGTCACTCTCAACTTCCGAAATCAGTGATATTTGCAATTGCTCACCTACTTCGGTTGAAGGTATGAATTTACTGCATGAATACAATACTACAGTTGTGAAAATTGCCACAAGCAAAATAACTGCATACCGTTTCATAAAATACATATCCCCTCATCACATAAATTTGACACAAATTTTCGCTCCATTGTGCATATAACTGCATTTTCATTCAAAAATCCATGGTATAGCAACTCCTAACAATCATTTTGGCTACCACCAAATCTTGTCATTTAAGGAGCTATCTCCAATCAATAATTTATTATATCATTAATTGAAAAAGAAAAAAAGAAGCACTCTTAAAACAAGAGTGCCCCTTAGCTTATCTAATTTTATATTGGTTTGTCATATCAATTATTGCTGAATATATAGCCTCTGCTGCAAGTTTTCTATTTTCTTCTTTCGTTATCATCTTTGCATCTTCTTCGTTAGATAAAAATGCTATTTCTACTAGGATAGCTGGTATTGTTGACTGGTTAAGAACAATTAAATCAGGCCTGCTCTTTATTCCTCTGTCTGTTGTACCCAAGGCACTTATAAGATAGTTTTGCATCATTTGTGCCGCTATTTTACTTGTTAATTTTCCCGAACTATCTGTAGCACGCTCCATATACAACACTTCTGTTCCATTTGGACCTGCTGATGCAACAGAATTAAAATGTATTGACACAAACAAGTCTGCACTCAAATTACCCATTACCGCTCTTGAAACATTTGTAGGATAGCTATCATCTACCCTTGTTGCGTACACCTTGACACGACTGTCTTTTTCAAGGAGGTCATACACTCTAAGCATTATGTCCAAGGCAATCTCTTTTTCCACCAACCCATTGCCACTTGTACCAGGGTCTGTGCCTCCATGCCCTGCATCTATAACAATAACTTTGTCATAGATTTCTTTTGGGTTTACAAATTGTATCCTTATTTCACCGCTATCGGCACTTATCTTCGTAGCAATAATAGTATTTTCATCAACGATAATTTGTGTTCTATTCCCGCTATTGGCAATACTTATGGATTTTATGTACTCATCGCCAACAGGTATTGTTCCATAGCCATAAGCACTCTGGTAATTTCCTGGAAGGGTTAGAATATATTTCTTATTCCTATAGTCGTCTGTAATGCTAAAGTCAGATACAGACAACCCACTTGTATTTTGAAGTACCAGCGTACGGTTACTATGGTTATAAATTAAGTTATCCAAAGTTGACTTACTAACTTCAACTGTTACATACCCTAAGCCTTCGCTAACTTTGAAACTTATGTATTTATTTAAGTCAAGAACTATCCTTGTTGTCCCTTTTTCAGGCTCACCTACTCTTATGTTGTCAATATAGTTCAAGTTAGATGAATATTTATCATCAAGGTATGACTTAGAGTTAGGAATATCAATAACAAGTCTATCAGGGTTCGAAAGAGTAAATACATTTACAGCAGGAGTTGTTTTCCCATAAACGGTTATAATATCATTATTACCACTTCTTTTCACATCTAGGTCAGTTATCTCCATCGCCTCAAAATTTATCACAATACTTTTTTTATCACTACTTAACACAGCCGAATACTTAGAATTTATAGCTAAATCCAAAACTACTCTGGCAATTTTTTCAGGCTCTGTTTGATTTTGACCTGAACGTACAGCCTTAACAATAGAGCTATTTGTAACTGTTATATTGGAGTTTGAAACATTGTTGTCTGCATTATAAATATCTACTACAAGCCTGTCCTCTTCAAGAATAAAATGTTCAAACTTTTGAATTTCACCACTGGCTCTAATTGTAAATGTTTGTGTCGCCGCTGTACTTGAAGGCACCGTAACCCCTGTAACACTTACACTACTTGTTACAGCAGGCGGGTTAGTGTTCCCACTAGGCTCAACATACCCTGCTGAATTTATTGTAACTACCCTTGTACTATCATCCCAGCCAACAATACAACCTAAAGCTTCTGATGCCGCCCTTACAGGTATCATGGTTCTATCGTTTACAATCTTGGCAGGTGTATCCATTTTAAATTCCGTACCATTTGTACTCCCTGTACTGCTATCTATTTTAAGTACTACAAGCGTAGAATCTTTTGTTATATAAACCTCTCTTGTCTCATCATTCCACGCTACCTCTGCACCCATTTTTTCAAATACTGCACGTGCAGGAACCATTGTTCTATCATTAATTATAATAGGCGGAACATCTAAATTTTCTACAGATTGTCCGTCAATCTTAATTTTAACCTCTTGCGCACTATATTTATGACTAACTCCGTCATAAACCAAAGTCATATTAACAGTCTGTGCATATATATTACTTGCCAAAAGTGTGCTAAAAGCAACTGCTAAGGCAAAGAAACGTTTCTTAAATTTAAGTTTCACCAAAAATCTCCCCTTTTCATCTTTTTATGCGTAACTTTTACAAGTATACCAAAAAAAATCCTCTCTGTGTTCATTTCTTTGTATTTGAAATAAAAAATTAATAATTTGTTTACAATTGGCGCAATATAACCATAATAATAAAAATAATGTTTCAAAAAAGGAGGCACTTAAATAAATGAACATAAACTGTGTTTTGCAGTGTACCCACCAAAAAGACGGAAAATGCTGTCTCACACGCCCTAAGACCATGTCCTTTTTTCTACTGGAAGAACCTTCATGCCCCTATTTTGAAAAAACTGTACCTAGAACACGACAAACACACTAGCTCCTCGCAAAAATAAGACAAGGCATAAAGTGCCTTGTCTTATTTTAATAAACACATCTATTCAGCAATTGATTTTTTATAGTAGTTCTTTAACTTTTTAGTAACTAAATCATGTATCGATTTTTCAGGATACTGCCCTTCGGTATCTTTTGCACCTGCCGAAATACCTGTCAATACTTCTATACCCTCTGCTATTTTAGACACAGGGTATATGTGAAATTTCCCTGCTTTTACTGCATCTATAACCTTTTCTTTAAGTACTAAATCACGAACATTGGTATAAGGAATAAGAACACCTTGCTCCCCTGTAAGCCCACGTTTATGGCAAAGCTCAAAGAATCCTTCTATTTTATGGTTTACACCGCCTATTGCCTGCACTTCACCTTTTTGGTTAACAGAGCCCGTAACTGCAATCCCTTGTTTTATAGGCATTTCTGAAAGGCTTGAGAGTATGGCATAAAGCTCTGTGCTTGACGCGCTGTCACCGTCTATTCCGTTATAATTTTGCTCGAAACAAATTCGGCAAGATAGTGAAAGAGGAAAATCTTGTGCGTAGGTTTCGCCTAAAAACCCCGAAATAACTTGCACCCCTTTATTATGTGAAGGCCCGCTCATTTGGGATTCCTTTTCGATATTTACAATGCCACTTTTACCAATATAGGTGGTAGCTGTAATCCTTGACGGGTTTCCAAAAGAATAGAAACCTAAATCTAAAACAGACAGCCCATTTATCTGGCCTATTTTTTCACCTTCTGTATCTATCATTATAACCCCGTCATCCAGCATTTCTCCTAGCTTTTCCTCGTACATTTTAAAACGTTGTTCTCTTTTTTCAATTGCTTTTAATATATGTTCCTTGTTTACAATGGTTTCTTCTCCTATTTTTGCCCAAGTTTCAGCCTCGCAAAGTATCTCGCTTATATTGTTAAACCTTGTAGATAATTTGTTTTGGCTCTCCACCACTCTGGAGCCGTATTCAACCACCTTGGCAACTGCGCCTGTGTCGAAAGGCATCATATTCTCTTTTTTCGTATATGACCCTATAAAACGAGCAAAATTTTCAACATTGTCATCTGTTCTTTCCATTTCGTAGTCAAAATCCGCAAGTATTTTAAAGTATTTGTCAAAATCTTCTTCGTACTCCCTAAGTAGCTCATAATAGAAACTGCTTCCTATCATAATTACCTTAACATTCACAGGTATAGGCTCCGGTTTAAGTGTAGGTGCAGGAATACCGCTTATCTGCTCCTTCATACTTTCAATAGATATTTCATTAGTTTTTACAACTCTACGAATTGCTTCCCATGCTTGTAGGTTACTTAAAACATCTTGGGCTTGCAAAATAAGATAACCACCATTTGCCTTATGAAACAGCCCTGCCTTTATTTTCATAAAATCCGTTGTTAAATTTCCAAATTCATTATCGTATTCAAGTTCACCCATAAGGTTATAGTATGTTGGATTAAAGTCAACCACAACAGGTGCACCATTTTCACCATGATTATCCACCAACAAATTAACCTTGTATTTTAGCGTAACATCTTCAGCGCTTTTTTTCGTCATCACAAAAGGAAGCAATCCTGCGGAAAATTCATCCTCCTCAGTATCACTTGATATAAGCTGGTCGATATTTTCCAAAACATCTTCCTGTACAGCCTCAATATATTTTAAAACAGTGTCATACTCTTTATATTTTTCCTGTATAGAGTTAACATGGTGCCCTATAGCAAACATTCCAACCTTATAATCTAAATCGCTTACAGCTTTTCGGCATTCTTTTTCGTCTTCTTTTATGTCACGCATTATAGATGATGCCAAGTCCTGCACTATATCGCTTTCTTTATTTATCCGCTCTTTTACATCTTCACCAAGCTCATCATACTGTTCCTCGCCTACCGGTTCACCCTCAACAACGGGCATAAAATATATCCCTGCGTTAGTACTTTTTATTGCGAACCCATGGGCTGTGGCAATATCGTTCATTTTTTTCATTAACTCATCACGATTGCTATCGTATTTTCGTCGAACATCGCTTTTTTGTTTTTCATAATCGTCTGTATTAAAAGCTTTTTGTATCTCATTTTCAAATATAACAATAAGCTCGTTCATATCTTCTTTGAACTGCTTTCCGTGCCCTTGTTCAAACTTCAACGCAAGAGGACTTCTTGGGTTTGAAAAATTATAAACATAACACCAATCATATGGTGTTTTCTCTTTTTTCGCTATTTCTTCACAGCTTAGCTTGGCATATGAAGTTTTCCCCACTCCCGGCGGGCCTGACATATATATGTTATAACCTTTTTTCTTAACTTGAAGGCCAAAATCAAAAGCTTCCACAGCTCTTTCTTGACCAATTATACTGTTTAATGGCTCCAGTTCATCTGTTGTCTTAAATTCAAATTTATTTACATGACATATATTATTAAGCTGGTCATACCTAAGCTCTTTTATTGACATAAACAAACCTCCCTAATATCACTCTTTAACGTCAAAATATTTCCACATAATAACTGCGTCCTCATTTGTATCTTTATAATAGTTTTTTCTAAATCCTTCAGGCTTAAATCCATGTTTTGTATACAATTTTTGTGCTGGATAATTGCTGATTTTAACCTCAAGAGTTATACCTATCATATTAAGCTCTTCGGCTAATTTAAAAAACTCCCCAATCAAACATTCGCCTACTCCCAAGCGTCTGTACTCCGGAAAAACTGCTACATTAGTTATTTGACCTTCATTTACAACATGCCATAAACCTGCATAACCTACTACCTTTTCATCTGAAACTGCAACTTTATATATTGCCATTTTATTTTCAGTAAGTTCACGCAGAAAATCTTTTCTCGTCCATTGTATGCTAAAACAGCTTTCTTCTATTTTTAAAACATCATCAATATGTTCTAGGGTCATCGGAATTATCTCTATCATTTGTCTGTTATTCCAATCCTTTCTTCTAGCTCTCTTTCAGCTTGAGGCTTTCTAAAATAAACAGGTTTAAAATTTCTTCCGTCAATATATTTGCCCTCTTTAATCAATTCAAACGCCAGTACTCCAACTGATGCACCTCTTTGATAGTTACAATTAGGCATAGCAAAAGAAAAACTAGGATATTTTTGAAGTTTACCTTTGTGAACAGGCACACCGTCACCAAGGAAAACCACTTCACCCTTTATCTGTGATACAGTTTCAATAAGTTCATCTATATCAATTGCTTGTGGCTTAACAACTTCTAAAAGGAACTCCTCTTGCCAATGAAACACGCCTGTATATACCTGCCCTCTTCTTGCATCCATTATAGGACAAATATACTTATCTGTACTGAGTATATTGTATGCCATGGCTTTAATTGTTGGCACTGGTACAATCGGGATATTATGCCCTAATGCCAGTCCCTTGGCTGTAGCCGCACCTATTCTAAGCCCTGTAAAAGAACCAGGTCCTTCTGACACAGCAATATAGTCCATATCCCTTATATCTAAAGATGTTCTATTAAACAACTCGCTAACCATGGGCATTATTGTCTGAGAATGTGTCATCTGAAAATTAAGACTATATTCAGCAATAGTTCTTTCTTCCTCTAAAATTGCACATGACGCAACTAATGCAGATGTATCAATTGCAAGTATTTTCATATTTCCATACCTCTCACAATAATTTTTCTATAATCATCATCTATAAATAAATCTTTCTCAATCGTTATCCATACCGCATCTTTAGGTATAAGTTCTTCTATAAGTTCCGCCCATTCAACAAGGCTCACTCCCTCGCCAAAGAAAAACTCTTCATACCCCGTATCGTCCATTTCCTCTAAAGAAGATATTCTGTATACATCGAAGTGATAAAAAGGTAGCCTGCCTTGATATTCGTTTACTATTGTAAACGTTGGGCTTGTTATGTATTTATCTTCTACTAAAAGCCCTTGCGCAAATCCCCTTGTAAACACAGTTTTACCAACACCTAAATCTCCACTCAAACAAAAAATTTGACCTTTTTTGGCTCTTTGCCCAATTTTTTCGCCTAGACTTTGTGTATCCTCAGGGCTAGTTGTTTCTATTATCATTATAATTGCCCCTCCATTTAGTATATAAGCGTATCTGCGCTAATATTTAAGCTTTTCTTTTCTATTTCCTTCGCTATATTAATTTCGCCGTCTTTAATATATGCTAAATAATTTGCACCACAATAGAACATATCCGACACATTCTCATCTATAACAACGCTTCCATTTTCCCCTTGCTTGCCACCTGTTATAAACCTCACTAATTCACCGTTGCCACGTATATAATAAAGAGCCATGCTATCATAAGATAC
>JGI994J12354_10004509_pt1 | contig 12500 bp, 12 predicted proteins | sample IntmicLarv3ML3BL_FD_12354 | JGI IMG/M metagenome (IMG submission 12354)
AAACCATAACCCGTGAAGTTTTCGGTAAAGACGAAGAATCCTTTGCAACCTATTTCGCCAATACGGATAAAGTCTGCACCAGCCAGTCAACAAATATCGTCTGGTAACCTGACCTTTGTACGCGGTTTTCTGAAAAGCAAAAAAGTACAAGCAAACTGCTTGCACTTTTATACTTATGCGAATCTAATCAAACGTCATTCAGACGATTTTTTATTAACTTGCCGCTCGAAAAAGCGGTACCACGACATATACATTTATGCAATAGAGTATGGTCAGATGCGCTGGATAGAAAACATAAAACGTCCATTTTAACGCCTTGCCACGCTCTCCGTTATAGAAATAAATGAACACAGCAGAAAGGCTGGCAAAAACACACGGCATAATATAATTCACAGGCATTCTGAGAAGTTCCGAGACCGACCAAAAAGATGAATATCCCAGATAAACCACAACTGACCACAGAATAATTGTGACAGCAGAAGCCTCTTTGTTTTTGCATAAATAGAGGGCAACTATCAGAGATACACCGAATATATCATAATCTGTTTTAGCATATGCTGAGTATATGCCAATTAATAAAATTACAGGAAACACAAGCCATTTCGGAAATTTTGATGATTCAGCCCTCCCAAGCTGCACAACGTATATCGCTAAAACTCCCAGCGCCAGTGTTGCAAAAACACTTGTAAGCCTGCCGCTCAGTAGCTGCCGGAACAGCTGTGCCGCAACTTCATCTCTTAACTCCACAGGACAAAAAGCCAATGTAAATATCGGTTCTGAGATTAGTGCAAATATAGCGAGCCGCCCGATATACCGCGGCATACTTCGGGTTTTTCTACAACCCTCGGCAATCAAGTACGCAAAAATCGGAAATGCAAGCCGCCCAATCCAAGTTAGAACATGAAGTGCATAATATGTCTCAATATACTTTCCCGGGAAGAATAAGAGCAGCAAGGGTTGTCCCAGTGTTTTTGCAGTATGATCTATAGTCATAGAGATAATCGCAATCCACTTCAATTTATATGATGACATAAATCCCCCCTATAATATCAGTGCTTCTTTTTATATGAATGCTATATAGAGTATACGCTTACCGCATCATATTTGCAAACAGCCCCCTGATGTAGTCTTTCTCCTACATCAGGGGGCTGAGCCTGTTATAAGTTCTACGGGAATTGCGGCACATCTTCAAATCAAGTCGGAATTGCTTTTTTGACCTAATGCAGACTTACTGAATTTTAAGCCTGTTTCCCATATCCGGCGGCTTCCAGCATCATATCCTTGACCTTCATCAGGCGCGCTTGGTTTGAACGCTCATTTTCGTCCAGCTTCATGGAAATATACTTTATTGATTCCTGCATCTCAGGAATCATAACATACTCCAGCGCATTTACACGCCGACGGGTCTTTTCAATCTCAGCCGCCATAAGCTGACAGCTTTTTTCCACTTCTGCTAAGCGCAGAAGCTGCGGTAGTATATCGGCCAGGGACTTCACTGCATTGTCCAAATCTCCCGAGGTAAAGCTAAGTCCATAAGAATAGATATTACTTTCATCGGAGCTCTTTAGCTTTATTTCAAATTCCGGAACCAACACGCTCATCACATTTTTTTCAGACACTTCTACAGACGCTTCTTGGTTTGGAACCAGAAGCGCTGTGTCTATCTCTTCACTTTTCATCATTGCCCGTGCAAGGGCAAAGTTGGCAGAACAGCCTTTGAGCGCTTCTTCAACCTGCTCCCGCAATTCCCGATTCACCCTCACAAGCTCCAAAAACTGGCGCATAAGTTCATCACGCTTGTCTTTGAGCAGCTTGTGCCCGCGCTGTGCCGTAACAAGCTTGCGCTTGGTGCGTGTCAACTCCATACGGGTTGGATTCACCTGTTTTTTCGCCATGCTAAACCGCCTTTCGAACTATAGAGATTTCTAATAGTGCAAATCAAGAAATTCGTCTTTAATGCGCTTTAATTCACTGCGGGGCAAAATGCGAAGCAGTTTCCAGCCAATTTCAAGAGTTACTTCGATATCACGGTTTTCCTGATACCCCTGATTGATATAGTTTTCTTCAAACTCATCGGCAAATTTTGCATACAACAGATCTATTTCCGTTAGGGCGGCTTCTCCCAAGACGGTCATAAGCTCTTTGGCATTTTTACCGCGGGAATATGCCGCAAAAAGCTGGTTCATTGTGTTTGCATGATCGGCACGGGTCTTTCCCTCACCGATTCCTTTGTCTTTCAGTCGTGAAAGAGAGGGCAAAACATCAATGGGCGGCTGAATGCCTTTGCGGTACAAATCTCTGGCAAGGATAATCTGCCCTTCTGTAATATATCCTGTCAAATCCGGAATAGGATGAGTTTTGTCGTCCTCCGGCATCGACAGAATCGGAATCATTGTGATCGAACCTTTCTTGCCTTCCATACGTCCAGCACGCTCATAAAGTGTTGCCAGATCGGTATACATATACCCCGGATATCCGCGGCGTCCGGGCACCTCTTTGCGCGCGGCTGAAACCTCACGCAATGCGTCGGCATAGTTTGTGATATCTGTCATAATGACAAGCACATGCATATCCCTGTCAAATGCCAGATACTCAGCGGCGGTAAGCCCCATACGCGGGGTTGCTATGCGCTCAACAGCCGGATCATTTGCAAGATTTATGAACATAACCGCACGGTCAATCGCTCCGCTTTGTTTAAAAGAATTGATAAAATAGTTTGATTCTTCAAAAGTGATTCCCATCGCCATAAAAACAACTGCGAAGTTTTCCTCAGTTCCTCTTACCTTTGACTGACGGGCTATCTGGGCAGCTAATTGCGCATGAGGCAGACCGCTGCCAGAAAAAATCGGGAGCTTTTGTCCGCGAACCAACGTATTAAGACCGTCAATCGCCGAAACACCCGTCTGGATAAACTCCTGGGGGTAGGCCCGCGCAGATGGATTCATGGGAAGCCCGTTTATATCACGCCGGAACTCCGGCAGAACCTCAGGTCCTCCGTCAATTGGTCTGCCAAGTCCGTCAAACACGCGGCTGAGCATATCCTCAGAGACAGCTAGTTCCATGCTTCTGCCGAAAAACCGCACCTTGGAGTCTTCCAGATTGATTCCCGCGGCATTCTCAAATAGCTGTACAAGCGCATTCCCGCCGTCTATTTCCAACACTTTACAGCGGCGGCGTTCACCGCTTTTTAATTCAACTTCGCCCAACTCGTCATAAGTAACCCCTGTTACATCACGAACAAGCATCAGAGGTCCTGCTACTTCCTGTATCGTCCTATATTCTTTCGGCATCAGATATCCTCCCCCTGCTTGCGTATCAGGTCGTCTGCCTCAGAAATCAATCTGATTCTGATACTATCATATTCCGCCTCCACATAGTCAGAAGCGGTATATTTGAATCGCCCTATTGCTTCCCTGACAGGAAGCGCCGCAAGCTCGTGAATCGGCACGCCTTTTTCAAGGGCATTTTGAGAAATATTGTAATAGTCCAAGATCAATGTCATCATTAAATACTGTTTCCCAAGAGGTGTATAAGTGTCCACTTCATGGAAAGAATCCTGATGCAAAAAGTCTTCGCGGATGCTTCTGGATGTCTCAAGGATTAAGCGGTCCGGCGGGCTTAATGCATCAATACCCACCAGCTGAACAATTTCCTCCAGCTCACTTTCCTTCTGTAAAAGCAGCATCATCGATGCGCGTTTTTCCATCCAATCATTCTTTACATCCGTATCGAACCATTTGCCAAGATCATCAAGGTACAGCGAGTAGCTGTTCAGCCAGTTAATGGCCGGAAAATGCCGGGCATAAGCAAGCTGAGCGTCCAATGACCAGAACACCTTCACAATACGCAGAGTAGCCTGTGTGACCGGTTCTGAAATGTCGCCTCCGGAAGGTGAAACAGCACCAACTACAGACAGTGCCCCTTCCCGCGGCGAATTGCCAAGGGTTTTAACCCTGCCGGCGCGCTCATAAAACTGAGCCAAACGGCTGCCAAGATATGCCGGATATCCTTCTTCACCGGGCATCTCTTCCAGTCTGCCGCTCATTTCACGCATGGCTTCCGCCCATCTCGATGTGGAGTCAGCCATTAAAGCAACGCTGTATCCCATATCACGATAGTATTCGGCGATGGTGATTCCCGTATAAACCGAGGCTTCACGCGCTGCCACAGGCATATCTGATGTGTTGGCGATAAGCACTGTCCGTTCCATGAGACTCTTGCCGGTAGAAGGGTCAATCAGCTCAGGGAATTCCAGCAAAACGTCGGTCATCTCGTTTCCGCGTTCACCGCAGCCAATGTATATTACTATTTCCGCATCCGCCCACTTGGCAAGCTGATGCTGTGTCACAGTTTTTCCGCTGCCGAACGGTCCGGGGATCGCAGCGGTGCCGCCTTTTGCAATTGGAAACAGCAGGTCAATTACACGCTGACCGGTCACAAGAGGTACATCCGGACTCAGCTTTTCATTGTAAGGGCGCCCGCGCCGCACCGGCCAGCGCTGCATCAGGGAAACCGGAGTATCGCCCTGATCCGTCGCAATAACAGCGATCACGGCTTCCACATTGAATTCACCTTGTTCAATGGACTTTACTGTACCGGAAATCCCTGGCGGAACCATAATTTTATGGGAAATAAGCTCTGTTTCCTGCACTGTTCCCAGTATGTCTCCGCCAATTACGCTGTCTCCGATATTTGCAAGTGCTTTGAACTCCCAAAGTGCTTCGCGGTCAAGGCTGGGAACTTCAACACCGCGTTCCAGCCTTGTGGTTCCGCTCACCTTTTTTATAGAATCCAGCGGACGCTGAATCCCATCAAAAATACTTTTTAACAGACCGGGACCCAGCTCCACGCTCATAGGCATGCCGGTGCTTTCAACCGGTGCTCCCGGACCAAGTCCGCTTGTTTCTTCGTAAACCTGAATGCTGGCCTCATCGCCGTGCATTTCGATGATTTCACCAATCAGTCGGTTGTCAGCAACACGAACGACATCGAACATATTGGCATCGCGCATTCCACTGGCAATCACAAGCGGACCGGCTACTTTTTTTATCCTTCCTACACTGCTCATTGCATGTACCAGCCCTTCCAATCAATAGTTACCCTTTGCCAAATATGATATCCGAACCCACCGCTTTTTCCACTGAGTTTCTCACTCTTGCCATACCAATCCCTGTATTACCGGAGACCCCAGGAATTGGAATAACTACAGGCAGCGGCTGATCATTAAATGCGTTCAGATCTTTTTCATTCCGGCTAAAAAGCTTTTCAGTCATATAGATAATCGCATAGCCGTTTTCATGGAGTTTCTGCACCTGACGTGCCACATTCGCTTCGCTGTCAACCGGAAAAATATCAAGTCCCACAGAGGCAAATCCATAAATACTGTCGCGAGGTCCCATTACAGCAATTTTATACATAGGTATCACGCAGCCTTTCATGCAGCATCTCACTGTTTAAATGGTTTTCCAGCGCCGACAAAATAAGCTTTACCATCTTTATCTCGTTTTCCCGCGCTAAAATGTATGCGGCAATTGGCTCTATCGTGAAATAGTTGCCCTTCTGTGGTTTTATCAGTCCAATCAGCTCATTGTCACAGTACCGTTCAAAAGCAGCGAGAGATTTTTCCAGTTCGGCTGCTGCTCTACCATACTTGCTGCCTTTCAGATATTCAGAAATATCATCTATGCTGGTTTCAGCCGCAGCGGCAAGTCTTCTGGTATCCAGAGTTCCCGCATCGGCAAGTACCCTTTCGGTAAAATCGCGGCTCTTGCGCATTCTGCAACAACGCACCGCAGATTTAATATTAGCCAAATCGACAGTAAGTTCGGCGTATTCCTGCAGCAATGCGCTTTTGCTGTCTTTGCCAGCTTTGGCTACAGCAAGCAGGGCAGCCCGATCCATCTCAATGTCACACGCCTGACCGTTTCCTGTGTGAGTCAGCGCCTCATATGCCGCTTTACCCGCATCTGAAAGGCTTTTTGGCAGCTTTGTGAAATCACGTGTTTTGGCTGAAGCTTCGATTAGTCCAACATCAATTATACCGTGCTTGAGATAATACTTCCTGTCGGTGTTTTCTATTTCTCCAGAATAATGCAGTTTAATGGCCGCCTTTAGATTATGAAAATCCTTTATGGTACAGAAAACATCAAATGGAGATAAGTCGTCCACAAGCTCCCGTATAAAAGTCCACAATCTATCGCTTTCNGCTTCAATAATNGCGTCCACATCACNTTGAGAATTCTGAACCTCCCAGCCCTTTTCCTCCAGAAAGTCAAGTGCCTCAGATATACTGCCGGAATTAATCATCTGCTCAAAATCTTTCACATTAAGCAGCTTTTGCTCATGAATATGGACTCGCGTAACAGCATATACATATTCTTCCGCCAAACGAACCACCTCCTTTTCGCCTCAATTATTTGCGATTAATTCAATCATCAAATAAAACGCGGCGTACAATATCGGAAAACTCATCGGCACGTGCGGAAAACACTGCTTCTATCGAGCAATTTTCCACAATATCGCCGTATCGCAGCACCAATCCGCCGTCTATCTTTAAAGTCTCTTCACTTATTTTAAGCGATGAACCTTTTGGCAGACAGCTGTTCAATTTCGCCTCAAAGTCTGATGGCAGTCTCTGTGTGTCCTGTTCGTTAATGAGGGCAGTGCCTTCACCATTATGTGCGGATTTCACCGCCAGCTTTGTAAGCAAATCAAAGTATTCGCCGTCAGGCAGCTTATATATCGCCTCTTTTGCTTTTTGAAGCGTTTCGCTGATTATGCTCTGCTTCTTGACAAGTGCCATTCGGCGTCTTTGGATATCCAGTGTTGTTTCAAACCCTGTAGCTATATCCTTGATATTCTGAGTTGATGCCTCGTTTATTTCTCGGGTCACCGCTTCACTTTTACTTTTGGCAGATTCGGATATCCGCTTTGCTTCTGCATGGGCGGCATCCAAAATTTCTTTGGCTTCCTTTTCAGATTCCTGTACAATCTCTGAAATGATTTTTTCCAGTCCGGTCAATTATTTCCCCTCCCAGCTGCAGATCACAAAAGCCTCAAAGAAGTGATTATGCAAAAATATTATCAATGTTTACGATCATAAGCAGGCTTATTAGCAATGCCAAAATCGCATAGGTCTCAACCATTATCGGAAACAGCATGGCCTTACCGAACTGATCTGAGCGCTTTGAAATCGTGTTGATCGCCGCAACAGAGGTTCTTCCCTGTGCAATAGCGGAATAGTAGCCGACCAATGCAATTGGGAGACAAGATGCCAGATACACAAGCCCTTGCACTATACTAAGGTCTCCGCTGCCGCCTAAAATTCCGATACGGCTCATGGTTATAAATGCGATTAGCATGCCATAAATGCCTTGAGTTCCCGGCAAAAGCTGCAAAATAAGAACTCTTGCAAAAAGACTTGGCTCCTCCGTGATAGCGGCGGAAGCTGCTTGACCGGCAATACCGACACCCTTGGCAGAGCCCATGCCCGCCATACCGGCAGCAAGAGCCGCCCCTGTCACCGCGAAGAAAGGACCGATAACAGACTGCAGATAAGGAATTTCCATTTTAATTCTCCTCCCGTATTTTAAAGTGCTTTGTATTTACCCCAAACGGCACGAACTTGCGTCCGCCGCCGTCGTAGAACTTACCAAAAAACTCAACATATGCCAAACGATTACTATGTACATAGGCACCTAAAACATTAATTCCGAAGTTGAGCCCTTGACCTACTAAAAAGATGATCAAAAACACGATAATACCAAATATGCTGTTTCCAAACATAGTGCCAAGCTGGTTCATAACACTTGCAAGCACTCCTGTTGCAAGACCCAATGCCAAAAGTCTGGAGTAACTCAGCATATCGCTGAGCCAGCCGGACAGTATGCTATACAACGCATAAATGCCTTTGAGAATGCGCTTAACCCAGTTTTTGCTTTCGCGCCCTCCGGTCAGAACAATTCCGACAATGGAAACAANCGAAATACATGCACAGACCGTGGTTGTTATTTGCGGCAGGTCCACCTTGAAACCGGCAAGCCCTTCAAACAAATCGCTTCCGATTAAAATTGCCATAAGCGGATACCATGATGCAATGGGAAATACCATGTCATATATGATTCCCGCATAGTCTTTTTGGCGCAGACATGTTAGACCTTTCATAACATACCCTGCCGTCAGGTGCACAATTCCGATTCCAAGGCTGAAAATCAACAGTTGCATCGGCTTTTCCATAGGCGCGAACCAGAGCGGCGGGATTGAATAATGTACACCGAAGAAATGTTGACTGACAACATCCACAACATCACCGAAATAACTGGAAAACATTATGCCCCATATCATCGTAGAGAGTCCGCACCACATAAATAATCTGATATTCTTGCTCCAGTTTGCTTCCATGTGTTTAAAGCGCAGGCAGCAAAAGAGGCAAGCAAAGAAGATGATTGCGCCGTAAGCCGCGTCAGAGAACATGAGTCCAAAAGTAACGTAGTAGAAAACCGACATAATCCCAGTGGGATCAAGCTCACCTTTCCCTGGCAGACCATAGCCCTCCAGAACATTTTCAACAGGTTCGGTGAACCAACTGTTTTTCAGCAAAACCGGAACTTCTTCACCCGGCTCTTCCGCGGCTGTTATTTCCACAGAGCAGTCAAATTTTTCAGAAAGCTCGTTTTGCAGCATAGGTGTCACAACGCGGGGTACGTACCCATCCAAAGAGAAGGTATGCCTTGATTGAGCAAGCCGTTCTAAAATCTCATACTTTTCAATCCGGATGGTCAAATGATCTTCTAAGAATTCTAAATCCGTGTATCGAAAGGCAAAGTCTTCAATTTCTTTTTTTGTGTGTTCGATGGATAAAGCCGCACTCTTTTTCTTCTCGGCAAGGCTTTTCAGCTGATCGCCGGGCAGCTCGGATGTGCTGCCGGAAGGCCGCGAAAACCCTATGGAGCGCAGAGCGTATTCCATTTTCTGCTCATCCTGTATGTGAACAATCAGATACAGGCAGGTAATTACCTTGCTTTGCCACACAATTTCTGCGTGAACAGCAGAAAGCTCCGGCACATGTGCCGCTATATCCTGATAAACTTCCTCTAACTGTTTTTCGCCTTCCATTGTTCCAATAAACACGGCTGTGTGTTTTGTGCCTTTAAACGAAGGCGGAACCGGCAGTCCTATCCACGGTTGCAAAGACTCTTCTGTAATCTCTGCACGCACAATTTCGGCATCGGCTTCAGCTATCTTGCGATGCAGCCGCATAAGATAGTATGCGTCCCGCAGCACATCATCGTACTGGCTGTAAAAAGAGGCTACGGTCTCCGGAGTCACAGGTTCCCGTCCTTTTAAAAAGGCAAGCTTCTCTCCCTTTGGGGGCGCATATTTGTCCAAAATATTCTTTGCTTCGCATACTGCGGTTAGGCTTTTTTGAAAAACATCCCGCTGCTTGGACGTATCTATTTTTTGAAATACATTTGGATCATATATTCCCCGTCCCGTTTCTTCATCAGCACCGTCTATCTCGCTGATTTCAACAATACCGCGGCGCTGTAAAAGCTCTAACACCGCTTTTCTGTCACGCTTCATGGCGCACAGGTTGATCCGATCCATTGGCATAATGCTCATTCACTCACCAACTTCCTTTTTAAAAGCATGGTTGATTGCACTAATATCAAATCAGGCTATGATATTCATTATCTCTGCAACTGCCGCTCCTTGCCGCTTCAGCGATTGCTCAGTAAGCAGTTCCAGTTCACGCTCCGTATCTTTTGCCGCGGCAGCAAGCGCTGTCTCATTCTTTTTTTGTATGAGCGAGATCTTTTCCGAGGAAAGAGCACTAACTGCACTTTCGTTTTCGTGCAACAAGCGGTCAGCATCATTTTTCGCGCTTTCAATCACTCGCGCCGCCTCTTGATGCGCCTCACGGATTTTTTCAGCCGCTAAAAGCTCGGTCTGCTGAATTCGCTCAATTGAATTATCAGCCAATAAAGCCACCCCTTTCAAAAATAAAAAGCAAATGCTGTTCTTAATAGTATTTATTCAATCTTATCCAGAAAATTACCGCTTTGTGGACATATCCATATTTTTGCATATAAAAAAAGCCGTCCCCAAATCATAGCATTCTCCCCCCTGAGAATACAAAGACTTGAAAACAAGCTTCTATTCTCGCTTGTCCAACCGGTATTGCAAACTATTCTTTTGTGTTTACTGTAATGTTGCCCAGTTCTGTTTAGTTTCTCAGAAAAATATATATCTGTCAAGCATTAAATCGTTTAATAATTAACAAATTTTATCATTAATTATTCACATTATTCACATTTTTATCTTAAATGTCCTTCCGAAGGGAAATCATTCTTTTGGTCAATACCATGATAACTGAGCACCGCATTGATAAGTGACTGGACTCTCGGCAGTCTATCGTTATTTTTTACCAGAAATCCTACTTGCAGCCGCAATGACCTGTGCCTGAGGGGCACACAGACCAAATCCTCCGACATAATCGCCGGAATAACGAATCTGGCTGTTAACTGTACCACATTGTTTGTCAGTAAAGTGCGAACCATAAAACTAAGGTCTGTAGATTCAAAAACAAAATTCGGGTAAAAGCCTTCTCCGATACATTCGTTTATAAATGATGTGATAGTCACTGAGTTCACAGCCGGGCGGATTTGAGCTACATCTCTAAGATCAGCCAAATTGAGCTCTGTCTTTTTTGCAAGGTGGTGGCTCTTGCTCATAATAAAATATATGGGGTCATCAAATACAGGAATATACTCCAGCCCGCCTGCATCACCGGCTTTACTGCAAAACCCGACATCGGCGTTTTTGTTGTTGACATTATCAATTACCGTATTTACATCTCCTGCAACTTTAAATTTAATGTTCATATCGCCCATGCTGGTTATGAACTCTGCCGGTATCGCAAAAGGAAGAAATGCATGCTCATACGATATGGTTACCACGTTTTTATTTTGCCGGGCAATATCACCTATCATTTTCATGCAGCTGTCATAGCTGCGCACCATTGTCTTGCTGACAGCCAGCACTTCTTCTCCAAAGTCTGTTAACTGCACCCCTCTGCTTGTCCGGAAAAAAAGCTCTGTCCCCAGCTCATCCTGCAAAACGCGCATAGATTTACTCAAAGCCTGCTGTGTTATGAAAAGCTCCGCTGCCGCTTTGGATATACTCTTGTTTTTAGCTATGCAGGCGAAATTTTTAAACTGGTTTATATTCATACCGCAACCTCCATGCAATGGAACATAACCTGCGCTTAAAATACAACATTTTTTCATAATAGCATCTATTTACAACTTGCAGTTTTATTATACAACATTATCTTGTATGATGTAAACAATTATTGTTTGATTGCGTTAAAATACTTATCTATAATAAATAATAACATCACTCCCACAGCCCTGTAAAACCTTTGATATGCATTCGTTTCATATATTTCAACGAACTTGCATACACCTGACATTACTCTTTTGCAAATAAGCAAACCAAGGGGGCATCTACCGTGAATCTGATGATTATTGGCGGTTTCTTGGGCTCAGGCAAAACCAGTTTTATACTCCAGCTTGCTGAGCATATGCTCAAGGGAGACGCCACAGAGAAAGTTGTTATACTGGAGAACGAGATAGGCGAGGTCAGCGTCGATGACAAAATACTGCAAGGTGCCGGATACAGTGTCAAAACCTTGTTTTCCGGCTGCATATGCTGCACCATTTCCGGCTCATTGCCGCTAAATATCAGTGCTATTGAACAAGATATAAATCCGGATTGGATTATCATTGAAGCCACAGGTGTGGCTTATCCGGGAAGCATTAAACAGAACATAAAAGAGTCGCTTAATATTGACAGCAGAATCTGCTGCATTGCTGATGCCGNGCGTTGGAACCGCCTGTTGAAACCAATGGAAAATCTCTTATCCGATCAGCTGTCAGACGCAAGTATTATCCTTATCAACAAAGCGGATTCTGTTGACGCNGCAACCTTGGAANCNACNATTGANTCCGTGCGCGGATACAATAACCATGCCTCAATAATTGCTGTCAGNGCAAAAAACGGTATAGATGCAGCAGTTTTCGATATTGTTACCGGAAAGGAGGACTAGCAAATCCATGAATACTTTAAATCATAGCGATGATCAAATACATAATAACGACAGTGACCATGTACACAGTGAGGATTGCGACTGCGGACATGACCACCACCATCATGAACACGGTGAAGACCATGAGCACAGCGAAGACTGCGACTGCGGACATGACCACCATCATCACGAACACGATGAAGACCATGAGCACTCAAGCAGAGATTTCATATCTATATCAACACATGACTCTTCGATTGTAGGCGCTGTGAAAGGCAGTCTTTTCAGCACCGACTATGATACTGCCGAAGAATTCCTCATGGAGCGTGTAAAAGAAATTGCAAAACGTGTTGAGCATAACGGCGGAATCGTCGGACACATAAAATTCTTTTTGTCTTTTGAAGGGAGGAGC
>JGI994J12354_10004510_pt1 | contig 12493 bp, 10 predicted proteins | sample IntmicLarv3ML3BL_FD_12354 | JGI IMG/M metagenome (IMG submission 12354)
GGATTACCGCAAGCCCGAATATACCCGCATGAATCAGTATTACATCGACCACCCTGATATGATTCTTGGCGATATGCGCAAGGTCAACGGACGGTTCGGCCCGCAGGATGAGTGCATCGCCCCTGATGGACAAGACCTCTACCCGCTGTTGGAGCAGGCGATAAACAAGCTGGATTGCGTGTTTTCGGCGGAGCCTGACAAGGTGGAGGCAAAGAGCCGTGAGATTGACGGTGAGGAAAAGGAAATCTTGAAAGCGCCGGAGGGCATTAAAACATACACCTATTACATTCAAGACGGCCAGCTTTATTACTGCTCAGACGGCAAACTTGTACCGCAGGATTTTTCGGGTAAACGGCTTGAGCGTATCACCGGCCTTTGCGGAATCAGAGATGCACTGCGAACGGTTATCGACCTACAAGCCTACGACTATGACCCCATCGAGTTTGAATCGGCGCTTAAAGCACTGAATGACTGCTATGACACCTTCGTGAAAAGGAATGGGCCAATCAATTCCTATGGCAATGTGCTGGCATTTTCGGATGATGATACCTTTCCGCTGCTGCGTTCTATTGAGGATTACGATAAGGAAAGTGATTCTTGGAGCAAAGCGCCGGTGTTCAGCCGTGCCACCATTCGCCGTCAGCGTTTCCCCGACAAGGCAGATTCCGCATTACAGGCACTTCAAATATGCCTGAACCTCAAGCAGCGTGTGGATATTCCCTTTATAGCACAGTTTTATGGAAAATCACCCGATGAAGTCATTGCCGAGCTTGGCGATAAAGTCTATCTCAATCCGCAGAAGTATTACGGCAACCCGCATGAGGGCTGGGAGATTGACGAGGAATATCTGTCCGGCTACGTTTGCGACAAGCTGGCATACGCCCTGCTGAAAGCCGAGGATGCGCCGGAGCTGTTCTCCCGCAATGTGGAGGCCCTGCGTAATGTTCAACCGACGCCGCTTTTACCCGGTGAGATTGAGTACAACATCGGCAGTCCGTGGATTCCCATTCAGTATTATAAGCAGTTTATGTATGAAACCTTTGATACCTATGCGCGTAACAGGGGGAATGACAGAAATAATATCGACATTGAGTACATGGAGTACACCAACACATGGCATATCTCCAATAAATCCAATGAATCGGACAATGTAAAGGTCAACCAAACCTACGGCAGCGACAGAATTGATGCCTATTCCATTTTGGAGGACAGCTTAAATCTGCAAAGCGTTACCATTCGTGACCGTGTTCGCTACCGTGATGATAACGGGCATGAAAAGGAAAAGTATGTTATCAATCCCAAGCAAACCATGATTGCCCGTGGCAAGCAGCAGCTTATTCGTGATGTGTTCAAGGGCTGGCTGTTTGCAGACCCGCAACGCTCTGAGGTTCTGCTGAAGCTGTACAACGAAAAATTTAACAACCTCGTTCCCCGTACCTATGACGGAAGCCACCTTGTTTTCCCTGGTATGTCGGACGAGCTTGAGCTGCGCCCTCATCAGCTTAACGTAGCGGCCAGAATCATTTACAATGGAACCTCGCTAATGGCGCATGAGGTTGGCGCAGGCAAGACCGCCGCCATGATTGCGGCGGGTATGTATATGAAGCATTACGGCATTGTTTCAAAGCCCATCTATGTTGTGCCAAACCACATTATCGATCAGTGGGCCAATGAATTTCTACGCTTTTTCCCTGCTGCAAACTTGCTGGTGACAAGCGAAAAGGATTTTCAAAAGAAGAACCGCCAGCACTTTGTCAGCAAAATCGGTATGGGTGATTATGATGCGATTGTCATTTCACACAGCCAGTTTGAAAAAATTGCCGTGTCCAAAGGACGGCAGGAAAAAATGCTCAACGACCAAATCAATCATCTTTCCTTTGTCATTGACAAGATGAAATCCGAAAAAGGTGAGCATTGGAGCGTAAAGCAGGTTGCCATCTTTCAAAAACAGCTTAAATCCCGCTTGGAGCGCCTTATCAATGCCGGCAAAAAGGATGACCTTATTTCCTTTGAGGAATTGGGGCTTGACTATATGTTTGTTGACGAAGCGCACCAATACAAGAACAATTTCACCTACACCAAAATCCGCAATGTAGCCGGCATCGGTTCATCGAGCAGCCAGCGGGCGGCCGACATGAAGATGAAATGCGATTATTTGCAGGAGGTCTACAATGGGCGTGGCGTAACCTTTGCCACCGGCACACCGCTGTCAAACTCCATTTCCGAGCTTTTCATCATGCAAAGCTATTTACAGTCAAATGAACTGAAAAAGCGCGGATTAGACTTTTTCGATAATTGGGCGGCTACCTATGCACAGCTTACCACAAGCCTTGAAATCACGCCGGAGGGCGGCGGCTACCGTATGCGCACCCGCTTNTCCAAATTTCAGAACTTACCGGAGCTTATGAACCTGTTCTGGCTTGTGGCTGATATTCAAACAGAGGAAATGCTGGATTTGCCGACTCCTGAAATTGAGGGCGGCAAGGCACAGATGGTTGAAACCGAGTGTTCGCCCTATCAAAAGGAAGTCCTGCAAGGGTTTGTTGCACGCTCAGAGGCCATACGCAAGCGTGAGGTCAAGCCCGAAGAAGATAACATGTTGAAGTTGACACACGAGGCAAAGCTACTTGCCATCGACCCCCGCCTGCTCTATCCCGATGCGCCGAATTATCCCGACAGCAAGCTGAATGTGTGCATCCGCAATATTTATGATATATGGATGGAAACGAAGGAAAAAAAGCTGACACAGATTATGTTTTCCGACTCAGGTACTCCAAAGCCCGATGCCTTCAATGTGTACGATGAAACCCGAAGTGAGCTTATTCGCATGGGTGTCCCCGCAGAAGAAATTGCCTTTATTCACGATTGCAAGACGGATGCCCAGCGTGAGGCTTTGTTTGAAAAAGTCCGTGCCGGCGAGGTTCGTGTTCTGCTGGGCAGTACACAGAAATTAGGTATGGGAACCAACGTGCAAGACAGGCTTTATGCTATCCATCACCTTGATGTACCGTGGCGGCCCTCCGATATTACTCAGCGCAACGGACGAGGCAAGCGCCAGGGCAACATGAACCCCACCATTCGCATCCTCCAATATGTCACCAAAGGCACATTTGATAGCTATTTGTGGCAAATTCAGGAACAGAAATTGCGCTTCATTACACAGGTGATGACCGGCAAGGCCATTTCCCGTAGCTGCGAGGATGTGGATATGTCGGTTCTGAGTGCCGCCGAGTTTAAGGCGATTGCCACGGACAACCCAATGGTGCTGGAGAAAATGACTGCTGAAAATGAGGTAACACGGCTCACAATTCTGCGCAGCGCATGGCAAAATGAGCGCACCACATTCTCCCGCAATATCGAGCGCACCTACCCGGATAGAATTGCAGCGTGTGACCGTGGCATCAAGTCTGCCGATGAAGATATAGCCACCGTGAAAGCAAATACACACAAGGATTTTCAAATCGAGCTGGATGGCCGTACCTATACCGAACGGGCGCAAGCCGGCGAGGTCCTTACTACACTGATGTCCCTCTACATTAACGAGAGGGATAAGGAAAGTACGATTGAGGATAAAAAAGTCGGTTCTTTTTGCGGGCTTGACCTTTATCTTACCCGGCAATGGTATTCAACTAACTTCTCGCTCAATGGCAGTGCCTCCTATTCGACCGACTCCGGTATCAGCAGCCTTGGCAATATCACAAGAATTGAAAATCTCGCTGAAAGTCTCGCTGATAAGAAGGCAGCATTTGAAACAAAAAAAGCAGAAACCTTGGATCAGCTACAAACGGCAAAAGTGGAGCTTGAAAAGCCGTTTTCCCATGAAGCGGAGCTGAACGAATACTCTCAAAAACTCATTCAGATCAACACGGCTCTTGAATTTAAGGAGCTGGATGGTCAGGATGAGTTTTTGGATGAGGAAGCAGAAAATGAAGGCGCTGCGGCTCCTGTTGCCGCTGCTGTCGGAATTGTGCAGTAAAAATGAAGGAGGGTTCTGATGAACGAAATAAAATACATGGGCTACACCTTTATCCCCTATGGCAACATCATTGGCAGGGATGCGGAAACTCGATTCCAGCGGCTTGGTTCAAGGATGAACACGCTTACGCCTTTGCTGAATAAAGCTGATGGATATGATTATGAAAATTTTAATAAGGTAGCCGGAGAAGCCGCAGCAGATATTTATTACTGTCCCGAAAGGAATCTTTACTATGTGCCTGCAAGCAGTGGCCTCTGCTACATTGACGTTGCCGATATGCTCAAGCACATTAAGGTGCTTGAGTCGGAGAATTTAATGGATATGGATAACAGAAGTTATTCCTTGGCTGATATGAAAAAGGCCTTAGGCGATGACTACAAATTTCATCAATCAAAAACAATCGATGAAGTCAAAAAGATTCTTGAAACAGGCGATTTTCCCGATAAGAACATTATACCTTTTGTGCTTCACGCGGGTAATCTTGACATTGAGGTGATAATAAACATCTTCCCTATGGGTGTACTTTCGGAGGACGGAGTGAAAACAGAACCCATTTCTCTCGGATATTTCTGCTGCATCCGTAAGGATGGTAAACGGGTGAGCTTCGAGGAAATACCCGCTTTGGTTAACCTTGATGTTCCCGATTTGGAGGCGGAGATGTTTGGTGTGCTTGATTCCTTCGCAACAACACGGGGGTTGAGCTTCTTTGCTTCAAATGAAGATATGAACTGCTACGAAGAACCCCATGTTAATGAGGATGAGATTGAAATGTAAATGTGTAACTTCACTCCATCTGTTTTCGTTGATATCGGCAATGTCTGCGGCGCTGCCGCACAAATATATTGTAATAGGAGGCTTTACATGAGTATGGTTGCAACAAAATTTCCGTATATCCTCATTTTGAGGGATGATACGGACACAGACAGTCCCCGCCAGGATGACTGCTTCGGGAAGATGGTTTGCTGGCACCGACGCTATAACTTGGGTGACAAGCATGATTATTCTGACCCCGATGAGTTTCTGCGCAGACTTGTTCGGGAGAAAAATATCCCCGACAAAGAGTTGATTGAATATATTAAGTCCGGGCAGTCCGATACGGTCAAGCTGGAATATGACCGCTCTGCCCGGCAATGGGATGTGCGTTCCTATGACAGCCAATTCAAAAAGTGGTTTACCGATTGCAGCTTTGATGCACCCTTGACCGGCAAGGAAATTGAGCTGGCGGATGCACTGGCGGAATCCATGCAGATGGATGATTTGATGGCGATAGCTGAAAAGCACAACTGCATCCTACCTCTCTACCTCTACGACCATTCGGGTATCACGATGAATACAACCGGCTTTTCATGCCCTTGGGATTCCGGTCAAGTCGGCTGGGTGTATGCTTCCCATAAGGACATAAAAAAGGAGTACGGCTCCTTCAGCGAGGAAAACGCAGAAAAAGCTATGAACCTTTTGCGGGGTGAAGTCACCTACTATGACCATTATATCCGTGGCGATTGCTACGGCTTTCAGCTATACAATGGTGACGAAGAAGTGGATAGCTGCTGGGGCTTTATCGGTTCCCCTGATGATTTGCGGGAGGACATTGAGGGATATTTGCCGGATGAGGCCAAGGGTATTATGAATAACTTGGTGTTCCGGTATGATGACCCTGATATTGATGATATTTTACAGGAATATGAAGATGAACTGGAGGTTGGATAAAAATGCCTAATCATATTACAAGCAGGCTGACTATTGAAGGTGATCCTAATATTGTCGCCAAATTTTTTGCCGAAATAGAAGGTAAACCCTCAGATGGACAGCCAATGTATATTGACTTTAATAAACTGCGGCCTATGCCCGAATCCCTAAACATTGAAGCCGGAAGCCGAACGAAAAAAGGATTAGCGCTTTACACTCAGTATGTAAACGAATGTGCGGCGATTTCCACAATGAGCGTTGCAAATGTATTGTCGGATGCAGAAACCAGTGAACTATTAAAGCAACTATTGGATAGATATGAGAAAATGCCAGATGTTGACCTTAAAACATTCAAACTTGGTGAACAGTGCTACAACAATATTCGTGATTATGGCTGTCCCACTTGGTATGAATGGACTATTGAGAACTGGGGAACAAAATGGAATGCTTACCAACAGACCAAAATTGATGAAAATACGATTGAATTTCAGACAGCATGGTCTGGCGTTCCCAATATGGTTGAACTGCTGGCACAAAAATATCCTACTCTCTCACTCTCCTATATGTATGCAGATGAGGATTGGGGCTGCAATGTGGGTGAATTTGAGTATGAGGGCGGACAGTGTGTTTACTCCAATATCCCCGCAAGCGAATCTGACGAGGCCACAGCGATTGCAAGGGAGCTGCTCGGTGAGTATGAATGTGATTATGATGAGGAAGAAAACGAGGACGATATGGAAATCTGACGGGGCTTGTGCAAAAGCATAGGCTCTATATTTTTGTAAAATCGGAGGTTGAGATTATGGCAAGTACGGAAACTGACAGAGATAATGCCGGTGCGGGGATAAAGGAATATATAGTTTACAGATGCCCGGACGGAAACATATTGCTTGATTGGAACAATGTGTTATGGAAGTCTGGATACCCCGCCTACCCCAAGCACCAGTGCATGGAATTGGAACGGGGTATGTCAGCAGGCGGCATGGCGCTGCCCCGTCTGTATGCGGAAATGAAAGAAAACATTGCGTTTTGCCGCTGCAATTAGATGTCGATTATGACGAGGAAGAATACGAGGATGATATGGAAATCTAATGGGGCTTATGTGAAAACATAAGCTCTATATTTTTGGAAAAACGGAGGTGACGATGATGGCGAATACGGCAACCAGAGAGCGGTTGCGATTCACCGATGAGCAGCTCGCACAGGCCAATGATGTGAATCTGCTTGACCTTGCACGGCAATATGGCTATGAGCTGGAGGACAAGGAACGCCGAGCCTATCACGCAAAGCGCAGCGGCGGCCTTTATTTTTATAAGGACAACAATGTGTTCCATCATTTCGGTAGCGATAAAAAAGGCGGCGCTGTCGCTTTTGTGATGATGGAGGAAAACCTATCCTTTGTGGAGGCGGTGAAGCGGCTGCTGGGCCCAAGCTATGAGCCTGTGCGTAGTGATACTCCCCGTAGCTATACCCCGCCGCCTGAAAAGAAGGAGCTTGTTTTGCCCGACAAGGCCGCTAATTTCAAACGTGCCTACTGGTATCTCATTGACCCTCGTGGCATTGACCCCAGCATCGTATCGGTCTTGATGAATGAGAAGAAAATATACCAGGACACGCGCGGTAATTGTGTTTTTGTGGGCTACGATGAAAATAATTTGCCCAAATACTGCTCAAAGCGCGGAACCTATCCCGATGCCAAGGAGCCATACAAACGAGATCAGGAGGGTTCTGATAAAAGCTACCCCTTCCATATTGCCGGTCGCAGCAGGAAGGTCTATGTGCTGGAAGCGCCGATTGACACCATGAGCCATGCTGCGTTGTCGATGCTTCATGGTGTGGATTGGCAGCGTGACCATCGTATTTCGCAGGGCTGCTTATCAGACAATGCCCTCCAGCGTTTTCTCAATATGTACGACATCAATGAGATTTGTTTCGCCTATGACAACGACATAGACGGCGAAAAGCCGGTGCAGGCTTCGCAGGCAGAATATGACGCCGCTATTGCTGCCGGTGATGCTTCGGCATTTAGGGTGACGGAGCAAGGGAGAATCAATAAGCTGGTGCCATATAACTGGGGGCAGGAAGCCGCTATCGCCAATGCCCGAAAGTATCGGGATATGGGCTACAAGGTTTCCATCCAAACCCCGGATAAAAAGGATTTTAACGCTGACCTCGTTTCCCTGCGGCAGCCAAACCGGAGAGTTTCGAGGGAGATTGAAGCAGCGGCAGAGCCGGAGGCTGACATGGGAGTGGAACGATGAGAAAATGACAATGGAGGAAAAAGATATGTTCCCATCAAGAGATGTGGTTGACCACTATAAAAAAACGTACCCCAAAGGTACAAAAATTGAACTGATTCGCTTGGATGACCCCTATCGTGATTTACCCAAGGGATTGAAAGGCATCGTTGATTTCGTAGATGATATTGCTCAGATTCATTGCATTTGGGAAAACGGCAGCGCCCTTGCGGTGATTCCCGGTGTTGACAGCTTTAGCATCATCAAGGAGCCGGAGGTCGCTGATGTGCCGCAGGAGGAAAGCTATGAGCCGGAGCAATAGCCTCCGGTGCAGAATCGCCCCGCCTCCCATCACTTCTTTTTCGTTTACCCCGCCCCTCACTTCATCGGGTGCAGCACTTTCAAATATCGACCTGTTTAGGACGATGAAGGCAGGAATAGTCGGGTTCCACCCGACACGCCACAGCTTGCAGGCAAAGCCTGCAACGGGGGTTCTCATACCCCTTGCGGGGTTCCATTGGGGTGATGGGCATTTTTTGAGTTTGTGCAACCGCCCGTTGCACAAACTCACACAGATTGTAGGTTAACATAAATTATAGACAGTGACCCGCTTGCGTTTGCAGGCGGGTTTTCCATTTTAAGAAAAGGAGGCCGCCATGCCCGGCAAAGAAAAACGAACACAAAAACGCTCCGTCACTTTTTCGGTTGACACTTTGGAGCAACTGGATAAATTGGCGATTCGCAAGCGCACGACCACTGCCGAGCTGGTGCGCGGTTTTGTTGAAAAAGGCTTGTCGGTGGACGGCTACAAGGAGGATATAGACCTGATAGCAACGGTTGTCCGTCAAGAAGTTAAGGGGCAGCTTGATACGCAGATTGACCGTCTTGCTAAAATGCTGATGAAAACAGGCAAAATATCGGCGGGGCTTTACTACCTTGTGCTGAAGCTGCTGTTGCGGCAATTCGGCGCAACAAAATCCCAAAGTCTGAAAGAATTGGCTACTGAAACCCGAAAAATGGGCGTGAAGTATATGCAGCTCAGAGATTACCAAATTAATGACTATCTTGAAGATGATGATATGATTTTCTCTGAAATAGATAAATTGTAGGTGGCGCTATGGCAATTCTCTTTTATAAGCAGCGCCACAGGGCGGTCAATTATCCCGACACTCCCTCCTGTAATTATGCCCACATCCGCTATATCGCCCGGCGGCGCGGCGTAATGAAAAACGAGGGCATGAATCACGGCTTGTTCGGCAAGCTGGAGCCGGGTGAAATGCAGCGGTTTGAATCATGGAAACAGATTGCAAGCCATGCCTATCAGCTTTCTAAGGAGGGGAAAAATATCTACCGTGCCATAATTTCATTTGAGCGTAATACTGCCAGAGAACTTGACCTAATAAAGCAGGCGGATTGGCGGCAATACATCGAAGCCCATATTGCCACACTTGCCGAGAAGAACGGAATCAAGGTGCAGAATCTTGGTTTCGCCTGCGCCGTCCACGATGAGCGCCACCACCCTCATGTTCACATTGTTTTTTGGGATAAGGCGCAGGAGGTCAGCAAAAACTATGTACCACAAGCTATACCAAACAATATCCGTAAACAGCTTATAAAAGACACCTTTGCCGACCGCATCCGAGAATACTATGCCGAAAAGGATGCCGCCCGTGCCGCCATTCGGGAAGTGACCGGCGAGGAAGTAGCCGAGTTTGAGCAGTATATTAAGACCATTCGCCCAAAGGAATATGATGAGGTGCGGGACTGGTTTGAAACCTTTGATGAGGATGCCATTTATTCCGACCCTGTTTATGGTATGTTCAGTGACAAGACCATGCTTCCCCTTGTGAAGATGCTCTTTGCGATTAAAGAGCTAATGCCGACTAAAGGGCGAATTACCTATAAGCTGCTGCCGGAGGAAGTCAAGGCGAAGATTGATGAATTGGTGGTTGCCATGCTGAAAAATAATGCAGGTCTGCGCCGGGGTGTAAATCGCTATGTTGAAAGCAAAATGAATCTGGCACGGCTCTATACCAGCGATAAAAAATATCTCACCTCGCAAAAGAAATCTTTTCAGAAAGAAGCGGAGCGGCTAATCGCCAGCCGGATTACCGGCACCCTCAAGGTCTTGTGCCAAAAGGAGCGTTCTAATGCCTACGATGAGGAAGAAAAACGCTACTACACCGAAGCCCTGATGATTGAACTGCTTGAAATGTTTTCCCGCCTGTCTTATGGCAATGACCGCCGTTTTGCAGACGGCCACAAGGCCATGAGTACCGAACTTTCAAAGCTGGCGAGAAAGGAGAAGTATTTAGAGATTAAGGATAAGGGCTGGGAAAGGGAATGAATATTGTACATTCATGCTGTATTTTGGTACATGAGTAAGCACAAATGTATAAATCGACAATAAATCTCGTTGTTGTTTCATGAGATTTGTGGTAAAATAACTTCATATATTTTGCTGCTCGGCGGTGATAATCTAATTTAAGAATAGGTGCGATTTTTTATGTCAGAACGACAAAATGTTGAATGGAAAGAAATATGGCAAGATGAGTATTTGAAATGGATTTGCGGCTTCGCTAATGCACAGGGCGGAGCGATTTATATTGGTAAAAATGATAAAGGTGAGGTTGTCGGGCTTTCCAATAGTAAGAAACTGTTAGAGGATATTCCTAATAAAATTAGGAGTGTTCTCGGTATGGTCGTTGATGTGAATCTTCTTAATGAAGATGGCAAGGAATATATTGAGATTGTCGTGCATCCAAGTACATCAGCCATCAACTATAAAGGAGAATACCATTACCGCAGCGGCGGAACCAAGCAATTACTAACAGGTCCGGCATTGACACAATTTTTGCTTACAAAATTAGGCCACACATGGGACAGCGATGTGATTGACAATGTTTCTGTAAGTGATTTGCATAATGACAGCTTTGAAATCTTTAAGAAACAGGCAATTTTGCGAAAACGCATGGAGCCGGAAGATTTAGAGTTGAGCAATGAAGAACTGCTCAACCACCTTGATTTGCTTTCGCCGGAAGGAAAATTGACGAGAGCTGCAATTTTATTGTTTCATAACAACCCTGAGAAATGGATTGCGGGTTCACATATCAAGATTGGCTTTTTTGAAACAGATGCCGATTTGAGATATCAAGACGAAATTCGGGGTTCCCTTATTTCACAGGCGGAAAAAGTGATAGACTTGCTCTTTACAAAGTATTTGAAAGCCGATATATCCTATGATGGTGTTACGAGAGTTGAAACCTACCCATATCCACAGTCGGGCATTCGAGAAGCAGTTTATAACGCCATTGTGCATAAGGCGTATCACACCTTGATTCCGATACAAATAAGCGTGTATGATGATAAACTCTATATTGGCAATGATTGTGTGTTCCCGCAGGACTGGACTGCCGCTGACCTTATGGTGAAGCACCGTTCCAGACCGCACAACCCGCATATTGCAAGTGTCTTTTTCCGTGCCGGGTTTATCGAGGCATGGGGACGCGGTATTGAAAAAATTTGCAGTGCTTGTAATGCTCATGGCATTCCGGTTCCTGACTACAAGGTTAGCCCCTCTGAAATCATGGTTTTATTCAGAGGGTTGGAGAATATGCAAAAAGAAACTATTGATTCAGGCGTTTTAACGAGTGGGCCTCTAAATGGGCCTCTAAATGGGCCTCTAAATGGGCCTCTAAAATCAATAGAAGAAATGATACTCCACGCAATAAATAGCAATCCAAAAATTACTAAAGCTGAACTTGCTCAAGTAACGGGGAAAGGGCGAACTACACTGACTCGTGAAATGAAAAAGCTGGTTGATGCTGGAAAAATTAAACGCATTGGTTCAGATAAAACAGGCCATTGGGAACTGATTAAGCAGTAGTTATATAAACAACCGAATAACCAACAAGAAACACCATCTTTCACACGGGATGGTGTTTTTTTGTACCCATTTTCAAAAATAGGAGTGAAATATATGTATTTTTTCGATGGAAAACTTGGCGCATTTGAGCGCATGATGACCCAAAAGCCAGGGTATCACCGCAGGAGCGGCAACAGTGATAAATCGCCGCCTCCCAAGAAGAAAACACAGGTGAAACAGTCCCCGCCTGACACAAAAAAGAAAAAAGGAGATGCTGGCAGTGAATGAATTGAAAAAACGCTTTATTCTGATTGACCTTCGTAACCGTGGCTATGATGCCACCTATGATGCTGACAAGGATGCAATTATGCCGAATCACAGGGATTTTCCGAATGTTGGCATCAGGGAGGACGGCTTTCTTCTGCCGAAGCTGGACGGTCTTGGCTGGGGGCACGGCTGGACGCACATTTTTTCAACAGAACAGCGAACTGCGCACCAGCGGGATTTCGTCTATCAGGAGTTTGAGCCAATCAGAGCGAGAGCCGCCGAGCTTGCCTATGCGTGGGAAAACGCTGCGCCTATGACAGCGGAGGGTGTTTCTAATTTTCGCCTTTTATCTGAGCATGGCAAGGTGGTTTTTGCGGCACGGGATGACGGTGTAAACGGATTCAATTTCGCCACATGGCAGTATGACTATGACCGTGAGGGCTTTGAGCATGGTCACTACAC
>JGI994J12354_10004511_pt1 | contig 12493 bp, 8 predicted proteins | sample IntmicLarv3ML3BL_FD_12354 | JGI IMG/M metagenome (IMG submission 12354)
CAAACAAATCAGTATTGCCTGCAGTGACAACGTAAGTTGCACCTGCGGCGTAGTTTGTTCCTGTGCCGTCAGCTTTGGTATTCCAGCCTGCGAAGGTGTAGCCGGTTTTCGAGAAGGCGCTTGGTTTTGCTATCACCGTGTGGTTTGCTCCAAAGGTCAATGCGCCAACATAGTGGCTGCTGCTACTGTAGTTATCCCAATAAGTTACGGAGTTGTTTGTGGTAGCTTTCCACTTGGCAAAGAGATCGCTGTTGCCGGCAGTGACAACATATGTGCTTCCTGCCGCATAATTTGTACCTGTGCCGTCTGCTTTTGTGTTCCAGCCGTCAAATGTATAGCCGGTTCTCGTGGAGGTGTTTGTTTGAACTGTATGGTTTGTTCCGAAGGTCAGTGCGCCGACTATTTTGTCGGAAGCGTTGCCTCCGTTGTGCTTGTAGGTGATGCTGTTGGTTGTGGTGGCTCTCCACTTGGCGAAGAGTTCAGTATTGCCTGCCGCGACAACAAGGTTTACCCCGGCCGCGTAGTTTGTGCCTGTACCGTCAGCCTTTGTGTTCCAGCCGTTGAAGTCGTAGCCTGTTCTGGTGAAGCTGTTGGACTTTACTGTGTGGTTTGCACCCGTTGTCAATCCGGTGACCGCGTCGTCGGAGCCTGTGCCGCCGTTGGCTTTGTAGGTTACGGAGTTGGTTGTGTTTGCAGTCCATTTGGCGTAAAGTGTACTGTTTGCGTAGAGGGTATAGGTGCCGCCGCTATATTCATTATTATTTGAGCCTGTACCGTCGGCTTTTGTGTTCCAACCGCCAAATGTATAGCCGGGTCTTGTGGAGGCATAGGTCAGCGAATGGGGTATTGTCATGGCTTCGCCGGGACTGCCGATTGTGACGACATTTTCGGAATTTCCGCCGTTCATGTCGAGTGTAAATGTAAAGTTATCCGAGAACATAACTCTATAGTCACTGTTCATATATCCGACGGATACCGGGCCGCCGTAGGGATAAACCGTAACGCTGCTCGGAGAGCCGGTTATGATGCCGGGGTTTGTTACCGAGGAAGACGGTGCGCCATTGTATGCATCCGGTGCGAAAACAATGCTTGCCATAGCACTCTGCGTGGATGGTTTTGCAATGGTTGTGTTTGCTGTTATCGTTTTGCTTAGAAGGTGAGGGCTGCCGTAGGCTTTCAGCCATGTGCCCGTGCCCTGCCATGCAAGGTAAGGGTATGCATATGTGCCGGAGAGCAGATTGGAATCTGTGCCCCAGGGTGATGACTTGAATGCAGATGGCTTGCTTGTTTTAACGAGTTGTTCGGTTGTTAGTGCGGTGAGGTTGCTGGAAGAATATGCGGTTACACCTCTTGTGGAAATGTCTTTGTCGTAGTAACAGTTTGTAAAGGCATTGTTTCCACCGCCGTATGTATGACCCGCAATTACATTGTGCGAGCTCATGCTGCCGGAGCCGGAAATAAAGTACAAAAGTCTGCCTGCATTATAACAGTTTGTGAAGTTGGACGTCGCGTTGTAGCTGCAGCCGAGAAGACCGCCCGAATAGCTGCTGGTGCTGTAGATATATCCTAAGTTATAGCAATTTTTGAAGGTAAGAGAAGAATCTGTCCGTCCAACGTGACCGCCGACATAGCTGTTCCCTTTAATCGCCGCGGCATTGAAGCAGTTTTCTATGTTGATGCTTCCGCTTCCGCTGGCAATAGAACCAATTAGGCCGCCGCTGTTGCTGTTTGAGCTGATTCCGCTAATAACAGCCGTATTGCCATAATTTCGAATGGTTACCGGTCTGCGTGCGTATCCGATAACGCCACCGATATTGTGGGAGCCGGATACGGCGGCGCCTTTGTTGACAATTTTAAAGCTGCCTGCTGCGCCGGAGCCGCTGAAATTATGGGTTGTGGATGTTTGTCCATCCAGGATCAGTTCGAATTTTGGGGTCAAGCTGCCGCTATCGGTGATATGATCTCCAATGATGCCGCCTACACCGGAGGCGGTGGAGCTGCCGGTGATTGTGCCGTAGTTTTCCAGTGAGCCTGTTGCTGAATTGCCAAGCTGTAAAAGGCGTGCGAGACCAAAGACACCACCGGTGTTGCTTCCGCCTGTAACTGTACCACTGTTTGACAGGGTACCGTTCACAATTGGGTAGTCTGCGCTGCCTACAATGCCTCCGACAGAGTCGCTGCCCGTAACGCGCCCGGAGTTTGTTGCGAGGACTTCGATATCGGAGCGTCCGTTGCTGTTGTCCGGACCGCTGTTTGCGATTCTACCGGTAATACCTCCGACAGATGTCTTACCTTGAACATCGCCGCTGTTTGTAACATTGGAGAGGTACGCGCCGCTGCCTCGGCTAAGTGTTCCCACAATACCGCCAACGTAATCCCCCGTACCTGTTACGTTTCCTTTATTGGTTGCGCCTATTATGGTACATCTGTCGCCGGAAATGCCTCCGACATAGGTGCCGCCTTTAATGGTTCCTGTGTTTTCTGCGTTGGTTATGGTTGTTACACTGGGATTGGTACTCTCGCCGATAATGCCGCCGACACGGGAACCCACAGCGGTAATATTACCGGTATTTTTTACGTTGGCGAGTCGCAAATTATTTATTGAGCCGACGATGCCGCCGACATTTCCGCCCGTAGCAGTAACGGTTGCTTTATTTGTCAGCCCATCGGCAAGATATGCACTAGTGCTGCTGACAGACAATTTACCAACGACACCGCCTGTACAGGTACTGCCGTTGACGGTGGTTCCTGTATTGGATACTGCGACAGTGTTGGTGCTTTTCGTATCAGATAATGTCGGAAAGCTTACCCACGCGATATGTCCGATGATACCGCCGGCGACAGTTCCGCCATTTGTGTTGGTTACTGTAACGGTTCCGTTTTCACATATTAATTCGGTTGCATTGGGGGTAAGTTTTCCCGAAGAAAAATAACCTATAACACCGCCTGCATAGGTATAAGCGGACGTTGCGTTAAGGTCTTTTACTGTGGAGCCGCTTGCGTCCAGCCGCGCGCTAATCGTTATGCTTGAATTGGTTACACTTCCGATGATGCCGCCCAGTCCGCTGTTGGTTGAACTGGTATTGGCTGCGCTTCTTGTGACGGTGGCCGTACTTTTAAGTGTTCCTGTTACGGAACCGTCACTTATAGTGCCGATAACGCCGCCAACCACGCAGTTGCCGCTGATAGCGCCGCTGGTAATTGTAATGTCAGATACCTTTGAACTGCTGCCTGATAGCATTCCGACGGCACCGCCGGTATTTGTAGATGTAGAAGTCGCTGTGTTAGTGACAGTCAGGTTTTGAAATTTTACATTATTAATGGACCCGCCATAGCCCAGTAGGCAAACAAATCCTTGATATCCGGAGTGTCCGCCTCCAACGATTTTTAAGTCCTTGATAGTGTATCCATTTCCGTTGAATGTACCTGCGAGGTTGCCTCTGCCCTGCGTAAAAGTCATGGAACTTGGAACGGTAATATCATTCATTAACTGATATGTTCCTGTGGATCCGCCGTCCGTCAGAAAATATTGCAGATGCGCAGCAGTCGAGATTTGCCCATTCGGCGGCTCTGTCCCCGCCGCACTCGCCTGCAAAGGCGCCGCAAACAGCGACCAGCCACTCCCGGCCATAGGCAGGCCAAAGATCATCGTCAATACAAGAAGGACGATGAGAAGCTTGGGAAGCAGGCTGAGGTTAAGCGTGTTTTGTGTCCGTGTGTTCATTTTTGTAATACTCCTTTTTTATAGTGAATTACTGTTGATGTCATTTTGATTTCACGTTGTCATTATACGACAAGAAAATGCTATTGTCAAGTGTTTTTTGAAAAAAATAGCAGAATTTTATTTTTATTTGTCATATTTTCGGGAAATAAGTGGTAATATCATGGATATACGTGGATAACTGGCCGATATTTGAATCAAAAAAGATTCATATTCAATTCAGTATAGAATCATCGCGGGGGGGGGTGATGTTATTATGGCATATTTACGTAGCGCAGCAAGCGCTCGCTGCCTGATATGCCCCGCACGAAACAAAAAAGAAGCACGTCCAAAAAACGCACTTCTTTTTCCCCGTATAAGGATGGCATCTGCGATTAAACAAGCAAATGCACCGCCGCGCAAAACGTGCAATTTCCTTGCCCTGCAAGGGTCTTTCCCGATGCCGCCCTGCAAGGAAAGCGCAACAACCACCTTTCGTGATTCTGCACAAAGAAAACGCCTGAAACGGCAAAAAACCGCCGGAAAAATAAAGTAAAAAAAGACTTGACAAATGGCGCACACGGTAAAATCAAGGGTTATCCACAGTTTCCACAGGGTTATCCACAAGCATGCGTGAGGCGGTTTGCATTCACTTTTACACGGGATTTTGCACAAATACTATTTGTAATCGACAGGGGTTCGCGCAAAAAAATCCCGGCACCGCTTGCTTACAGCAGTGCCGGGATGGCTTTATTTTGTGATGCTTTTATTGTGCTGCTTCTTCCTGTGTTGCACAGTCTTTTTCAGGCAGTGCGGGCAGGAGTAGTGCTGCCAAGCAGAAGAGTGCCATGGCGGCGGTGTAGGTGTACAGTGCCGTTGGATGCGGTGCTACGGGCAGGTTTTTCAGGAAGGGGCTGTCGCCAAAGGCGGCGATGAGGGAGAAGACAATGCCTCCGAAGGCCGCTGCCGGAAGCAGTATACCCGGTTTTTTCGAGCAGAAGGCTTTTGACACGCAGAGGGCTGTTGCCGAAAAGCACATGATTGCGAAAATGGGGAACATGAAAAGCTCAATTTGCGGCACAAGCGCCATGTTTCGATAGGTGACAAGCAGGGTGAAGACACCCCAGTATACGGGAACGGAGCTGAATACAGCGGCCTTTTCTATTTTGTTCACCAGAAGGCCGTAAGCAAGCAGCGCCGTGACAAGCACGGAAAAGAGCAGCAAGGCAAGAAGAATCAGGTCAATGGCGGTATACACGCTGCTTTCTTTCAGGTAGGAGGAAAGACCTGCGTAGAAGAAGACCCCTGCCGCCAAGGCAAGCAGCACCGCGGAGGGAACCCGTGAGCCGGTGTCCTCCGGCTTTTTCTTCAGGAGGAGGGCAAGAATCTTTGCCAGCGCAATGACCGCTATGCACAGGATGAAAATGGGCCAGAAATAGGTCCCGTTGAAGTCAAGCAGCTTTGTATCCGGGTGAAAGCTCGAGGTAAGCTGTGCCCGCCGCAGAAGAATTCCGCCAACACCAAGAATAAGCGCGGCAATCGCAAACAGAATTTTTTTCATAAGACATGGCCTTTCCGGCTCACAAGGATGAACGGGGTGACTCCGCCGCACTTATCGTGAGCCGTGATAAGGCGGGAGACTTGTTTTGTTACATTTCGTCCAGAGACAGCTCAAAACCGGGCAGGAAATGCTTAATAAAATAGTCCACCGATGGTAGACGGCAGGCTTGCAGTGCTTGCAGGGTTTGCTTTTTTGCCTTGCGGAATTCGCGGTTGCCTGCGTTTAGCTCCTCCTGGCACTTGATATATGCCGAGAGCTTGTCCGCCGCTTTGCAAATGGACAGCTCCAGCTCGGAGAATTCGGTTTCGGGGAATAAGAGCGGTTGGAAGCCCGGCTGCAATGCGGTTGGCAGGAAGGACAAAAGCTTGCGCGCAGAGGAGGCTTCGATGTCTTTATAGGCGGTTTGCAGCTCGGGGTTGAAATATTTTATGGGTGTGGGCAGGTCTCCGGTGAGAATTTCCGGCACATCGTGAAAAATCCCTAAGGAGGACAGGCGGTGCGGGTCAATCTCCCTGCCGAAAATATCCCGCTCGATAACCGCCAGCGAAAAGGCCAGCATGGCGACCATCTGGGAGTGCTCCGAAATATTTTCCGCCATGGTGTTGCGCATCAGTCCCCAGCGGCGTATAAACTTCATCCGGGCTAAGAGCGAAAAGAAATTGTAGCCCATTTTACCGTTTCTCCTGCTCTATGCGGTAGGCAAGTGTGGTGAGGGTGTCACCGAAGTGCACGTTTTCCACCAGAATGTCCTGCGTATTCAGGTGCAGGTCAATGCTCGTAAAGTTCCAAATGCCGGCAATTCCTGCGTCTTTTAAGGTGGCGACAATGCTGTCCACCGCGTTTTTCGGCACGGTGAGTATGGCGATTTTCGGTTTGTTTTCGGCAATGAATGCGGAGAGGTTTTGGATGGACTGCACCGTGACCTGTTCATAGGTTTGCCCAATGGTGTCCTTGTTGATGTCGAAGGCGGCTGTCAGGCGAACGCCTCTTTTTTCGAAATGGAAGTTGAGGAGCAGGGCGCGGCCCAGGTTTCCCACCCCGATTAGGATGGCGTCGTACAAATTGTTCAGTCCCAAGATTTCCGAGAAGCGCTCTAAGAGAACCGGGATGGAATACCCGAAGCCCTGTTGCCCGAAGCCGCCGAAGCAGTTGAAGTCCTGGCGAACCTGTGAGGCGGTCAGCCCCATTCTTTCGGCAAGCGCGCTGGAGGAAATCCGCTCAATGCCGTCTCTGGACAGGGTCTGCAGATAGCGGTAATAGCGGGGCAGCCGCCTGATTACGGCGGAGGAAACATCTTGTTTTTTCATAGCTTTTTAGAGACACCTGCCTTTCTTTTTTATAGGAAATGAGCGATTACATAAACTTTTTCATGCTGTCAAGGACGTAATCGGCGAACTCCAGCGTTGTGCAGCCGGTGCCGCGGCCTGTGATAGAAATCTTTTTCTCTTCAAAAGAGCAAAAGTCAAGGGCTTTCTCCAAGGCCTTTGCCTTATCCACATGTCCGATGTGCTCAAGAAGCATAACCGTGGCGCGCAGCATGGAGCAGGGGTCGGCGTACTTGTCGCGGCCTTCATCTACCATGCGGGGTGCCGAGCCGTGGATGGCCTCAAACATGGCGTAGCGCTTGCCGATATTTGCGCTGCCTGCGGTGCCGACACCGCCCTGGAATTCAGCGGCTTCGTCGGTCAGGATGTCGCCGTACAGGTTTGGCAGTACCATAACCTGGAAGTCCTGGCGGCGCTTTTCGTCCACCAGCTTGGCGGTCATAATGTCAATGTACCAGTCGTCAAAGGCAATGCCCGGATACTCGGCGGCAATATTTTTACAGATATTTAAGAATTTTCCGTCGGTGGTTTTGATGACGTTGGCTTTTGTTACGGCGGTGACGCGGGTCTTGCCCAGCTTCTTTGCCGTTTCAAAAGCAAGGCGGGCAATGCGCTCGCACCCCTCAGTGGTGGTGACGCAGAAGTCGATAGCAAGGTCGTCGTTTACATGGACGCCAAGGGAACCAACTGCGTAGCTGCCCTCGGTATTTTCACGGAAGAACATCCAGTCGATGCCCTGTTCCTTGACCTTTACCGGGCGCACATTCGCGAACAGGTCAAGTTCCTTGCGCATGGCAACATTGGCCGATTCGATGTTGGGCCAGGGGTCGCCCTGACGGGGGGTTGTGGTGGGACCCTTTAAGATGACGTGGCAGGCCTTCAACTCTGCGAGAACGTCATCGGGGATGGCCTTGTTACAGGCGGCACGGTTCTCAATGGTAAGGCCGTCAATGTCGCGGAGAACCACCTTGCCTGCCGCAATCTCTTCTTCCAGCAGCAGCGCAAGCACACGTCTGCCCGCCGAAGTAATGGACGGGCCGATGCCGTCGCCGCCGCAAACGCCGATAATCAGCGTTTCAAGCGCCTCGTAATCCACAAAATCTTTTACCTTTGCCATTTCTTCAATACGCGCCAGCTGCATGGCGATAATTTTTTCAAACCGTTCTGTTGCTGAAACACTCATTCTGGAACCTCCAATAATTCTCCTATAATATGTTTAAAAAATAAATTCGCAGTGAGACATTTGTCTTCATTTACTCTTTAGTATACTGCACTTTAAAAAGAGTGTCAAGCTTTTCACAAAAAAGTTTATAAAAAAAGCGGCTTTTTTTGCTTGCTTCTTTTTGCGATTCGTTGTATAATATGATAAGATGATTGACAGGAGGATTTTTACTTGATTTCAAAAATAAAAGAGTCTTTTTTTGAGCTTAAACAGATGAACCGGCTGGTGCTGTGCGGACTTTGCGTAGCGCTGTATATTGTTCTCTCCATTCTTACTATTAATATTAGCCCTACCTTGCAGCCAAGCCTGAATTTTGTTGCTCTGCTTGTTTGTGCTGCTATTTGCGGGCCTGTGCCTGCTGCACTTGTTGGCATTGCCGGTGATATTTTGGGTTGGTTTGTAAGTCCTAAGGGTGCTTATTTCCCCGGCTTTACCTTGTCGGCCTGTCTCTTGGGGCTTTTTTACGGGCTTATCTTCTATCGGGAACGTATCACACTCCTGCGTGCTCTTTTAGCCGCCTTTTTTTCCAACCTGCTTTTTACCTTTTGCCTAACCGGGGTGTGGCTGTATGTCATGTACAAGACGCCGCTTATTGGCCTCTTGACCGGGCGGCTTATTCGCGTGGGCGTTACTTTCCCGGTGGAATTTCTTTTAATGTTCTTTTTGCTGCCGGCGGTTTTGCGGATTCGAAAGAGGCAATAATTAGGATGGGAAATAAAATCCCTGAGCGGGCTTTTTTTAAGGCTTGTTCGGGGATTTTTTCGTTCTTCGTTTGTCGTTTGCGGCGTGTAGTGAATGGTTATTAACCATTCCGTTCCCTCGTTCTTTGTTTGTCATACTGAGCGTAAGGTGGTTTTTTTCGTCCTCACGGACGGGGACGGTTGGCAGGGGCGCCCTGCGGGGGCGACACTTTTTACAGCGCCAAAAAGTGTCCAAAAGGGCGCTTAGCGGGGGGCGGTTGTTGTGCTGCTGTGGCTGTGGATTTGTGCGGTGCCTAGTTAGTGCCAATTCGAAGGCCTGTTCGCTTTGCCGTCCGCGCTTGGCCGCGCTGTGCGGGGGCGGTAGGGTTGCGGTGCGGTGTTGTGTTGTGCTGTGGTTGCCTTTGCCGAAGGCGTGGGTTTCCTTGTGTGCGGACGCCTGCGACGGGTAAAAAATAGCCCCCTGCAAGCTTTTTTAATGCTTGCAGGGGGTGCTTACTTAATACGCAATCCGCGCTTCGATATATGCGGCCAGGTCTTCAATGGCAACGCGTTCCTGCTCCATGCTGTCGCGGTGGCGAACGGTTACCTTCTTGTCCTCAAGGCTTTCGAAGTCCAGTGTGACACAGAAGGGCGTACCGGTTTCGTCCTGACGGCGGTAGCGTTTTCCGATAGAGCCTGCGTCGTCAAAGGTGCAGGAGAATCTCTTGCAAAGGTCAATATAAATGGCTTCCGCTTCACTTGAAAGCTTCTTTGAAAGGGGCAGAACTGCGGCCTTATAGGGTGCCAGCGCCGGGTGGAGGCGCAGCACGGTGCGCACGTCGCCTTCAGCAATTTCTTCTTCGTCATAGGCGTCGCAAAGGAAGGCTAATGCCACTCTGTCCGCGCCCAGTGACGGCTCAATAACATAAGGGACATAGCGCTCGTTTGTTTCCGGGTCGAAGTAGTCGAGGCTTTCGCCCGCATGCTGCTCATGCTGCTTCAAGTCGAAGTCGGTACGGTCGGCAATGCCCCAAAGCTCGCCAAAACCAAAGGGGAAGAGGAATTCAATGTCGGTTGTTGCATTTGAGTAGTGGGACAGCTCTTCGGCTTCGTGGTCGCGCAGCTTGATGTTTTCTTCCTTGATGCCAAGGTCCTTCAGCCACTGTACACAGAAGTCCTTCCAATACTTGAAGAATTCCAGGTCGGTGCCGGGCTTGCAGAAGAATTCAAGCTCCATTTGCTCGAACTCGCGGGTGCGGAAGGTGAAGTTTCCGGGTGTGATTTCGTTGCGGAAGGATTTGCCGATTTGCGCCACGCCGAAGGGGATTTTTTTACGGGTGGTGCGCTGAATATTTTTAAAGTTTACGAAGATGCCCTGTGCCGTTTCCGGGCGTAAAAACAGCTCGTTCTTGCTATCCTCGGTGACACCCTGGAAGGTTTTAAACATCAGGTTAAACTTCCGGATATCGGTGAAGTTTGTGCTGCCGCAATCGGGGCAAGCGAGTCCCTTTTCCTTGATAAAGGCAAGCATTTGTGCATTGTCCCACCCTGCGGTGGAAACGCCTGTTTTGTCTTCAATGAGCTGGTCGGCGCGGTGGCGTGTTTTGCAGTCCTTACAGTCCATTAAGGGGTCGGAAAAGCCGCCCACGTGACCGGATGCAACCCATACCTGCGGGTTCATCAAAATAGCCGAATCCAGGCCTACGTTATAGGGGCTTTCCTGGACAAATTTCTTGAGCCAGGCGGCTTTTACATTGTTCTTGAAGAGTACGCCTAATGGGCCGTAATCCCAAGTGTTGGACAGTCCGCCGTAAATTTCGCTGCCTGCAAAAACGAAGCCGCGTCCCTTACATAGTGCAACGATTTTTTCCATGGTTTTTTCAGTGTTTTTTAACATTTTTCTCACAACCTATATTATATAATGTAATAATTTTTTAGCGTTTTGTTACCGTCTTGATGCCATAAAGGAAAGGATTTCGGCGTAGGGCTTCATGCCTGTGGTTGCGCCGGTGGCGGTGACGCAAAGCGCGCCTGTTGCCATGCCCAGCTCGCAGCAGTCTTTTAAGGGCAGGTTCATGGCGAGGCCGGTTAAAAAGCCGCTGCAAAAGCTGTCGCCCGCGCCGGTTGTGTCCACCGCGTCCACCTTGTAGGCAGGAATGCGAATGCCGCCGGCGTCCTTATGTTCCTTTAGGAAGCAACCCTCTGCCCCCAGCTTAATGACAACGGTTTTGACGCCCATGTCAAAGAAGCATTTTGCGATGTCCTCTGGGTCCTCCTTGCCGCCTGCGAAGCAAACCGCTTCCTCATAGCTGGGCAGGAAGTAGTCAATGTGCGGCATGCAGGGAGCCAATGTTTTCATCCAACTGCCTGTAGCATCCCATGCGGTATCCAGCGTGGTTATCTTACCCATGGCGCGCGCTTTTTGCAAGAAGGTTGCACAGGGCCGGCCGTCAAAAGCGGGCATCAGCATGGTTCCGGCTACAAAAACAATGTTTGCCTTGCCGATAACGGTATAATCGATGTCTTCTTCGGTGAATTCGGCATTTGCGCCCCGGCAGTGCAGGAAGGTACGTTCCCCGCCTCCGTCAACCAGTGCAACGGATGCCGAGGTTGCGGCCTTCTCGTCTTCAATCAGGCCGTTTGTATCAACGCCGGCCTCTTGCAGAACCCCTTTTAGGTAGCTGCCAAAGCCGTCCTTGCCGATTTTGCCTAAAATGGCGGTGCTTCTGCCGATGGTTGCCATATTCACCGCAGCCGTCATGGCGCAGCCGCCGTTGCGCAGGTCAAGGCTGTTTATCAGTCCCAGTTTTCCCTTCCCGGGGATGGTGTCAACGGTCTTTGCGATAACATCTGCAACCAAAATGCCAACATGAGCTACATCAAACATGGCAGTCTCCTTTTTATACAGAAGGTTGTACCAGCACCGGGTTTTCTGCCAGCTGAACGTAGAAGTTTAAGAGCATGTTGTTCACGTCGGCAAGCAGCGGGATGCGCTTCCCCGGGTCGGGTTCTTCCTTGATGTTGCCCATACCTTTTGCCGCTTCAGAAAAAAGGGCTTCTGTGGATAACGCGATGCTTGGATTTACGTCATTGATGGCGTAGATTTTATATGTGTAGCCGGAAATTGCTTCGTTTAATACGCGGGTTTCAAAGGTTTTCCACTCTTCGTCGGAGGGTGCAAGATTTGCGTTGATGATTACGGTTTTGTTTGCGTGGTCCCAGCTAACCTCTGCGCCGATGGATTCGGCAAAGGCACGTGTGGGAATCATGGTGCGCTCACCGATAAGGCGGGCTTCCACATCGCAGAGAACATAGGCACCGTTGCGTACAAAGACTTTGCTGTCAATGCGCATTTCCACGCGAACCTCAGGCTTGATGGCAACTGCGGTTCTTGTGTGTGATTCCCAGTCAACATTTGCGCCCATGGCTTCAAAAATAGCGCGCATGGGAACCAGTACACGGTCGTTAATGATAACAGGCTGTTGGTCAGCGGGGTCAAATTCTACGGCTTTGCCGTTTACCAGCACGGTGATTTCCGATGCGTAGAGGGTGACGCTGCAAGCAAGCATCACGAGGAGGCACAATAGAATGCATACGGCTTTTTTCATTTAAGAGATTCCTTCCGATTTTTTAAATTTTGTTCATACCTATTTAGTATACACTTTTTTTCTTTATTTGGCAAGGGGTTTTTGTGAGGAAGCGGCCAGCCGCGCAGATTGTTCTTTCATTCCCCCGCTCGTCATTCGTCCTTTATTTGCCAGTTGCAATTGTCCCCACCGGGGACGAAGGGTGGCCTCCCCGGCCGGGGGTTCCTGTTTATCTTGCCAAAAAGGAACCGAAAAGGGCGCTTAGCGGGGGTCGCAGGGTTTTGCGCTATGCCTATTGGTATAACCGACGACCTCTTAGTGCCAATTCGAAGGTCTGTTCGCTTCGCCGGCCGCGCTCAGCCGCGCTGTTTTGTGACGGTGGGATGTGCGGTGTCGCTGCGGCGGGACGGGGCGGTAG
>JGI994J12354_10004512_pt1 | contig 12492 bp, 13 predicted proteins | sample IntmicLarv3ML3BL_FD_12354 | JGI IMG/M metagenome (IMG submission 12354)
CTCCAAAATCAAGCACTCCCGCAAGAAATCGTCGGCAAGCATAGCTCCGATATCGGTGTTCATCTTTTCGCTGATTCCGTCGATGGCGTGGCGATAAATAAGATTTTCCTTTCCAAGCAAAAATCCCACGCGCTCAAGGCAGTTTATACCCTCGCGCATATCACTGACGGACAATTTGCCCTTGAAGTTCAACGTTTTTTCGCCACCACTAAGTATATTATCGACGGTTGTTTCTAAGACGTTTGCGAGATCTGTCAAAATAGCAGTGTCCGGCAAGGTTTCGCCGCGCTCCCACTTTGAAACAGCCTGAAAGGAAATGCTAAGCCGCTCCCCAAGCTCATTTTGAGTCAGACTTTTACGTTTGCGCAGAGAAGATATCAACTCGCCGACTTTTATGGGATTTATAGACATGTAATCACCTCGAAAATTTATTGAACCGATTCTTCTATCAGTATAGCTAATTTAAAATACTGCGTAAATAATCCGACAAGTTATATTAACGGAGAAAAATTCAAATACAGGTTGAATTTTTGCGTATCTGAAAACAAAAAAACCGCACTGTTTGCACAGTGCGGTTTCACAATTTTATAAACTTAAGCCCTAAACTCCGGCATTTTGGCGGCGCTCAGCATTCTCCTTTTTTGCCCGGTACATCATAGAGTCAACATGAGCGACAAATTCCTGCGGCGTCATTTTCGTTTCGGAGGTGTAGATGTCGTAGCCCATACTCAGAAAGAGCTTGTACGGGCGGTATCCGTCCTCGTTAAACCGAGCAAACTCTGACTGAAGCCGTATTACAAGCAGCTCGATATTGTCCATCTGTGCTATAACAAGGAATTCGTCCCCGCCGTAGCGGGCGATAAAATCGTTTTTCCGGGTGCTATGACGAATAAGGTTCGCGGCATCTTTAAGTGCTTCGTCGCCCTGAACGTGCCCGAATTTATCGTTGATTTGCTTGAACCCGTCGAGGTCAATCATAATGAAATTATAGGAGTGCTTTTTGCTGCTTTCGGCGATGTTTTTGATATATTCCTCACAACTTCTGCGGTTGTTTACGCCGGTGAGAACATCTGTTTTCGATTCCGCGCGGATGATAAAAAAGTACGAGAACAGCAGCGCGGAGCAGAAACAGGGCCAGACAAGCTTGGCACCAGGAAGAATTAAATCAAGCGTAGAGCCGATGCCCGTGAGAACTATGAAGAAAAAAATTATGCCAATCTGGTCGCTTTTTACGTTCCTGCGGCTGATATATACGTTGATAAATGCGAAAACTGCCGCAAGATACGAAAAGACGAGCCGGATTATATACATGGGGCCGGGGTGATAAATATTGTTTTCGTCAATAACAAAGTAAAATTTGAACTTTATATTCAAGAGCAGAATAAGGATATGTATAACCATTGCGATCCCGATGATTTTGCCAAACTTAGTGGTGCGCTTGCTATCCTTGTTCATCTGGTAATCGACAAAGAGGTTTGTTGAATAGAAAGCCGTAACCTGAAATACATAGTAGAGGAAGCTTGAAACATAGACAGCGTAGTAGGCTGTTTTGCCTGGCATTCCAGTAAAAACATCATAGAGCATGTCACAGACAATTGCGAGAAAAGTCGGTATGATGGCGAACATATACATTTTGCGCCGGAACAAATCATCGACATATCCGGTGCAATAGTCGATAACAATAAGCAAAAGCATTGCGATGGGAGCAAAAAGCACGTTAAAGCTACCGATAAAATTCGCCATATAAGACATATTCATCCTCCTTTGCGTAATGATTTCGGTGGGGTTACGATTTGGCCGACCTAACGTGAAACCACAGGCGGAAAAGCAGAAAACGAAGCGGATATCGGAAAGCTGTTTGCAATATTGAATTATTTGAAAGTTCTGACATAATAATACCACAGACTGCTCATTGCGGCAATAGGTAAAACATAATTCATAAATGTAATTATAATCCTGAATACAACCTGATTATTAAAACATATGCCTTGAATGCGGACATATGTTTGTGGTAGAATAGTTGCAAAGCAACTATTCTACATTGATTCCAATCGTTTCGCTCGCGCCTGCGGCGCAACCGCGAAACACGACACATTTTACCAACGCGCTTCGTACTTATGGTAAAATAAATGCGATAGAGAATTAAAAAGGGGGATAAAATTTTGCGCTTTGTATCGTGGAATGTAAATGGGCTGCGCTCATGCCTTGGCAAGGGATTTTCTGGTTCGGCGGCGGCTATGGATGCCGACGTTATCTGCCTGCAAGAAACAAAAATGGCGAAGGGACAGGCCGACCCCGGTCTTGTGGGCTATTATGAATACTGGTCGAGTGCCGAGAAAAAGGGATATTCAGGTACCGCTGTTTTCACGAAAACCGAGCCACTCTCGGTTTCATACGGTATGGGAATTGAGGAGCACGACAAAGAGGGGCGGATAATCACGCTTGAATTTGCGGAATATTTCTTCGTCTGTGTCTACACACCGAACTCACGCCGCGAGCTTGTCCGCCTAGACTACCGAATGAAATGGGAGGATGATTTCCGTGCGTTCCTTTTGGAGCTTGACGCAAAAAAGCCTGTGATTGTCTGCGGGGATTTGAACGTTGCGCACCAGGAAATTGACTTGAAAAATCCGAAAACGAACCGCAAAAACGCCGGCTTTACCGACGAGGAGCGAGGAAAAATGACGGCGCTTCTGTCGACTGGATTTTCGGATACATTCCGTACAATGTATCCGGACAGGCACGACTCCTACACATGGTGGTCGTACATGGCAAATGCGCGCGCGCGGAACATCGGGTGGCGCATTGACTATTTCCTCGTTTCGGACAGGCTTATGCCGCAGATTAAAGATGCGCTGATTTTCCCGGAAGTCATCGGCAGCGACCACTGCCCAGTGGGGATTGAGCTGTGAGGGTGAAGATAGGAAGGCAGGAGCTATTGCTCGCGACGCTGCACCGCCACTTTATGATGGGAAAAGCTCCGAAAGATAGGGCAATGACAGCACATTTGGGCGCTCAGGCGCAGTTTGCAAACAACCCGCAGTATTTTTTGCGTATTCGCGCCGAAGATTTCAACCCCGAGACATGGAACGCCGGGCTTATCAAAGCTTGGACAATGCGTGGAACTCTTCACGCAATCCCGCAAGACGAGTTTTCGCTCTATCTTTCGGCGCGAGGTGTGCCGGAGGAGTGGGCGGGCTGGCGGATTTCCAGCAAACGCATGGAATACTGGGCGGGATACATACTTGAGCTTATCGAAAGCGGCGTTGTCGAGCGCGACCCTATTCGCAAAAAATGCGTTGAAAAGGGACTTGATGGCGCGGAACTCAGCGCGGTTTTCAACGGTTGGGGCGGCGCGTTTTACGAGCTCAGCCGCCGCGGGCTTATCGCGCACGAGTGCGTTACGGCTAAGCGGTTTGTGCGCATAAATACGCCGCCGCCGATTATTACGGACATGAAAACAGCGCGCGAAACTGTCGCGCGCCGATACTTTGCGGGCTTTGGCCCAGCGAGTATTGAGGATTTCTACTACTTTACTGGGTGGAAACACAGGGACACCGACGAAATTTTAAACGCGGTTATGGGCGAGCTTGAAACCGTTGAGTGCGAGGGGAAAACGCTGTACTATTCGGGCAAACTCGATACAAGCGGCGAGGTTCCCGAGTGCATGTTCCTTGCCGGGTTCGACCAGATTTTGATGGGGTACAAAAACCGTTCGCGCCTGATGGACGAGCGATTTAAAGACGAGGTTACGACAAACACAGGCATAGTTCACCCGACGATTTTGCTCGACGGGCGCGTTTCGGCGCGGTGGAACAAAAACGGCGCAAAGATTGTCGTCACGCCGTTTGTGCGGATTTCAAAAAAGAGGTGGGCGCTGATAAAGCGCCACGGGCAAGCGTTTTTCCGCGACGAAGATGTAAAGATTACGTTTGCGGATGAGGGAGATTGATAGTGGGATGGGTTAAGAATACAGAGTTACAGAGGTGTATGAATCATGGAAGATAAAAAATGTATGATAATCTCAATTTATTCGCCTTCCGGTGGAGGGAAAACCACGATTACACGAGCACTTGCCGAAAAAATACCGAAGTCTATAGCGTTATATTTTGACGACCGTGATTACGACAGTGATAGCGGTATTATGGATATACGCCAATGGTATGATGAAGGTGCAGATGTAAATCGTTTTGATTTGCAGCTGTTGGCTTCGGACATTGAACAATGCATTAAAGAAAGATTTGAATATATTTTTCTTGATTATCCTTTTGGTCATAGACATAAGTTGATATCGCAGTATTTAGATTTTTCGATATTTATTGATACACCTCTTGATATAGCATTCGCAAGACGGTTGTTAAGGGATTATAAAGATAAAACTGTAAAAGAAATTTTAGCCGATGCCGATTTCTACCTGCAAAAGGGACGTTCTGTATATTTACATGGCGAAAAACAGGCGAAAATGGACGCAGATATCATTGTTGACGGTAGCCTTAGTATAGATGAAATCGTTAAAAAAATAAGTGATAAAATTACAAAATTATCAATCATAAAAATTTGAATATTCCTCAAGAAACAGGATTTCCTCAGTAACTGGTATGCAGTGGCACAAAACGACATAAACCCCACCGCCGTTACCTTGCTTTTGCAAGCCGCTCCACCGCTTCATCCTCGCTCGCGGCAAAGAAGATGTGGCGGCCCTTATTGCGCTCGTAAATAAAATCGGCGAGCGCCTTGCTCGTGTACATTGAAAAGTTGCCGTAAATCGCGAGCTTTGTACCGTAATTGATGAATTTTTGCAAAACTTCGCCCGCAATGCGCGTTTTAAGGTCGAAAAAACCCTCGGTTATTGCGACTTTGCTTACAGCGATGCAAAGTGCGTCCGTATCGTAGACGACCGACGCAATCAGGTCGAGCGCGGACTGACCATCAGTTATCAAAAGCTCATCGGAGCTGACACTCGCGATAAGCTGTCTGTTTTTCTCAATAATTTTCGTTTCCATAGTGACACTCCTTTGATATTTTTGCCGTTTTCGGCTGTTTGCATGATAGTAGCACGGGCTACGAAAAATTTCAATAAAAAACCTTGACATGGAGCAAGCTCCAAGTGCTAAGATTATACCGACACGATGTAAAAGGAGGAATTGAAATGACAATTTCAGAGGTTGGCAGACGTTGCAGTGTGACTGCGGACACTCTGCGCTACTATGAGCGAATCGGGCTGATTCCGCTGATTGGCAGGAATTCATCGGGACAGCGTGACTACACAGAGCAGGACTGTGCGTGGGTAACGTTTGCAAGATGTATGCGCAGCGCGGGACTTTCAATTGAAACGCTTATCGAGTACTTACGCCTGTATCAGCAGGGGAATGACACAGTCGAGGAACGCCGCGCGATTCTTGCAAGCGAGCGCAGGGCGCTTGCCGCACGGATTGACGAGTTGCAGGCGACGCTGGAGCGGCTCGACGGAAAAATTGACAGGTACGATAAGGGTATGATGACGCACGAATACTGGCTTACCCACGCGGGAAAGGAACAGGGATAATGGTCTACAAACAATTTAAGGAGCTAAAACTTTCGACGATTGGTATGGGAAATATGCGCCTGCCGTCTATCGGTGAGGGACGAGGCGGCGAAATTGACGAGGAAAAGGCGCGTGAGCTTATCGAGTATGCCTACGAAAACGGGATCAACTATTTCGATACCGCCTACGGCTACCATGGCGGGAACTCCGAAATATTTACCGGCAAGATTTTAAACAAATACCCGCGTGATACATGGTATCTTGCTTCGAAAATGCCGGGGCATATGCTTGATTATAAGGACGGAAAATACAGCTATTCCGGCTATCTGACGGGTCAGCCCGCCATGACGCCGCAGGAAATTTTTGAAAAGCAGCTTGAAAAATGCGGCGTTAATTATTTCGATTTCTATCTCCTTCACAATGTCTGCGAAACCTCGTTTGACTTCTATACGAACGAGGAGATAGGAATTGTGAAATACTTGCTTGAACAGAAAGCGGCAGGGAGAATCCACCACCTGGGTTTTTCCGCGCATGGGCGCACCAAGACTATCGAAAAATTTCTGGACATATACGACTGTTTCGAGTTTGCGCAGATACAGATAAACTACATGGACTGGACATTGCAGGATGCGAAAGGCAAATATGAGCTGCTGACAAGACGCGAAATTCCAGTCGTTGCTATGGAGCCTGTTCGCGGTGGGGCGCTTGCAGACCTCGGCGCGGTGGGCAACGCCGTTTTGAAGGCAGCAAAGCCGGACGACACGATTGCGTCGTGGGCGTTCCGCTATTTGCAGGCGCTTCCGAATATGGCGGTGGTGCTGAGCGGCATGTCCACAATGGAGCAGCTGAAAGAAAATCTGGAGCTGTTTTCAAAGCCGGAGCCTGTGACCGAAGCCGAGATCGCGGTGATAAACAAGGCTCTTGAGACAAGGATGAGCCTCGTCCCATGCACAGCGTGCCGCTACTGCTGTGACTCCTGTCCGCAGAGCCTCGACATCCCGAAACTAATCTCGATGGCAAACGAGGCGAGCATCAGCGGTATAGGGATTTTGCAGTACAACATCGGCGCGATGAGCGAGGGGGAGATGCCTGCGGCGTGTATCGCCTGCGGTGCGTGTTCTCCGCTCTGTCCGCAGAATATTGACATTCCGGCAGTGCTTGCTAAGTTTGCTGAAGCGTTAAAGTAGTTTGTGCAGTAAAGCAAAAAAGGAATGGTTTTGAACCATTCCTTTTTAGTTTTATGTTAATAGTGCGGTGCGCCACAGTTCCAGTTTTTCGGAGTAGCGGAGCCGCGCGTTTGCGGGACTTGTCGAGGGAAGTATGAGAGGCTCAATTTTACCAATGCCGCGTTTGTAAAATTTATAGGCATTGCCGCCATTAAAAAGCACTCGCGATATCCCGTTTTTGGTGACAAAAGCCGGAATCGAAGTGTTGTAGACGGGGTTTTTGATTGAGCTGTCAAGCGCGCCTTCAACCTCGCAGCGCACAAGTGTGTCCCAAAGAGCGAGGCCGTTTTTTGCCAGGACATCTGCCTTTTCCGCATATGTAGGGTTTTCAAAAGGCACGCAAAAAACGTCAAAGATTATGTGCCAAAACTGGTTTTTCGGGTTACCGTAATACTCGAATCTACTGCGTGAGAGCGGGCTTGGAAATGTACCCAAAATCAGCGTGCTCGGAGACTTGCCGCTAAGCGGTGGGAATGCTTCGAACATTATTGCCTCCTTTTTGTTGGTGCAGCTGCTCTGCGCTTAGTCTTTTATTGATTTCGGCAGAGTCAGAGTGAACGTTGAACCCTTGCCCATTTCGCTTGCAACCTCTATTTTCCCGCCGCAAAGGTCAACAATGCGCCGCACAAGCGCAAGTCCGAGGCCGTTGCCCTCGTTTTTCTGTGCGCTTTCGCCCTGATAGAATTTCTCGAAAATCCGCAGGCGCGTCGCCTCGTCCATGCCCTCGCCGTTGTCGGAGATTACGGCGGTGACAGATTTTTCGTCCTCTTTCAGTGTCGCGGTGATAAGTCCGCTTTTTTGCGTGAACTTGACGGCGTTGGAAAATAAATTCGTGAAAACCTGTCCGAGCATATCGGCGTTGCCGTTATACATTACTTCGTTAAGCTGTAAATCCAGCTCGATTTCCTTTTGTGACCACTGCGCCTCAAGCATAAGCAGCGACTGGCGCATAAGCTCATCCATGCTGAATTCGCGCTTTTCAGAGACGATTTCCTGCTTTTCAAGCTTCGACAAATTCAAAATGTTGTTCGAAAGGCGCGACAGGCGGTTTGCGCTGTCGCGAATCATGGTGATATATTCGTTGCGTTCAGAATCGCACAAATCGCCTGTTTCAAGTAGCGCGGCATAGCCCTCGATTGCCGCAATCGGGGTTTTGAATTCGTGCGAAATATTTACCATCAGGTCGTCCAGCAGGCGCACTCCGCCTTGCGATATGCGCACAAGCTTGTTGAAGTTGCGCCTGAGCTCGCGAATTTCCTCCGGCCCGCGTACATCCTCCTTGAGCGTTACGGTGAAGTCGCCGTTCATTAGCTTTACGAGCGCGTCACTCAGCTCGGTTATCGGGCTGACAGCGCGTTTTCCGCCGGCGAGTGTAAACGCGACGCCGATAAAAACGCTGATAACCAGCAAACCGATGAGCGATAAAAACAGCATAAACGGCGGTGTCGCCGAGTCAATAACTCCGGTTACGATTAGTATGTACGCAATCAGCGCCATAACAAACGAGGAATTGAAGATGATTATAAACTCCAGCAGCATGTAGTGCAAGAAAAAATGGCGGCGGTTCTTTTTTATGTCGCCGTTTTCAAAGCGAGGGGGTCGCATTGGCGGAGGGGCGTGGCGACGTTGTCCCCCTGGGAAATTATTTTCAGAGTGATTACTTTCTTTCATGGAAACCTTCCTTTCAAGCGGAAATGTTTCAGTGTTTTACGACCTTATAGCCAAGCCCGCGCACGGTCGCGATTTCAAAATCAGTGCTGTTTTTAAATCGCTCGCGCAGGCGGTTTATATGTACGTCAACGGTTCGCGTCTCGCTTTCGCTGTCCATACCCCAAATTTCGTCCATGATCTGGTTTCTCGTAAAAATTTTGTTCGGGTAGCTCGCAAGCTTATAGAGTAGGTAAAATTCCTTTTGAGGCAAGACTGTTTCACACTGTTCCGTTTTAACAGTCAGAGTGTCGTAATCGAGCGTAGTTTCGCCGATAACAAGCTGCTTTTCGCTCACGCTTTTCGCGCGGCGCAAAAGTGCTCCGACACGCAGAACAAGCTCGTTTACATCGATGGGTTTCACCATGTAGTCGTCCGCGCCGGTTAGAAAACCGCGTTGCTTGTCGCTGAAACTGTCCTTTGCCGTGACAAAAAGTACCGGCTGGGTGTAGCCGGCTTCACGCAAAGTCTCGGTGAGACCAAAGCCGTCAAGACCGGGCATCATTATGTCGCTAACAACGAGATCGATAAACTCCCTGTCCATAAGATCGAGCGCCGCGGTGCCATCCTGTGCGGGGACGGCCCTATAACCATTTTTTTCAAGTACGGTACTAAAAAGCTTCCGCAGCTTTAGATCGTCCTCGACGACTAAAATGTTGAACATAGCGGGACCTCCTTGCCCTAGCCTCGCAGAGGCGTGACGTAATGAGAGATAAATTTCAATTGCTTGCAAACATTATACCATAGTAGTATGATGGTATCAAATATAATCGGAAAAGGAGTTTTACAATGGAAAGACCACAACCCGCTTTTACAGTCACTCAGATTTCCCCCGACCTCTGGCGCTTTAACGAGGGGATGGGCGAAAATCCGTATGTTGACGCGTACCTCGTCGTCGGAACCGAGCGCGCCGCAATTATTGACGCGCTACAGTCGAAGCAGCCTGTGAGCCTTGCGAAGCAAATCCGCGAAATCACGTCGCTTCCCGTCGATGTGCTGCTGACGCACGGACATCCCGACCACGCGGGCGCGGAAGTTGCCGGATTCCTTGAGGAGGACGGATTTACCCTCTACATGGCGCACGCGGATGTCGAAATTGCGAAGAGTTTTGCGCCTGAATTTACCGTCGAAATGTTTATTGACATTAAAGAGGGCGACACATATGACCTCGGCGGCACGATTCTGACAGCGTACTGCGTTGCGGGACACACGCCGGGCAGCTATGTTTTCCTCGACCGCGAGAATAGGCGTTGCTTCACCGGCGATGTTTTCGGTGTGTGGATGCAGCTCGACCATTCGCTAACGATTGCGGAATATGCCGAGGAATTGAAGCGTTTTGAAAAGACGCTCGCCGACGTTCCCGAGACTGTTTTCTGGACAGGGCATTTGGCGCAGGCAAAGGGCGAAACACTTACGGCAATTCACGCGACAAATATGCGCGAGGCTTGCGAGCTTCTGCTTTCGGGCGAGCTTGTCGGACGCGAAATGGAGCTTCCGCCCGGAATGGCTGAAAGCCCGATGGCGGCGCTGATGAAGGGGGCACGTATCGCCGAGCACAAGACGGTCAAAAGCCTCACGTATAAGGATTCGAAGCTCAGGTAAAAATTTGTTTGAAGCCCTCGCCCTACTGAAAATTTGCTGCATTGATGGACGGGAGAAGATTTATGAAGTTTGTGTTTCCGTGCAAAGAATATGAAAAGAACGCCGCTGAGTTTATACAGGAATTTAAAGACTATGCCTCAGAGATGCATGGGTTAGGCGGTCTTGCCGATTACTTGGAACGAAGCACATATTCGGATTGGCTGCAAAAAGTTATTCGAGATATCGATGTCGCAAACATGCCCGAAAACAGGGTTCCGGCGATTACCTATTTCTACGTCCGGGAAGCGGACGATAAAATTGTCGGTATGATAAATATCCGACTCGCCCTGAACGATTTTTTGAGGAAAGAGGGCGGCCATATCGGATACAGCATAAGGCCGACCGAACGAGGAAAAGGGTATGGAACAAGTATGCTGCGTGGAGCGTTGCAGTTTTGCAGGAGCATTGGCATGGAAAATTTTCTAATTACCTGCGACAAGGTGAACGTGGCTTCGGCAGGCGTAGCGAAAAACAACGGCGGAATTTTGGAAGAAGAGTTTTACAGTGAAACATATAAGACAGTAGTTCAGAGGTATGTCATTAAGTAACATCTGAGGTTAGCGGCGCTGGCGGAGGCTCGTCGCCGTAGTTCCAAGATGTCAAAACAAGTTTCTGCCATTTCGAAAAGCTTTGTCAATTTGTACATTGACAAAGCTTTTTTATTCCCATATACTAAACTAAACCAAAAGCGAAATTTGAAGTTTTTTCCGCTGATTTTGGCGGAAATGCAAACGGGAGGTCTTTCGATGAAAACATTTATCCCTGAGGGGTACGCGCCGCTGCTCGGACTGTACGACACACAGAAGGCTATCGGGCTTCTGAAACGTATATTTGAGGACAATTTCAGCGGAGCATTGAATCTCAGGCGCGTTTCCGCACCGCTTTTTGTCGAGGCTTCCTCCGGTTTGAACGACGATTTGAGCGGCGTGGAGCGCCCTGTTTCGTTCGACATCCCTTCCGCCGGGCGCGACGCGCAGGTGGTTCACTCGCTCGCAAAGTGGAAAAGGCTTGCCCTGCACCAGTACAATTTTTCTGTTGGCGAAGGACTTTGCACCGATATGAACGCCATCCGCCGCGACGAGGAGCCGGACAACATCCACTCAATTTACGTTGACCAGTGGGACTGGGAGAAGGTTATCGCCCCGCGCGACCGCAATATCGAGTACCTAAAAGGTGTGGTCACGGCGATTGTCGGCAGTTTCTGTGCGGCGCAACAGACGCTTCGTGCAGTGTTTCCGCAGCTTACGCGTCTGCCCAAAATTGAAAGAAATGTGTCCTTCATCACCTCGCAGGAGCTTGAGGATATGTACCCCAACTTTACGGCGAAGCAGCGTGAGGACGCGTATCTTAGCGAACACAAAACCGCGTTCATAATAGGTATAGGCGGCGCTCTCAAGTCGGGAAAACCGCACGATGGCCGCGCTCCGGACTACGACGACTGGACAATGAACGGTGACATTATGGTGTGGAATCCCGTTTTGGAAAGGGCGCTTGAGCTTTCGTCAATGGGAATCCGCGTTGACTCTGCGGCGATGGACGCGCAGCTCCGGATTTCCGGCTGTGACGCGCGGAGGGAGCTTCCGTTCCACAAAATGCTTTTAGCGGACGAGCTTCCGCTGACAATAGGCGGCGGAATCGGACAGTCGCGTTTTTCCATGCTCCTGCTCGGCAAGGCGCACATCGGTGAGGTTCAGGCATCAGTCTGGGACGACGAAACAGTCAGTATTTGCGCGGCGGCGGGTGTCAGCCTGTTGTAGATTTCTCCAAAACAGCACAGTTTAAAAGAGAGGCGAATGCCTCTCTTTTTTTGTTGTCGAATATGCCAATAGTGAATATAATACAATGTGCATAAATTATAGAAAAATATTTTTACAAATTGCACAAAAAAGACTTGCATAATGCATAAAAATATGGTACATTATTAGTGGAAGATGACAGCGAAGTCCAATGCCCGGTGCTTTTGCTGTCCCTGCTCTCGGAAAACTTCCGGCATATTGCCTAAAACTTCGTCGAGTGGCGCCGCTTTGACGAAGGCTCCCATTCCCAAAGCCGTGTCCGCCGCAGGTAGTTGCCCTCCTGCGTTCCCGCGGACATCGAAAGACCTGAAGCTCTCCACATGAAAGGAGAATTGGAATGGTACAAAAGAAAACAGCGTCAAAATATGTATTTGACGTAGTAAACTATCTAGTAATGTGCTTTGTGGCTTTTGCTTGTATACTGCCGCTATGGCACGTCGCGATGAGTTCGCTGTCGGATCCTACCTTCCTCGCAAGGAACCAAGGGGTAGTGTTCTGGCCGCTTGGCTCGGCAACAATCAAGGGATACCAGCTCGTTTTCCGTAACCCGAACATCGCAACCGGCTACGGCAACACATTGATATACGTTGTGTGCGCC